>SMVA01469340.1_pt1 | contig 16284 bp, 18 predicted proteins | sample 2456451 | NCBI WGS metagenome assembly SMVA01 (sample SAMN11095933, study PRJNA526329) | marine sediment metagenome | biome: Marine sediment; feature: Surficial sediment; material: Deep marine sediment; isolation source: Hadal surficial sediment | place: Pacific Ocean | collected 2014-05 | depth...
ACACCAGGGAACACTTTTTCTATCTACCACCCCAAAGCGTAGGGAGAGATATCATGAAAGTTACCTACTTCCCTAACGGGGGAAAAGTGATCGAGTATTACGAGGACGGGGATTACATCCCCTCGCCCAGCACCGATAAAATGTGTCTAGCTGTCCCCCAGGGGGCACTGAAAGCTGGAAACTTTACAGTCACAAATGTTCGTCCTGTTCCTCCGCTAGTTGTGGAAGAAGACCAAGAGGAATAGCTGCAGGCGATCCCTTCGAGACAACCGTTACGGCAGGAGTCGATAGATCTCCAAGCACAACGGATAGATATACACCAACACGGCACCGCCTTGCGGTCCGACCAAGGAAAAAAAGATGACAAACAACAGCGCACCAACATTGTGGTACAGGCAGGCCGCCGGCAACGGAGATCTCGTCTTTGCAGAACCAAGCGAAGCTCTTTACACGGACACGCTAAACCAGGCCTTGAGAGCCAGCACCTGGGGTGAGTTCAGGAAACTCATGCCTGAAGACCAATATGAAGAAATCGTAATGAGCCAATACGAATATATTGGCGAACCCGAACTGGTTCCGGCAGACGAAGACGAATTCGACTCTGGCATTGTCCCTGGCTATCACGATGGCGACTATCCCCCCTGGCTGCAGAAGGACATGGAAGATGTTTTGCCCGAGAACATTGCAAAGGAGTACGGCACGATTGCGTCCACTGTGCTCAACGGCAATTACCTCAGCCTACCCCCCGAGTACGAGCATCAGATTGTCGACTCACTCAAGAGGCAGGGTTATGTCGTGGAGCGAAGAGATGATCTCAGCTTCTCTTGAGGATCCGAAACATTGACCTGTCGACACGACAGCTTGATGGGGCAGTTGATAGGGTGGAGTAATATATGGACGTGATATTTATAATATTAACAATAACTTAACTAAAAATAATGGCGGAGAGAGGGGGATTCGAACCCCCGATAGAGTTGCCCCTATACTGGTTTTCGAGACCAGCGCATTCAACCACTCTGCCACCTCTCCGCAGGGTCCGGGTGGGCATGAGATGTGGTTGGCCGGGCCCCGGACGGCGCGCACATTACCCCAGCGCTCTGTGGGATGCAAATGCTGCAATTCGATCTCTCTGTCATTTTTGGCAAGGCCTTGATTTGGCTGAATTGCAGCGCCAAAAAATGACCTCCCAGAGGTGTTGACTTGGGGGGCACAAGCGTTATAGTGCGCGCGCTCTGGCCCCATAGGAGAATCGAATCTTTCCGCAGGATTGCCACAGTACAGAAATACAGCAGGCCCTATCAGGGGATAGGCCTTCAACGAAGAGTTAAAAACATGTTCGCAGTGATCAAAACCGGCGGCAAGCAGTACCGGGTCGTCTCAGGCGACGTTATCAAGATTGAAAAGTTGGATGGCGAAGCCGGTTCCAGCCTGAATTTCGACGACGTATTGTTGGTCGGCGATGACAGCAATATTACCGCAGGCACCCCCATCGTGGAAGGTGCCAAAGTCAGCGGTGAAATTTTAGAACAGACGCGCGCCGACAAGGTCATCATCTTCAAGAAAAAGCGTCGCCAAAACTATCGTCGCAAGGCAGGCCATCGGCAACATCTAACCGTGGTCAGGATCACGGATATTGTCGCCGGCGGCACAAAGAAGGCAGCAGCCAAAAAGGCCGCCGCCCCCGCTGACGAAGCAGCAGCCGAGGAGTAGCACCAGATGGCACATAAAAAAGCAGGCGGTAGTACACGGAACGGTCGCAATACAGTTGGCCGACGTCTTGGCGTCAAAAAATTCGGTGGCGAAAACGTCATTCCCGGCAACATCATCATTCGCCAGCGCGGTACCAGATGGCACCCTGGTGACAATGTTGGCATGGGCAAAGACCACACGATTTTTTCTAAGATTCAGGGCAATGTTCGCTTCTATGGCGGCCGTGGCGACCGGCAATATGTCTGTGTAGAACCGCTCGCCGGATAAGTTCTGGCGCGGTTTTCCACCTTTTGGTGATTAAGAGAGGGAATGGAAAGCCATTCCCTTTTTTTGTTGTATCTGCCATTGATTCATTCAGAAGGCAGACAAGCATGTCGAAAAGTATAGAACCATGAAATTTCTCGATGAGTGCAGGGTCTTTATAAAAAGCGGCAAAGGCGGCAATGGATGCGTCGGCTTTCGTCGTGAAAAATACGTCGAACTCGGCGGTCCCGATGGGGGCGACGGGGGTCGTGGTGGCGATGTGTATGTAGAGGCCGTTGACGGCCTGAACACCCTGATTGACTATCGCTTTCAGCAGCACTTCAAAGCAGACCCTGGCCGCGATGGCTCGGGCCAAAACAAAACCGGCTCTGACGGCAAAGACGTGCTGCTGCGCGTTCCCGTTGGCACCCAGATATTCGAAGATGACAGAGAAGTCCTGCTGGCTGACATGACGGAAGTCGGCCAACGGATTTGCCTGCTGCGTGGCGGCAATGGCGGATTTGGCAACACCCATTTCAAAAGCTCGACAAATCGGGCGCCCCGACGCGCCAACCCTGGCCTGGCAGGCCAGGAAATGGATATTTGGCTGCATCTTAAACTCATTGCTGACGCCGGCCTGGTCGGGCTGCCCAATGCAGGCAAGTCGACCTTCCTGGCGGCGGTCAGTCGTGCGCGCCCAAAAATTGCCGACTATCCCTTCACGACCCTGACCCCCAGCCTGGGTGTCGTCGCTGTCGACACGACCAGCTTTGTACTGGCGGATATCCCCGGCCTGATTGAGGGGGCGCATGAAGGCATAGGCCTGGGCGTTAAGTTTTTAGGGCATCTGGAACGCTGTGCGTCGTTGTTGCATCTGGTGGATGCCACCAGCGAAGATATTGTAGCGTCCTACCACACAATCTGTGCCGAGCTGCGCGGATACGGCCATGGCCTGGACGAAAAACCGCAGATCCTTGCCCTCTCCAAGTGTGATGCGCTGATCGCCGAGGAAATCGAAGAAAAACAAGCACTGCTGGCGGAAGCCTCAGGCACAGAAGTACTGGCGTTGTCTGCGGCCAGTGGCCTGGGTGTCCAAGACGCCCTGCGCGCCATGGTTCGCCACATGGCCGCGCGCAAGCCCGCCAAAGATGACAATGAAGAAGACGACTTAGAGCCAGAAATAACCGAGTGGCAGCCTCTGTGACCAAGGATCGCCTCACCAGCCTGTCCGATAAGCTGACAGGGGCCAAAAGGCTGGTGATCAAAATAGGTTCCGCCCTGTTGATCGACGAAGACAGTGATCTTCGGCGCGACTGGATGCGCGCGCTGGCCACCGATATCGTGCGCCTGCGCGATCGAGGCCAGGAAGTCGTCATTGTTTCGTCCGGGGCTGTTGCCTTGGGGGCACAAGCGTTGGGCACCGCCGGCGAAAAACGCCGCCTGCAGGATAATCAGGCCGCAGCAGCGGTTGGGCAAGTGCGCCTGGCCCATGCCTGGCAGGAAGTACTGGCCGATCACGACATCACCGTGGCGCAAATACTGCTGACCCTTGAAGACACCGAAACCAGACGTCGTTACCTGAACGCGCGCGACACGGTTGAGACGTTACTGTCCATGGGTGTCGTGCCCGTCATCAACGAAAACGATACCGTTGCCACGCAGGAATTGCGCTATGGCGACAATGATCGCCTGGCCGCCCGGGTGGCCCAAATGGTGTCTGCGGACTGCCTGATTATTTTGTCCGATGTGGATGGCCTGCACACCAAAAATCCCGAGGCAGACCCCGACGCCCAATTGGTTGAGATTGTCGACGACATCAATCAGAACATTGTCGACATGGCCGGCGCCCCAAAAAAACTTAGCGTCGGCAGCGGCGGCATGATCACCAAGATCACCGCAGCCAAAATTGCCGTGGCATCCGGTTGCCACGTGCTGTTGACCAATGGCACCCATGACCAGCCTATCGCCCGATTCGAAGCTGGGGGACGCGGTACGTGGTTTACCGCCAAAGAAAACTCGGTCAGCCAGCACAAGCAATGGTTGGCCGGGACACTGACAGCGGCAGGCAAGATGTTTATCGATGAGGGCGCCCTAGCCGCACTGCAACAAGGCAAAAGCCTGCTTCCCGCTGGCGTCACCTCCATCGAGGGCGACTTCCAGCGCGGTGATACCGTTGTTGTGATTGCCCCCGACGGGTTGGAGCGGGCCCGGGGGCTGGCGGCCTATTCCAGCACCGAGGCCCGCAAGATCATGGGCCACAATAGCCGTGATATGGAAGACATCCTGGGATATCGTGGCCGGGGAGAGCTGATCCACCGGGACAATTTGGTGCTTCATTAAAGAGAGCGATGATGGACGATATTCGTACGGATACTGAATCCCTGACCACCATGATGCAAGACATGGGTACTGCCGCACAGAATGCCGCGCGCGCTCTGGGCCGGGCCTCGACTGAACAAAAAAATAATGCCCTGTTGGCCATGGCCGCGGCCTTGCGCGCAGGTAAAGCAGAGATATTGGCAGCCAACGAAATAGACCTGGCCCATGGGCATGACATCGGGTTGACAGCGTCCCTGTTAGATCGGTTGGCACTAGATAGCGCCCGCATCGCTGGCATTGCCAAGGGAATCGAAGACATTGCGGCCTTACCCGACCCGGTCGGTGAATCCATTGCCGACCAGATAAGACCCAATGGACTGAGTATCGCACGCGTACGGATGCCCTTGGGCGTCATTGGTATCATCTATGAATCGCGCCCCAATGTGACAGCAGATACAGGTGCCCTATGCCTGAAGGCTGGCAATGCCACCATTTTGCGGGGTGGGAGCGAAGCCGTAAATTCCAACCGAGCAATACTGGCTTGCATGCATATTGGCCTGCGCGCGGCCAATCTAACCATTGATACTATTGCGCTGGTACCCACACAGGACCGCGCTGCAGTGGGCGAAATGTTGACCATGAACGACAAAATTGACGTGATCGTTCCGCGGGGTGGGCGTTCCCTGGTAGAGCGCGTTCAAAACGAAGCGCGGGTGCCTGTCTTTGCGCATCTGGAGGGCATCTGCCACACCTATGTGCATGAGGATGCCGACATCGCCATGGCCCAGGACATTGTCGTCAATGCCAAGATGCGCCGCACCAGCATTTGTGGGGCTACCGAGACCCTGCTGATCGACCGGTCGATAGCCCAAACGCATTTACCGAAAATTGCTGATGGCCTGATCGACGCCGGTTGCGTCCTCAAGGGCGATGATGAAGCCCGGGCCGTCGATCCACGCATGGAAGTCGCAACAGAGGACGATTGGGGCAGGGAACACCTCGAGGCGGTTCTGTCCGTCCGCGTCGTTGAGTCACTTGATCAGGCCATTGAGCACATTGAACATTATGGCTCCAGCCACACAGAAGCCATCGTTACCAATAATCATGAGGCGGCAGAAACCTTCCTGAGCAACGTGACTTCGTCCATCGTCATGCATAATGCGTCCACCCAATTTGCTGATGGCGGAGAGTTCGGCATGGGAGCGGAAATTGGCATCTCGACCGGCAAGATGCATGCCCGGGGGCCCATCGGTGTCGAACAGCTGACCACCTTTAAATATGTCGTAAGGGGCAATGGGCAAACGCGCCCCTAGACCATGGGCAAATTGATAAATCTGCGATCAACTTTGTGGCGTAATCGCAAGATCGGCCTGCTTGGCGGGTCGTTCAACCCAGCCCATCATGGCCATGTCATGATCAGCCTGCAGGCCTTGTGCCATCTGGGGCTAGATGAAGTCTGGTGGCTCGTTTCGCCACAAAATCCCCTGAAATCAAGCGATGGCATGGCGTCAGAGGCCACGCGTATGGCCAAAGCCGCCAAAATCGCCCGCCATCCCAAGATCAGGATCGCTGATATCGAACAGCAGTTCGGTACGCGCTATACGGCTGAAACCCTTGAACAATTACGTGTTTCCTGCCCGCAAATAAAATTTGTCTGGCTGATGGGGGCCGATAATGTGACCCAATTACCACAGTGGCGCGACTGGACATCAATCCTTAACACAGTGCCCATTGCGATTTTCGGCCGACCGGATTATTCTCTGCAGGCAATGACATCTATGGTGGCAAATCGATACGGACAGTATCGACTGAATGCAAATCAAGCGCCCAAACTTGTTTCGAGCGCGCCGCCTGCTTGGACCTTCATTCATCATCGGCACGACCCCATATCAGCGACGCTGATACGGCAAAGTTGAACACGCGCTATTAAAGGAGACCCGGCCATTCCACACGATCAATTGCAGCCAACCATACCTGCACCTGTCACCACCCCCGGTACCGTTGAAGACATAGATCGACTGTTAGATGTGATCGAAACATCTTTAGACGATGACCAGGCAATCGACATCATCACCATTGACCTGAAAGGCAAAAGCTCGCTTGGCGATTATATGATCATCGCCAGCGGTCGTTCCACCCGCCATGTCGGGGCCATTGCAGACCATGTTCTAAAGAGCGTCAAGGCCGCCGGTTTTGGCTCGGCCCAGACCGAGGGCATGTCCTCTGCCGACTGGGTGCTGATCGATACCGGGGATATCATCATCCACCTGTTCCGCCCTGAAGTGCGCGAGTTCTATAATCTGGAAAAGATGTGGTCGCCATCGCTGATCGGCAGTGAAGACGGCGAAGAGGCTACGGACAATCTGGAAACCGCTTCCTGATCCCGATAAAGGCATGCCCTCATGAAGTTGCTGATATCAGCCATAGGGCGTGCCAAACAAGGCCCAGAGCGCACACTTTTTGAAACCTATACCAAGCGTCTGCCCTGGTCGCTGGACCTGCGTGAAATCGATGATCGCAAGACCGCGAACCTGCCCGACGGCAAGGATCGCGAAGCCCAGGCCTTGCTAGAGACTGTCCCCAATGGCGCTTTCGTCATTACCCTCGACGAAAAGGGCAAAGATCTGACCAGTGTCGAGCTGGCCAAGCGTCTTTCAGATTGGACGACACAGGGGTATAACCCTATCTCGTTTTTGATCGGCGGCGCCCGAGGCCACGGCGAGGCCGTCCGCAAGCGGGCTGACTTCAACCTGTCGATCGGAAAAATGACATGGCCGCATATGCTTGTGCGCGCTATGTTGGCTGAACAATTATACCGCGCCTGGAGCATCGATACAGGCCATCCTTATCATCGGGTTTAGGCCCGAAACTGGACTGCCAAATGACCGACGATCCGGCGACACAGCGACAAGACGGCAAGGGCAAGACCCCTGTGGTGTTGTGCATTCTCGATGGCTGGGGCTACCGGGCAGAGCGCGACAACAATGCCTTTGCACTCGCCGATACACCGCATCTCGATCACCTGTTCGACACCTGCCCCCATGCTTTGTTGGAAACGTCGGGCATCCATGTCGGGCTGCCGGATGGTCAGATGGGCAATTCAGAAGTCGGCCACATGAATATCGGCGGCGGGCGCATCGTTGCCCAGGACCTGCCCAAGATTGACGCGGCCATCGCCAATGGGTCCTTGGCGCACAATGACGCGCTGCAGGACCTGATTAGCAAGACCAGGCAGGGTACCGGGCGTTGCCATCTATTGGGGCTATTGTCACCAGGCGGCGTGCATGCCCACCAAGATCACATTGTCGCACTGGCCCGCATCTTGAACGAAGCCGGCATTAGCGTGACCATTCATGCATTCCTCGATGGTCGTGACACACCGCCAGACAGCGCCGCCAACTTTGCCGCATCTTTTGAGGCCGACCTGGCCCGCTTGTCAGACAGTCGAATTGGGACAGTGACGGGTCGTTACTTCGCGATGGATCGAGACAAAAGGTGGGAGCGGGTCGCCAAGGCCTATGACTGTATTGTCAGCGGCACCGGCGAGGCCAAAGCCACCATCGGCCAAGCCATCAACGACAGCTATGCTGCGGGCACCAATGATGAATTTGTTGAACCCCATTGCCTTGGTGGCTATGATGGCATGGCCGATGGCGACGCTTTCATCATGGTAAATTTTCGGTCTGATCGGGCACGAGAAATTCTCACAGCCCTTGTCGACCCTTCATTTGATGGATTCAACCGGCAGCAGACAATTGGTTTCAGCGCCATGGCGGGCATGGTGTCATACTCGACGGCACTAGACGGGTTTTTGCCCGCTTTCTTTCCGCCCGAGGACCTGCACAACACTTTGGGCGAGGTCGTCGCCAATGCTGGCATGACGCAATTGCGCATTGCCGAGACAGAAAAATATGCCCACGTCACTTTCTTCCTCAATGGTGGCAAAGAAGACATTTTCGAAGGCGAAGACCGTATCCTTGTGCCGTCGCCAAGGGTGGCAACCTATGATCTGGCCCCGGCCATGTCGGCCCGCGAGGTCACGGATAATCTGGTTGCCGAGATATTGGGTCGACGGTACGATCTGATCATCTGCAATTTTGCCAACCCCGATATGGTTGGGCACACGGGCATTTTGACCGCCGCCATGGAAGCCATGGAAGCCGTCGATACGTCTATAGGACGGTTGGTGGACGCATTGGAAAAGGTCGATGGCAAAATGATCATCGCAGCAGATCATGGCAATCTGGAAATGATGGTCGACCCGGAAACAGGTGGGCCGCATACGGCCCATACGATCGGCAAGGTCCCGGCCCTGTTGATTGGTGGCGATGCCAATACGGCCCTAAGAAATGGCGCCCTTTCCGACCTGGCACCCACGCTTTTATCATTGTTGAAAGTCGATCAACCACCCGAAATGACGGGCAAATCTCTGCTGGTTGAAGCAATGACCGCAAGCCAACCAAATGCCGAGCACCAGGCTTCTGCCTAAGCGTATTGTCATGGCGGTGGGATTGATGGCAGGGCTGATGGTGGGCCTGATTGGCGCTTCATCGCTGACCCTTGCCCAAACCAAAACTGAAAGCCTGTCGCAACAGCGGCTCGAAAAGCTGGGGCAGGAAATTCAGCAACGAGAAACCACAGCAGACAATCTGGCAGCCCAGGTCGCCCAAACCCGCAAAGACTATACCGTCCTGCAAAGGCGATCAGTCCGCCTGGCCAGCAAGATCAAGGCCCTGGAAACAGATATAGAGGCCACCCAAGTACGCCTTGTCGACTTGCGGGCCGAGGAAGAAGTTGCCGCGCGTGAATTGCGCCTTCAATCAGCCGGTATGGCTGAGGCCCTGGCCGCCATGCAACGCCTGTCGCAAACACCGGCGGCGACCCTGATGGCCAAACCCGAAAACATCGAAACCATGGCCCGCACGGCCCTTTTGTTTGATGCGATTCTGCCTGCCCTGGACGCCCAAGCCAAGGAATTGCGCTACAAAATTGAGCAGGTTGAACGCGTGCAATCAGCTATTCGGACCGACCAATCTGCGCTGTTGAGCCGCCAGGCGACCCTGGACGAACAACGACAGGAAATGGCGGCGGTGATGGCACAAAAGAAATCACAGCAAAGAAGGATGTCCCGCGCCCTGGATACCGAACGCAAACGCATCGCCAAGCTGACCCGCGAGGCGAAAACTCTGGAAGAGTTGATCGCCCGCCTGGCCGCCCCAAAGGAAAGCGGCGCGGTTAAGGGCGAATATGCCGATGTCGGCAAACCTGTTGAGAGCCTACCGTTCGAAATTGCCAAAGGGCGCTTGTCGCTCCCGGCCCCAGGCGTGGTGATCAGCCGATTTAATCATCGGCAACCCGATGGCCAGCGCAGCCGCGGTATTCGCATGGAAACCACCGCTCAGGCACAGATCGTGTCGATGTGGGATGGCAATATTGCCTTTGCCGGGCCGTTCCGGGATTACGGGCAACTGTTGATCATTTCCCATGGAGGAGGCTATCATACGCTGCTTGCTGGCATGGCCCGAATCGATGTGGATATCGCCCAATGGGTTCTGGTAGGAGAGCCAGTGGGCCTGATGCAAGCCGCCCCATTAAAAACGACCGAAAACGAAGAAAAAACGGGCAATTTCAAACCCAGCCTATATATAGAACTACGGCGGGATGGTCGCTCCATAGACCCGCTACCCTGGATTGCGGCCAGTCAGAGGAAGGTTAAAGGATAAATGAGTAAATCCCTGTTGCGGTTATGTTTCGTCGTTGCTGTCGGTCTGTCGATTGTCGGCATTCATCAGAATGCATCGGCGGTTGATCGGTCGGAAACATACCGCCAATTGAACCTGTTCAGCGATGTGTTTGCGCGCATACGGTCCAACTATGTCGAAGAAGTCGAAGACAAAGAAATGATCGAAGCGGCCATCAACGGCATGCTGACCTCACTGGACCCCCATTCCAGCTTTTTGAATGCCGAGCGCTATGAAGACATGCAAGTCCAGACCAAAGGTGAATTTGGTGGCCTGGGCATTGAAGTCACCATGGAAAATGGCCTGGTAAAGGTCATCTCACCTATTGATGACACGCCCGCATTCCACGCCGGAATTGAAGCCGGCGACTTCATCACCGCACTTGATGGCGAGGCTATCCAGGGCATGAACCTGTCGGAAGCTGTGGACCTGATGCGTGGCAAACCAGGCACGACACTGACCGTGACTGTCGCCCGCAAAGGCGCACCCGCTCGCTTTGACGTCGATATTGTCCGTGCCATCATCAAAATTCGGTCGGTCCGCCACCGGAAGGAAGGCAATACCGCCTATATCCGCATTACCACGTTCAACGAACAGACCGAACTAGGCCTGAAGAAGGCTATCAAAGAGCTGAAAGAGGAAATTGGCGAAGATATGAATGGCGTTATCCTGGATCTACGGAGCAACCCGGGTGGCCTTTTGGACCAGGCCGTTGCCGTGGCTGACGCCTTTTTAGAGCAAGGCGAAATTGTTCAGACTCGGGGTCGCGACCCACAAGACGTGCAGCGCTATCAAGCCCACAGTGGTGACCTGGCCAACGGTCTGCCTATCATTGTATTAATCAATGGTGGGTCGGCCTCGGCATCCGAAATTGTGGCCGGGGCGCTGCAGGACTATAACCGCGCGCTTATTGTCGGCACCAAATCCTTCGGCAAAGGCTCAGTTCAGACGATTATTCCACTGGGCCGCGAAAAAGGCGCCATGCGCCTGACCACGGCACGGTATTTCACGCCATCGGGCCGGTCTATCCAGGCTGAAGGTATCGAGCCAGACCTGGTGGTCGAACCTGCCAAGATCGAAAAGTATGACCGCGTCGGCACCCGTCGCAGCGAGGCCTCATTGCGCGGCCATCTCGACAACCCCAATGGGAAAGAAGACGACACCGACGAAGAAGCCGAAGATGAATTACCCCCAGCAAAGAAAAAAGAAAAAGACGCCAAAGGTGATGACGGGGGTGATGACGACGCTGACGCGAAAGAAGGCGATGACGCTGACGATACTGCCGACAAGGACGAGGCCGATTCCGACTCCGAGTCCGAATCCAGCACTGACAGAGCCATCAAGGATTACCAACTGGCCTATGCTCTGGATTTAATGAAGGGTATATCGATCATGCAGAATCGCGCGGCCGATTAATTTCCGCCCTGATTCGGAGCTTCCATGACAGATAGGCTTCCCTATCGCCTGTGCGCTGGCATGATGGTCATCAATAATGATGGCCTGGTGTTTGTTGGTGCCCGGCTCGACAACAAGGCCGACGCCTGGCAAATGCCCCAAGGGGGCATCGACGAAGGCGAAGACCCGCGCCAGGCCGCCTTGCGCGAGCTGCGTGAAGAGATCGGCACAGATAAGGTCACCATCCTTGCAGAAAGCGAAAACTGGCTGACGTATGATTTGCCGGACGAGCTTTATGGCAAGATGTGGAAGGGTCGTTATGGCGGCCAGAAACAAAAATGGTTCCTGATGCAATTCACAGGCACTGATGCCGACATCAATATTGAAACAGAACACCCTGAATTTCGGGCCTGGGAATGGGCTGCGATCGACACACTGCCAGAACGTATTGTGCCGTTTAAGGTCGACCTTTACCGCCAGGTGATAGCCCTGTTCAGGGAAAAAATCGCAGACGCAACAGGTTAGGCAACCAGCTTGTTCCGCCGTCGCTGAAAGGCAAACCACAGCACGGGTAATATTGTCTTGGAAACCAGCCCTTGAGACTTGAACCCAAAAGCACGCAAAATCATCCGCGCGCCCATTTCCAAATGGCTTCGCTGGTATAGACCAAGCGCGTTTCTCTCATAGGCCTTCGCACAGAATGCACGGTCATAGACAGCGCCATCCTTATTCGCCAAATTGGTTGCGAAATAAGCGAAGGCAAATTCGTCGTCATCGGACTCATTGATCCGGCCGACCACCACTTTTACCCTCTCTAACAGGCTGATTTTCTTGTGGGTTTCCTGATAGCGCATCAGATGCCGGTGAAACAACCGATAGTGATTGACCTCGTCGGACGCAATAAGTTCGGCGATCTGGCGCAACACGGGTTCTTCCGCAGCATCCTTGATGGCGCTATAGAAAGACGTTGTGCTGCTTTCGACCAGACAACGGGCCAGCAGTTCGCCCTGGCGCGAACCGCGCACAGACTCGGTTTTATCAAGTGGAAGTTGGAAGCCATCCTCTTGCACGCGCCGCAAGCTTGCATCAAAGCTGAATTCAGGGTCCGCCAGCTGAGCCCATCGCCCCAGGGCTGCCCCATGTTGCTTTTCTTCTTCGCCCCACTGGTGAACGACGGCGCAAAAGGCGTCATCCCCGTCAAAGACATTCAGCAGATAGGTTACATAATCAGACGCATTGGCCTCGACCATGGCAGCCGTCTTGATGGTCGCCAACAGATCGGGGTCAACTTTCGACGGATCGAAGCTGTCCCACGCGATATCGTCGAGTGTCCAATGTTTGCTCATGGGTAAGGTATTCCCCTGCTGCTACCAACTTGTTACAGGAAATAGGGGGATTTAGTCCAGCGCTTCGAGCAACGCTTGCAGGCGTTCCAACAATTCTTTCGCTGCTTCACGAACATTATCGTCTGTTGCATCATCAACATCTTCGGTCGCGTCCTGAATACGCTGTTCCAGGGTTGCCCGGTCTAACTCGTCAACCATAATGGCTTCTTCTGCCAGGACCGTCAGGCGGTCGGCAGCCACATCGGCAAATCCACCCCGCACAAAGATACGGGTCGTTTCGCCACCAGCAGTCTGGATGACTTCGACAATACTGGGACGCAAGGTCGTCACCACAGGCGCATGACCTGGCAGGACCGTGAAGTCACCTTCGCGGCCGGACAGCATAACTTGTACAACATCAGCCGACATCAAAAGCCGGTCTGGTGAAACCAATTCGAATGCAATGCTATCTGCCATCATTAACCCTGTTATTTTGGCCCGTTATTTGGCCAGCTATTTGGCCAGTATTTGGTCTGTGTTGAAGCCGCTTTACGCCGCTTCAGCCGCCATACGTTCTGCTTTTTCCACAGCTTCTTCGATTGTGCCAACCATCAGGAAAGCGGCTTCTGGCAAATGATCATACTCGCCTGCACAAATTGCTTTAAAGCTGCGTACAGTATCTTCCAGCGGGACAAGTTTACCCGGTAGATTGGTAAAGATTTCTGCAACGAAGAATGGCTGCGACAAGAACTTTTCGATCCTGCGAGCGCGTGCCACGGTCAATTTATCGTCTTCTGACAGCTCATCCATACCCAGAATGGCGATGATGTCTTGCAGACTTTTGTACTTCTGCAGAATTTCCTGCACCCGGCGCGCCACGGCGTAATGTTCTTCACCAACAATACGCGGATCAAGCATCCGCGAGTAGGAATCGAGCGGATCCACAGCTGGGTAGATGCCTTTTTCTGAAATCGCGCGGTTCAACACGGTGGTTGCATCCAGATGAGCAAACGACGTGGCTGGCGCGGGGTCAGTCAAATCATCGGCAGGCACGTAAATCGCCTGCACGGACGTAATCGAGCCCTTGTTTGTTGATGTGATGCGTTCCTGCATCGTGCCCATGTCGGTGGCCAGCGTTGGCTGATAACCCACAGCGGACGGGATACGACCCAACAAGGCGGACACTTCAGAACCGGCCTGGGTAAAGCGGAAGATGTTGTCGATGAAGAACAACACGTCCTGGCCTTCGACATCACGGAAATATTCAGCAACCGTCAGGCCAGACAGGGCAACACGAGCACGAGCGCCGGGAGGCTCGTTCATCTGACCGTAGATCAGCGCCACTTTGGATTCGCCCTCAAGATTGATAACGCCGGCTTCGATCATTTCATGGTACAGATCGTTGCCTTCGCGGGTCCGCTCGCCAACACCAGCGAACACGGAATAACCGCCATGGGCTTTCGCGATATTGTTGATCAGTTCCTGAATAAGCACCGTCTTGCCCACGCCAGCGCCGCCGAACAGGCCAATCTTACCGCCACGCGCGTAAGGTGCCAGCAGGTCAACAACCTTGATGCCGGTTTCCAGCACTTCAGATTCGGTCGACTGATCGGTAAATGGGGGCGCGTCTGCATGAATTGAATTGCGCTGGGTATGTTCGATGGGACCGCGTTCGTCGATTGGCTCACCAATGACGTTCATGATACGGCCGAGTGTGCCTGGCCCAACGGGAACCGTGATCGTCTCGCCTGTATCGACGACTTCCTGCCCGCGAACCAGCCCTTCAGAGCTGTCCATGGCGATGGTACGAACCGTTGATTCACCCAAATGCTGGGCCACTTCCAGAACCAGTCGTTTACCCTGATTAGTGGTTTCCAAAGCAGACAGGATAGCGGGCAGTTGGCCTTCAAACTGTACATCGATAACAGCGCCGATAACCTGTGTGATCTTGCCTTTGGTCTTGGTGGTCATGATTTTGCTCCCACGAAATCTTAAAGCGCTTCTGCGCCCGAGATAATTTCGATCAGTTCTTTAGTGATAACCGCCTGACGTGAGCGGTTGTATGTAATGGTCAGCGAATCAATCATATCGCCGGCATTTCGTGTTGCGTTGTCCATGGCGGTCATTTTGGCGCCCATTTCACTGGCGCCATTTTCCAACAGGGCCCGTAACAGCTGAGTCGCCACATTGCGTGGCAACAAGTCCCGCAATATGGTTTCTTCATCGGGCTCATAGTCATAAGCTGCACCGCCCAGATCAACATTTGTGTCTTCTTCGTCCTCAGCAGCCTCTGGCAGTGCGGCAGGAACCAGTTGCATGGCCGTGACGACCTGGGTCAGCACCGATTCAAACTTGTTGTAGAAAACAGTGCAAATGTCGAATTCGCCGGCCTCAAACATTTCCAGCACTTGTTCGGCGACTGGATGTGCTTGGGCGAAACCAACCTGGCTGACGTCTTCGAAGACAACTTCTTCGACAATGTAGCTGCCGTGGCTGCGACGCAATGGCACCGCGCCCTTGCGGCCAATGCAAAAGATTTTGACGGTCTTGCCTTGCCCCAACAGCTTGTCGATATGCTTAATCGCGCCCCGCACGATCGTGGAGTTAAAACTACCGCACAGACCGCGTTCTGCGGTGGCAACGACGACAAGATGTGTTTGGTCACTACCCGTACCGGCAAGCAATCTGGGGGCGCCTTCTGCGTCACCAACTGACCTCGCCAACGAGGCCAGCACCTGTTCCATGCGCTCGGCATAGGGACGGGCTGCCTCGGCGGCATCTTGTGCCCGGCGCAGCTTGGAAGCCGCAACCATTTGCATAGCACGCGTGATCTTCTGCGTTGACTGAACGCTCGCGATCCGGTTTCTGAGGTCCTTAAGGTTTGCCATGGGCCAGCTCTACCTTCTGAGTTGAGAAATACCGTTAAGCGAACGTTTTGGCAAATGTACCGACGATGTCTTTCAGCTTGGCATCAGTATCATCGGAGATTGCCTGTTCGTCCCGAATGGCCGCCAACACATCGGCATGCGCGCCGCGCACTTCGGACATGAGAGCAGCTTCAAAGCGGGTGACATCGGTGACGGCGATTTTGTCGAGGAACCCATTCACACCAGCGAAAATGGCGATAACCTGTTCTTCAACCGGCATTGGCGAGAATTGGTCCTGCTTCAGCACTTCCGTCAGGCGTGCACCACGATTGAGTAGCTGCTGAGTAGAGGCATCGAGGTCTGAACCAAACTGGGCAAAGGCCGCCATTTCACGATACTGAGCCAAATCCGACTTAATGGTACCCGAAACCTGCTTCATGGCCTTGATCTGCGCGGCAGACCCCACACGAGACACCGACAGACCCACATTAATGGCGGGACGGATACCCTGGAAGAACAGTTCTGTTTCCAGGAAGATCTGACCATCTGTGATCGAAATCACATTGGTCGGAATATACGCCGACACGTCACCAGCCTGGGTTTCGATAATCGGCAAAGCGGTCATTGAACCGCCGCCATGATCTTCGTTCAGTTTGGCGGCCCGTTCCAACAAGCGAGAATGCA
>SMVA01203402.1_pt1 | contig 16279 bp, 12 predicted proteins | sample 2456451 | NCBI WGS metagenome assembly SMVA01 (sample SAMN11095933, study PRJNA526329) | marine sediment metagenome | biome: Marine sediment; feature: Surficial sediment; material: Deep marine sediment; isolation source: Hadal surficial sediment | place: Pacific Ocean | collected 2014-05 | depth...
CAGACCTCGTTGTTGATTCCGTATTTTAAGAATCTGGCTATCCCCCTGGGAATGTTTCAGATCGTCGTAACGTACTTTTTTATTGTTGGTTTCAGTAACGCGGTAAACCTTACTGACGGCCTTGACGGTCTGGCAATAATGCCGACGGTACTCGTTGGCGGTGCGCTTGGAATCTTTGCGTACGTTACCGGCAACGTCAATTTCTCGGAATATCTGGGTATTCCCTATGTGGCTGGCACAGGTGAGATTCTGGTGTTCTGCACAGCGATTGCCGGTGCCGGCCTCGGCTTTTTGTGGTTCAACACTTACCCGGCACAGGTATTTATGGGGGATATTGGCGCGCTTTCACTGGGGGCCGCATTGGGAGTGGTCGCGGTCATTGTTCGTCAGGAATTGGTGCTCGCGATTATGGGTGGCGTGTTTGTTGTTGAGACGCTGTCAGTCATAATTCAGGTCGCCTCATTCAAGCTCACCGGCAAGCGTGTGTTTCGCATGGCGCCGCTGCACCATCACTTCGAGTTAAAAGGCTGGGCGGAACCCAAGGTCATTGTTCGTTTCTGGATCATCACGGTCATCCTCGTGCTGATCGGCCTGGCGAGTTTGAAAATTCGATGAACGCTGCGAAGACATCAGCATCGCCAAATAAGGATCTCGTCGTGGGCCTCGGCGCGACGGGCTTATCCATTGCACGTTACCTGCGCCGTAACGACGGCAACGCGACATTCTTTGATAGTCGCGAGAATCCACCGGGCATAGAAGAGCTCGATGAAGTCTGGCCGGATGCAGAAGTTCTGCTTGGTGACGTGCAATTACCCAAGGGTGTGAAACGAATTATTGCCTCACCGGGCATATCTGACAGCCATCCCCTGCTCGCCAAAGCGCGAAAGAAAAAGGTCGAAATCATTTCCGATATCGAATTGTTTGCACGTGATGCCGAGGCGCCATTCGTTGCGGTCACCGGTTCGAACGGCAAGAGCACTGTTACAACACTGTTGTTCCATATGTGTCAGGCGGACGGTCGTGAGGTTCTCGCGGGTGGCAACCTCGGCGAACCGGCTCTTGATCTTCTGCAGCAGGATACGCCGGATCTTTACGTTATCGAACTCTCGAGTTTCCAGCTACACCGCACAGAAAATTTGCCCGCCATAGTGGCGGTACTCCTGAACGTTTCGCCAGATCATCTCGACTGGCACACCGATGAAGACGAGTATCGCAATGCGAAATATCGTGTCTTCAGGGAAGCGCAAGCGGCTGTGGTTAATCGTGGCGACGATCTGGCAATGGAGCATGCACAACGCTGCGCGAACGTGGTCAGCTTCGGACTCGACGCGCCAGAGAAAGGGCACTACGGCATCCGTGTCATCGACAGCGAAGCGTTTCTTGCGCGCGGCGAAACGCTGCTGCTTGCGGTTGCCGATCTCGCGATGCTTGGGGCGCATAACCAGCTGAACGCGCTGGCGGCGCTGGCGGCAGGTAATCTGATTGGCCTCGACATCGCTGCGATGCTGCAAGCGCTGGTAGAGTTTCCTGGATTGCCGCACCGCATGCAGTTCGTCGCACGCATCGGCGCAGTGAACTACATTAACGATTCGAAGGCCACGAATGTTGCGGCTGCGGTCGCATCGATCGAGTCGGTCGAGAGTATGCTCGTGCTAATCGCTGGCGGCGATGGCAAAGGCGGTGACTTCCACGAACTCGCCGATGCTGTTGAGGGCAAGCTCCGCGGCGTTGTGCTGATCGGTACTGACGCCGAGAAAATCGCGCACGCACTGGATACGGTAATGCCTGTGCATTTCGCTGAAGACATGCGTTCTGCAGTTGGCATGGCGGCATCATGCGCTGAAACTGAAGACACGGTTTTATTGGCGCCAGCTTGCGCCAGCATCGATCAGTACGAAAATTACATGGTGCGTGGCGACGCGTTTCGTGATGCGGTGGAGGCGCTGAGGCGATGACAATGCGTGGCGCGACAACACCTTTTCCAGCGCGTATAAGAACTGAATTGCAGATCGATCCGGTGCTGCTGACGATTGTCATGGCGTTGTTGCTGGGCGGCTTTGTCATCCTTGCGTCGGCGTCGATTTCGATATCCGACAGTTTTGCGAACAATCCTTTCTTTTATGTACAACGGCAGTTGATTGCAGCCGTTATCGGTACCGCCGCAGGCTTCGTCTGTTTGCTCATTCCGATGCAATTCTGGCAGAAGTTCGGCCTGTTGGTGCTCATGGTCGGCCTGGCATTGTTGGTTATCGTGCTGCTGCCGGGACTGGGACACGAAGTCAATGGCGCCACGCGCTGGGTGCGGGTGGGAATCATGAACTTGCAGGTATCGGAGCCTGCGCGCCTGTGTTTTTTAGTGTATCTCGCCGGATATCTCGTGCGTCGCAACAAGTCGCTGCGCGAGGAGTTCACGGGTTTCCTCCGACCGATGATCGTATTGACGCTCGCCTGCGGTTTGTTGCTCGCCGAGCCGGATTTCGGCTCAGCCGTCGTGTTGCTCGTGACTGCGCTTGCAATGATGTTTGTTGCCGGTGCACGCATTCGTGATTTCCTGCTGTTTTTCTCCGTCGCGATCGTCGCTATGGCAGCTCTCGCGTTCGCCTCGCCATACCGCATGAGCAGGCTGACGGGATTTCTCGACCCCTGGGCTGATCCATACGCCTCAGGCTTCCAGTTGACACAATCGCTGATCGCGATTGGCCGCGGGGAATGGTTCGGAGTCGGCCTTGGTAACAGTGTACAAAAACTATTCTATCTCCCCGAGGCGCATACCGACTTTGTGTTTGCCGTGTTCGCCGAAGAGTTCGGCCTTGCCGGGTCGTTGTTACTAATCGCACTATTTCTGGCCTTGCTCTGGCGCGTTTTCAAGCTCGCAATGCGTGCCGCGGATGCGGAGCGTTTCTTCGAGGCTTATCTTGCCGTCGGCCTGGGTACGTGCCTTGGCTTTCAGGCGTTTATCAATATCGGCGTGAACATGGGTTTGCTGCCAACCAAGGGCCTGACATTGCCGCTGATTAGTTATGGTCGCAGCAGCCTGATTATTACGATGATATGCATTAGCCTTTTGCTGCGCATACATCACGAGCTGGCAGTCGATGCGAAGCCTGTTAACCGCAAAGGCAAAAAGCGAGGTCGCAAGTCATGAGCGCGCGACCGATTCTTGTGATGGCCGGTGGTACGGGCGGACACGTATATCCGGCACTCGCTGTCGCCCGCGCGTTGCAGGCAAGCTCGCGCGAAATCATCTGGCTTGGAACGCATAACGGCCTTGAGTCGCGCGTTGTGCCAAATGCGGGCATCGACATTGAATGGATTAATGTGCGGGGATTGCGGCGCAAGGGATTGCTTGCACTGATCGTTGCACCATTACAAATTGGCTGGGCGCTATTGCAGTCTCTCAGCGTTATCTTGCGTCGGCGCCCCGCGGCAGTTCTGGGTATGGGTGGATTCGTGAGCGGACCAGGCGGCGTCGCTGCCTGGCTGACACGACGTCCGCTACTGATCCATGAGCAGAACGCTGCTGCAGGCCTGACTAACCGTCTTCTGGCGCGTCTTGCCCGGGTTGTGCTGCAAGCCTTCCCGGGCAGTTTTAATTCGTCTGTTGGTGCCGAAACTGTCGGCAACCCTGTCCGCGAAGACATTGCGGCTATTGCCGAGCCGGCGAGCCGCTACAACGGCAGGCAAGGGCCAATGCGGCTGCTGGTACTCGGTGGCAGCCAGGGTGCGCTGGCGTTGAACCGCACCGTACCGGCAGCCCTGGCACTGCTGGACAAGGAAAGCCGGCCGACCGTTAAGCATCAATGCGGCGAACGCATGCTGGATATCGCGAGCGCCGCATACGCGACGCACGATGTTGCGGTAGAACTGACGCCGTTCATCGAAGATATGGCAGGCGTCTACGCTTGGGCCGACCTTGTCGTTTGTCGTGCAGGCGCCCTGACAGTTGCGGAGCTCTGCGCGGTCGGTGTCCCGGCGTTGTTTGTGCCTTACCCAGCCGCAGTTGATGATCACCAGACTGCAAATGCAGGGCCGATGGCCGATGCGGGCGCTGCAGCCATCATCCAGGAAAGCGATCTGTCGGCAGACCGCCTGGCAGCAATGCTTCGCGAATGGCTGCAATCGCGCGCGGACCTGATGGAACGCGCCGAAACGGCGCGTTCACTTGCCAGGCCGAATGCGCTGCAGCGAATTACCGAGCTGTGTCTCAGCCAAGCGGAGGCGGCAACATGATAAAGCGCATGCGTCGAATCCATTGCGTGCACTTTGTCGGTATCGGCGGCTCCGGCATGTCAGGAATTGCCGAAGTCATGCTGAGCCTGGGCTACGCTGTTCAGGGTTCGGACCTGAAGCACAACAATCAAACACGACGTCTTGAAAAACAAGGCGCCACAATCTTCATCGGCCACGCTGCCGAAAATATTCGGGATGCTGACGCTGTCGTCGTCTCCAGCGCGGTCGATGAAACCAATGCTGAGGTGGCCTCTGCCCGGGAACAACTAATGCCCGTCGTCAGTCGTGCCGAGATGCTCGCCGAACTGATGCGTTTCCGTTATTCGATAGCGGTGGCCGGCACCCATGGCAAAACCACTACAACCAGCCTTATAGCCAGTGTACTTGCAGAAGGCGGGCTCGACCCGACCTTTGTCATCGGCGGACGACTGAAGTCAGCCGATGCGAATGCGCGGCTGGGACAGGGCGACTACCTGGTAGCCGAAGCAGACGAAAGCGACGCGTCTTTCGTGCATCTGAAGCCGATGCTCGCAGTCGTTACAAATATTGATGCTGAGCATATGTCGACTTACGACGGCGACATCGAGAAATTGAAAGGCAGTTTCATCGAGTTCCTGCATAACCTGCCATTTTACGGACTTGCAGTTGTCTGCACCGACGACCCGGGTATCAACGACGTGCTGGGCGACATCGGTCGGTCAGTCACGACATACGGCACCAATGATGAGGCGGATGTTCGGGCGATCAATATCCAGTTCAAGGAAGGAACGTCGATGTTCGATGTGGTACGAAAAGGGGACACCGGAACGGTGTCCCCGGAAGATTATTCCACCGATGTGGAACAGCGTGACGGCGACACCGGAACGGTGTCCCCACTTATGCACGTAACTTTGGGGTTGCCGGGGATGCATAACGTACGCAACGCGCTCGCTGCAGTTGCGGTAGCCGATGAGCTACAGATTGCCAATGACGCCGTTGTGCATGCACTCGAGAGTTTCGAAGGAATTGACCGACGTTTTCAAAATCTCGGCGAGATCAAGACACGTGCTGGTAGCGTCATGTTTGTCGACGACTACGGACATCACCCGACCGAGATCGCTGCGACTCTGTCGGCGGCGAAATCCGGCTGGCCGGGACGTCGTGTAGTCCTGGTATTTCAGCCACATCGTTACTCGCGCACGCGCGATTTGATGGATGATTTTGCGAGCGTACTCTCTGATGCTGAGGTGCTGGTTTTGCTCGACGTCTACGCCGCGGGAGAGGAACCGATAGCGGGCGCAGATGGCCGCTCAATGGCTCGCGCGGTGCGCTCTCGGGGATCCGTAGAGCCCGTATTTGTCGAGTCATTGCAGGAATTGCCGGCGGTGCTCGAAGACCTGCTCGCAGATGGCGACATTTTATTGACAATGGGCGCCGGTGACATCGGCGCCTACGCCGCTGATTTGCCGGAACTGCTGCGCAGCGCGCCGACACTGAAGGTGCACTCATGATGGCGGCTGCAAGAGACATCACCGCACAGGGCGATATTCGCTACGACGAACCGATGAGTCGGCACACCTCCTGGCGAGTGGGCGGTCCAGCCGAAGTATTTTTTGTGCCAGCAAACATTGAGGATCTCGCGGAGTTTCTCGCGGCGCTGGAAGCGGATACGCCAATATTCTGGCACGGCGTTGGCAGCAATCTGCTGGTACGTGATGGTGGCATCTCTGGCGTTGTAATTTCGGCAACGAAAATGTTGGGTCAACTTGACCGTGTTGATCGTTACCTGGTTCGTGCCGGTGCCGGCGTTCCATGCACGCAGCTCGCCCGGCAATGCATACGCTGGGAGCTTGGCCCGTCAGAATTTTTTGCAGGCATACCGGGCACCGTTGGTGGAGCGCTGGCGATGAATGCGGGTGCGCACGGCGGCGAAACCTGGGAAAGAGTTGAGTCGGTACGCAGCATAGATCGGAATGGTGAAGTAAAGGAACGTGCCCCGGGCGAATACACCGTTGGCTATCGCAGCGTCACCGGGCCGGCAAATGAGTGGTTCCTCGAGGCGATTTTTCGCTTCGACCCAGACGTGGTGCCGAGTATGGATACATTGAAGCGCATGATCGAGCGTCGCAAAACCACGCAGCCGTTAGGGCTGCCCAGCTGTGGCTCCGTGTTTCGTAATCCACCGGGTGATCATTCGGCGCGGCTGATTGAAGCGGCCGGTCTTAAGGGACATCGCATTGGCGGTGCCGAGGTCTCGGAGAAACACGCCAATTTCATCATCAACCGTGAAAGTGCGTCCGCCACGGATATCGAAGAGCTGATCGAATATGTGCGCCAGACCGTGCTGGATGAACATGGCGTCAGCCTGCAACACGAAGTGCGAATTGTTGGGGAGATGTCGCCGTGAGCGTAACGTCTGCTAACGATTTCGGCCGTGTTGCCGTCATGCTGGGCGGCGACTCATGCGAGCGTGAGGTGTCGCTGGACACGGGCGCTGCCGTTCTGCGCGCGCTGCGTTCCAAAGCTGTCGATGCGCATGCGTGGGACCCGGCTGATAAGTCTTTGGCCGAGTTTGCGGACGCGGGATTTGATCGTGCCTGGATTGCGCTGCACGGACCGGGTGGTGAGGACGGCGTACTACAGGGCGCTTTGCAGTGGCTGAACGTGCCATACACCGGAAGCGGCGTGATGGCTTCGGCGATTGCGATGGACAAAGTACGCAGCAAACACCTTTTTCGCGCCGCGGGTATTCCGACACCAGAATATGCTGCGGTACAAACTCAGGCGGACGCATCCGCCGCTGCCAGGAAAATCGGATTTCCGCTCGTAGTCAAGCCGTCCGGACAAGGATCGAGCGTTGGCATGTCCAAGATTTTCGAACCCGCGGAATTGAATGATGCGGTAGACCTCGCGCTGCAGTACGGCGATACGGCATTGCTGGAGCGCTGCATAGAAGGGGACGAGTTTACGGTAGGCATTTTGCAAGGCAGGGCGCTGCCGAGCATTCGAATCGTTACCCCACGGGTTTTTTATGACTACCGCGCAAAATACGAGTCGCAACGGACTGAGTACATCTGCAAGGGCACGGCGAGCGACGCGGAAGAACAACGCTACGCGGATCTTGCGGTTGCCGCATTCGCAGAACTTGGTTGTACCGGTTGGGGCCGCGTCGATTTCATGACGGGTGTTGATGGCCAGCCGCTTGTCCTGGAAGTAAATACAGTTCCCGGAATGACAAGTCACAGCCTTGTTCCGATGGCGGCACTCGCCCAAGGCATCGATTTTGACGAATTGTGCTGGAAAATTCTGGAGACCAGCTTTGTTCGTAACGAATTACCGGCCAAATTGGAGGTGGCAGCTCATGGCTCGTAAACAGGCCCGGCGTCGCAAACAGAAAGTCGATAAGCGTGTGACGATGCCCACGATACGTGTCAGCCGCATCATTACGCCGCTAGTTGCGATGGGAATTGTGTTCGCAACCTATCAGCTTAGTATGACTATGCTGGATCGTCGTATTTCGTCAATCGAGATCAGCGGACCGTTTCAACGCGTCACCGCGTTGCAGATTGAGGCGGCGATCAGCGACGAAATGAACGTCGGATTTGTTGCGGCTGACCTGGAGCGCATGCGCGAGCGTATCGCCGCATTGCCGTGGATAGACCAGGCACGGGTTGCTCGTCGCTGGCCCAATAGAATTTCAGTAATGGTTACAGAGCAGGTGCCAGCCGCGATCTGGGGTGAGCGCGGTTTGTTAAACACGCGCGGTGAGTTGTTCGTTACGAATCTGCGTCATGTACCGGCAGAATTGCCACGCTTGAGTGGCCCCGACGCTCGTTCAGCGGATGTCGCGGCTCGCTACCTGAGTGTTCGCGAACAGCTTATTCCGATCGGCCTGGATCTGCGCCGTGTCCATTTGGATTCGCGCGGCTCCTGGGAAATGACTCTGCACAATGGCATCGAAGTGCGCTTGGGCCGTCGTGATGTTGCTGCCCGCACGGAGCTGTTCCTTGACGTCGTCGCGGACATTATTACGGGTCACGCTGCCGACGTTCAGTACGTCGACATGCGTTATGGAAACGGATTCACGATTGGTTGGAAAGGCGGAGCGCGAACTCCGACTGGCTATCCAGAACAGGCCGTTCAGAAAATGGTCGCTGCCAGAGGAATGGAGTGAATGTCCAAACAACCAGACAATAATCTCATTGTCGGACTGGATATAGGTACGTCGAAAGTTGTGGCGATCGTCGGTGAAATCAATGACGACGACGACGTTGAAGTCATCGGCATCGGTACGCACCCGTCTCGCGGTCTGAAGAAGGGCGTCGTGGTCAATATTGAGTCGACCGTGTACTCGATTCGACGTGCCGTTGAAGAAGCCGAACTAATGGCTGGCTGTGATATTCACTCGGTGTACACGGGCATCGCAGGCAGTCATATCCGCAGTTTGAATTCCCACGGCATTGTCGCGATTCGCGACCATGAAGTCAGTGCTGGAGATGTTGATCGTGTCATCGACGCAGCCAGCGCTGTAGCTATTCCAGCGGATCAGAAGATTCTGCATATATTGCCGCAGGAATTCGTTATTGATAACCAGGGTGGCATACGCGAACCCATCGGCATGTCCGGCGTGCGCCTCGAAGCGAAAGTGCACATGGTGACTGGCGCCGAAAGTGCGACGCAAAATATCATCAAGTGCGTGCAGCGTTGTGGCCTCGAAGTCGACGACGTCGTGTTGGAGCAATTGGCATCCAGCTATTCGGTACTGACTGACGACGAAAGGGAACTTGGATCGTGCATCGTCGACATCGGCGGCGGCACAACTGACATCGCCGTCTTTCACGGCGGTGCGATTCAACATACTGCAGTCATACCAATCGCCGGCGATCAGGTGACGAACGACATTGCCGTGTCGATGCGCACGCCGACGCAATATGCGGAAGAGATCAAAATCAAATACGCCTGTGCGCTGTCGCAGTTGGCTAACCCGGATGAAACGATCGAGGTCCCGAGCGTCGGGGATCGGCCGCCGCGCAGACTGGCACGACAAACGCTCGCCGAAATAGTGGAGCCGCGCTACGAAGAATTGTTCGGCCTGGTGCGTGATGAACTACGGCGCAGCGGCTTTGAAGAGCTGATTGCGGCGGGCGTGGTCATTACGGGCGGCAGCGCGAAGATGGAGGGTGCGGTGGAGCTGGCCGAGGAGGTATTCCATATGCCAGTTCGACTTGGTGCTCCGCAGCACGTCAACGGATTAATGGATGTTATTCGCAACCCGATCCATGCCACGGGCGCCGGGTTGTTGTTGTACGGCTACGAAAACATTTCCCGTCGCGATCGGCGCAGCACACCGATCGGCGGCAATGTGGGCGAGGTTTTGGATCGTATGAAGTCGTGGTTTCAGAGACATTTTTAAGAGCTTAAGAAGCGGAGGAAGACTCAATGTTTGAATTAATGGATGCGCACAGTCAGAGCGCTGTTATCAAAGTCATCGGTGTCGGCGGTGGCGGTGGCAACGCAGTGGCACACATGGTCGATACCGGAATAGAAGGCGTCGATTTCATCTGTGCGAATACGGACTCGCAGGCGTTGAAGGATTCGCGCGTGCGGACATCGTTGCAGATCGGCTGCAATATTACCAAAGGTCTTGGCGCGGGATCGGATCCTGACATCGGCCGCCAGGCGGCGATGGAAGATCGCGATCGCATACATGAGGTGATCGAAGGTGCCGATATGCTGTTTATCACGGCTGGCATGGGTGGCGGTACGGGAACAGGTGCCGCACCGATCGTTGCGCAGGTTGCCAAGGAACTTGGCATCCTCACAGTGGCCGTGGTTACCAAACCATTCGAAATGGAAGGTAGCAAGCGCATGAAAATTGCCGAGCACGGTATCGCAGAGCTGGGCAAATATGTCGACTCGCTGATTACGATTCCGAATGAGAAGTTGTTGACGGTGCTTGGTGGCGAGACCACGCTGCTCGATGCGTTTCGAGAAGCGAATCAGGTATTGCAGGGAGCAGTACAGGGAATCGCGGAACTGATTACCAGGCCAGGCCTGATCAATGTCGACTTTGCTGATGTTCGCACTGTCATGTCTGAAATGGGTATGGCGATGATGGGATCTGGTGTCGCTTCAGGCGAAGACAGGGCCCGCGAAGCTGCTGAAGCAGCTGCATCGAGCCCGTTACTCGAAGACATCAACCTGGCAGGTGCGAAGGGCATACTCGTCAACGTGACGGCCGGCACGGATTTGTCTATTGGTGAATTTCAGGAAGTTGGTTACACGGTCAAGGCATACGCGTCCGAAGACGCAACTGTCGTTATTGGTACTGTTATCGATCCTGACATGAAAGACCAGATTCGGGTAACCGTGGTTGCGACCGGTCTGGGCCAGAACGCGACCAATGCCGAATCACCAATACGCATTGTGCGGCGACCTGCGCCACAGGCTGAGCCCAACTACCAGACGCTGGACAAACCGACAGTTCAGCGGCAACGCGCGGTAGGCGATGGTCTTGCGGGCCCTGAGTTGACGGAAGAGTTGCTGGACATTCCAGCATTTCTGCGTCGTCAGGCTGACTGATAGCGACGCGGTCCGGGCGCAAAAGGATTGCGTCGGGAAGACGATCGCATTGCCGGCCTGGGCGCATCCGGGCCGGCGATCTGATTGTCTCTCTACGAATTGCCTGCCAGCCGCCTGTATAACAGCTTGAATTCCTGAAGAGTTTTTCGTCTGAGTGCGTCTTATGATAATCTTTTGCGCGACATGCTAAGACAGCGAACGCTAAAAACCACTATCCGCGCCACCGGCGTGGGACTTCACAGTGGCGAGAAGGTCTATATGACGCTTCGGCCCGCGGTGGAGAACTCCGGAATTACGTTTCGCCGCGTCGATCTCGATAGTCCAGTCGACATACCGGCGGATCCGCTGCTCGTTGGCGAGACGATGCTTGGCACGACACTTATCAAGGATAATGTCAAAGTCGCGACCGTCGAGCATTTACTGTCGGCGATGGCAGGCTTGGGTATCGACAATCTCAACATCGATCTGTCAGCGGCCGAAGTTCCCATCATGGATGGCAGTGCCGGGCCATTCGTGTTTTTGCTACAGTCGGCCGGCATCGAAGAACAAAATGCCGCGAAGAAGTTTATTCGCATCAAGAAGAAGATCCGTGTTGAAGACGGTGATAAGTGGGCAGAGCTGCTGCCGTTTAACGGCTTCAAAGTCGATTTCGAGGTGTACTTCAATCATCCTGTATTTAATAAGCTCAGCCAGCGTGCAACGATTGATTTTTCATCGACGTCGTTTCTCAAAGAAGTCAGTCGAGCGCGCACGTTTTGTTTTCTGCGGGACGTGGAAGCGTTGCGCGAGCGCAATCTGACTCTTGGCGGCAGTATGGACAACGCGATCGTGCTCGACGATTACCGCATACTTAACGAAGACGGTCTGCGTTACTCCAACGAATTTGTGATTCACAAGATTCTGGATATGATTGGCGATGCCTACTTGCTCGGCCACAGCCTCATCGGCGAATTGCGTGCCTACAAGTCCGGTCATGATTTGAATAACAAATTGTTTCGCGCAATGCTGGCCGACGAGTCTGCCTGGGAAAAGGTGACTTTCGAAGACTCGAAGAAGGCCCCGATTTCCTACGCCACCCCGTCCTACGCGTAAAAAAAACTCGTAGGAGCACCCACAAGGGCATTAACGCGCCTTGTGGGTGCTCCTACGTTGTACTCAGCGCTGAGTTACTCGAATTCGGCAGGTATGAGCAGGTATGCCGGCGTCTCGGGCTGCTTTCAGTAGGGTTTCGGTCTCGTAGCGCAGGCGCGAGGCCCAGGCCGAAGATTCGCAAATAACCACCAACTCGCCGTCATCCCGGATATTAGCGGCAATAATGGCTGTTTTGTCACGTTCGGACAGCGCCTCAGCGAGAATTTCCACGAGCTCACCCATAGCGCGAGCCCGCTTTACAATATCCCCTAAGTCCCCGGTATTACTCGGATTAAGCAGGTTTTCAAGCTTGTCAGCTGACATGAAAATGTGACGTAGTTGGCGCTTTCGACCTCATTTAAGGACCCCGGTCACCCTTCCTGAGCAGCAACCTTGTAATGATTTATGACATTATGCATATTGTCGCACACGATAACGGCAAACCCGCTGAAAGGCGGGGTCGCAAAACCACCGGTCTAAGGGGTGATTCCTAGGACAGCGGGGCTACCGAAGTGAGCAGGGACAGCAAGTTGATAACAACGCGAAAAAGCGGACGCGGGCGTGACGCCGGTGACTCCGTGACTTGCTCAGAAAGCAACCGATCGAGATTAATGCACTCGAGGCGTATCCGATGAATGTAGTAGTTTTTGGCAGGGGATTTGGACAACCCCGACAACTTAACCTGACTGGTTTGACGGCCGGCCTGGGCATTGCCGCTATTACGGCTGTCATCATCGGTGTTGGATTCGTGGCCGGATCGCTGTATTCGATCCACAATGGCTCAGGTGTCAGCAATGACGAGTTGGCCTCGCTTGCCGGTGAGCTGCAGGCGCAACGCGACAACATAGACTCTATCCGGCAGGAAAACGAAGATACGCTTGACGCGTTGGCCATTCGCATCGCGCAGATGAATGCGCGCATGATTCGCCTCGACGCGTTGGGCCGTCGCTTGACGATTATGGCCAATATCGATGACGGCGAATTCGATTTCGACTCAGATCCGGCACTGGGCGGGCCAGAGGAACCGATGGCGGCCGGATCGAATATCGCAGTACCGGAAGTACTGGATGCCATGCATTCGCTTGGCGCACAACTCAGCAATCGCGAAGTGCAGCTTGATATTCTCGAGAGCGTGTTGATGAATCAAAGCCTCAAGGATCGTGTTTATCCGCAAGGTCGCCCTGTAGGAGCTGGCTGGATTTCGTCGTATTTTGGCAAACGCACGGATCCGTTCACCGGCAAGCCGGCGAACCATACTGGTATCGATTTCGCAGGCAAACTTGGTGCGGAGGTCATCGCAGTTGCCGCTGGAGTCGTCACCTGGTCGTCGAATCGCTATGGTTACGGCATCATGGTCGAAATTAACCATGGCAATGGTTACGCAACGCGCTACGCGCACAATTCCAAAAATCTCGTTGCCATCGGCGATGAGGTCAGGAAGGGGCAGGTCGTTGCGCTCATGGGAGAGACCGGGCGTGCGACTGGCCCGAACCTGCACTTTGAAGTGCTGCAAAACGGTACCCGGGTCAATCCGGTCAAGTACATTCGCGATTCGTCGAAGTAAGACCTCAGTAAGTTACACAACTCCGATCCGCAGCGACTCCCGAGCCGCCGCAGTCGGCAGCCCTTGTGATCTCGCAGAACGCCCTTAGATCGCGACATTGGATTCTAATTGCCGCCGCCACTAGAATAGCGGCCTTTGCTTGACCGGACCCGGGAGCCCTGTGTGGCTAAATTCCTGACGCGCATTTTCGGCAGTCGCAATCAGCGCCTGCTACGTGAGTACTCAAAAGTAGTCAAAAAGATCAATGCTCTCGAGGAGGGCATTCAAGCGTTGGACGATGCTGCATTGCAAGCCAGAACGGCGGATTTCAAGAAGCGTCACGCTGCTGGTGAGACTCTGGATGACTTGTTGCCGGAAGCTTTCGCCGTTGCGCGGGAGGCGTCCGTGCGCACCATGAAATTGCGACCTTTTGACGTGCAGTTGATCGGCGGCATGGTGCTGCATGATGGCAATATTGCCGAAATGCGTACCGGTGAGGGGAAAACTCTCATGTCGACGCTGCCGACGTATCTGAATTCGATCAGTGGTGACGGCGTACACATTGTCACGGTCAACGAGTATCTTGCGCAGCGCGACGCAGACTGGATGCGACCGATTTACGAGTTTCTGGGGCTGACGGTTGGTGTATCAAAAAGCGGCCAGACTCAGGAGGAAAAGCAGGCGGCGTATCGTAGTGACGTAACTTATGCGACCAATAATGAACTCGGCTTTGATTATCTGCGCGACAACCTGGCGTTTGCCACAGCTGACAAGTCACAACGCAAACTCAATTTCGCGATCGTCGATGAGGTCGACTCGATCCTGATTGACGAGGCACGCACGCCGCTGATCATTTCAGGACCAGCCGAATCAAGTACCGACCTGTACGCGCAAATAAACAAGCTTATTCCAAAACTCAAGAAACACGACGAGACTGATCAGGCAACTAACTTCGACATCTCTGCCAACAAGGTTTCACTTGTTGACGAGAAAGGCAACCCTGTGAAGAGCGCTGCCGATGAGTCGGATGAGATGCGGCTTGAGGAGGCCGTCGCTATTGCCGAACAACGCGATGCGGACGTTGTATTGGTTAGTGTCGAGGGCAAAATCGCGAAGTGCCGCCTGGTCGATCGTGGTGACTACACGACCGACGAGAAGACCAAACAGGCGCATATCACAGAAGAAGGTCACCAGAAGGTCGAGGCTCTCATGACTCAAGCGGGCCTGTTGGCCGAAGGCGAAAGCCTGTACGACGTGGCGAACATTCGCTTGTTGCATCACCTGAGCTCGGCATTGCGCGCACATACGATGTACCAGTGCGATGTGGATTACATCGTCAAGGATGGCGAAGTTATTATCGTTGACGAGTTCACAGGTCGCACGATGCCAGGTCGGCGCTGGGGCGATGGTTTGCATCAGGCAGTCGAGGCGAAGGAAGGTGTGTCAATCAGACAGGAAAACCAGACCGTCGCATCGATTACTTTTCAGAACTATTTCCGCCTGTACAACAACCTCTCGGGAATGACGGGCACGGCCGATACAGAAGCGTTCGAATTCCAGCAAATCTACGGCTTGGAAGTCGTGGTTATTCCGACCCATATGGACATGATTCGGGACGACCAGCCGGACCTTGTTTACCTGACCGAGAAAGACAAGTTTGAGGCCATCATTGAAGATATCGTCGACTGCGGCGCGCGCGGCCAGCCCGTGCTTGTTGGCACAACGTCGATTGAGGCATCGGAATTGTTGTCGTCCTTCCTCAAAAAGCGAAGCATCGAACATCAGGTGCTAAACGCCAAACAGCACGAACGCGAAGCGTATATTGTGCAAAACGCCGGCCGGCCGGGTGCGATTACGATTGCGACGAACATGGCAGGTCGGGGTACCGACATTGTTCTCGGCGGCAATCTTGATGCGGAGCTGGCGAAAGCGGGTGAGGGCGCGGACGAGTCCGGCATCAGAGAGGCGTGGGGCGAGCGTCACAACGAGGTCATGGAGGCGGGTGGTGTACACATAGTGGGCACGGAACGCCACGAATCCCGCCGTATTGATAACCAGTTGCGTGGACGCTCCGGTCGCCAGGGTGACCCGGGATCCAGCCGTTTCTACTTGTCCATGGAAGACACGCTCATGCGTATCTTTGGTGATCCTGAGCGCACCAAGAGCCTGTTATCGCGTGCTGGCATGCGCGAGGGCGAGGCCATCGAAAGTCGTTTGTTGAGCCGTCAGATCGAGCGCGCACAGCGCAAGGTGGAAGCGCATAACTTCGATATTCGCAAGAATTTGCTCGAGTACGATGATGTGGCGAATGACCAGCGAAAAGTCGTCTATCACCAGCGCTCGGAGCTCATGGATGCCGATGAGATTGAAGATTCAGTTGCGGCGATTCGCGAAGAAGTCGTGGGCATCGTCGTCGAACAATATGTTCCGCCAGGCAGCCTGGATGAATTATGGGACACCGAGGGCCTGAGCAAGGCGCTTGAATCCGAGTTCGGGGTGCGCGCGGATGTCACTCGCTGGGCGCACGAAGACAAGACTCTGAGCGCAGATGCGATTGCCAATCGTTGTATCGAGGAAGTTGCAAAAGCTTACGACGAAAAAGTCGGTAGTATCGGCGCGGACCTGATGCGCGGTGTCGAAAAGCAGGTGATGCTGCGCCAGCTGGACCATCACTGGAAGGAGCACCTTGCTTCGATGGATAACCTTCGCCAGGGTATCGGTTTGCGTTCGTATGCGCAGAAGAATCCCAAGCAAGAGTACAAGCGCGAAGCATTCGAAATGTTTGGCGTGATGCTCGAACTGGTCAAACACGAC
>SMVA01163008.1_pt1 | contig 16278 bp, 13 predicted proteins | sample 2456451 | NCBI WGS metagenome assembly SMVA01 (sample SAMN11095933, study PRJNA526329) | marine sediment metagenome | biome: Marine sediment; feature: Surficial sediment; material: Deep marine sediment; isolation source: Hadal surficial sediment | place: Pacific Ocean | collected 2014-05 | depth...
GCAATGACGACAACGTTTGCTTGAGTGATATGTAATTGATCGTACAGAACATTAGACTGAATCTAGCTCGCGGGTAGTACCTCGCTACACTATACTTGTAGTCTGACGAAAACTAAAAATCGTCGGTGTATATTCAGGGGGTAGATCTCATGGTCAATGTCATTTGTCGACGCCTGTCGATAACAATTCTCAGCGCCTCAGTCATCTTGCTCGGCATCACACCGGTGGCGATTGCCGACGAAACCTGCATGTCGCCGTATATGGCGAAGATCGTCGGCCAGGAAGATTTTGCCTATGTCTGGACGCTCGGTGTCGAGGGACTTGGCGATGAGCAGGACAAACTGGTCACGATCGACCTGCGACCAGGATCGGATACGTACGGCGAAGTCATACATTCGCTGTCGGTTGGCGGTCGCGGCGAGGCGCACCACTCAGGGCTTACAGATGACCGGCGTTTCCTCTGGGCCTCCGGACTCGACACCAGCAAGATTATGATTTTCGATGTGCATACCGACCCCGCCAAACCGAGTCTTGCCAAGACAATTGACGATTTCGTCGAAAAGAGTGGCGGTGTCGTTGGCCCGCATACCAGCTACGCACTACCCGGACGCATGATGCTCACCGGCCTTTCTAACAGCGCTGACCATGGCGGCCGCACTGGAATGGTTGAGTACACGAATGCAGGTGACTACATCACGACCCACTGGATGCCGACAGACGACAATCTGAATGGCGCCGTCAAGAGCGGTAATTTTGCTGACGGCTATGGCTACGATGTTCGCGTACTGCCACGCCGCAATGTCATGATCACATCATCATTCACGGGCTGGAATAACTACATGATGAATCTCGGTGCAGTGATGGCCGACACCGAAGCAATGCAACGATTTGGCAACACCGTCGTGATCTGGGACTTGCATACGCGCAAACCACGCAAAGTCCTCGACGTGCCCGGAGCACCCTTGGAAATTCGTTGCGCGTGGGGAGCCAAAAACGATTATTGCTTCACCACCACCGCCCTGACTTCCGAGATTTGGCTGATTTACGAGGAGGACGACGATTGGCATGCGAAGAAAGTCGCTGATATCGGCGATGCCAGCAAAATACCGCTACCCGTCGACATATCCATCACTGCAGACGATCAACGGCTCTGGGTAAACACGTGGAACGATGGTCTGACGCGGCTGTTCGACATATCCGATCCGCATGCGCCCGTACAAATCTTCACGGAGAAAATCGGTACACAGGTCAACATGGTGTCGCAAAGCTGGGATGGTGAGCGCGTCTACTACACGTCGTCGTTACTCGCTAACTGGGACAAGGTAGAAGGACCGGAAGACGAGGACCTGCAGTATTTCAAGGCATATACCTGGAAGGATGGCGAACTGTCTCATCAATTTACGGTTGATTTTCTTGCTGCAAAACTTGGCAGGCCGCACCAGATGCGCTTCGGTGCGTATTCCTTGTATGGCAAATAATTGGAAATACCAGCACATCTGAAGCTCGGATGAATCGGCTGGCTGCAATTGTGCTGCTTACGCTGCCAACTCTGGTAGCGTCGCAGCAGTCGCATCATGAACCGGCAGGACAGCCCCAGGTTTTGGCACCAGGCTATGCTGCGCTCACGTTTTCGGCACCAGAAGCTGGCACCTATCGGTTGCCGGTACTTGGCGATGCGGCAGATGGCGAATTACTTAGCACGACGGGCGAATCGGTAGCGCTGCATACTCTATACGCCGGCAAAACGATCGTTCTAAGTTTTATCTACACTTCGTGTAATGATGTGAACGGCTGTCCGCTCGCGTCATTCGTGCTTGGACTGGTGCAGCGACGTTTGTCCACCGATGAAGAATTACGATCGACAGTTCGCCTGGTTACGGTGAGTTTCGACCCTGCCAACGACTCGCCGCAGGTTATGGCCGACTATGCGAAAGGATTCAGGCACAGCGGCGTGGACTGGGTCTTTCTGACGGCCGGCTCTGAAGAAAGCCTTGCGCCAATTCTTGATGACTACGACCAGTCAGTGATCCGCGATCGGAATGCCAAAGGAGAGTTGGTTGGCTCGATGTCACACATCCTGCGCGTCTTTCTGATCGACTCCCAAAAAAACATTCGCAATATTTACAGCCCGTCGTTTTTGCATCCTGATATTCTGCTTGCAGATATTCGTACGGTGTTGGCAGAATAGGGTAATCCGCTGCTGTCCGGTCAGAAAGAGCCTACTCAGCTACATTACGAAACAAAAGAATGCAAAGAGAATATTGCTATCGCGCTTGAGTCAGGCGGCGGAGCACTGGCGAACGAGCGAGTTCCAATCGAGCCGGGACTCGCGAAATGTTGATCGTGCGACGGCGACTCGTCGTCGCGCCTCGCGCCTCAATTCCTTCGAGTAGATGTCTACCCGAGCTTTGAGAACACTGTGATATTCCTGCACGGCGGACTCCCAATCCAGGAGTCGCTCATGGAGGTCATCGTATCGTGTCCGCACCTGCCGCTGAATGTTGGCACCTAACATTGACGAAAAATTGTTATTTTCCGAGAGCCATCGCGTTACGCGAGTTTCCTCACCAGCGAAGCGCGCGGCCAGGATACGGAAGTTCGACACGCGCCGCAGATCCCAGGCGAGGCCAAGCTTCTCCAAAATAGCAATCGTCCATTTACCGGGGTCAAACTGGTACCAGCGCACGCCGTTGCGATAATCAATGGCGAATCGATGATGAAAGTTATGATAGCCCTCGCCAAAATTGAATATCGCAGTAAACCAGTTGTCGCGAGCGCTTGAGTCGATGTCATAGGTGGCAGTGCCGAACATATGACAGACGGAATTGACGATAAACGTTGTGTGATAGACCAGGGTCAGGCGCAGTCCCACGCCAATCAACAGTGCACCCAGCAAGTGGCCGGTCAGGAGTCCGATCAAGGCAGGTGTGACGATGCCTGCACCGATTGCCCATTGATTGTAATAGCGGTGCTGGTGCATGACGAGTGAGTCATTCTGCAGCTGTTTGACGTTGTCGTAGTTGGTTTCGTGTTTCCAGAATATCAACCAGCCAATATGAGCATAGAAAAAGCCCTTACCGATCGAATAGGGATCACGATCAGTGTCGACGAAGCGATGATGATCCCGATGTTGCGAGGACCACAGCAAAGCAGATTGTTGAAAAGCTGCGGCCCCGAAAAAGAGCAGGATAAAACGAACCACGCTATTGGTCTTGTACGTGGAATGGGCAAAGAGTCGGTGATATCCGACCGTGATACTAAGACCCGTGGCCGCAAAATAGAACAGGAACAGGGCGACCTCGGTCGTGGATAGTCCATAGTGGTAGGCGTAGACAGGCGCGCCTGCAATGCCGGCCAGAGTGGTTATGGTGAAGAATGAAATATTCACCCAATTGTTCTTTCGCGTTGCGATTGCTGTCATTGTTTGTCTCGTTGGGATTTGTTCGCTTAATGCACATTAGCACTGCACTGAATTATACATCAGTGCTCCAATTGAATGAAGAAATGAGCGTGTCAAGCGTGAAATTAAGTTTGAAAAGGCTTGGAAAGTGAGGTGAATTATGCGAAAAATGGAAGTCGTACGAGAATCAGCACCGCGAATAAGAAAAAGCTCCGCAGGAGGAGTAATACTTGGAAGCAAAAACAAAACAAGCGGTTTCGTCCAATCGGTTTGACCGCACGGTCGCCAATTTGATAATCGCATTCGTTGGCCACCCGCGAATTGCCATCAGGTTGTGGAATGGCACTGAATATTATTTCGGCGATCGCCCGCGGGTCGGAACGATGGAATTCCACACCCGCCGTGCTCTGGTGGACCTTCTCATCTCATTGCGTGTCGGCTTCGGTGAAGGTTATAGCAAAGGTAAGATTGATATCCATGGGGATATGCTGGAAATTTTTGACGAGTTTGCCTGGTCATTCGCCAGGCGTGGTGATCGCAGTTACTACTTGGGAAAGTTGCATAGCCTGCTTGGCACGCTTCGTGGCAATTCCCTGACACGCTCCAAAGACAACGTTCATTCCCACTATGATCTCGGTAATGATTTTTACAAGATGTGGCTCGATGAGCACATGGTCTATACCTGTGCGTATTACGAGCAGCCTGATCTCACGCTGGCGGATGCGCAGATAGCCAAACTGGATCACGTTTGCCGCAAGCTGCAGCTCAAACCCGGGCAGGATGTTATCGAAGCCGGCTGCGGCTGGGGTGCATTGTCAATGCATATGGCCGAGCACTATGGCGTTAATGTGAAGGCTTATAATATCTCACGTGAGCAGGTCAGCTATGCCCGGGAGCAAGCAGCGGCAAGGGATTTGGGCGACCGCGTCGAGTTCGTAGAGGATGATTACCGGACAATTTCTCAGCAGTGCGATGTCTTTGTTTCGGTTGGCATGCTTGAGCACGTTGGGCGCAAGAGTTTTCACGAATTGGGCGGGGTTATCAATCGCTGCCTCAAACCAGGTGGCCTTGGCTTGATTCATTCGATCGGTCGCAGTCACTCGACACCGTCGGATCCATGGATTACCAAGCGTATTTTCCCCGGGGGTTATGTTCCGACGTTGGGAGAAATGACGTCGATATTCGAGCCGTACAAATTCTCGATACTGGATGTCGAAAATTTACGCCTGCACTACGCTCGAACCTGCAAAGAATGGTTGCATAACTTTGAGGCCGTCAGCGACAAGGTTCGGGACATGTATAACGAGGAGTTCGTGCGGGCATGGCGTTTGTACCTGGCAGGTTCCGCCACGGCGTTTCAGTCGGGAACGTTGCAGCTTTATCAAATTATGTTCGCGCCCGGTGGCAATAATGACGTGCCGTGGAGCCGGGACTACCAATATTCGCAGCAGAGCGAAGAGGACTAGCCTGGACTATTCATGAATGCACTCGCGCCCTTGCATAATCTTTGTTCCCACACGGGATTTTCCTCTCTCGGGGATACACGCTGGTATTCCGCTCGGTCGGAAAAACCCGTGCGCAAACAAATCTCTGCGCGCCGTGAGGATTGTCGCCAGACAAGCCGAGGAAGTACTCTTGGGGTGCAATCATCGCGGCGATTCATGAATAGTCCGGGCTAGCAGATCGTGCTGGACGTTGAAGTAATCATTGTTGGCGGCGGACCTGCGGGGTCAACCTGTGCCTGGAAACTTGGCCAGGCAGGAGTCGATCTGCTTATTCTTGATCGCGCCAGCTTCCCGCGGACGAAATTATGCGCCGGGTGGGTTACACCGGAGGTGGTTGACGATCTTGAGTTTGACATCGACTCGTATCCACATAGCTTCATGGCCTTCGACCAGTTGCACTTCCATCTCGGGCGCCTCCGCTTTGCTAAGAAAACCAGGCAATACTCGATCCGGCGCTTCGAATTCGATGAGTACCTGTTGCATCGCTCCGGTGCGGTAGTGCATGAACACCAGGTTAGAAAAATCGAAAGACAAAATGGTTCATTTATCATCGACGAATCATATCGTTGCAAATACCTGATCGGTGCGGGTGGAACACGCTGTCCGGTTTATCGTGAGCTCTTTCATGAGCAGAATCCGCGCGCAAAATTACTGCAGATCGCAACACTGGAAAAAGAGTTTCCATATGAATGGCAAAACGACGAGTGTCATCTGTGGTTTCTCGGCGATGGTTTGCCTGGCTACGCCTGGTACGTGCCAAAAGCTAACGGCTTCATCAATGTCGGATTGGGTGGCAAAGCGGAGAAAATGAAGTCTGCTGGAAACAGGCTGCAGGACTACTGGACCGGATTCACGAAAAAACTGTCCAGCGATGCACTAATCCATGCTGTCGAGTACAAACCAACCGGGTACAGCTATTATTTGCGTGGCGATGTCGACGTCATCAGAAAAGGCAATGCGATGATCGTTGGCGATGCCGTCGGGCTGGCGTCAATCGATATGGGCGAGGGTATTGGTCCGGCAGTTCAAAGCGGATTACTGGCGGCCAGGGCAATTGTTAATGATGAAGAGTACGACCTGGAGAAGCTTGCCAGATTCAGTGTGCCGTCATTTTTTCGCAAGCGAAACGTTCCTCTGGCAAGCTAGCGTCCGGATCGCAAGAAAGATAACTGCTTTCAACCCGGCACACCATTTAGAGTCTAATTGGGTGTCGCCCTGACCGCCGGAACATCGTGCGCGTATTGATTTGTGAGAAATCAATCGACGGACAGGGCAACATTGTTACTTGGCTTACGGTGCTGCTGACTGAGTAAACTCAATCAGCTCAATTCGATCGCCGGTATTCAAATCAATTTCCACAATCAGACCTATGCCGGGTGCGTAGTACTTGTTCTCGTTAGCTTCTTCGTCCAGCGGTGTGAAATCACGAGTCTGCAGGCAAGTGTTGCTGCAGTTGCCGCCAGGAGCGGATTCGCTGGCATCGACAGCAAGAATCTCTACGGCATCTTCTGCCTCGCCATACGCTACTTCTTGCCTGATAACCGTGCCGACCTGTGGATCGAACGGCAACAGGATACCGGCCTCAGCGCCGTCTCGACCGGCTTTCCATGAACCTTCGATATCGACAAGTTCAGGGTCCTCGGGATCGTCGCCTGCAAATACCTCGAAGTTTCTGGCGATCTCGCCGCAGTACCAGACGTTGCCGCTGGTGTCCTGGGCGAACCAATCGCGAGTGATTTCGACAACGACATCTTCTTCTGTCGCGGTGTCTACAACGACTACACAGGATATGCCATCGATAAGTTTGATTTCGTCGGTTACCTCAACTTCGATTGTTTCCCCGTCACCTTCGTATAACCAACGATTGCCTGTTGCGAGAGGAAACCACGGATTTTCTGCAACGGTAAGGCCTATAGCCAGCGGATCAACAAAACTTGCGGCGAACGCAGAACCAAACATCGGCTGATGTGCTGCGTCGCCTACATCTGCGCACAGAGACAGTCGCGCTGCAAAGACAGTGTCACATTCCTCCTCGTTCTCGATACGCTCGTCCTGTACATCTGCCAGGCAGTCTGCACGATCGTCGTCGTCGAAAATATCTGTGCAAATCGCCGTGGTTTCGAAAATGTCGTCAAAAACATCAACGGCGCACGCCCTTCGCAGGGAAACGGCAGCCGAGGAGCAGGGCCCTATTGCTAGCATGGCAATGTCGTCATCACTGCCTGCAGAAGCAATTTCGCTTACGGCAACGGCCAGTGCTTCCTGCTCAGGTGTTGGCGCGTAACTGAGGGGAATCGAGCCGTCGTGAACGCCGTCTGCAGCATCAGCAGATAGCACAGCCACGACGGCATCGAAATTCGTATCCTGGAGCTGCCCGGCTGCGCGCAACAGGAAACCGAGTGGGGCAGAGGCAGCGTGTACAGCGTCATCGTCAGTACTTTCGATCGGGTCAAAATCAGCTGGATACAAGTCCCGACCGAGCGGGTCCGTCGTGAATGCACTGAGTACATTAGCGGTCGCATCATCAATCGCTGTTCCGATCTCCGCGTCGCTGATTATCGATCCATCACCGTCAGGATCAAGTGCGGCACGTACCTGTTGTGCGATCAGTGTTGTTTGCATCGACACATTGACGCGCTGGGTAGTCCCGCCGGCACCCAGCATTACTACCGACTCGAGATTTGCCGGCGTGTCCTTGAATGTGTCGTCTTGCGCGTCCGCATTGTCGAAAATGAAGAATACCGGTGTACCAGCAATGTCGTTCGGCACCGTGAGCGCGTATTGATCTTCATCGGCGCCATCACGCGTCATTAACAAAATGGACGGTGCTGCCGATAAATCGGCCAGTCGATCACCAGCAGGATCGACGCTGTCCAAAGCTGCCTTAACCTGGTCCGCGGCGAATACGAACAAAGTGCCACCGAAAACCGGACCATCAGATACTACGCCACTGAGCGCAATTGTCGTGGGCGGTGGTGGTGGCGGAGGAGGCGGTGGCGGTGGATTGTTGCTACTGCTGCAGGCGGCGATGGTTGTGACAGCACCGACGCTGAGCAGAAGGTTCCGCAGACGGCGCATAGATGCCGTAAATTCGATTTTTCTCATTGTCCCACTCCCGTGAATTCAATTAATTCGACGCGTTCGCTGGTACCTGGTTTGATTTCAACAATCAGCCCAACGCCTGGCACGTAAAACTTGTTTTCTTCTACTCCTGGTTCGAGTGGCGAGAAGTCGCGCGTCATCAGGCAGGTTCCGCTGCACGATCCGCCGGGTGCTGTCTCGCTCGCATCGAGCGCGAGAATTTCAATGGCGTCCTCGGCATCGGTCTGGGCGAATTCCTGACGGCTGAACTCACCAACCTGGGGGTCAAAGGGCAAGAGAATCCCGGCTTCGGCACGGTCGCGACCCGCCTTCCAGGACCCCTCTATGTCAACCAGTTCCGGTCCGGATACATCGTCTCCATCAATCTCCTCAAAGTTTTCCGAGATTTCGCCGCAATACCAGACATTGCCGTCTACGTCCTGGGCATACCAGTCGTCGGTTTGCTCGACCACGACGCCGTCCTCTGATGCGGTGTCCACGACGACGATACAAGTGATTCCTTCAATCAACTTGGTGTCGCTGGTGACAACGACTTCGATTGTTTCGCCATCACCCTCATAGACCCATGTATTTCCCGGAACCAGCGCGAACCAGGGGTTTGGCGTTGTCGCAGCACCGATCGTCAGCGGATCGACGAAATTCGCAGCAAAGTCCGGTCCAAACTGCGGATCGTGAGTTGCATCATCCAATGATTCGCAAAGGTCGAGTCTTGCTTCGAGTACATCGCCGCATTCCTCCAGGCCATCGTCATAGTCCAGTTCGGCCTCGTCGAAACAAGCAGCATCCGCATTGTCGACATCAAGGCATTGCGCTGACGTTGTAAAGAAGTCGTCTCGTAAGTCGAACTCACAAGCCAGCCGTTGAGTATGCGCGCTCGGCGCACATCCTGGCTCCGCAAAAACCTGCCCACTTGCAAGAAACGAAATTCCGCCTGTAGCAATCGCTACGGTCAATAAATGTTTTTTCAGTTTCATCACGGACTCCACTGCATCAGAAAATGTGTTCACGGCAATAGACGGTGCAGGTTGCGAGAATCGGTCGAAGCGAATCTCATTCGCCCGCTGGGCGGGCTCTTACAGGTGCTAATAAGAATTGTAGGAGCCCGCCCAGCGGGCGATTTGTGTTAAGGGTGGAACTTCGCACAGCAGCATTTGCGGGAATTTATTCAGCACCAGGACGATGAAGATCAATGAGTCGATCGGCTGAATCTGATGACAATCTGGTCCCCGTCAGGGGACGCACGGGAGTGCTACGCGGTACCGTTAAGCTGCTTTGAGCGGCTCACAAACTAAAGCCCCCGGCTTTGCCGGAGGATACTTGCTCCAGTCGACCGATTGTTGCGCGTAAAACGGTCAAACCAGGTGACACGGTTAGTTGTTGCGATAGACCTCATATGTATATTGGTCACATTTATCTTGATGATTCGATGAGCGGAACCGCCGAATCGCTGATCGGCCTGATCGACGCTCTGGATCGACAGGGGGTCAGGCAACATGTTCTGGTACGACACAAACTGTTGGCCCGTCGGCTTGCGGTCTATAACTCGGTGGTCGTTGGCCCGCGGGTCAAGGTTCCGGTCATGGCCTGCTGCCTGATGCCGAATGTGCAGGTCGTGCACATTCACTGTGACGCCGGTGCATCGGCAGGATTGCTCCTGACGCTGACCAGATCGATTCCCTATGTATTAACTTGTCGGTCAGAATTCGTATCGACGAACCACCCGATTAAGCACTCGATATTCAATCGCGCCGCCGGACTGATATTTCCTGATCAGGGAATTGCCGCACGCAATGCCATTGCCAACCATCGGGTGCCGGTCAACGTCGTCGCAGATTCACACTACGCAACTGCCACAGACGCTCACGTTAATAACCGTATCGCGGCAGAACACCTGAGAATTTACCGGCGGGCCATCGATTCAGGGCGGATCCCCGCACTGATGCTGTGATTGAAAGTGCTGCGCCTGGCAACGGTGACGAGTCGATCGTCCCGAAGTCAGGTCGCACGCCTGTCTGATGGAACGACCGGAAGCGGGGCGCAGTAGGCAATTATGTCAAATCCGTCGCAATCTGAGGGTCGCCTCGCAACCGATTCTCCTGCAGTTATGGTCCAATAGACAGGCAAACACTGTGGACGCCTCGTGACGCTATATCTCGACGACAAACGCCTTGTTAAACAAATGCTTGCGAATGACCAGCGGGCCTTTGACAGTTTTTTCAATGAGAACTTTGCGCGGTTGTATCGATTCGCCATGAGCCGGATGCCGGACGATCCGGAAGGGTCCCGTGAAGTGGTGCAGATTGTGCTCACGAAAGCGATTCGCAAGTTGCATACCTATCGCGGTGAGGCGGCACTTTTTACCTGGCTGTGTGCAATCTGTCGCAACGAGGTCAGCGATTGGCTGGCCAGGTTAGGGCGTGAGCGTCAGCGCATCGTGCTGATCGAGGACCATCCCGAAATACAGGCGGCCGTCGATTCCTTTCAAGCGCCGCCGTCATTATCGCCGGAGCACAATTTGCGTAGAGTTGAACTTGTTCGACTCATTCAGGTTGCGCTGGATCGATTGCCACCGAAATATGGCGACGTGCTCGAGTGGAAATACGTGGAGGGTTACTCGATCAATGAAATCGCCGAAAAACTAAAATTGGGCAACGAAGCAACGCAATCCCTACTTGCCAGGGCAAAACGGGCATTCAGTGATGTGTATGGTTCACTCACGGCTCCGGCAGGGCCAGTATCGACAGGAACAACCTGAATATGAACAGCGACGACAATCAAGCCGAATTGCGGTCTGAGCAGGCATTTGCTGAATTGTTTGGCAATGCAGCACCCAGAGCGGCGCCGCCCACTGCAGACGAAGCCCAGGTTCGCGATGCTGTTTATGCGGAGTGGCGCGGCCTCATGCAACGCCGCTCGCGGCGTCGACGTTTCACCTCATATGCGCTGGCAGCGTCGGTCCTGATCGCAGTGTTTGCGGGCCTTGGATTGTTGCGCGATCCGTCAGTGTCGTTCGGTATTCAGCAAGTTGCCACGATCGGGAAGCAGTTTGGCCTGGTGATCATCAGGACGGATGGAGAAGGCGTTCGTGAAGCTGCAGTTTCAGTCAGGGGTGACGACATTGTTGAAACTCTGGCGAGCGCCGGAATCGAATTAGGTTGGCACGACGGAGGATCACTGCGTCTGGATGAGAACACAATTGTTGTCTTTGAAGCTATAGATCAAATCTATCTGCAAAAGGGTCGCATTTATTTCGATTCAGTAAACAGTCCGCTGTCGTCTCGGGTCAAAAAATCCGGCCCGGTTGAATTGCGTATCCGGACAGACGATGGGGTGGTGCAACACCTTGGTACACAATACATGCTCGAGGTAAATTCGGATGGTCTTGCGATTTCTGTTCGGGAGGGCAAGGTTTCGATTGATGGCGCGAGGGGTGTGGCAACGGCTGGCCAGCAATTATCGATTTTAGCTGGCGGAATAATGGAGACCAAAGAAACGAATGTATACGGCGATCAGTGGCAGTGGATTGAAAGAACTTCCCCAGCCGTCAAGCTGGGCGGGCGACGAGTTGTCGAAGCGCTTGCCTGGGTCGGTCGCGAAACAGGTCGTTCAATTGAATTTTCGACGCCCGTAGCGGAAGCGATTGCAAACAAAGAAAGTCTGGTTGGATTTAATGTTGAAACAAATCTCAACCCGGCTCGTGCACTCTATATTTTCGCAGAGATGGTAGACCTGCAAGTCCGGGTTGACGATGGGGTAATTCTGGTTCGTGAAAGAACGCTGGAAGAGTAGTACCGACCGCATAGTTTAGTGGTCGTTTATTTTGAAATTCAATGAGGAAAGACGTGGTCGTGCGCTCACTCTTGTTCCTGATGTTATTTGCAACTTGTGGCGCCGTCGCTCAGACGGCATCAGATAGCTACAAGGGCAAGACCGTAGTATCTGTGATCGACCAATTTCGATCACAGGATTGGCCATTCGCTTACAGCACGAAACTCGTCAATAACTCACTTCTCGTCACTGTAGAGCCCCAGGCGTCGAATCCACCCGATATAGTCAGTGAAATTCTTGCACCACACGGCCTGGTTGTTCGTGAAGAAGAAGGTTTCTACGTGATCGTCCGCGCAGAAATCCCACTTGCAACCACCGGAAATTTACTGATCGTCGTGAACGATCGAGGCCGTTCGACACCAATTGATGGTGCGGAATTTGATGCTTCACCCGAGCTTGCGCCGGGAATTGCTCTCACACCAGGCGTTACGCAGTTCGCAGATATAGATGCGGGTGATTACGTGATCATGGTGGCAGCTGTGGGATTTGAGCCGATCGAGCGTGGCGTTACGGTGCAGGCAGGTGAGACTGCCGTGTTACAGGTCCACTTGCAATTTGCCCGTCCCGTAATAGAGTCTATTACGGTATCGGCAAGCCGCTACCAGATAGCCCGCGACATCAGCAGTTCGCGCTACAACATCGATCAGAATGCGATAGAGAATCTGCCAGATGTTGGTGATGATCCGATTCGCGCTGCCCATCGGTTGCCAGGTGCCGCGGCCAGCGGCGTATCAGCTCGTGCCCATTTTCGCGGTGGCGAAGAGTCAGAGATTGGCATTATCCTGAACGGCAAGCGGCTTTTGGATCCCTTTCACATCAGGGATTATCAAAACATCTTCAGCACCATTGATTCTCGCGCGATCGACGGCGTTGAGGTCTATACCGGCGGCTTCCCGGTCCAGTATGGCGACCGACTGAGCGGTTTCGTGTTGATGGAATCTCTGGAATCGCCGCGACCGAGGCATACGGAGATTGGTCTCAGTGTTTTCAATACATCCGTTTTGACAGCAGGCATTTCCGCCGACGGTAATAAGGAGTGGCTGTTCTCGGCGCGGCGAGGCAATCTTGACCTGGTTCTTGATACGCGGTTGGGCGAACCGCGTTATCACGATATTTTCGGAGAATATTCGGTTTGGCTTACACCGAACGCTCGCTTGTCCGCGAGCACCTTGATCGCGGATGACAAGGTAACAATCGTTCTTGAGGACGAGGTGGATGAGCGGGAAGAATCGACCAGCGATACGCGAAATGTGCAATTTTGGTTGACGCTCGATAATCAATGGAGCGAAACATTGAGTAGTTCGACGGTACTGTCAGTCAGTCAATTTGAGAATATTCGCATTGGTTTTACGGAAGACGAAGAAAAAGTCGTGTCGGATGTCGATGACCGGCGTGATATTTCAATTATCGGTTTTCGCCAGGACTGGGTTTGGCACAGCTCGGACAAACACTTGTTGCAATGGGGATTCGCGGTCGAGCAAAATGACGCGACGTATGTATATCGAGGGGAGGCGGAGTTTTTCGGACTCAAGGGAATTTTCGAAGGGGGACCTTCACAAATCAGTCGCGACCTCGCGGCCGCGCCAAGCGGCACTGGCTTTTCATTTTACGCATCGGACAAATGGAAGGCTTTCACGGGCACGATACTGGAATTTGGTCTGCGCTGGGACGATCAAACGTACACCGGTCTGAATTCAGATTCACAACTCAGCCCAAGATTTAGCCTGTTGCAAGTAGTCGGTCCAAAAACCGACGTTCGATTCAGCTGGGGGCGCTACCACCAGTCCCAGGGCATACAGGAATTACAGATTGAAGACGGGGTCACAACGTTTTTCCCTGCGCAACGAGCAGACCACATCATCGTCGGCATCAACCACCGGATTAGTGACTCGCTCTCGGTGCGATTTGAAGTTTTCCAGAAAGAGATGAGCGCATTGCGACCTCGTTTTGAAAACCTGTATGACAAACTGGCGCTTATTCCGGAATTGCAGCCGGATCGAGTGAGAATTGCACCGGAAAGCGCTCGTGCCAGGGGGTTGGAGATTTCGCTGGCCGGGTCCGGACAGGCCTTTAACTGGTGGGCAAACTATTCGCTGGCAGAGGTTACCGACACAATCGATGCTGAGGAATTCGCAAGGAGCTGGGACCAGCGGCATGCCTTGCAGGTCGGCATGAACTGGCAGGTGAGCGAGTGGAATTTTGCAATTGCAGGAAATATTCGTAGCGGCTGGCCGGCGACAGATTTGCAAATTGAGGAAATTGTTGGTCCCGGTGGCGAGCAGGCAATCGTCGCCATCCCCGGAGTACGAAACGCAATTCAATTGCCACATTTCGCCAGTCTTGATGCCAGGATAAGTCGAAAGTTCGACGTTCGCCACGGGAGTCTGACGGTATTTGCGGAAGTATCAAACCTGCTCAACCGAAAAAACATATGCTGCACCGACTACGATCTGGAATTCGATGAGAACGGCGATGAATTCCTCTCCTCCAGCCCGGATTTCTTGCTACCGCTGTTGCCGGCGATCGGCATTTTGTGGGAATTCTAGTGGCGCCCTGGCCCAATGTGTGCTCGCGTTGTAGTCGAGATAATTCTGCCCGAAATTTTTCTGCGTCGTAGACGCCACAATCAGGTGTCTACCTGCGGATTGATGCGAGCCAGTGTTTCATCCATCGCAAAGGCAACCCACAGGCCTGACAATGCCATTGCACCGGCAGTAAACCAAAATCCTGCTTCCAGCGTTCCAAATGTATCTGCTATGACTCCGAGCAGCAATGCACCGATGCCATAACCGAGATCTCGCCAGAAACGATATACGCCAAGGCTTGAACCGCGCCAGTTGGGGTGGGAGATGTCACCGATGGCAGCGATCAGTGTCGGGTAGAGTAGGGCCATGCCAACCCCGGTAACGCCTGCGGATAACGACCATTCGACCATGCCCTCAGCAAACAAAGTGGCCGCAATTCCTCCGGCACAGGTCCACATACCAATAACGATCGGCCACTTGCGACCGACGGCGTCCGACAATGGACCTGTCCAGAGCTGACTACCGCCCCAGACGAAGCCATACACCCCGACAATCCAGCTAATATCGATAAGGGACAAGCCTCTTGCATGCAGGTATACCGGGAAAAATACCCAGACCAGCGCATCGACAAATTTTTCCACACACCCGGCTTGGGACAGGGCTGAGAATGTCCGGTGCCTAAATGAGACAAGGGTGAAGATTTCTTTGGTCGAGGGGTGCTCAGAAACATTTTTCGGAAAACGCGGCCGCGGTCCTGCGTAGGTGCCGGCTTTGTGCGCCGCAGATTCGGCGCGCGCCCAGTGTATGGTTTCCTTTGAGAAAAGCAGCGCTGATACCAGCGCAAGCAAGATGACGGAGAGCCCAAATACAAACAGGCTCCAGCGCGGATCGAAGTAACTCGCAAGATAACCGGTAATAAGTCCGGCGAGCGCGACTCCGCCGTAACCCGCGAATTCATTAAAGCCCGTGGCAACACCGCGTTGCTCCGGTCGCACTATGTCCAGTTTGCTCGTTACCGTCATCGACCAGGCAAATCCCTGGTTGATGCCCAGCAAAACATTCGCCGCAACGATCCAGTTCCACGAGGGTGCATAGAGAAAGATAAACGGGATCGGCAATGCGATGAGCCAGCCCCAGATCAGAACCTTGCGACGGCCGACTTTTTCCGACACCCGGCCCGAGACGAAATTCATTGCCCCTTTGACAAATCCGAAGCTCACCACGAACGCCATCAATAACGTGAAGGAACCGGGAGGCACGCCAAACTCAGTTTCCGCCAACGCGGGCACGACGGTGCGCTGCATGCCAATCGTCAGCCCGACGAAAAACACCTGCAGCAACTGCTGAGCGAACTGGCCGATGTTGGGGCGAATGCCGTGCACGTAGCCCGCTATGTTTTCGATCGCGTCATCAGCAACCGGGTAACGATCCGCAGTCATAGCTCACTCCTTTCAACGGGTAGACCCGCTGCTTTCCACTCCGGGTACCCTTCTTCGAGGCGTCGCACGTTGAATCCCTTTTTTCTTAATACCGCTACTGCCTCAAAAGCGAGTACACAATATTCCCCACGGCAGTACGCGATGATTTCCTGCTCCTTTTGGCGACGGTAAGACCTGCCACGTTCGCCAGCACTTCGACACTGCGCTCACCCTGCGCCGGCAGCTCCAGTAACTCCAGTTTGTGAGCGTGGCTTAGTGCTTTCGCAACCTGTGCAAATTGCTCGAACAGTTGGTGCTTCGGACCTTGTTTTTGCATATCTTCTCCCTGTGTTTCAGCAGGTGCGGCCAACGGCGCCTGGGCCGCTTGTGCAAGCTACTCCCCTGGATCAGGAAGTCACTCGTAAGAACCTGATTATAGGTTGGGATGAGAAGTTTTGAACTGTGCCAGGAAGAGTGTTGGCGTAAAAGATTTGCTCGTA
>SMVA01027085.1_pt1 | contig 16277 bp, 14 predicted proteins | sample 2456451 | NCBI WGS metagenome assembly SMVA01 (sample SAMN11095933, study PRJNA526329) | marine sediment metagenome | biome: Marine sediment; feature: Surficial sediment; material: Deep marine sediment; isolation source: Hadal surficial sediment | place: Pacific Ocean | collected 2014-05 | depth...
AAGGTTGCATCGTTCGTCCGCTTCAAGCTGGGAGAGGCGGCCGAATCGTGACGAAGACGAACCGGAGGCTGCTGTTCGGGCGCTCCGGGGCGGGAATGCTGGAACGCGATCACCCCTCGAAATGGAATTGAGAAGGAGGCTCGACGGTCATGGCGGACGATGAAGACGTAAACGCGGCCATCGATGAGGGACGCGCCTCGATGGACAAGGCGCTGCAGCGATTCCGCAAGGAGTTGACCAAGGTGCGTACCGGACGGGCGAGCACGAGCCTGCTCGATGGGATTTCGGTCGACTATTTCGACACGCCGACGCCGCTCAATCAGCTCGCGACGCTGTCCGTCCCGGACCCACGCATGATCGTGATCTCGCCCTTCGACAAGACCGTGATTCCCCAGCTCGAGAAGGCGATCCAGAGGTCGGATCTCGGGTTGACCCCGAGCAACGACGGCAAGGTGATCCGGATCCAGATTCCACCGTTGACCGAGGAGCGTCGCAAACAGCTCGTCAAGCAGGTTCGCAAGATTGCAGAGGAGCACCGGATCCGCGTGCGTGACGCGCGTCGGGATTCCCTGTCGTTGCTGAAGGATCTCGAAGACGACGGATTGTCCAAGGACGATCGCCATCGTGCCGAGAAGAAGGTCCAGGAAGTGACCGACGAGTTCATCAAGAAGCTGGACGAGCTGACCGGCCAAAAAGAGAAGGACGTCCTCGAGGTCTAGCCTTCGAGGCGGCCTCGAACTTTCATCCCCGGAGACGACTCGCCCCAGACGTCGCTCAGGTTGGAGACCATGCGGAAGCCCCACGTGCACCCCGAGATCGACCTCGATCGCGTTCCGCGGCACATCGCCATCATCATGGATGGCAACGGGCGCTGGGCCGTCGAGCGTGGCCTCGAGCGCAACGCCGGCCACCGCGAGGGGATCGAGTCCGTTCGGGAGATCATTCGCGCGAGCCGCGACTACGGCATCGAGGTCCTGACGCTCTACGCCTTTTCGATCGAGAACTGGAACCGCCCGAAGGGGGAAGTCTCCGAGCTCATGCGGCTGCTCGAGGAATATCTCGAATCGGAACTCGCCGAGGTGATGGAGAATCGGGCGAGGGTCCGTTCGATCGGTCGCCTCGATCGTCTGCCGCCGAGCACGCGCCGCGCGGTTGAAAACGCGGTGCGCGAGACGGCGGAGAACGAGGGGATGCAGCTCGTTTTCGCGCTCTCCTACGGCGGACGTACCGAGATCGTGGATGCGGCTCGGCGCCTCGCACGCGACGCGGAACTCGGGAAGATCGATCCCGAAGGTATCGATGAAAAGAGCTTCTCGGCCTATCTCTACGCCTCCGACCTGCCCGATCCGGATCTCCTGATTCGGACCGGAGCCGAGCAGCGCGTCTCGAATTTCCTGCTGTGGCAGATCGCGTATTCCGAACTTCATATGAGCGATCGGATGTGGCCCGAGTTCCGGCGGGCGGAATTCGAAGGGGCGATCCTCGACTATCAGCGCCGCGAGCGTCGCTTCGGGCGGACGAGCGCGCAGGTTCGCGAGGGTGCGGACGAAACGGCGGGACGATGAAACGCCTAGCCATTCTGGGCAGTACCGGGAGTATCGGCGAACAAACACTCGACGTGGTCGCCAGCCATCCCGACCGCTTCGAGGTCGTGTCGCTCGCCGCGGGTCGACGCGTCGAGCGATTGATCGAACAGGCGCGGGAGTTTCGGCCGCGGGTCGTTTCGGTCGGCGATCCGGAGAACGTGGACCTGATTCGCGACGCGCTCGCGACGAGCGAACTCGCGGGTCGGGTCGAGGTCGTCTCGGGAGAGGCCGGACTCGAGGCCGTCGCGGTCGAGCCCGCGGATCTCGTGGTGGCCGGTCTCGTCGGGGCGATCGGTCTTCAGCCGGTGCTCGCCGCGATTGGCAAAGGTCGGACCCTCGGCCTCGCCAACAAGGAAGTCATGGTGATGGCGGGCGCACTCGTGCGTCGTGAGGCCGAGGCGCGGGGTGTCGAGATCATCCCGATCGATTCCGAACACAGCGCCATCTTTCAATGTCTCTCCGGAAGTCGCGCGAGCGAAGTCGCGCGACTCATCCTGACCTGCTCGGGCGGGCCTTTCCGGACCTGGTCGAAGCAGGACATCGAAACCGCCTCGGTCGAGGACGCCCTCGCGCATCCGAACTGGTCGATGGGCGACAAGATTTCGATCGACTCGGCGACCCTGATGAACAAGGGGCTCGAGGTCATCGAAGCTCGCTGGCTCTTCGATGTCGAAGCGGAGCGCATCGATGTCGTCGTGCATCCTCAATCGATCGTGCATTCGCTCGTCGAGTATTGTGACCGGTCGGTTCTCGCACAGCTCGGGCTGCCGGATATGCGCGTGCCGATCGCCGTTGCGCTCGCCCATCCCGGGCGCGTGGAACTCGATGTGCCGCGCCTCGATCTGGTCGAGCTCGCACGGCTCGATTTCGAGGCACCCGATCGCGCCCGATTCCCCTGTCTCGATCTTGCCTACCGCGCCTTGTCCGGGAGCGAAGCGGCGCCGGCGGTCCTGAATGCCGCGAACGAAGTCGCGGTCGATGCCTTCCTGGCCCGCCAGATCGCCTTTCCCGAGATTGCGGCCCTGAACGCTTCGGTTCTCGAGTCCCATCTTTCGGACCACGCGGGGCAGCGCGTCGATGCACTCGACGCCGTGCTTGCGGCGGATGCCTGGGCACGGGGTGCGGCCAGCGAATGGCTCGCCAAACGCGATGGGGAGGGGGGGGCCTGATGGTTGTACTCGACACCCTCGTCGCCGTGATCCCCTTGTTGGGGATTCTGATCGTCGTGCATGAACTCGGCCATTTCCTGGTGGCGAAGGCGTGTGGTGTGCGCGTGTTGAAATTCTCGATCGGATTCGGAGCGCCGATCGGTTTCGGAAAGATGCGGCTGCGCTGGGAGCGCGGCGGGACCGAGTACGTGATCGGCTGGATTCCCCTCGGTGGCTTCGTGCGGATGCTCGGTGAGCCGATGCCCGGGGACGAGGGGGCGGGGCCCGCGGTGCCCGCGGATGCGCAGGCCGACGAGTTTCTCGAGTCGAAACCCGTGTGGCAGAAACTCGCGGTCGTGTTTGCCGGACCGGCGATGAACCTGCTGCTGCCCGTCGTGTGTTTCGTGGGGATCCTCTGGTTTGGCTTCCCGCGAGCGGACGCCATCGTCGGGATGGTCGAGGCGAACTCGCCGGCGGCGATCGCGGGCGTTCGGGTCGGGGACCGCATCGAAGCGATCGACGGGGAATCCGTCGAGTTCTGGGACGATGTAATCCTGCCGATTCGCGATCGTCAGGCGGGCGGAAGCGTGGCGCTGGAGATCCGACGAGCCGGCGAGCCGCTTCGCCTGGAGGTGCCGGTCGCCTCCCAGAAGACCCGCGACCGATTCGGGGCTTTCGTTCGCGTGGGCTGGATCGGCGTCGGATTCAATCGCCTCGAAGCCCGTGTGGGCGTACCGCTGGCCGACACGCCTGCGGCCCTCGCAGGGCTTCACTCCGGCGATCTCGTCGTGGCCGTAAGCGGTCGGGAGATCGAGGATTGGGAGGGGCTGGTCGCGGCTCACGCGGAGGCGGCCGAAGGGGCTCGAGCCCGCGGCGCTGAGTTCGTGACCTGGCGAGTCGAGCGCGCCCGGGCGCCGCAGACTCCGACCGCAGCGGATGCGGGGCCGCGGGGCGCGGAAGCTGCGTCTCTGCCCGAGGCGGTCGAGGTGACCCAAGCGCCCGGCGCGAGTGAGGAGACCAAGGCGGTCGACACGGTCGACGTGGTCGAAATTTCGATGCTCCCGATCGAACACTTTGGACGCCTGGGGCTCTTGCCGGCGACGATACTCGTGGCCGAGGTTTCGCCGGATCGGCCTGCGGCGCTGGCCGGTCTGCAGAAGGACGATCTGATTCTCGAGGTCGATGGCGAGCCCATCGGAAGCTTCGGGAGCTTTGTTTCGCTGATCCAGACCAGCGCGGGGCGCGAGTTGGCGATCACCTACTCGCGTGCGGGCCAGGTCGAGACGACGAAATTGCGTGCCCGGGAAGAGACCGTCTCGGGGCCCTACGACATCGAGGGAATGGAGGAGAAGGTCTATCAGATCGGTCTCGCTCCTCAGATCTCCTGGGGGGCGGGCGCCCGTATCGTGCAACAGATTCGCAATCCCCTGAGGTCCGTTCCGCGCGCGGTCGCGATGACCTGGGAAATGACCGCGGGGTATCTCGAGGGACTCAGCAAGCTCTTCACGGGGGACATCGGGGTCGACAAGCTCTCGGGCCCGATCGGGATTGCACGGATCGCACGCAAGTCGCTCGATCGAGGCTGGCTCGAATATCTGTGGATGATGATGTTGATCAGCATCAACCTGGGCATCCTCAATCTTCTGCCAATCCCGATTCTCGATGGCGGACAGGCGGTGATCTACAGCATCGAGGGGATCAAACGGTCGCCGCTCTCCATGCGCTCACGGGAGATCGCGAGTTCGGTCGGATTCGCGGTCCTGGTGTTGCTGATGGGGCGCGCCTTCTGGAACGACCTCACCCCGTTCTGGACCCGGCTGGTGAGTTGGGTCTCGAGCGGCGCGCAATAGCGGGCTCCCGGTCGATGCCCCAGCGGCTCCTGGCAATCGAATCCGCGACGGATTCGCTCTCGATCGCATTCCTCGAGGACGACGAGGTCGTGCTCCTGTGTGAGGCGGAGGGGTTTCGTCAACACGCTTCCGAATTGATGCCGCTCGTCGACCGTGGCCTGACGCAAGTCGCCTGGTCGATCGATGACGTGCAGGCGCTCGCCGTGTCCGCCGGACCGGGGTCGTTCACGAGCCTCCGAATCGGTCTGGCGACGGCCAAGGGACTGGCTTTCGGTCGCGACTGGCAGGCGGTGTCGGTCTCGACACTCGAGGCGATGGCGCTCGCCGTCTTCGAGGGCGAATCGGGCGCGCAGATTGCGGCGGATGGGCTCGAGGTGGTCGCATTGCTCGATGCGCGCAGGGGCGAGTGGTACGCCGGCGGTTGGTCGCGCGCGCCCGCGACCGGCGCCGGACTCGAGCCGACGCTCGCCGAGGGGCTGTATGCGCCGGAACAGCTGGCCGTGGATCTCGCGCGAGAGGTCGTGCTCGTCACACCGGATCGGGCGGATGCGCGAAGCGGGTTCGAGCGGGCCGGGCTTCGGATCGCCACCACGATCGAAGGCGACGTGGCACGGCCTCGGGCGGATTGGGTCGGGCGCCTCGCAGTTCGGCGTCTGGCGCGGGGCGAGGGCGGTCCCGCCCGGGATCTGGCGGCGCGCTACCTGCGGCGTGCCGAGGCCGAGGCGAAGCGTCTGGGCGGACCCGTCGAGGCGGGTGAGCTGGCGCGTATCGACGAGCCCGGGGGTTGAAGCCCAGCGTCGTCCCCGATCCCATCCCTCGCTGGCGCCCATAGAAAAGGTCGCGTAATCTCGCGCAGTTAGCGCTTCCGGCCGTCAGACTCCCCGCCGTCTGTGTGACCCCGATCAGGCAGGACTGATCACGGTCTACCCAGGGCGGCAAGAGACATCGCTCCGGGTGGCCATGCATGGATGGCGTCGAATCGCCTCGCATGGCCCTGGACGGGTCCCGCGGGAGTCTCAACCCCGTGAAGTCCGTACCGAGTCTCAACCGACTCCGGTCCCCGCGGTCTCGCCGCGCCCCGGAGCAGCGATGATCAGCATTCGATCGACATCCAGAAGAAGCAATCTCCAGAACGAAGCAAACTCCGAAAAGGACCGAGAACCTCTCATGGCACTGAATATCTACTACGACAAAGACGCGGACCTCGGACGGCTTCAATCGAAGAAGGTCGCCGTGATCGGCTACGGAAGCCAGGGGCATGCCCACGCCCAGAATCTCCTCGCCTCCGGCATCGATGTCATCGTCGGCCTGCGCAAGGACTCCTCGAGCTGGTCGAAGGTCGAGGACGCCGGTCTCCGGGTCGCCGTGGTCGCGGACGCGGCGCGCGAAGCCGATATCATCATGCTGACCGTCCCCGACGAGCTGGCCGCATCGATCTACCGCGACGAGGTCGCGCCGAATCTCGAGCCCGGCAACTACCTCGCCGTGGCGCATGGCTTCAATATCCACTTCCAGGCGATCATTCCGCCGGACGACTTGAACGTGATCATGATCGCGCCCAAGGGTCCCGGCCATACGGTTCGTGATCACTATGAGCAGGGTCGCGGCGTGCCGTGTCTGATCGCGGTGCATCAGGACCCGAGTGGCGACGCCAAACAGATCGCGCTCGCCTACGCCTCAGCGATCGGGGGCGGCCGCGCGGGCATCATCGAGACGACCTTCCGTGAGGAGACCGAGACCGATCTCTTCGGCGAACAGGCCGTGCTGTGTGGCGGGCTGACGTCGCTGATGCAGGCCGGTTTCGAGACGCTCGTCGAAGCGGGTTATGCGCCGGAGATGGCCTATTTCGAGTGCATCCACGAGACGAAGCTGATCATCGACCTGATCTACGAAGGCGGCATCGCCAACATGCGCTACTCGATCTCGAACACCGCGGAGTACGGTGATTTCGTGAGCGGCCCGCGTGTGATCAACGCCGACGTGAAGGCGCGCATGAAGGACGTCCTTACCGATATCCAGACCGGCGAATTCGCGAAGCGCTTCATCCTCGAGAACCAGGCGGGCAACGTCGGCATGCACGCACGACGTCGCGCCGCGAAGGAGCATCAGCTCGAAGAAGTCGGCGCACGGCTGCGGGGCCTGATGCCCTGGCTGTCGGAAAAGCAGTTGGTCGATCGCGCGAAGAACTAGCCCGCGCGGAAATCTCGGAAAGCAAGAGAAGCGCGAACGAGGCCAGTTCTGGACGGCCCTGCGGGTTCGATGGAGGGGCGCGAGGCGATGTTGAACGAGGAGGCCGACGGGAAGCGGCGTCGGCGCCGTAGGCGTCGGCGAAGAAGGGACGACCCGGATCGGGCGGGCTTTGCCGCACTGCTGCCCCAGCTGCTGACGACGGGCAATCTCGCGGCCGGCTTCTTCGCCATCGTCAAGGCGAGCAGCGGCGACGTTCTGATCGCGTCCTACGCAATCTTCATCGCCGTGGTCTTCGACATCCTCGACGGGCGTGCCGCACGCTTGACCGGCAACGTCAGTCGTTTTGGTGCCGAATACGATTCGATCGCCGACACCGTGTCCTTCGGTGTCGCGCCGGCGGTCCTGGCCTTCTATGCCGGGGATCTGGCGTCGCTCGGCTGGGCGGGTTGGGTCATGGCGTTCATTTATACCGCCTGCGCCTCGCTGCGTCTGGCACGCTTCAACGTGTCCTCGGGCCGCTACCAGGGGCGCTTCGATGGATTGCCCACACCGGCGGGCGCGGGCATGATCGTGTCCGCCGTCTGGTTCATGGGTTTTCTGAACCTGCCGGACGGGCTAGGCCTGCCGTCGCTCGTGCCGGCACTCGGGGTGATGTTTCTGGGACTGTTGATGGTCAGCCCGATTCCCTATCACAGCTTCAAGAACCTACAGGTGGGTCGGAGCTACTCGGCGACCGTGATTCCGGTGATCATCTCGATCCTGCTGATTCTCGAACCGGGGCTCAACTTCTTTCTCGTCGGTTCGATCTACGTCATCTCGGGCCCGGCGGGCTATCTCTGGCGCCGCCGGACCGGTCGGGAGTTGTTGCCGGTCGAGGGGCCAAGCGCCTCAGTCGCCGGCGACGATCCCTCGAAGAAGAACGTGACCTCCCTGGCGGACCACTTCCAGGCCGGGGACTCCCGCGGAGGCGAGACGAGGCGATGAGCGAAACGCAGATCCGAATTTTCGATACGACGCTACGCGATGGGGAACAGTCGCCGGGCTGCAGCATGAACCTTCAGGAGAAGCTCAGCCTGGCACGCCAACTCGAGCGACTCGGGGTCGACGTCATCGAGGCGGGCTTTCCGATCGCGAGTGATGGCGACTTCGAATCCGTTCAAGCGATCGCCAAGCAGATCGAGAATTCGATCGTGTGCGGTCTGGCGCGGACGAGCGAGATGGATGTCGAACGCGCGGCCCGGGCCGTCGAGTCCGCGCGCCATCCGCGGATCCACACCTTCATCGCGACGAGCGATATCCACCTCGAGTACAAGCTCCGCATGAGTCGCGAGCAGGTTCTCGAGGAGGTCGATCGCGCGGTCAGGCTGGCGCGTACCCATGTCGATGACGTCGAGTTCTCGGCGGAGGACGCGACGCGATCGGATCGCGATTTTCTGGTCGAGGTCTTCTCGGCGGCCGTTGCGGCGGGTGCTATGACCCTGAATGTGCCGGACACGGTCGGTTATACGACACCGAAGGAATACGGCGCGCTGATCGAATACCTGCGCGAGCGTGTGGCGGGGGCCGAGGGGGCGATCTTCTCGGTCCATTGTCACAACGATCTCGGACTCGCGGTCGCCAACAGCCTGTCGGCGATTCGTGCGGGTGCGCGCCAGGTCGAGTGCACGGTCAACGGCATCGGCGAACGCGCCGGCAACACGAGCCTCGAAGAGGTCGTGATGGCGATCAAGACGCGCAGCGACCAGTTCGAGGGCCTCGATACGGGGATTCGAACCCAGGAAATCTATTCGACGAGCCGCTTGCTTTCGTCGGTCACGGGCGTTCAAGTCCAACCCAACAAGGCGATCGTTGGCGACAACGCCTTTGCCCACGAGGCGGGCATCCATCAGGACGGGGTTCTCAAGGCGGCGATCACGTACGAGATCATGACGCCCGAGTCGATCGGACGGGCTTCGAATGTACTCGTGCTCGGGAAGCATTCCGGACGCCATGCCTTTCGCGACCGGCTCGAAGAATTGGGCTTCGTGGTCGAAGGCGATGAATTCCAACGCGCCTTCAAGCGCTTCAAGGATCTCGCCGACGCGAAGAAGGTCATCTACAACGAAGACCTCGAGGCGATCGTCGCCGACTCGGTCCAGACGGTCGGGGATCGCTACGGGTTCGTTTCCCTGACGCTCACGTGTGGCAGTGATAGACCGCCGAAAGCGTTGGTGGGTCTCGATCTCGACGGGAAATCCGTCGAGCGCGAAGCCTCCGGCGTCGGGCCCGTCGACGCGATCTTCCGCGCGATCTCGGAGCTGACGGAGACGGACAGCGGACTGATCCAATATCAGGTCCACGCCGTGACGGCCGGTCTCGATGCGCAGGGGGAGGTCTCCGTCACGATCGAAGAAGACGGCCGGCGGGTGATCGGAAACGGTATCCACGAAGACGTCATGGTGGCGAGCGCCAAGGCCTACGTGCACGCCCTCAACAAGCTCGAGTGGCACAAGCACCGACGCGAAGTCGACGCGCCTCGAGGCATCTAGCCCGCATCATTCAAGAACCGGCAGCGGCTGGAAAGACAGGAAAAGAAGTGACAGAGCGGATCGTATTATTGCCCGGGGACGGAATCGGCCCCGAGGTCACCGAACAGGCTCGGCTCGTGCTCGTGGCCGCGGGCAAGCAGGCGGGACTCGAGTTTGAATTCGAGCAGGAATTGATCGGTGGAGTTTCGATCGATCAGCACGGGACACCGCTTCGCGACGAGGTGATTGAAATCTGTCGTGGGAGCCGGGCTATCTTGTTAGGCGCAGTCGGTGGTCCGAAATGGGATGAGATGCCGGTGGACGTGCGACCCGAGAAGGGCTTGCTCGCGATTCGCAAGGCGCTCGGGCTCTACGCGAACCTGCGGCCGGCGGCGGTCTTGCCGGCACTCGTGAACGCGTCGGCGCTGCGTCCTGAGATCGTCGAAGGCGTCGATCTGTTGGTCGTGCGCGAGCTGACCGGTGGCATCTATTTCGGTGAGCCGCGAGGCCGCGAGGGCGAGCCGCCGGGGCCAAACGGGACAAGGGGCACGCGGCGCGCGGTGAACGCGATGGTCTACGAGGAGTACGAGATCGAACGGATCACCCGGGTGGCCTTCGAGCAGGCGCGACTTCGTCGCAACCACGTCACCCATGTCCACAAGGCGAATGTGCTCGAGGTTTCGCAGCTGTGGGTGGAAGTCGTCGACGAGGTGGCGAAGCACTATCCCGACGTCGAACTCGTGCATCAGCTCGTCGACTCTTGCGCGATGTTGCTCGTTCAGGAGCCCAGGCGCTTCGACGTCATCGTGACCGGAAACCTGTTCGGCGACATCCTGTCGGATGAAGCCGCCATGATCACCGGCTCGCTCGGCATGCTGCCTTCCGCCTCACTCGCCACCGGCGGGTTCGGGCTCTTCGAGCCGGTTCACGGCTCGGCGCCCGATATCGCCGGCAAGGATGTCGCGAATCCGCTGGCGGCCATTCAGAGTGTGGCGATGCTGCTGGAAACGACATTCGGCTCGGCGGGTGCCGAGGGGGTAGGCGCGAAGGCGGCTGCCGCCGCGGTACGCAAGGCGGTGGGGGACGTGCTCGACGCGGGCCATCGCAGCGCGGATCTGCTCCTGCCGGGCGAGTCGCGCGAGACCGTCGGCTGCAAGCGAATGGGCGAACTCGTACTCGAAGCGCTCGAGCGCGGATAACGAGCGGTTCGCGCAATCGGGCGCGGGGAGTCTGAATCCATGAGCGAAACGATCGACAGCGCGACCGGCGGGGCCCGCCCCGCGGAGCCGCGGCTCGTTATTTTTGGCGTGACGGGTCAGCTCGGCCAGGAGCTGATCGAGCGGCTTGATCAGAGCGACTGGTCGATCGCCGAGCTCGTGGGCGTCGCCTCGAAACAATCCGTCGGCCAGACCTTCGACTTTCGGGGCGAGGAACTCGACGTGCTCGGCGAGTGGCCCGTCCTGAAGGGGCGGGATCTCGTCTTCCTGTGTACTCGCGGCGTGGATGCGCTCGAAGTCGTCCGGGAATGTCTGCGCGCGCAGGTTCCGTGTCTCGATCTGACGGGCGCTTTGTCGTCCCAGGCCGAAGTGCCGCTCGCGACTGCGACTGCGACCGCGATCGCAAGTGGCGAGCCGGGCGCCGACGGGGATGCGATGGCCGCCGCACCGCTGATCGCCTTGCCGAGCGCGACGACGCTGGCCTGGGCAGCCGTTCTCGAGGCGATCGGAGAGGTCGCCGGGATCACCCGGGTCGTCGGGACCGTCATGTCGAGCGCCTCTTGCCTCGGCCGACGAGGACTCGTTTCACTCTCCGAAGAATCCATCGCGCTCTTCAATCAATCCGAGTCCGCGGAGTCCGGACCCGCCGGGCAGAACGTCGCGTTCGACGTGCTGCCGGGCGGCGGGATCGACGCCGATCGGATCCGAAGCGAACTCGGCCGCCTCTTCGGTGAGGCGCTGCGGGTCGATGTCGCCGGCGTGCTGGTGCCGACCTTCGTTGGAGAAGGCACCTCGTTGGCGATCGAACTCGAACGGCCCCTCGAGCGCGGGGTGCTCGAAGCCAGCCTCGAGGCCGGGATCGGCGTCCGTGTCGTCGCGGACGGCTTCGGTTCCCGCGGCCTCACGGCGGTGGAAGACGGCGCCGCCGAGCCGATCGGGCCGACGCTGCGCGATGCGGGCGGGACGGACGAGGTCTGGGTCGGTCGAATCGAGGCGGACGCCTCCGTTTCGGCGGGGCAGGGCTGGCGCATCTGGCTCGCGAGCGATCCGGTTCACCTGGCTGCCAATCACGCGCTGCGAGTCGCGGGGCGCCGGCTCGGCCTTTCATGAGCGTTGGTAACTCATGAGCGTTGGCGGCTCGTGAGCGTCGGCGACTCGGTGAGCGGCGGCGACCGCACCTTTCGCCTCGTGCTCGAATACGCGGGGGGCGGTTTCGAGGGCTGGCAGATCCAGTCCGGCAAGCGGCCCTCGCGCACCGTCCAGGGCGTTCTGGGCGACGCGCTGACCTCGATCACCGGCTGTCCCGTGAGAATTCGGGGTGCGGGTCGGACCGACGCCGGCGTGCATGCCTGGGGCCAGGTGGCGAGCGTCGTGACGCAGACCCGGTTGTCCGGTGAGGTGCTCGCCCGGGCGCTCAACGCGCGACTGCCGGCCGACCTGGCCGTGATCGGTTGTGAAGAGGTTCCGGCTGGCTGGGACGCGCTGCGCGAGGCTCGTGGCAAGCATTACCGCTATCAGATCTGGAACGGCCCTCTCCGCTCGCCGCTGCACGCCGGGCGCTGGGCCTGGATCCGAGAAGGGCTGGACGTCGCAGCGATGATCGAGGCGGGGGCTGCATTCGTGGGGACGCACGATTTTTCGGCGATGCAAGCCGCGGGATCGGATGTCCAAACGACGATCCGGACGATCACCGCGCTCACGATCCGGGGCGTCTCGGGCGGCGAGATCGTCCTCGATGTGGAGGGCAAGGGCTTTTTGAGGCACATGGTCCGGAATCTGGCGGGGACGCTCGTCGAGATCGGTCGAGGGCGCTGGGAACCGGCCCGCGCCCAGGCGATCCTGGCCTCGCGGGAGCGGGCCCAGGCGGGTCCGACGGCGCCCGCCGAGGGACTCGCCCTGGTCCGCGTCTGGGATACCTGGTCGGCGGGCGGGGAAGGCACGCTGCGTCCGGTCTCGCGGCTCTCAGGCGGCCCCCTCGGTTGACGACGGAGGTTCCGTCGGGTAAACAATCGCGGTCCTGGAGGCCCCTCCCGGGGGTGAAGGGCGTGGTTTGCGTCTTGACCGATCGATCAAATCGTCGATCGAACGATCCAACAATCAAAGGGTCGGATGCAAAGGGTCGGATGATCGAGAGTCTGCGCGACCCAATCGAGACCCGGTCAGGCCCGAGTGCTCAACGGCATCCAAGATGCCGGCGCCGAATGCCTGGAGCGACCGGCAGAAAGATAGACCGACAGACGAATTTTCCAGCCCGCCCGAGCGTGCTGATCGAGCCGAACGATCGGCGCGAAACCGAAGTATAGAAGCAAGAGGTAGACGACTCCCAATGGCCAATCGAGCCTTTGCCGCCACGAGAAGCGTGAGTTCCGACGAAGTCGAGCGCAGCTGGTACGTGGTTGACGCCGAAGATCTGGTGCTGGGCCGCCTGGCGACGCAGATCGCCTCGGTCTTGCGCGGAAAGCACAAGCCGAGCTTCACGCCCCATGCCGACACCGGCGACCACGTGATCGTGGTCAACGCAGAGAAGGTCGTACTCACGGGTCGCAAGCGAGAGCAGAAGATCTATTACCGCCACACGGGTTATGTGGGCGGGATCAAGTCGATCACGGCAGGTAAGTTGCTGGCTTCCGCGCATTCCGATCGCGTCGTGCGCTCGGCGGTTCGCGGCATGCTGCCGGGCAATAGCCTGGGTCGACAAATGCTCTCAAAGCTCCGCGTCTACGCGGGTCCAGATCATCCGCACGAATCGCAGAAGCCGGAGGAATTCCCCCTTGTCTAGTTCTCTACAGTCCCTGGGCGGCAGCCTTCAAGCCTCGGGTGGTACCATCCAGGCCACGGGCAAGCGCAAGAGCGCGATCGCTCGCGTTCGACTCACCCTCGGTTCCGGCCAGATCACGGTCAACGGCCGCGAGATGGACGAGTATTTCCCCCGCGCCGCGCTCCAGATCATGGTTCGTACGCCCTTCGACAAGACCGAGAGCCTCGGCCGCTACGACATCGACGCGACGCTCGCCGGAGGCGGTGTGTCCGGCCAGGCAGGAGCACTGCGACACGGAATCGCGCGCGCGATCGAGAAGCTCGACAGCACGCAGCGGGTCGTGCTGAAGCGGGCCGGTTATCTGACGCGTGACCCCCGAAAGAAAGAGCGCAAGAAGTTCGGACAGAAGGGCGCTCGCGCGCGCTTCCAGTTCTCGAAGCGCTAGGAAGCCTGCGCGGCAAGCAGGCGAGTTCGAAGCGCCTCGTGTGCTTCGGTTATATTTTTCCCGAGACACGAAACGGTCGGCTCTCCTCGAGTCGGCCGTTTTTTTGGGCGGCTCCGCACTGTATCCGCACTGGGCGGGAATAGATCGACGACGGGGTGTCAACCGATTGACGTACGAAGCAGGGGCGGGCTATACACGTCCGGACCCCCCTGGTCGAAGTAGGTGTACGTGAATACGAACCCCTCAGCGGCCGTTCCGCTGTGCCCAACTGCGCCGAGACAAGCGCATTCTCGACTCCGATGACCCGCGTGACCGATCGCGAGGCCTGTCGCGCAGAGAGTCCGGAGACTCGAGAACAGACATTCCAGCGCATCGCCGCGGTCGATTCGATCGTCCTCCCGATGCCGGGTCGACCCGTCTCCGCAGGCGGGCTTTCCCGGTGACTCGTTATTTTGCGTCCGACCCGACGGAACTCGGCCTCTCGGTGTCCGCAATGGTGTGGCGGGGGCGGGAATTATTGCTGATGCGCCGCTCCGACAACGGCTACTGGGGATTGCCCGGCGGCTTCGTCGAAGTGGGAGAGTCCGTTGCGGACGCCACGCGACGAGAGGTCGCGGAAGAGACGGGCTGGTCGATCGAGCTCGGGGGCCTGATCGGGGTCTATTCGGATCCCGAAACCCAGGTCGTCGATTATTCCGGACAGAAGGGCCGGAAGAGGCAATCGGGATCGGAGGGGGAGATCCACCGGGTTCAGATCGTGAACCTCTGCTTTCATGCGGAGGCGGTCGAGGCGGGCGAGATGACGACGCCCGAGGAGACCCTGGAGATGGGATTCTTTGCGGCGAGCGCGTTGCCCGAACCCTTCGTGCCGATCCACACGGTTCGGATCGAGGATGGGCTGGCGAGGCGGGCCGAGGCCGCGATTCGATGACTGCGACTCGATCGGTAGGCTCGGCAGCAAAGAAAACCGGCCCACGAGTGCGTTCGGGCGATACTTTGAAAGAGCGGGAATAGGGAGAAGCATCCATGAGTCAGCGATCGACCAAGTTCATCTTCGTCACGGGCGGCGTGATGTCCTCGCTCGGCAAGGGTCTCGCGTCGGCCTCGATCGGTGCGCTGCTCGAGGCGCGCAGCTTGAAGGTCACGTTCCTCAAGCTCGACCCCTACCTGAACGTCGATCCCGGGACGATGAACCCCTTCCAGCACGGCGAGGTCTACGTGACCGAGGACGGTGCGGAGACCGACCTCGATCTCGGCCATTACGAACGCTTCACGACGACGACGCTCGGCAAGGTCAACAACGTGACGGCCGGGCGAATCTACGACACTGTCCTGTCCGCCGAGCGGCGGGGGGATTATCTGGGCGGGACCGTACAGGTGATCCCGCATGTGACGGATGCCATCAAGGAAGCCATTCGCAAGGCGAGCCAGGACGTCGACGTCATTCTCGTCGAGATCGGGGGCACGGTCGGTGACATCGAGTCGTTGCCCTTCCTCGAGGCCATACGCCAGTTCCGCGCCGACGCCGGCCGCGAGAATTGTTGCTTCATCCATGTTGCGCCCGTGATCTATCAAGCGACGGCCGGCGAAGTCAAGACGAAGCCCGTTCAGCACTCGGTCAAGGAGTTGCAGTCGGTCGGCCTCGCCCCCGACATCATCCTCTGCCGGACGGACCGCTTCCTCTCGAAGGCGATCAAGAGCAAGATCGCACTCTTCTGCAACGTCGACGAAGATGCCGTCATCACGGCCAAGGACGTCGACTCGATCTACGAGGTGCCGCTCGCCTTCGCCAAGGAAAACCTCGACGAGAAGATCGCCCAGATCCTCAACATGTGGACGGGCCGCCCGGATCTGCGCCATTGGGAGCGCCTCTACAACGTCCAGCGCAACCCCGAGCGCGAGATTACGGTCGGCATGGTCGGCAAATACGTCGACCTGACCGAAAGCTACAAGAGCCTGAACGAAGCCCTCTACCACGGGGGCTTCGCCTGCGCGAGCGCCGTCAAGATCCAGTATTTCGACTCGGAGAAGCTCCAGGATACGAGCGTACTCGCGAATCTCGACGGGATCCTGGTTCCGCATGGTTTCGGCTCCCGCGGCGTCGAGGGCAAGATTCGCGCGGTTCAGTTCGCCCGCGAGAACGAGATTCCGTTCCTGGGGATTTGCCTCGGCATGCAGATCGCCTGCATCGAATTCGCCCGCCACGTGGTCGGCCTCGAGGGCGCGAATTCCTCGGAGATGAACCCGGAGACGCCGCACCCGGTCATCGATCTGCTGCCTGAACAACAGAACGTCGAGGACATGGGCGGGACGATGCGCCTGGGCGCCTATCCGTGTGTTCTGGTACCCGGCTCGCGAGCCGCCGAAGCCTATGGGACGCTCGAGATCAGCGAGCGCCATCGACATCGATGGGAGTTCAACCCCGAGTATCGCGACCGTCTCGAGCAGGCGGGTCTGAGTTTTTCGGGCTCGAGCCCGGATGGTCGCCTCGCCGAGGTCATCGAATTGCCGAACCACCCCTTCTTCGTGGGCTCGCAATTCCACCCCGAGTTCAAATCCAAGCCCTTCGACCCGCA
>SMVA01116371.1_pt1 | contig 16267 bp, 14 predicted proteins | sample 2456451 | NCBI WGS metagenome assembly SMVA01 (sample SAMN11095933, study PRJNA526329) | marine sediment metagenome | biome: Marine sediment; feature: Surficial sediment; material: Deep marine sediment; isolation source: Hadal surficial sediment | place: Pacific Ocean | collected 2014-05 | depth...
CAGAAGGCATGATCATGTACACGCCCAATGGGTATATGAGCGCCTCATTGCACCCGGCCAAGCGCGGCCCCGTGTCGACCCAATATGTGCTGCAGGCACCGGCTGAGGAAAAAGCCGAGCTGTTTGCCAGCTTTATGTTCTATGGCGGTCCTTATCGTATTGAAGGCGAAGACGTCATCCATAGTGTCGAGCACGCGCTGAACCCAGACCTTGTTGGCGCCGAACAATTGCGCCATGTGCAATTTGATGGCGACTATCTGATCCTGACCGGGGAAGAAAAAATTGCAGCAACAGGTCTGTCACGTTTTCACACAGTGAGGTGGCAAAAGGGCCAATAGAGCAATAAGGCTAGTGCGCCTCGTCCCAATTGTCGCCGACGCCCACATCAACGATGACGGGCACCGAAAAGTTGATTGCGGGGCTGGGGGCCTCCGCCATCACTTTACGGACAAGATCGGTCGTCTGATCTAACTCGGTCTCGGGCACTTCAAAGATCAGTTCATCGTGCACTTGCAGTAACATTTTGGCAGACAGGCCCGCGCGGTCCATGGCACCAGGCATGCGGATCATGGCGCGACGGATGATGTCGGCCGCTGACCCCTGAATGGGGGCATTGATCGCGGCGCGTTCAGCAAAGCCACGATGGTTGGGGTTCTTGTCATTGATTGACCTGATATGGACACGCCGGCCAAACAGCGTCTCGACATAGCCGTTGGTGGCGCAAAACTGCTTGGTGTCTTCCATATAGGTCCGGATGCCGGGGAAACGTTCAAAATATAAATCAATGTAATCTTTGGCCTCACCGATCGGGATACCGAGCTGGCGCCCCAACCCAAAGGCCGAGATACCGTAGATGATACCAAAATTGATGGCCTTGGCCTGGCGGCGCAGGATCGGGTCCATGCCTTCGATGGGCACGTTAAACACCTCAGACGCTGTCATGGCATGAATATCCAGCCCGTCGTCAAAGGCCTGCCTCAGGGCAGGGATGTCGGCCATATGGGCCAGCACCCGCAATTCGATCTGGCTGTAATCGGCCGACAGCAGTTTGTAGCCATCTTCGGGCACAAAAGCCTGTCTGATTTTGCGGCCCTCTGCCGTGCGGATGGGAATGTTCTGCAAATTCGGATCGGTTGACGCCAGTCGCCCCGTGGCCACCGCTGACATAGCGTAGGATGTATGCACCCGACCGGTCTTGGGATTGATTTGTTCCTGCAGGCTGTCGGTATAGGTGCCCTTCAACTTCGACAATTGCCGCCAGGTGATCACTTTTTCTGGCATTTCATGGCCATCGGCTGCCAGGGCTTCCAATACGTCTGCACTGGTGGACTTGGCGCCAGATTTGCCAGTTTTCTTTTTACTCACCATGCCCATTTCGTCAAACAGCACTTCACCCAATTGTTTGGGCGAGGCGATGTTGAACGGGTGGCCAGCCAATGCGTGGATGTCTTTTTCCAGCACAGCCATGCCCTCGGCGAATTCTTTCGACAGGCTGGCCAGTTTTTGCCGGTCTACCTTGATGCCATGGGCTTCCATATCGACCAATATGGGGGCCAGTGGGCGGTCCAACGTCTCATACACCGTGGTCATATGCTTTTCGGCCAGTTGTGGGCGCAGCACATTGTACAGGCGCAGGGTGATATCGGCGTCTTCGCCGGCGTATTCCGTGGCTTTGTCGACCGGTACCTGGTCAAAGGTGATGGCCTTTTTGCCGGTACCTGCCACTTCTTTGAAAGGGATTGGCTTGTGGCCCAAATGCAGCTCTGACAGCGTATCCATACCGTGGCCATGCAGGCCGCCCTCCAAAACATAAGACAGCACCATGGTGTCGTCGAAGGGCATGATATCGACATCGAATTGCCGCAAGACCAAAATATCATATTTCAGGTTCTGGCCGATCTTCAGGACCGATGGGTCTTCGAACAACGGCTTTAGCTTTGCAAGGGCCTGGTCCATCGGGATCTGGTCCGGGATCGACCCATCCAGATCCAATCCGCCAGCGCCGCCTGTTCCTGTGTGGCCCAGGGGAATGTAGCAGGCCTTGCCTGGCGCCGTGGCCAGCGACACGCCCACCAGTTTGGCCTGCATGGCATCCAGGGATGTGGTTTCGGTATCAACCGCGACATAGCCCTGGGTGGTCGCCTCGGCGATCCAACCATCCAACTGCTCGATCGTCGTGACCATTTGGTAGGCTTTGGCATCGATGGGCACATCAGAAGTTTCTTCCGCCACGTCCACTTCGACACCCGACCCGTTGCCATATTTGGATACCAATTTACTGCGCATGGACTTGAAGTCCTGCTCGGTAATGAAGGCCAGCAGTTTGTCGATATCGAGCGGTCGGTTGACCAGCGCATCCAGGCCTTCTTCAACCGGGACATCCTGGCGCAGCGTCACCAACTCGAGGCTGAGACGGGCGAGGTCGGCATATTCCAGCAGATTCTCGCGACGCTTTGTTTGTTTGATCTCGCCGGCACGCGCCAACAGTGTTTCCAGATCGCCATATTCTTCCAGTAATAGCGCGGCTGTTTTGACGCCGATGCCCGGCACGCCCGGCACATTGTCTGCCGAATCGCCTGCCAAAGCCTGAATTTCAATGACCTTTTCAGGGCCCATACCAAACTTTTCGATGACCTCAGCCACGCCGATCCGGCGGTTTTTCATGGTGTCCAGCATGGTAACGCCGTCTCCGACCAGCTGCATCAGGTCCTTGTCGCTGGACACGATGGTGACCTCGGCGCCTGCCTCGCGCCCCATGCGGGCATAGGTGGCGATAATGTCGTCAGCCTCAAAACCTTTCATTTCGACAGAGGGCACGTTGAACGCTTTGACGGCCTGGCGGATCAGATCAAACTGCGGGACCAGATCTTCCGGCGCAGGCGGGCGATGGGCTTTGTATTCTGGGTAGATATCGTTGCGGAAGGTCTTGCGGCCTGCATCGAAAATGACCGCGAAATGCGACGGTTGTTCGAACTCATTGGCGTCTTCCAACAGCTTGATCAGCATATTGCAAAAGCCATAGACCGCATTGACGGGGGTACCGTCGCGTCGGGTCATGGGGGGCAGGGCGTGATAGGCCCGGAAAATAAATCCCGACCCGTCGACTAAAAAAAGGTGATCACGTTTGTTGGTGGTTGCATCTGTCATGCGGCCTACGATGCCACAGATGCCGGTGGCGGCAAATTGCTAATCGGCCTCTGCAGTCAAAATGAACACCCGGTCGCAGTACGGGCATTCTACCTGGCCGTTTTCCATATGCAGGAAAACGCGGGGATGGCCCAGCGCGCCACCGTCGCCATCGCACTTCACTTCGGTCTGTGATGTGTGGACAATGTCGGGTTCGGGTGGAGATTGGGTCGGGTCGTCTGCCATGGTTGAACTCTTGAATTCTGCCGTTTTACGGCGTTGAGCTTTTGTGGTGCGGATGATACCCATTGCGGCCTATCATTCAACAGCTTTACACATTGACGTGTGATAGTTGACACTCGTCGTTCGCCAATAGCAGGAAACCATGCCAGACAATCAGCTCGTCAACGCCATCGAAGTCCGCGGCCTGCAAAAGATCTATCGGGGCAGCAAAGAAATGCCGCCGTTTGAGGCCCTGAAGTCGATAGACCTGGATATCCCGCGTGGGTCGTTCTTTGGTCTGTTGGGGCCCAATGGGGCCGGCAAGTCGACCTTCATCAATATTCTGGCGGGCCTGGTGAACAAGACCTCTGGCACGGCAAAAGTGTGGGGCTATGACATTGACAAAAACCCGCGCAACGCCAGTGCCAGTATTGGTGTGGTGCCGCAGGAAATTGTCTTTGATGCCTTTTTCACACCGCGTGAAGCCCTGGAATTGCAGGCTGGCATGTATGGCGTGCCAGCGGCTGAACGCCAAACCGATGAAATTTTGGCCGCCGTGCATTTGTTGGACAAAGCCGACGCCTATGCGCGGACGCTGTCTGGTGGCATGAAGCGGCGCTTGCTGGTCGCCAAAGCGATGGTCCATCGGCCCCCAATTTTGATATTAGATGAACCCACCGCCGGTGTTGATGTCGCCCTGCGCCAACATCTGTGGGATTACCTCCGCGAGCTGAACGAGGCTGGCGTCACCATTGTGCTGACGACCCACTATCTGGAAGAGGCCGAGGCCTTGTGCGACCGCATCGCCATCATCAACGAAGGCCAGGTTGTCGCCAACGAAGAAACCCGCGACCTCGTGCGCCGCATCGATGAAAAAGAGCTCGATTTTCTGGTGGACCAGGTGGTCACTGAAATCCCGTCAACACTCAGCCAATTTCGGGTAGAACTAACCGGCGAAAGAAGGTTTTCGGTGCATTACAGTCCTCAATTGGACCAAGTCGACCGAGTGCTCGACGCGGTCCGAGAAGCTGGCCTGAAGATCGTCGATTTGTCGACCAAAGAGGCTGATCTGGAAGATATCTTCATGCAACTGACCAATGATACGCAATCTTCAAACAAGTCCCCGGCTTCAAACAATACGGTGACCGACGAGCCCATAGCGAACGAGGCCTGATTTGGCGAACGATGCGGTATTCGACATTCTGGTAATCGGCAGCGGCGCGGCTGGGCTGACCCTGGCGTTGCGCGCGGCAGACCATGCCCGTGTGGGGGTCATCTCCAAGGGGTCCATTGATGCCGGCAGTACGGCCTGGGCCCAGGGTGGTATCGCGGCGGTCATGTCTAAAACTGATTCTTATGATGCCCATATCGAAGATACGCTGAATTCTGGTGCCGGACTGTGCCGTGTCGATGCCGTGCGTCACACGGTTGAAAATGGTCCCAAAGCCATCCGCTGGTTAATCGACCAAGGCGTGGCCTTTGATGTCACTGAAGATGGACCGTATCATCTGACCCAGGAAGGCGGCCATTCACAGCGCCGGGTTGTCCACGCAGCAGACGCCACTGGCAGAGCGGTCCAGACAAGCCTTGATGAAAAAGTACGTGCGCATCCGAACATTACCCTGTTTGAACACCACATGGCTGTTGATTTGGTGCAAGAGGCTGAAGGCGGCCCTGTGCGCGGGGCCTATATTTATGACATTGAAACGACAAAGGTTTTGGCTTTTTCGGCAAAGTTTGTCGCATTGGCCACGGGCGGGGCCAGCCGGGTTTATCTGTATACGTCCAACCCGGATGGGGCCACAGGCGATGGCATTGCCATGGCCTGGCGGGCGGGGTGTCGCGTGGCCAATATGGAATTCAACCAGTTTCACCCGACCTGCCTGTATCACCGCGAAGCCCGCACCTATCTGATTTCTGAGGCCGTGCGTGGTGAAGGGGGCGAATTGATACTGGAAAACGGCGAGCGTTTCCTGGATGCCTTTGATGAACGGGCAGAACTTGCGCCCCGCGATATTGTCGCCCGCGCCATCGATTTTGAGATGAAACGCCTGGGGGCGGATTGCGTCTATCTGGATATTTCTCATCAAGACGCTGACTTCATCATGGAGCACTTTCCGAACATCTACGAGACGTGCAAAGAGAACGGCATCGACATAACCAAACAACCAATCCCGGTAGTGCCCGCCGCGCACTATACGTGTGGCGGCGTCATTACAGACCTGAACGGCCGGTCCGATATTGATGGCCTTTACGTCATTGGTGAAAGCGCCAGCACTGGCCTGCATGGGGCCAACCGCATGGCGTCTAATTCGTTGTTGGAATGCTTTGTCTTCGCCGCCAGCGCGGCCACCGACATTTTGGCCAAACTTGATGACGAACCAGAACCCCCAATCATCCCAGATTGGGATGAAAGCCGGGTGTCTGATTCGGACGAAGAAGTGGTGGTGTCGCACAATTGGGATGAACTGCGCCGCACGATGTGGAGCTATGTTGGCATCGTGCGCACCGACAAACGCCTGGCCCGCGCCAAACGGCGGATCGATTTGTTGGCCGACGAAATTCAGGATTATTACGGCAATTTTCGTATCACGCCCGACCTGTTGGAACTGCGCAATCTGGTGACCGTGTCGGATTTGATCGTGCGGTCGGCCCTGGCCAGAAAAGAAAGCCGCGGCCTGCATTATACGCTTGATTATCCGGACCTTGCCGACGAGGCTGTCGACACAATTTTGCAGCCGGAGTAATCGATGCCGCGCCTCGCCTATGTGAACGGCCAATATTTACCCCATGACCACGCCGCCGTTTCTATCGAAGACCGGGGCTATCAGTTTGCCGACGGTATTTATGAAGTCGTGGCCGTTATTGCCGGTGAAATTGTCGACATGGCCCCGCATATGACGCGCCTGCAGAACTCGCTGGGTAGTCTGGGCATCACCCTGCCGATGAGCGCTAAATCTCTGCAATTGGTCATGCGCCAATTGGTCCGCCGCAATCGTCTGACGTACGGCATTCTCTACATGCAGATCAGCCGCGGTGTTGCCCCCCGCGACCATGCGTATGATGAAAACCTGCGACCAACCATTGTCATGACGTGTCGGTCAATACCGGTATCGAAGTTCATCATAATTGCCAGGGATGGCGTGACGGTCAGGACATTTTCTGAAGAACGCTGGGCACGCCCCGATATCAAGACAGTGTCACTGCTGCCCAATGTTTTGGCCAAGCAGGCTGCACGTCAGGCTGGCGACTTTGAGGCCTGGTTTGTCGATGCACAAGGCTTTGTCACGGAAGGCGCCTCTACCAACGCCTGGATCGTGACCACACAGGGGAAATTGCGCACGCGGGCCCTGTCCAAGGCCATCTTGCCTGGTATCGTGCGTGGCATCATGGTGGAGGCGGCCCAGGACCTTGGGGTCGCGCTTGAGGAAAAAGCCTTCACCGTGGCAGAGGCAAAAGCTGCCAGGGAAGCCTTCATCACCAGCACGGGCGGGGTGATGCCTGTTGTGGCGGTGGATGGCACCCCGGTCGGCAATGGGTCGCCGGGCGAAACCACGCTCAAGCTGGTGGCCGCCTATCAGGAACATCTGGCCAAACAGACTGGGGATCCTGAGGCAACTTTGAAAGTGCTGACCGGCCTATGAGCTTGCACCCGCTTTACCAAACACAGACCTGGGTTTTTGACCTCGATAACACGCTCTATGCCCCGCATTCGGACCTTTTTGGCCAAATTGATGTGCGGATGGGTGCCTTTATTTCTGATCTGCTGGATGTCGATCTGGTCGAGGCGCGCAAGGTGCAAAAGGACTATTTCTTTACTTATGGCACCACGCTCAGCGGGTTGATCCGCCACCACAACATCAACCCCCATACCTTTATGGAATATGTCCACGACATTGATTTGGGTGTCATCTCGGCTGACGAGGTGTTGGACAAAGCGCTGGCCGCCCTGCCGGGGGACAAGTTGGTTTATACCAATGGGTCCGCAGATCATGCCAAACGCGTGCTCGACAAATTAGAAATCCAGGATCGATTCTCGGGTATTTATGACACTGAAGCGGCAGACTTCATTCCCAAGCCTGACCCAGGGGCATTCAAAGACATGATCGCGCATTTCAATCTGGACCCGGCGAAATCTGTCATGGTCGAAGATATGGCCCGCAATCTCGAACCCGCTTTTGATGCGGGTATGAAGACAATCTGGTGCCCAACCGACAGTGAATGGTCGGGCAAGGGCGCCGACAGCCGTTATATCGATTACGTTGTTGATGCCCTGCCAGACTGGCTGTTGGGTGTGGCCATGTCAGGTGACGAATAGGGCCCTCCAGACCAATTGACTCGGGCCCCTCATTCGCTATGGTCTGCGCGAATTTGACACTGTCACCCACACAGTCAGAGAGGAAAGAACATGTCTGTCAGTGAGCTGGAACCAATCATCGAGGCCGCATGGGAAGACCTTGACGCCATTAATCTTGATACGCAGGGCGAAGTCCGCGACGCTGTCAATGCCGCGCTTGATGCGCTGGATTCTGGCGCTGTCCGCGTTGCCGAGAAAATTGATGGTGACTGGGTGGTCAATCAGTGGCTGAAAAAGGCTGTGCTTTTATCCTTCCGCATCAATGACATGGATGTCATTTCCGGCGGTCCGGGTGGCAATTCTAATTGGTGGGACAAGGTTCCCTCCAAGTTTGCCGATTGGGATGCCGACCAGTTTCGCCAGGCTGGTTTTCGGGCCGTGCCGGGCGCTATTGTGCGCAGGTCTGCCTATATCGCTAAAAGCGTCGTGTTAATGCCCAGTTTCGTCAATCTGGGTGCCTATGTCGACGAGGGCACCATGGTTGATACATGGGCCACGGTTGGATCTTGTGCGCAGATTGGCAAGAATGTGCATATCTCGGGCGGCGCTGGAATTGGCGGTGTGTTGGAGCCGCTGCAGGCCGGTCCGGTGATCATCGAAGACAATTGCTTTATTGGTGCCCGGTCCGAAGTCGCCGAAGGCGTGGTGGTCGAAGAAGGCGCTGTGCTGTCCATGGGCGTCTATCTGGGGGCCAGCACCAAAATTATTAATCGCGCGACGGGCGATATTCATATCGGCCGCGTCCCCGCTTATTCGGTGGTTGTGCCGGGCTCCCTGCCGCCCGCAAGTGGCAACGGCCCCAGCCTGTATTGCGCCGTCATCGTCAAAACTGTTGATGCACAGACCCGGTCCAAGACGTCGGTCAACGAATTGTTGCGGGACTAGGGTCTCGATAACAAAAATTGAACAATTTTTGTTATTTTGATATGGTTTGGGCATGAATATTTCTTTGACCAAACACTTTGAAGACTTTGTTGCGGCCTCTGTTGCCACCGGACGATTTAAGTCGTCCAGTGAGGTCGTGCGAGAAGCCCTTAGATTGTTGGAGGAGCGAGAATTGGAACTTGCGCTCCTTCGACGGGACCTCGGCATCGGGCGTCAAGATGTCAGCGCCGGGCGGATAAAACCGTTCGATGCGGACGCCATCAAGGCATCGGGACGCAGTAAATTAGCGGACTGATATCGCTTTCCCTCACTGACAGTGCGGAACAGGATTTGATCGATATCTGGGTCATGATTGCTCGCGACGATGTTGACGCTGCTGACCGGGTCGTTGACGAAATACAGGAACGTCTGTGGTCTGTCAGAGCGTATCCATATTCAGGACAAGATGTGTCCTGGCTGTTGGTCGGCCTCCGTCGGTTGACGGTTCGACGCTATCTGATCTTTTATTCAGTAGCAGACTCCCCTAAAAGCTTGATAGTTGAACGTGTTCTGCATAGCAGTCGCAATGTCGAAGCACTGTTTCAGAAAGATTAGGTACGGCCATGGCATCAATTGATCCCATAGAACTTTCACAGTCGCTGATGCGGTGCGAAAGCGTGACACCGCTGGATGCGGGCGCGCTTGATGTGTTGCAAAGCGCACTCGAGGGCTTGGGATTTGTGTGCCAGCGCCATGTCTTCAGCGAAGATGGGACGCCAGACGTCGACAATCTGTATGCCCGACTGGGTTTAGGCGCCCCCAATATTTGTTTTGCGGGCCACACAGATGTGGTGCCCGTGGGCGATGCCGATGCCTGGACGGTCGACCCGTTCGGCGCCAAGATCAAAGACGGTATCCTATATGGGCGCGGGGCGGTGGATATGAAGCCGTCGATTGCCGCCTTTGTCGCTGCGGCCTCTCGCTTGGCGGGCGAGCGCGACACCATCAATGGCTCGATCAGCTTCCTGATCACCGGTGACGAAGAAGGCCCGGCCATCAACGGTACAAAGAAGTTGCTGCAGGTCATCACAGACCAGGGTGAAGTGCTGGACGACTGCATCGTTGGTGAACCGACAAATCCGACAAGTCTGGGCGAAATGGCCAAGATCGGCCGACGCGGGTCGATCAACGGGCAATTGCGGGTCGATGGCGTGCAGGGCCATGCGGCCTATCCTGAAAATGCAGATAATCCTGTGCCGAAAATCCTTCGTCTTTTGAAGGTGCTGGATGCCTTGGCGCTCGACAACGGTAATGACCACTTTCAACCGTCGAATTTGGAAATCACCACCATTGATGTCGGCAATGAAGCCCAAAACGTGATCCCGGCCCATGCGACGGCCAAGTTCAATGTGCGCTTTAACAGCGAACATTCAGGCGAGAGTATCGAAGCGTTGCTGCGGCGGGCCCTGACCGAAACCAACATCGCCTATCATTTAGACCTGCAGGTCACGGGTGAATCGTTCCTGTGTCCACCCGGTCGCCTCAGTGATCTGATGGTCGGCGCAGTTGAAAAGGTGCTGGGTGTTACCCCGGAACTGTCGACGACAGGTGGCACTTCGGATGCGCGGTTCATCCATAATTACTGCAATCTGGTGGAATTCGGCCTGATCAACGATATGGCCCACAAGGTTGATGAACATATCGCTGTGGATGATGTGCATGCCCTGGGTGACATTTATCTCGAAGTCCTGCGCAATTATTTCGACTAGTCTGGATAGACGGCCCGCACCAGATAAAGCCCCTGGGGCGGACCGTTGAACCCAAGCGCCGAGCGGTCTTTGGCCTCTAGGGCATCAATGACATCTTGTTTTGTCCATTTGCCTTCGCCGACCAGTTTCAGCGTGCCGACCATCGATCGAACCTGGTGATGCAGGAAGGACCGCGCCTCGGCCATGATAGAGATTTCCTCGCCATGCCGAATAACGTCCAGCCGATCCAGCGTCTTAACCGGTGATTTGGCCTGGCAGTGGATCGACCGGAACGTCGTGAAATCATTATCGCCCACCAGCACCTGGGCGGCGTCATGCATGGCCTCGGCATCCAGCGGTACGGGCACATGCCAGGCCAGGCCCTTGTCGATGGTCAAGGGCGCACGGCGATTGACGATCAGATAGCGATAGTGCCGGGCAATGGCGTCAAAACGGGCGTGAAAGTCCTGACTGACAGCCGCGCAATCCAGCACTGAAATTGGCAGGGGTTTGACGTGGTAGTTGATCGCGCCCATGACCTTGTCTGATGTCGTCTCGGTTTCCAGATCAATATGGATGACCTGGCCTTCGGCATGTACGCCAGCGTCCGTGCGGCCAGACCCAAAGACGCGTACTTCTTCACCGCAGAATTTTTCAACTGCTTCTTCAATGGCTTGCTGCACTGACATGCCATTTTTCTGGCGTTGGAAGCCAACCATTGGACCGCCGTGATATTCCACGGTCATGCGATAACGCTGGGTCAAAGGATTGTTCCCTTGGGGATGGTGAACCCGCGCAGTAGATCGGCCGCAGCCACCGGCTTTTTGCCTGCGCGTTGTAATTCCAGCAATTGCACGGCGCTAGTACCACAAGCAATGGTCAGCACGTCGTCGAGTACTGTTCCTGCAGGGCCTGCACCATCTATTTGCTGACTGCGCAACACTTTGATGCGTTCGCCCTCATACTCAAACCATGCGCCGGGGAAGGGGCTAATGCCTCGAATTAACTGATCAACCTCGGGGGCCGTTCTGGACCAGTCGATCCGCGCTTCGGCTTTGTCGATCTTGGAAGCGTAGGTCACGCCGTCTTCAGACTGGGGCGTCGGGACGACACCCGCCATGACGTCATCAATCGACCCGGCCAGAATATCCATATTGCCGGCGGCTAGTTGATCATGCAGCCGCCCGGCAGTGGTTTCGGTCAGGATGGGGATGATGCGGCTGCGATAGACGGGGCCGGTATCGAGGCCTTTTTCCATGCGCATGATGTTGACCCCGGTTTCGGTGTCCCCTGCCATAATGGCACGCTGGATGGGGGCGGCCCCGCGCCAGCGCGGCAAAAGCGACCCATGCACATTCAAGCACCCATATTTAGGCGCGTCCAAAATGACTTTGGGCAGGATCAGGCCATAGGCCGCAACAATGGCAATGTCGGCATTCAGGCCCGCGAAAGCTGCCTGGTCCTCAATGCTTTTGAAATTGGTTGGCGTGAAGACAGGCAGATTATGCTCAACAGCGAAGGCATGAACGGGCGATGGCACTGTCTTTTTGCCGCGGCCGGCGCGGCGGGGTGGCTGGCTGTAAACACCAACAATTTCATGATCTTGGCCAGCGGACCACTGATGCAGATCAGAAAGGATGGTGCGGGCAAGGTCTGGCGTGCCCATGAAGATGAAGCGCATCTGCAACCCCTACACCTTGTTATTCGGCGGCCTGCTTGCTCGCTTTGACAAGCTTGCGCACGATGATATTGCGTTTGACGGCCGACAAATGATCGATAAACAAAATGCCCCTCAAATGGTCAATTTCGTGCTGGATGCATGTGGCGAGCAGACCGTCTGCGTGGATTTCCTGTTTGTTGCCGTCATAGTCCAGAAAATTCAGTTTAATCTCAGCCGGGCGATCCACATCGGCAGTAAATTCCGGCACCGACAGGCAGCCTTCTTCATAGGTGGCCAATTCTTCGGAGGCCCAGGTAATTTCCGGGTTCACAAAGTATCGCGGATAGGGGTCATCTTCGTCGCGGGCGATATCCAAGACAATCGCCTCGACGGGTTCACCGACCTGGATGGCGGCCAGGCCAATGCCGGGGGCGTCATACATGGTTTCCAACAAGTCATCCATCAGCACGCGCAGATCGTCCGTCACTTCTGCAACAGGTTTTGATACCCGCTTCAAAAAAGGGTCCGGTGCCGTAATGATTTGGCGTATCGCCATCGCGTGTATCTCCACAATTCCGCTGACTAATTAGTGTCGCGAGCCGTGACCGTCAAGTTCCGCCATGATAGGGTATTTTTTGCTTGGGAGAAATGCGCACAATGATTGAACAGATTTCGACGGAAATGATAATGCTGGCCGGCCTCGGGGTGGTTGTTGTGGCCCTTGTGGCCCTGATCAGCGTCATCATGCGCCAATCCAAAAAACCCGAGGGGCCGGACGAAACAATCCTGTTGTTAAAGGCGCAATTGGATGTCTTGGTGCTCAACCAACAGAGCCTGCAAACCGCGCTCAACGAGCAACTGACTGTCGTCTCAAATCGGTTGGGCAAGGGCATGTCTGACAATGCCGAGAAGACCGCTAAGTCTTTGGGGGCTTTGACGGAGCGCCTGAAAGTTATCGACGCCGCGCAGGAAAACATCAAAAAGCTGTCCGGCGATGTCATCAGCCTGCAAGATATTTTGTCGAACAAGCAGGCGCGTGGGTCTTTTGGTGAAATTCAGCTGGAAGATCTGGTGCGCGGGACCATGCCGCCCAACGCCTATGAATTCCAGTCGACCCTATCGAATGGACGGCGGCCCGACTGCATCATTCGCCTGCCAAACCCACCCGGGTCCATCGTCATCGATGCAAAATTTCCGCTAGAGAGCTATCGCGCCATCCAAAATGCGCAGTCCGATGATGAAATGAAGATTGCCCGGCGCGGGTTTTCCGCAGATATCCTGAAACACGTCAGTGACATCTCTGAAAAGTACATCCTGCCAGGCGAAACAGCCGATACGGCGTTGATGTTCATCCCTGCTGAGGCCGTCCATGCCGAGCTTTATGCCAATTTCGAAGAGACGGTCAAAAAGGCCTATCAGGCCAAAGTCGTCATCGTGTCGCCCAATACGCTGTATGCGACCCTGAACACCATGCGGGCGGTTTTGCGCGATGTCCAGATGCGCGAACAGGCGGGGTTGATCCAAAAAGCCGTGGCAGCATTGTTGACCGATGTTGTGCGGTTGGATGACCGGGTCGGTAAATTGCAAAGCCACTTCCAACTGGCCGAAAAAGATATTCGCGACATTCAGATTTCGACCCAAAAAATAACCCGTCAGGGTGAACGGATCGAAGAAATTGATGTTGAGGATGACCGGCCTGATTTGAGTGTTGTTGAGGGTGGGAAGGCCTAACCAGGCTGTAGGGGCTCCTTCGAAACAATTTGCCGCTGACGCGTTAAATCACTCAGGACGAACCACTTCCTTTTTAGGTTCGTCCTGAGTGATTTGCGCAGCAAATTGTATCGAAGGATTGTTGCCGAACAGTCTTAAAACGGCCGTCTTGCCTTCATCGCCTGGATCAGGGTTCCGTCATCCAGATAATCCAGCTCGCCACCAACGGGCACGCCGTGGGCCAGGCGGGTGACGATGACGTTGCAGTCTGTCAGGCGGTCGGTGATATAGTGGGCCGTGGTCTGGCCATCCACCGTGGCATTCATCGCCAGGATAATTTCGCTGACATCGTCATCGGCTGCGCGCCCGATCAAGCTGGAAATGGTCAAATCTTCAGGACCAACCCCATCAAGTGCAGATAAAACACCCCCCAGCACATGATAGTGACCGCGATAGCTTGCGCGTTCCAGGGCCCACAGGTCGGCAACTTCTTCCACAACGCAAATGGCGGCCTTGCTGCGTTTGACATCGATACAGATATGGCAGGGGTCCGAAGTGTCGAGATTGCTGCAAATGCTGCAGGGCGTGATACGGGTTGCTGCCTCGGTCAACGCATCGGCAAGCGGTGTCATGGCCGTCTCACCCTTTTTCAGCAGATCGAGCGCGGCGCGGCGGGCCGACCGTGGTCCAAAGCCAGGCAAGCGTGCCAATAGTTGGATCAACCGGTCAATTTCTGGACCTATGACGGGGGCTGCCACTCTATTGCCTAGATATTCAGGTTCATGCCGGGGGGCAGTTGAATGCCGCCGGTGATCTTCTTCATTTCCTCGGCCGCATAGGCCTCGACCCGGCTTTTGGCGTTGGCGTGGGCGGCGACGATCAAGTCTTCAACGACCTCTTTTTCGTCGCTACTAAACAGGGCAGGGTCGATGGTCACGCTTTTCAGGCTGCCTTTGCCATCCAGGGTGACTTTGACCATGCCCGCCCCGGACGAGCCTTCGATGGTCGCATTTTCCAGGGCGACATGCATGTCGCTCATGCTCTGCTGCATGTCCTGCGCTTGTTTGAGCATGTCTTTGAGGTCTTTCATTCTTCGTCGTCTTCCTCGTCAATATAGGTTTCGTCAATCTCTGGTTCTTCGGGCTCTACCACACTGGTGATTTTTGCGTCGGGGAAAGCCGCGAGCGCCGAAAGGACCAATGGGTGAGTGGATACTTCGTCGTGCAGCGCCTGCTTGTGGGCCAACCGCTGGTCGCGCAGGGTCTGTTGGCCTTCTTCTTTCGAGACCATGACCATCCAGTTTTGCCCGGTCCAGTCGCGCAGCATCTTACTGAGGACGTTCGGCAATTTGGGGCGGGCTTTGTCGGTCAGACGCAATTCTATCTGACCGGGCTGAAATGACACCAAGTGTACATTGGTGGTGAGTTCCGCCTCTAAGCGCAGCTCATTCTTTTCGCGACACATAGCCAGCACCTGACCAAAGTTGGTTGGTCCCCAGGCTTTGGCATTCGCTTCAGCCTCTGGGTCAATGGCAGGGGCGGGTTCTGGATCGGCTGCAGGCTCTGGTTCTGGTAGTGGGTCAGGCTGGGCGACCATCTGGACCTGAGCGCCGCCGCTTGCCTCGGTCACTGGCTGGGTCAGTGTGGCAACGGGTGCTTGTGTTGGCACGGCCACCGGTTCGGGCGCTTGTGCCTCTGGTGCGGGTGCGGGTGCAGCGCTCGGCGTTGTGGCGGCGGAAGGGCTGGCGGCCAGGCCATCCTTTTGCAGCTTTTTAACGAGATCGGCCGGGCTGGGCAGATCGGCCGCATAAGCCAGTCGGATCAGCGCCATTTCAGCGGCACTCAGGGGCATGGGGGCCAGGCGCACTTCCTCCAGCCCTTTCAATAACATTTGCCAGGTGCGGGTCAGCACCGGCATCGACAGCTTGCCCGCCATATCGGCGCCAAAAACGCGTTCTGCCTCAGGCGCGCTTAGGCTGTCGGCGGCGTCGGGGACGGCTTTCAATTGGGTGATCCAGTGGGTCAGCTCCAGCAGGTCCTGCATCGTCGTCACGGGGTCGGCCCCGGCGTTATATTGGTTGCGCAAATTCAACAGGGCGGCCTGGATGTCGCCCCCCATCAAATCGCCAAACAGGTCCATCACCAACAGGCGATCGGCCAGGCCCAACATGGTGCGCACTTGCTCGGTGGTGGTCTTGCCCGCGCCATGCGCAATGGCCTGGTCCAAAAGCGACAGGCCGTCACGGACCGAGCCATCGGCGGCACGAGAGATCAGGTCGATGGCCCCTGGTTCAATCTGGGCCCCCTCGCGTCCGGCAATGTCGGTGAAATATTCCACCAATAAGGCTGTTTTAATGCGCCGCAGATCAAAGCGCTGGCAACGAGACAGCACGGTGATCGGGACTTTGCGTATTTCAGTTGTCGCGAAGACAAATTTGACGTGCTCTGGGGGTTCCTCCAGCGTCTTTAGCAAGGCGTTAAAGGCATTGCGCGACAGCATGTGCACTTCGTCGATGATGTAAATCTTGAAGCGGGCGCTGCCGGGGGCATAGCGCACGCCTTCGATAATTTCGCGGATGTC
>SMVA01109076.1_pt1 | contig 16260 bp, 15 predicted proteins | sample 2456451 | NCBI WGS metagenome assembly SMVA01 (sample SAMN11095933, study PRJNA526329) | marine sediment metagenome | biome: Marine sediment; feature: Surficial sediment; material: Deep marine sediment; isolation source: Hadal surficial sediment | place: Pacific Ocean | collected 2014-05 | depth...
AACCTTTACGATGGGAAGATACTCACCGTCGGTGCTGAAGCCACCGGCGCCGCCCACATTGAGGTTTACGGTGACTTTGATGATGCCAATCTCGACGCCCTGGGACACATCACTCGAATCAAAATCGGGCATGGGCATGTCCGGGGGTGGTTCGTCCGGTGGCGGCGGTGGTTTGGGTTTGCGATCTTTGGTCTGAATTTCCAGCTCGTCTTCGAGCATGACCATGTCGACAATTCTGCCAAATTTGTCTTCCGTTATCGCGCTTCTGTCGCTCTTGATCAGCGCCTGCATCAATAGGAAAAGCAAAAAAGTGACAACAACCCCTAAGGAAACGCCAAACATATATCGCGTGATCATCTTGCTACCTCTACTGTTCGGTGGCGATTGCCACTTCCTTCAACCCGGCACCCCGCGCTGCGTTCAATACCGCCATCAGCTTTGAGGATTTGGCGGCCCGATCGGCTTGGATGACCAGAGTCCCCTTCGGATTTTCCGCGTGCAGACGCTCAATCACGGCTCGTACCGCATTGATCTCCACTCTCTTCTTATCTATCCAGATGTCTCCGTTTGCTCCAATAGCCAACAGTACACTCACCGTTGGTTTCTTCTCGGCCGTCAATGCGTCCGGCCGGTAAACGTCGATTCCCGCCTGTTTGATGAACGTTGCCGTGACGATGAAGAAGATCAGCATGATGAAAACCACATCGAGCATCGGCGTGAGATTGATGTCCGAGTCGTCATCCGGTCTTGAGAATCTGCCAGCCCTACGCATAAGAACCTCCTACTGCCCAGCCTGGAATATTCAGGCTAGTGGTCTTTCGTCAGGTGATCTTCGAAAAGTTCGGTTTCGAATGCCACCTTTCGTTTCAGAATGGTGCTACCGAACACGCCGGAAAGCGAGGCGATCATTCCCGCCATCGTCGGAATTGTTGCCTGAGACACCCCGGCCGCCATCGAACGGGCATTGCCGCCTTGAGTCGCCATAGCATCAAACACCGAAATCATGCCCGTCACCGTGCCCAGCAGTCCAAGCAGCGGGCACAGCGTGACACAGGTCAGAATCAACGGCAGGCTGCCGGAAATTCGGTCTGAGGCTTCAGAAATCAAAGAATCCCGGATCTGGCTGGCAGTCCACGAACGGCGTTCCGGGCGTGACTCCCACTTCTGGGTGGCATCCCGTATGACCAGTTTGTGTTCGGACTGGAAATACCAGACCCGTTCAAAGATCAGTGTCCACATGAGGAAGGTCAAAGCGGCAATCAGATAGAGAACGTCGCCGCCTTGATCCATGAACTGCTGAATAGCGATGTAGGCATCATAAAACATCGATAGTCGACCTTAGCCCAGTGCCCGCCCGGCAGCTTCCGCATGTTCTGCGATGATCCCGGCACTTTGCTCTTCCAGGACGTGAATCACCGAGCGACTGCGTGCGGCGACAATGGCGTGCAGCAAGGTTGTCGGAATTGCAACAACCAGGCCCAACACGGTGGTGACAAGCGCCTGGGATATACCCCCTGCCATCGTCTTGGGATCTCCCGCACCGTACAATGTGATCGCCTGGAAGGTCAGTATCATCCCGATAACGGTACCAAGCAGGCCAAGCAGAGGAGCAACGACCGAGATCACCTGAATCAAATTGATGTTTCGAGTGAGACTCGGTGTCTCCACCAGCATGGCCTCGCCAAGCTTCAACTCCAGCGTCTCAACATCCACGTCCTTATTGTCGTCATAAACCCTGAGCACACGACCCAGTGGATTGTCGTCACTCGCAATGGGCGACTTTTTCTGAGCGTTGACTTTGGCCCCCACCATGGAAAGCGTGATCAGACGCTCAATAGCCAACAGTACCCCGACGATACCAACGAGAATGATGACCGAACCCGGCGCACCACCTTGACCATCACAGAACGGCAGCCAGCATTCACCTTTGGCAATGCCACCAAACGGGCTGCCGATACGATCGGCCCAGGTGTCGGCCAGGATCAGCCGTGCCAGCAACTGGCCGCGGGTTGGATCGATCCCAAAAGCTACGACGTCGCCCGGCCCTGCCTCTTCGAGATCTTCCACAGAGCTCGTATAACGGCCAATCGGCTGACGAGGCAGTTCAACGAGGGTTCCATCGTTCACATCGAATTGTACGTACAGACCATCGGCTATCAGCCCAAACGCGCCGATTCGGGTTACGGTCGTGTTTTTCTGCCCACCACTCAGTAAGGTGATGGATCCAGGAAACGAGGTGATCTTGGCGGACTCCGTCATTTCCCGTTGCAGTTCGAACCAAAGCGTCTCCATCTCATCGATGGTGGCGAGTTCACTGGCAACACCCATCTTCTTGGCAAGCGCGCCCAGCCACTCCCCACGACCGGGATATTCCGCGCTGATAATAGAACCTGCGAACACCCCGCGGGTATCTCCCGCCACCTGCTGGAGCACACCGAATAGCTCCCGCAGCGAACCGAGCCGGCGATCTAACTGCTCCTGCATATCGCCGATCCGTATTTCGTTTTCTTCGAACTGGGTTTCCAGGCGCTCCGAGCGACGCTCCTCGCGGCGGCGCTCCGACTCGGCATCGGCCAACAGTTTGGCTTGGCTGGCCTTGTTTTGGGCAAAAATCGCTTCCCGCTCACGGTGTATTCGGGATTCCACCACGCGGCGTTCCCGTACGTTATCGAGCAGTTCACCCAGCGTGTCGGCTGGTACGACCTCCAGATCACCCTCGACAGCCGTTTCCGCTTCCTGTGAGAAGGCCATCGGTGACATCAACAGAGCAAACGACATCGCTAACACACCGCGCTTCACGGTCTTGCAGATCGAATAGCTGCTCATCATCCCGCCTCCCGAATTAGCACCGGCAGCATCAACATATCCACCGTCAATTGCTGATTCGCCATTCGAATGCCATCGCGGACGGCAGATTTGTAGGAGTCACCCAACACTTCCCATTGGTCCGTATTCGCGTTCCACATCCCCGTTTCCTCCCCATCCGGGGTCTGGTAGACCAAGGCAACTCGACCCATCTTCAAGACATCGACCTTACGGTCCTGACCACCGACATTGATGGTCTCGGAATAGGCAAAATAAGTTCGCCCGTATTCGTTTTCGATTTGGTACGCCCGCAGCACCTGGCTGAACTTCTCGGAGACCGCAACGTCGGCCCGATCCATCATCGAGCGCAATTCCTCGACTCGGCCGTGGCGCTCGTCGAGCCGGAAAGGCAGGTCCAGGTCTACAAACTGCTCGAGGGCATCGATCATCCGCAACATCAACGGCGTGATCTGCCGTTCGATCACGGTAACCTGGTCGATGGACGCCGCCAGTTGAGTCATTTCACGCTCCTGGTTGCCGATCTGCTTTTCCAGTTGCCGGTTGTAAACCCTCAACCCCTCGATCTGTTTGAGCTCGGTTTTGTACTCATTGAGCAACTTACGCGTTTCTTCCGTCAACGCGTCGATCTTCACTTGCGAACGCTTAGCTTGCGCGTTGATCTGCCCGGCAACCTGGAAGATGTCATTCAGATTGGCCGCAGCTGCGGGACCGCTGGCCACGAGACCGGCAGTCAGGAACAACGACAGCCAAAGCCTGTGGGTGCGTTTATTTTTCATTACGACTTCCTACGGGATTTTTAGGTTTCGAAAACAAACCTCACAGACAACACGTGTGATCGTTCGGTGAATCCCATCCACCTACTTGCTATCACTGTTGGCTGTGACAGGTATTTTATTTGGCTGCACGGCAGCCGCTTGCGGGGAGTACGCTCTTCGGCACACTCTACTTTGACCCCGCCCCTTTTCCGTGGGTCGAAGGATTAACAAACACCCCCCGGAAGTCAAGCTTGACGGGCCACCATCCCCCACTTCACGACAATCGACGTGCCGCATTGGCCGGCTTGGATACCGAGTGGGTGAAAACGAGTCCTGCGTTGTTCAACCCAGGTTTTCAGCGAAAAAATCGAGCGTTCGCTGCTTGGCGAGCGCCGAACTTTTGGCGTCATGACTCCCGCGTTGATCACAGTTGAAGCCGTGATCGGCGTCATAGACGAACACCTGCACATCGGGCTGCGCTGCTCGAACCTTCTGCACATCGGTTGGTGAAATGTGTGCATCCTTTTCGCCAAAATGCATCATCACGGGACAATGGGCCGTTTTGTCCACCTCACCGGCTATGCCCCCACCGTAATAGGCGGACGCCGCCGATACGCCACTCAACTCGCAGGCGGCAAGCCAGGTGAGCAGCCCGCCGAAACAGTAGCCGACCACCCCCACATCTCCCTGCACCGAGGCGACTTCGATGGCTATCTGGATATCCTGAAGGGCAAAACCTCGATCGAGCTTTTGAAAGGCGATCTCGACGCCGCGACCCATGTCCGCCTCTTCGTAGCCAAGCTCGATGTCCCGTTCTACGCGATCGAATATCTGCGGTGCAATGGCGTAATACCCATCCCTCGCGTAACCGTCGACAACTTCCCGGATGTGGGAATTGACCCCGAATATCTCCTGAATGACGACAACTGCGCCTTTGGGCGTGCCTTCGGGCGTCGCTTCGTAAGCGCCTAAAGTAAATCCGTCGATTGATATGAGCTGGCGTTTGTTCCCCATGATCTCCTCCGCTGGTGCCGTGCGTATTCGTTGACGTTTTGCACGCAAAACGTCAACGAATACGCACGGCACCAATACTACCAATACTCACTATCTGCGCGCCATGGGCGTCTGCATCAGATGATGTCCGCCATCGAGGATGAGCGTTTCCCCCGTCACGATGCCGGGACCGATGAGAAACATCACGATGGCCTCGGCAACGGTGTCGGCGGTCGCCGTCAATCGCAACGGGCTATTGCTTTCCAGATAAGCTTTCGAACGCGCGTAATTCTCCTTACCCATCCCCCGTTCCAACCAATCCCCCTGGATAAAACCAGGGCAAACCGTATTCACCCGAATCTCAGGTCCGAGCGCACGGGCCAGTGACAGCCCCATGGTCACCAGCGCGCCTTTCGACGCGGCGTAAGCAATCGAGCTGCCAACTCCCGTCACAGCGGCAATCGAAGCCACGTTCACGATGCTGCCGCGGCCACCGCGGCGCATAGCGGGAGTTACCGCCCTGACCATCTGGTAGGCACCGAGGGTGTTGACCGCATAAATATCGAGAAAGTCCTGTTTGGAGAGTCCCTCGAGGTCCTCGTGGGCGCAGAATTTCGTCGTGCCGGCATTGTTGACCAATACATCGATTCTGCCCCACTTCTGCTCCGCTGCATCCGCGAGGGCCCTGCACCCATCGTCTTCAGCCACATCCGCCTGGACAATCACGGTTTCGACCCCAAGCTCTTCGCAAGCCTGGCGAGTGGCAACCGCGCCATCTTCGTTGTGGGCATAGTTGATGACGACGTGACAGCCCTTTTCGGCAAGCTGGCGGGCACAAGACGCCCCAACCCCCGACGATGAACCCGTGACAATTGCCACCCCTCCTTCCAGATCCATTTCAGTCCCCCAGGTGTCTTGTGTACCTATCTATTCGATCAATTCGCCTGAGTCAGAGGGTACACCGGATTGGAATCCGCTGGCTGCTCGTCCGGCAAGCCGCTCATCTCCTAGCCTGGATTATTCATGAACAGGCTAGACACCTGGTTCGCTGGATTCCATTCCTTTACCATCGTTGCGGTAACACCGAATACGCAGCCCCGTGACGCTGAGCATCACGGAGACGGGAACAGCCCAAACGGGACCTTGCGTGAAACCTTGTGAATGGAGCAAACGATGATTCGGGCAATCCTCTGGGATTTCGGTGGCGTACTGACGACGAGTCCCTTCGAAGCGTTCAATAGATTCGAAGAGGCCAATGAGGTCCCTACGGATTTCATTCGCACAATCAATGCGACCAACCCCCAAACCAACGCCTGGGCACAATTCGAATCCAGTCAGATCACGTTGGATGAATTCGACGAAAAGTTTGCCGAAGAATCCGCGGCGGCCGGTCACCGCGTCGGAGGGAGGCAGGTGATCGAGTTGTTGAGCGGCAAGCTGCGACCGAAAATGGTGAACGTGCTCAAAATCTGCAAGGCGAATTTTAAGGTCGCCTGTATTACCAACAACATGAAATCCGGATCATTCACGGGTCCCCACGACGAACGCGGCTCCGAAGTTGCCAGGGTGATGGCGCTGTTTGATCTGGTGGTCGAATCGAGCGTTGAAGGCATCCGCAAACCGGATCTGAGAATTTACCAACTCACTTGCGAGCGACTGGACGTTGAACCCGAACACGCGGTTTTTCTGGACGATCTCGGCACCAACCTGAAACCGGCCCGGGCGCTCGGCATGCACACGATCAAGGTGATCAATGAAGGCGATGCGATAGCGCAACTCGCCGAGGTTACCGGTCTTACCTTTTGAGTGGACCTTTTTTTTCGAGAAACTCATCGACCGCTCGACGTCTCGGGAGGGAGTCAGCCGCACCGGGAACCGTCACAGCCAACGCACCCGCCGCAGAGGCGCGTTCGAGGCTTGCTTCCAGGGTGAGACCCTTCAGGAGTTCCGCCATCAGATAACCTATGAACGCGTCCCCTGCGGCTGTCTCATCGACCACATCAACAAGGTACGCGCCCAACTTGCCCTTTCCTGCTCCGGTTCGATACAAAAGCCCCTCGCTGCCGAGCGTCAGCACAATGTCGGTTTCGGGCAGACGTTCCGACAGACAGTCCAGGGCTTCAGCGGGATCCTCGACGCCCGCGAGTGAAGCTGCCTCGATCTCGTTGACGAGCAAAAGCCGAACAGCCGCCAACTCGTAACCGGTTTCTCGACCATCGACAGGGGCTACATTGAAGGCAAGCGCCGTCCCCTCCATTGCCGCTCGCTCCAATACTCTTTCTATGTCGTTTATCTCGTTCTGAATCAGCAACCAGTCTCCGGTTGTGAGGGTAGCGAAGGCCCGCTCGACATCCCCATCCTCGATACGATGGTTAGCCCCGGGCGCAATGACTATCGCGTTCTCTCCAGCCGGGTTCACCTGAATGACGGCGTGGCCGGAATTACTCCCCCGCTCGACAACATCGGCCACATTGACCCCGCCAGCTTTGAGCACGTCGATCAGCATGGCGCCATCTTCGCCGATACAGCCAACGTGGTGGACGGCCGTCGTCGCATACGCTGCCGCCAGAGACTGGTTCAGGCCTTTACCACCGGGGAACACCGCATGGCTGCGGCACGCCACCGTTTCTCCCGCACCTGTGAGGTTGGGCACCTGATAGACGTTGTCGATGCAAAGCGACCCTAGATTGACCAGCTTTGGCATGTTCGGCCTTCCAGGCGATTCGTTTTATCCACCTTCGATGCGTTGCATGAAAAAGATCTCGCTATCGTTGTGCAACGGTTCGAGAAACGCGTCCTGGTATATCTGCCCATCGATGGCAACAGCACACTTGGCGAGTACTTCTTCGATTCCGGGCCATCGCTCATCGAGCGCCAGAAGAAGTTCGCGAAAGTTGACGGCCAGCAACTCGACCTCGCGCTCTCCGCCGGTGTGTTGCAGCAGATGATCGGGAAATACGACTTTCACTATTACAGATCGGTCAACCGGTATACCCGTGTGGAACCAGGTGAAACAAGAACCCGTACAAGCCCTTGTTTCACATCAACGTCAAGCGTTATCCAACTGCGCCAGAATGTTCGGTGGCGAAAGTGGTAAATCATTCATTCGCACACCTGTCGCGTCACGTATGGCATTTGCCGCTGCTGCCAGGGGTGCGACGATGGGAGTTTCCCCGACCCCACGCACCCCGTAAGGGTGACGAGGATTCGGCACTTCGATGATCTGGGTATCGATCATCGGCAAATCCGAGGCCACGGGAATCCGGTAATCGAGAAAACCGGCATTCTCCAACACGCCGTCCTTGTCGTAGATGTACTCTTCGTTGAGCGCCCAACCAAGCCCCTGTGCCGCGCCACCCTGCATCTGGCCTTCAACGTAAGCGGGATGAATGGCGGTTCCCGCATCCTGAATGGCGGTAAAGCTCAACACGTCTACCTTGCCGGTTTCCCGGTCGACCCTCAGATCCGTCATGTTGACCGAAAAGGAGGCACCCGCGCCCTGAGCATTCAAAGACGCGCGGCCCAGCAGCGGTCCCCCGGTTTTTGCGGCATTGCCCGCAATGTCGGCAAGCGTCAGCGGTTTCACGTCGGCGTTCACCCCGGGTGAGGGAATCGCCTGGCCGTCTTCCCACTCCACCTGATCCTCATCGACTCCCCAGGTTGCAGCCGCCCGCGACTTACATTGCCCAATGATGTCCTCGCAGGCCTGAATCACCGCCATGCCGGTGGCAAAAGTCGTTCGGCTGCCACCCGTCACATTGGAAAAGCCTGTGCTTTCAGTATCGCCGACGACGGTACGAATCTGCTCATAAGGCACGCCCAGGGTTTCGGCCGCCATCATGCACATCGAAGCCCGGGAACCGCCGATGTCGGGATTACCTTCGATAACCGTCACGGAACCGTTCTCGTTGATGTGTACCTCGGCACTGGACTGCATACCCACGTTGAACCAGAAGCCGACGGCAACACCCCGCCCCGCGCCTTCGGGTACGGGTGAGGTGTAGTTGGGGTGCACCTTTGCCGCCTCCAGACACTCCTTCAAGCCGATCGCGGGGAATTTGGGGCCGTAGGGTGCCTGGGTGCCCTCGCTGGCCGCGTTTTTCAGCCGCAGATCGAGCGGATCCATGTCGAGCTTGCGGGCCAGATCATCGAGCGCACTCTCCATGGCGTGCATGGACTGCGGTGCTCCCGGAGCCCGATAGGCCGCGACCTTGGGTTTGTTGACCAGCACGTCGAACGCTTCCACATGGAAGTTCTCGAGATCGTAGGGAGCAAAAACCGCCATGGCACCCGGACCCATGGGAGCGCCTGCAAAAGCACCCGCCTCATAAGCAAGCCAGGCTTTGGCCGCCGTGATGGTGCCATCATTCCTGGCTCCGACCTTGATCTTGCAGTGAGTGCCTGCCGCCGGACCCGAGGCGCGAAATACCTCCTCGCGAGTCATCATCATCTTTACCGGCCGACGCGCTTGCTGGGAAAGCAGAACGGCCAGAGGTTCCAGGTAAATCGTCGTTTTGCCGCCGAAGCCACCGCCGATCTCGGATGCGATGAATTTGAGATCCGCAACGTTCATCCCCAGCACCTTCGCGGTCAGGGCGCGAAACTCGAAATGCCCTTGCGTACAGGTCCACACGCTACCCTGCCCACTCTCGTTGATGTTCGCGATACAGGCGTGTGGCTCGATGTAACCCTGGTGTGCCATAGGGATGTTGTAATCCCCTTCGACGATGACATCGGCTTGTTCGAAACCCTCCTCGACATCTCCACGACTCAGGGTCATTACCGCGGCGATGTTGCTCGGCTTATCCGGCGTTTCCGGCAGGTTTTTGGTGAAACACTCTTCATCCAGGAGGGGTGCATCGTCCGCCATTGCCTGGTCCAGGCTGAGCACCGGGCTCAGAACCTCGTAACTGGTTTCTATCGCGGCAAGGGCGGCCTCGGCGCAGATCAGGGACTTGGCGGCAACCGCCGCCACCGCATGACCGTGGTAGAGAACTTTGTCCCGGGCCATGATGTTTTTGCCCAGATCACTCGCGTTTTCGGGAAAATCCGCACGCGATATCGCGGCGTAAACCCCTTCCATTTCGAGGGCCTTGCTCACGTCGACACGCGTGAGCCTGGCATGCGCATGGGGGCTGCGCAATACCCGACCATAGAGCATATTGGGCAAGTTCAGGTCCGCCCCGAATTGCGCCCGACCCGTCACCTTGTCCACACCGTCCGGTCGAATTGGCCGAGTGCCAATTACTTTATAATCAATAGCTTCCGACATTTTCTTCAAGTCTCCTGTGAACTGTATCGAACTCTACGCCTGGTGTGCGAGTTCTTTCGCCGCACCCTGCACGGCCCTGATGATCTTGTCGTATCCCGTGCAACGGCACAGGTTACCGGCGAGCCAGTAACGGATGGTCTCCTCATCCGGATCGGGGTTGCGATCCAGCAGCGCCTTGGTCGCAACGATGAAACCGGGGGTACATATCCCGCATTGCAGCGCGGCGTGTTCCAGAAACTGCTGCTGAATGGGATGGAGTCCGTCTTCACCCGCAATGCCTTCGATGGTCGTTATCTCTTTACCTTCAGCCTCGACCGCGAGTATCAGGCAGCTACAAACGAGCCGTGAGTCGACCAGTACGCTGCAGGCGCCGCAATCGCCCGTGGCACAGCCTTCCTTGGTGCCCATGCGGCCCAGCTCTTCACGCAGAATCTCCATCAGCGATTGCTGCGGTTCGCAGAGAAACTCCACGCTTTCGCCGTTGATCGACGAGGTGATCTGTACCTTACTCATGGGTTCTCCTCACTTGGTACCCTCGCGTAGCTTGGCACGGTCGCGGGCAATGGCTGTGGCCCGCCGGCAGAGCACGGCGACTACCTTGAGGCGATATTCTACCGTACCGCGTTTATCCGAAATGGGCGACGCCGCTTCCGTGCAGGCAACACCCGCAGCCTCGAGCGCCGTGTCATCCAGTTGGGTCCCAACGAGCGCGTCGCTCGCTCGTGTTACCAGCAACACGGTCGGGGCAACCGCGCCGATGGCAACCCTGGCCGCCGTGCAGGTGCCGTTTTCATCGATCGTCACGCTGACACCGGCGCCCACAACGGCGATATCCATTTCGGTGCGGGGAATGAACCTCAGGTACGCGTCCGCCGTCCCGGGTGCCGGGTTCGGAAACTTGATACCGATGAGAAACTCGTTGGGTTCGAGCACGTTGGTACCGACCCCTGAAACAAAGTCTTCGACCGGTACCTCGCGATTACCACCCCGGGCGGCGATGACGCAAACGCCGGAACTCGCAATGAGTGCCGGTATGGTATCCCCCGCGGGGGACGAGTTGCACAGGTTGCCGCCAATGCTGGCCCGGCCTTGAATCTGGGTCGAGCCGATGAGATCGGCGGATTCGATGACTCCGGGAAAGAGAGCTTTCAGCTCCGCGTTATCGTTGAGCACGGCACTGGGGATCGCGGCACCTATGAACGTCTCGGTGGCTCCTATGTCCACTCGATTGGTTTCCGCCACCCCTTTGATATCAACCAGGGTGCGCGGTTGCGTGTCCACGGTGCGCATCTGCACCAGCACATCCGTTCCACCCGCCAGAACCTGCGCCCGTTTGCCAAGGCTCGCATGTTCGTCCAGCACCGCCAACGCTTCTGCGACGCTCGATGGCGCCACATAGGCAAAAGCTCCCATGGATCCTCCAGTTGTGGTGTGTGAATGCGAGAAGAATCTAACACGAAGTAGGCAACCGGTGGAGACCTGCAAGGTTCAACCGTGGTTATAATCGCCGCCCATGGCCGACCAAGCTTATATCGATCACATACTGACCATCCAACAACGTTGGGAATCCGCCCTCGAGGTTGCGGGGTTCGGTGCCGCCATCGTTACCGCTGGGGAAAGCGCCCCCTACTTCCTGGACGATCAAACGCCGGTATTTCGTAACAACCCGCACCTGGCACAGTGGTTTCCGGACGATCATTGCGAGCTGAGTGCGCTGCTCGTTCGGCCTGGCAAGCCGCCGCGGTTGTATTTTTACCAACCAGCCGATTACTGGCACCTGCCACCGGAAACCCCCAGCTGGGCAACGGACGCACTCGATGTGCAGATGTACGACGACGCCGCCAAGCTCGAAGCGGCAATTCTCCAAGACAGCGAAAAGATAAACCGGGTCGCACACATCGGCGAACGAACTTCCTCCAGTCTACCCACCGAAAACACCAATCCGGCCATCCTGCTCAACCACCTCCACTACCATCGAGCGTACAAAACACCCTGGGAAATAGCCTGTATGACACGGGCGAGCGAACAGGCAATCAAGGGACACCGGGTGGCACGGGATGTTTTTTTTGACGGCGGCAGCGAATTCGACATCAATCTCGCCTACCTTGCGGCTTCCAAGCAGACGAGCGCGGATTTACCCTATTCGAACATCATCGCGCTGAACGAACACGCCGGCGTTTTGCACTACCAACACTATGACCGCAATCCCCCCGATGAGCGTCTGAGCTTCCTGATAGATGCCGGTGGGCGCGACCACAACTACGCATCTGATATCACCAGAACCTACTCGGCAGACGAAGAGAGTTTATTTGCGCAACTCCTGAGTGCTCTCGACGAGGCACAACAAGCCATCATCGAGGGTATTCGTCCCGGTCCCAATTATCTCGATCTGCACGAACACTTTCATCAACAGCTGGCGGTCATTCTCTGCGACCTGAATATCCTGCGCTGCTCCGCCCCGGCCGCGTTCGAGACGGGTCTAACGCGCAGTTTTCTACCTCACGGTCTCGGTCACCTGATCGGGCTGCAAACACACGATGTCGGTGGTTTGCAGTCGAGTGCGGAAGGCGGAATGAACCCTCCGCCGGGGCAGTATCCAGCACTACGCCTCACCCGCCCCGTGGAGGCCGGTCAGGTATTCACAATTGAACCCGGCGTGTACTTCATACCCGCACTGCTCGACGCACTTCGAAGCGATCCCCTCGGGGCCGACGTCAACTGGGAGGTTGTCGACGAATTGCGCCCGTACGGAGGCATTCGCATCGAGGACAACGTGCTCGTTACCGAGACCGGCGCAATCAACCTGACCCGAAACGCATTTTAACAACGCATGAAATTCACAGTCGAAAGGTTGTTCGATGACCCGCCGCTCACCGGCACCCTGCCCACCGAAATGCAATTTTCTCCGCACGGGAGTCTGATCACTTATCTCAAGGTTGCCATTGATGACCACGAACGCCTGGATCTGTGGCGCTACGACATTGCCACTAAGCAAACGAGGTGTTGGGTCAACGCGAGTGAGCTGGCGGCTAGCTGCGCCCTGAGTGACGCCGAAAAAACAGCGCGCGAACGAACGCGTCAATTCACCACGGGCATCACCAGTTACTCCTGGTGCCCGACGGGCGAACGTTTGTTATTGCTGATCGCCGGCAGCGGATATCTGCTGGAGGTGCAAAGCGATGAACCGGTGAGCTTTACGCCTCCTCATACCCGCCAAACGGATTTACGATTTTCCCCCCGGGGTCGATTCATCACCTACGTTCGCGAGCGAAACCTCTACTGCTTCGAGGTCGCCAAAGCCAGGGAACGTGCGCTGACCAACGACGATGAAGAAACCCTGTCCAACGGCCTTGCCGATTTTATCGCTCAGGAAGAAATGCACCGGTTCGAAGGATACTGGTGGCGCGAGGACGAGCAATACCTCGCCTACACCCGGGTTGACGAGGCGCCGATCGCCGTCTCGAATCGCCTCGAGATCGACGCCGACAAGATCAACGTGGTCCCCCAACGATATCCTTTCGCCGGTAGAGAAAACGCCACGACACAATTAGGGATACGCGACATGTCGTCGGGTGATACGAAATGGCTTAGATATAAAAACCAGAAGGACGACTATCTCGCGCGCGTGAACTGGGCCGGAGATCGTCTCGCAGTGCAGACACAAAGCCGCGATCAAACCGAACTCACGCTCAAATTTTACGATGTCGCTGCCGCGCGCTGGCACCATGCACTCAGTGAATCATCCGAGACCTGGGTAAACCTGCACGACAATTTCACCCATCTCGGCAAAGACAGGTTTCTCTGGACGTCGGAGCGTGACGGCTGCAGCCACCTCTACCTGCAATCCCCTGAGAAGGAGCTCACCCAACTCACCCGCGGCAACGGACGCGTCGAACGCGTTCTTTACACGAACGAGGACAAAGCCTTCGTGAGTGGCTGGTTTGGCAGCCCTGTCGAACAACAGCTGTACGCCGTCCCGCTGGCTGGCGGCGCGATGGAATTGATCACCTGGGAGAGCGGTTGGCATGACGTCGTCATGGACCCGCAAGGAGAACAATTCATCGATCGGCTGACCGCGCTCAACAATCCCGGCCAGGTTTCGCTGCGATCTGTCACGACGGGTAGTACCCAACCTATCGACGGGCAATCGCTGGACAGCCGACATCCCTATTTTCCGTACGTATCACAACACAGCACACCAACACTCGGCACGCTCACGGCCGAGGATGGCCAGCAACTGCATTTCCGCCTCACCGCACCACATACACGCCAGAAATCCCATCCGATTGTCGTCTACGTTTATGGAGGACCCGGGGTACAACGTGTGCGCAACGAATGGTCGCCGATGTTGCTGCAGTTGTTTCAACAGCGCGGCTTCGGCGTCATGGAACTCGACAACCGGGGTTCGGGCGGGCGGGGCCGAGCATTCGAATCACCCATCCACTTGAATCTCGGGGATGTCGAGGTGACGGATCAACTGGCGGGAGTCGCCTACCTCAAGTCGCTGTCCTGGGTCGATCCGAACCGAATTGGCGTGTTCGGCCATAGTTATGGGGGATTCATGACCATTATGTGTCTCAGCAAGGCGCCAGAGGTTTTCCAGGCGGGCGTCGCCGTCGCACCGGTGTCAGATTGGTCACTTTACGACACCCATTACACCGAACGGTATCTCGGCACGCCCGAATCCAATGCAGACGGTTATGCACGAAGCTCGGTGTTTCCCTACCTTGGCAACCTGCGAGGTAAACTGCTGCTGATGCACGGAATGGCCGATGACAACGTTTTATTCACCCACAGCACGATGCTCTATAAGGCACTGCAGGCTGCCAACATTCCATTCGAGATGATGACCTATCCCGGCTCCAAACACGCGCTTCAGGAACGCGAAGTTTCCGTACATCGATTCAACCTGATTCTGGATTTCTTCGAGCGCAATCTGTGACCGACCCCATCGGATTGAGGATTAAGAACCCGAGCCAAAGGTCAGGTTACATCGTATGGGTGTGACGATCCGACTGCAGGGAGCCTGCAAGGTAGGTTTCGATTTTGGTGCGCGCAACATCATCCTGATCGTTGAATTGAACGCCAATACCTGCAGCCCGGTTGCCCTGCGCACCCTTCGGGGTTACCCAGACGACCTTCCCGGCCACGGGGATTTTCTCTGCTTCGTCCATCAGGTTCAGCAGCATGAAGACTTCATCGCCGAGCTGATATTCTTTTTTGGTTGGGATAAACAGGCCGCCGTTGCGGACAAAAGGCATATAAGCGGCGTACAGAACCGCCTTGTCCTTGATCGCCAAAGATAGGATTCCGTTTCGTGCTCCGCGCTTTGCTGCCACTATGCAAATGTCCTTTTTTACCACGACCGACCGACGATCTTATTACGACATGTTCGCTACTACGGCTCATTAGTATATCAACTACGTAGAGTGAGCCGAGATGGGGGTAATTTTCCTACTCTGGCACCACTGTACTCCCATAAACACAGAAGCAATGTGCGGCACTGCTCGAATCCATGTGCGCTCACGCCTCATGAACCAGTCAAACAGGTTGCCAAGTAGCGTGCCGAAAACCCCCGAACACGATTCAGATCATATTCGGCCCCCCACTGGGGCCTGTCAATCGATGAAACGAGACCGGCGTCACGAAATATCGTGTTCAGCGGCTTGTGCCAAGCGCCTGCCATTGCACCGACAGGCGTTCCAGTAACAACCGTGGATTTGCACTATTGGTCGTTTCCAGCTGCCGACGAACCCAGAGCAACTCATCAACGAACTCGATCAGCTTTTTCGGCGTTGCGGATTCGAGTTCCGGCATCTTCAAGCTACCGGCGCTGAGCGCTTGTGCGTAGCGGAACCAGCGACCCGTGAGAATCACCGGATCCATCTCGAGAAGGCGTTGCACATAAGAGACGGGGCTGGCTGCCCGGGCGATCTCGCCAAGCAAGCTCGAGAGGCTCGTCTCGCCGTCGTGATAACCCTGGAGTACCGACAGCGGGGCATCGCCGTGCTCGAATAGTCGATCTTGAAGATCGGTAACGTCCAGCTTTTCGGCCAACCAGGCATGCGCCAATTCCGGTTGCGAATGAACGTTGAACCGTTGGCAACGGCTGCGAATAGTCGCCAGTAAGCGTCCCGGATGGCAACTCGCGAGCAGGATATAAGTATTTTCGGGTGGTTCTTCCAGCGTTTTCAGTAATGCGTTTGCAGCATTCCGGTTGAGCGTATGCGCGGCTTCGACCACGGCAACTTTTCGCGGGGCAAGCAGCGGTGTGCGGACGGCAAACTCATTGAGTTCACGCACGGCATCGATTTTGGTGACGGCGCCAACCGGTGATATCCACAACAAATCGGGGTGGGCCAACTCTCTGGCAACCTGGTCTGTCGATCGCTCGAGCAAATGTAAAGCGATCCA
>SMVA01099876.1_pt1 | contig 16257 bp, 9 predicted proteins | sample 2456451 | NCBI WGS metagenome assembly SMVA01 (sample SAMN11095933, study PRJNA526329) | marine sediment metagenome | biome: Marine sediment; feature: Surficial sediment; material: Deep marine sediment; isolation source: Hadal surficial sediment | place: Pacific Ocean | collected 2014-05 | depth 0-1...
AGATTTTCCATTGAAATTTTCCGGTGAAAGTTTGACAAGCTTGTTTTCCGGATCGTAATAGTTTTCGTTTTGTTCTCCCTCTTCGACATGAACATCATCCAGCTCGAGTCGTTTGACTAAATGTTCAGCAAGCTCACCACCCGTGCCCGGAAACGCATCAATCTCCACTGCATATTTTTTAAACACATGCCTGGCCCATATTTGTGGTCCAAAGATAAGTAAGATCAGTAGAATTGTTGCGATGGCAAGCATCATAATTATGTTGTTCTCAGCTTGTGACTAGTTGTTTTCGGTTATACTTCATCACAACGTAATGAGAGCTTGTTTGTAATAAGCAACACCATACTAATAATAACACTAGTTGATGATGACACCTCTGGAAAGATATCAGGCGGACTTATTGCGCGAAGATTTTTATACAGATCCAGCGCAGGAAAATGCCGTGCGCCATACACAGAGGCTTTTTGACGATCTTCTGGCTGATGGGAACACTAAAAGCAGTTTCCTCGAAAAGATCAGACAAAAATTCCAGAAAGATGAATCAAATATTATCAAGGGACTATATTTCTGGGGCGGGGTTGGACGGGGCAAAACCTATCTTCTTGACTCCTTCTATGACAGCCTGCCTTTTAAAGAAAAACAAAGAATTCATTTTCATCGTTTTATGCAAATGGTGCATGCACAATTAAGAAATCTCAAGGATGTGGAAGATCCATTACAATTCGTGGCAGAGAATATTGCCTCTGAAACGGAAGTTTTATGTTTTGATGAATTTCACGTTTCCGATATTACAGATGCCATGTTGTTGGGTGGATTACTTAAGGGATTATTTGAGCGAGGCGTGGTGTTGGTTACAAGCTCCAATGAAGCACCGGAACAATTGTATTGGGATGGATTGCAAAGAGAACGGTTCCTACACGTGATCGATCTGATAAAAAAATATACGCAAGTGGTAAATGTGGATTCGGGTGTTGATTATCGCTTACGTTTTCTGGATAAGGCGGAGATTTATCATTCACCGCTTGACAGTAAAGCAGTGGAGATGTTGGCATTTAATTTTAACCACATTGCACCGAACGAAGTCATGGAAGGATTGCCGATTGAAATTGAAGGCCGAATGATCCAGACAATTTGCCATGCGGATGGTGTGGTTTGGTTTGATTTTGATGCCATCTGTGATGGACCAAGGGGACCTGCAGACTACATTGAGATCGCCAGATTATTTCAAACAGTTTTGATATCAGATATTCCTGTCATGGATGAATTGACGAATGATAAGGCCAGGCGATTCATGACCTTGATAGATGAGTTTTACGATCGAAACGTCAAGCTAATTTTGACCGCAGCAGAAAAACCCTCTGGACTCTACACAGGCAAGCACCATACCAAGCCATTTTTGAGAACAATTAGTCGTCTTGAAGAGATGCACACACACGATTACCTGGCAAAACAACACATCCCTTAGAGACCTTTGCACTCGCCATAGCTGCGTTCACCCCTCAAGGGGGTACTGGGGAAAAGAGTCTCAAAATGCTCATTTACACTGTGTAAACTGCTCTTTCTCGACTATTTTTGCCTTGCTTCAACAAAAATTTTATATCGTGAAAATACCACCATAAATATATATAAAATTCAATATGTTATATTGGTTACTTGACTTAATAGATTAGATAAACTATATAAGTTATTAAAGTTTTAACAATTTATTGATATTTAAGCCCTATCTTGGGCTTTGCTTTGAATTCTTTAGTAAAGCGTCTGTTACAAACAACAGATAATATTTTGGGGGAGAAATGATTTTGAATGCTGTTTTGTCAATTGATGGATTAGACCTGGAAGAGAGGCAGGTAGCCGAGTTGCTAGAGTGTCGCTATGGTGATGGCATGGTATATCTGCCTAAAACAAAGCCCAGACAACTGTTGTCTATCGCTACAAGTAGTGGTTTCATTGATGCTGAAGGCTACCTCACACGCAAAGGGCGAATGCTACTCGCACGATATTTCTAAATTATTTTTCCTGGATCCACACTGGCGAATAACAACTTATTCGTTCTCAACCTTTCATACTTGTCTATAGTTCACTATCCTTTCTTTACTGTATATTGGTTTGTCTCATAGCTGAAAGACAGAAACAATAATCAATAAAAATGTCCAGGGGAGATCAAAGATGGCTAGCTACAGTACTGAAGATATTCGGAATATTGCACTTGTAGGTCATAGCGGCTCTGGCAAGACCACATTAATTGAAGCCATGTTGCACCGCTCTGGCGCAATCAGCAATGCAGGCTCCGTTGAAAAGGGTAATACGGTGAGTGATTTCGATACGCAAGAAAAAGCGTATAAACATTCACTGAACAGTACCATTGTCAGCATGGATTACCACGGTGGTCATATTAATTTAATTGACACACCCGGATATCCGGATTTTATGGGTCGTGCCCTGGCGGTGTTACCTGCGGTGGAGACCTGTGCTGTGGTGATAAATGCCCAAACAGGCATTGAAATGATTACCCGCCGCATGATGGACATAGCAAAAGACAGAGAACTGGATCGACTCATTATCATAAATAAAATAGATGAAGATCAGGTTAATCTGGAAAGTTTGATGATACAAATTAAGGAAACATTCGGTAGTGAATGTTTGCCGATTAATCTCCCAGCGGAAAATAATCTGAAAGTTGTCGACTGTTTCTTCAGTCCATCGGGTGAAGACACAGACTTCTCTTCTGTTGCAGAAGCACACACTCAAATTGTTGATCAAGTGGTTGAGCTTGATGAAGATCTGATGGAGATATATCTGGAGCAAGGCCAGGAAATCAATCCTGAGCAATTACATGATCCATTTGAACAATCACTCAGGGAAGGTCATTTAGTTCCAGTATGTTTTGTTTCCGCCAAGACCGGTGCTGGTCTAGATGAGTTACTGGAAACATTTGCCAGATTAATGCCAAGCCCGAATGAAGGTAATCCACCGCAATTCCTTAAAGGTGAAGGCGATGATTCTGTGCCTATAGAAGTGGTTCCTGACGCAGGCCAACATGTTTTAGCCCACGTGTTTAAGATTAATGTCGATCCTTTTGTTGGAAAGCTCTCTATTTTCCGGATTCATCAGGGCACAATAAACAAAGACAGTCAGTTGTTCATTGGCGATGGACGTAAACCTTTCAAGGTAGGTCATCTGTTCAAATTACAGGGTAAAGAACATACTGAAGTTGTCTCTGGAATTCCTGGTGATATATGCGCTGTGAATAAAGTAGACGATGTTCATTTTGATGCCGTCTTGCATGATTCTCATGACGAGGATCACATCCACTTACGTTCATTAAATTTTCCTTCACCCATGTACGGTTTGGCAATTGAGGTAAAAAGTCGTGGCGATGAGCAAAAGATTTCTGATGCTTTACACAAAATTATTGAAGAAGACCCCAGTTTAATTATCGAGCATCATGCGAACATGAATGAGACAGTGATGCTAGGTATAGGGGAGCTACATTTGCGTGTCATACTCGATAAGTTAAAAGATCAATATCATATTGATGTCGAAACACGTCCTCCGAGGATTGCTTATCGCGAAACTATTACCGGCAAGGCAGATGGTCATCATCGACACAAAAAGCAAACAGGTGGTGCAGGACAATTTGGTGAAGTGTCACTCAAGGTGAAACCACTTCCACGCGGTGGTGGTTTTGAATTCGTCGATAAAATTGCTGGTGGTGTCATTCCCAGACAGTTTGTGCCTGCTGTTGAAAAAGGCATTCAACAGGTACTCGATGAAGGAGTGATTTCCGGGCACCCATTGCAAGATATACAGGTAACTATTGTTGACGGTAAACACCATTCTGTGGACTCTAAAGAAGTCGCTTTTGTAGCTGCCGGGAAAAAGGCATTTATTGATGCTATTCTGAAATCAACACCAGTAGTTCTGGAACCTGTTGTCAATATCACAATTACTGCGCCCAGTAATGCGATGGGCGATATCACTGCTGATTTATCAGGCAAAAGAGGGCGTATCAGTCATACCGAGGCGATGGTAGGCGGTTTTACCTTAATCAGCGGCACAGTACCATTGAGTGAATTAGATAATTACCAATCGAGACTAAAATCATTAACCGGTGGCACAGGCTCATTCTCAGTCGAGTTTAGCCACTACCATCAGGTTCAGTCTAAAATACAAAAGGAATTGGTTTCAGCATACAAGCCGAAACAAGATGAAGATTAATCTAATGGTAAGGGTTAAGTTAATAACCATATAGTATAACTTTAGTTAAATTAATTCCTTTTAAGTATAAGAAGTTGTTGCTATCTTCCCCTCCGTTAGAGCAGAATCCCTTAATCTAATCAGTTACTTATATGGCAGGAAATGATGTACCAGTACGACGACTACGATCAAAGAATAGTAGATGATCGCGTAGAACAATTCCGAGATCAGACTCGACGTTATCTGGCGGGGGAATTGTCAGAGGATGAATTCAGACCGTTACGATTGATGAATGGTTTGTACATACAGACACATGCGCCAATGCTACGTGTGGATATTCCATATGGATTATTGTCTTCCAAACAGCTACGCATGCTTGCCCATATCTCTCGTAAGTATGACAAGAATTACGGTCACATCAGTACACGCCAAAACATACAATATAACTGGCCGAAGTTAGAGACTGTTCCTGATATTCTGGCCGATCTTGCCAGTGTACAAATGCATGCCATTCAATCCAGTGGTAACTGTATCCGTAATATTACTTCCGATCAGTTTGCAGGTGTTGCCGAAGACGAAGTGGAAGATCCTCGACCCTATTGTGAAATACTGCGTCAGTGGTCAACTTTTCATCCTGAATTTGCTTATTTGCCGCGTAAGTTCAAGTTTGCTGTATCTGGCGCGACACATGATCGAGCTGCGGTACAGGTACATGATATTGGTTTGTACCTGGTGCGTAATGATGCCGGTGAAGTTGGTTTTAAGGTGCTCGTCGGTGGCGGTCTTGGCCGTACACCGGTCATCGGAAAAATCATTCGTGAATTTCTTGAAAAGAAACATATGCTTTCTTATATGGAAGCCATCTTGCGTATCTATAATCGCTTTGGCAGACGTGACAATATATACAAGGCCAGGATAAAGATCCTGGTGAATGCCACTGGCATCGAAAAATTTACCGAAATGGTAGAGAAAGAATGGTCGTATATTAAGGATTCTGTGCTGTTACTGGATCAGAAAGAAATTGATCGCGTTCGTGCACAATTTGCAGCACCGGATTATGAAAAAAATGCAGGTGCTGATACGAGTTTTGCTGAACATCAGGCCGACAACCCGGCATTTGCCACATGGGTTGGTCGAAATGTTGTGTCACATAAAGTTGATGGTTATCGCGCAGTTGTGGTGTCACTCAAGGCCCCGGCCATTGCCCCTGGAGATGTTACCGATGTGCAAATGGATCATCTTGCCGATTTAATCGATAAATATAGCTTCGCTGAAATAGTTACCACTCATGACCAGAATTTTATTATGCCCCACGTAAAGCAGGCCGATTTGTTTTCATTATGGGAAGGTTTGGTCGCACAGGGTCTGGCAACACCCAATATTGGATTATTGACCGATATGATTTGTTGTCCCGGTCTGGATTTCTGTTCGCTTGCGAATGCCGGTTCCATTCCGATTGCGAAGCAGATCAACGAAAAATTTAATGACATGGATTACCTGCATGACATCGGTGATATCAAGATCAAAATGTCAGGTTGCATGAATGCCTGTGGTCACCATCATGTTGGTCATATCGGCATACTCGGTGTAGATAAAAAAGGTATTGAATTTTATCAATTGACACTTGGTGGCTCAGCCGAGAATGATGTTTCATTGGGAGATCGCCTTGGGCCCGGCATTGAAAAAGAAAAAGTTGCTGACACTATCGGTCAATTACTCGATGTCTATGTTGAACAGCGAGAAGAGCAAGAATCTTTTCTTGAAACCTATCGTCGTATTGGTATTGAACCGTTCAAGCAAAGGGTTTATCCGAAAAAGAACCTGGAAAAGAAGGTCGTTGCCAGTGCAAATTATTAAAGATAAAAAAATTATTGAAGATAGTTGGAAGCGTATTACTGAGATTGCAGAAGGTGCGAGTTTACCCGCAGGTAATGTCATTATTCCTTTCGCTTTTTGGCTTGAGCATAAAGAATCACTAGCGAATAGAGAAGGAATGTTAGGAGTATGTATCGACGGTGATGACGACATTCAGGAAGTGGCAAAAGATATTGAGCACTTTGATTTGATTGCACTGGATTTCCCTGCTTTTGTTGATGGGCGTTCTTACTCGCATGCACGTCTGTTACGTGACAGGTATAACTTTGAGGGAGAGTTACGTGCGGTCGGTGATGTCTTGCGTGATCAGCTTTTCTTTATGCTACGCTGTGGAATCAATTCATTTCAGTTAAGGGAAGATAAAGATATGCAAGATGCATTGAATGCATTTACCGAACTTTCTGTAAAATATCAGACAGCTGCAGATGGTGTTGAGCCGGTTTATAAATATAGATAAGTATCGTTAAAAAATTACCAGGAACAGACTAAACAGTGATGACCGTCACTGACGGGCAATTCAATTCTGGATCCCGGTGAAAGCCCTTGACCAGCAAGACAGTATCTCCAGGGCTAGCCAGGCCCAGTTCCCTGGCAACCTTCTTTGCCAGGATATTATGGTTACCCATATCATCTTCTTCTACCAGCAGAGGAATAATACTCCACATCATTGCCATTTTTCTGCAGGTGCTGACCTGATTAGATATTGCAACCACAGGTGCTGCAGGCCTTGCAGAACTCATGGTTGCCGCTGACATGCCTCCCTGTGAAATCACAATAACGGCGTGCGCCATCAAATCTCTTGCCAGACCATTGCTTGCATTTGCCATGGCTCCCCAGATTGGAACAGGGAACACGTCCGAGGTATTCAGGCCAGAGTTATATTCACCCTGTTGCCACAGATGGGCCTCGGTTTGACGCAGGATGCGATCCATCATTTCTACAGATTCGACAGGAAAATTCCCGGCAGCAGATTCAGCGGATAACATCACAGCATCGGTACCTAAAGTTACAGCATAAGCGATATCTGTTACCTCGGCGCGAGATGGTCTGGCGTTTTCAATCATGGATTCCAGCATCTGGGTGGCAACGATGACGGGTTTGAACTTTTGTCGGGCACGGTCGATTAACTGACTTTGGGCAACTGGAACTTGTTCAGGTTTGAGTTCAACCCCCAGATCGCCACGCGCCACCATGATGCCATCAGCAGCATCAAGAATGCTATCGACATCTTCCAGCGCTTCAGGTTTCTCGATCTTGGCAATAATGTTTGTGTTGGCACCTGCCTTGCTAACTATCAATTTCAGATCGTTAATATCAGCTGCACAGCGGACAAAAGACAATGCCAGAAAATCTACCCCGAGACCCAACGCAAATTGTGCATCATCACGATCTTTGTCTGTAAGAGAGGGTGCTGAGACATTGACACCAGGCAGGTTAATCCCTTTATTGTTTTTGAGAACACCTCCATAGACAACTGTACAAGTGATTTCAGTGTCATCTATACCTTCAACATGTAATTCAAGATTGCCATCATTGAGTAATATTCGATTTCCGGGATTAACATCGTCAGCTAAGGCTTGGTATTGGGATGGAATAAGACCAGGTTCTCCCTCAACATCGCGTGTCGTGACAGTCACAGACTCCCCATCTACCAATGTGATTTGTCCGTCCTTAAACCTTCCAGTACGAATCTTTGGGCCACACAGATCTGCCAGTATAGCAATGGGTTTTCCCAGCTCATCAGCAATACTGCGCACGAGTTTATATGTATTCGCATGTGACGCATGTTCACCATGGGACATGTTTAGGCGGAATACATTGGTACCGGCTTCGATTAATTTTTTGATGACTTCTGCTGAATCAGAGGCAGGTCCCAGTGTTGCAATTATTTTTGTACGTCTGTTTTTCAACAACTTGATATCTGTAACAATGCCCATGATTAGCTCCGTTTCCCTCTATTTAAATATTATGTCAGTATGATTTTCATATTCGGCTGTATATGCCGACTGAAATAGCTATCACCCCGGTGACAGGAGTCCCCTTTGGGGAGGGGCACTCAAACTTTACAAACCCAATTATGAACCAGTTTGACCTTTTAAAACACAATCGATTTTTACCAATATTCTGTACCCAGTTTTTGGGTGCACTGAATGACAATGTGTTTAAGAATGCTATTGTCATATTGATAGCATTTTCTCTCGCCGACAAGATGGGCGTCAATGGCAGTATTTTAGTAATTACTGCTGCCGGTATATTCATACTGCCTTTTTTCATTTTTTCTGCAACAGCAGGCCAGCTGGCTGACAAATTTGAAAAATCCATGTTAATCCGCCGCATCAAACTGGTGGAAATAGTGATTATGTGTGTGGCGAGCCTGGGTTTTTATTTAATGAGTGCCCCGATATTACTAACAGTTTTATTTTTCATGGGCATGCAATCAGCATTATTTGGTCCACTAAAATACAGCATCCTTCCACAGCATTTGTCAGAGGAAGAGCTGCTAGGCGGCAATGGCATGATCCAGATGGGGACATACATGGCTATTCTTCTGGGGACGATTATTGGTGGTATTCTCATCACCATGAATCATGGTGGAAGCTATGTATCTATTTTGATCATATTACTCGCTACGGTGGGTTGGGTTGCCAGTCGTTCGATACCAGAGGCATCTGCACCTGAGCCATCCCTTCGTATTAACTGGAATTTTTTTACAGAGACTTACAAAATTATTAAATTTTCCAGAGAAGACAGAACCGTCTTTTGGGCCATTATTGGAATATCATGGTTCTGGTTCTACGGTGCCACATTTCTGTCGCTGGTTCCTACATACACTCGGGATGTATTAAATGCTGATGAAAGGATTGCGACCTTAATGCTCACAGCATTTTCTATCGGCATAGGCACAGGCTCATTAATGTGTGAGAAATTGTCACGCAGGAAAATCAATCTTGGCCTGGTGCCGATAGGCGCTATCGGATTGACACTGTTTGCAACAGATCTGTCATTTATATCATTGCCAGAGATCGAATTTTTAGAGGGTAATTCTCTATTAACAGCCGGTATGTTCCTTGAGCATTTTAATCATTGGCGGGTGTTGATTGATTTGAGCATGATAGGATTATCTGGCGGTCTTTACATGGTGCCTCTGTATGTCCTGGTACAACAAAAAAGTAACCCTTGTCATCGTTCCAGAATTATCGCTGCAAATAATATTATTAATGCCTTTTTTATGGTGATCTCTGCAATTTCCATGATTTTTCTGATTTCTGTGGGGATTGAGATACCAGAGATGTTCTTTATTGTTGCTATACTGAATCTCATGGTCATGGTGGTGATTTTTAAAAAAGAACCAGAATTTCTAAGGCAATTTTTTAAATATATAAGTAATTGTAGAATTTAATCATATGATTTAAAAGAAATTGATTTGTGCTGGATGTTTTCGGATTAAATCATCGGTTGATATATATTCAGGCAAGGAATAAATTATTTCGGTAGCCAATAATCGCATCTAGAAAAATTGTAACAAAAGATCACTAACTCGTATGTAAAAAACTTTTATGGATGATTCATTAGATATTGCCGAGAGTACTTTGGAAGAACAGACACTCCGTGAAATGGAGTTGCTCAACAGTATTGTCCTGGAAAATTCACTTGATGCATTTATTGCAATAAATAATAAGGGAAAAATAATCAGGTGGAATAAACAGGCTACTGAAATATTTGGCTGGTCTGAAAATGAGGTCACAGGTAAATCGTTAGATCAATTTATTGTACCTCGAGGTAAAAAAACTGCTTACAGAAAAGGCATCAAAAGAGTGCTTGAGACAGGTGAATCACGTCTCCTGAACAAGAGAATTGAAATCAATGCACAACACAGGGAAGGACATACCTTTCCAGTCGAATTAACCATCATGCCAGCCTACTCTGGCGATGAGATTATCTCATTCAGCGCATTTATTAGAGAGATATCAGCTATTAAAAAACTTGAAGCGATCCATCTAGCTGAGCTAATCGTTCTTGAGATGATCGCTGCGGGAAGATCTCAAAAGATAATCTTGACAGCGTTGTGCAAAGAATTTGAAAAATTAACATCGGCTCCTGCTTTTGCATCGGTACTGCTTGTAAATGAAGATGGAACTCATCTCAAGCTGGGTGCTGCACCAAGTTTCTCCAAAAAAGTCCAGGATGCGTTGGATGGAATGGCAATTGTCGATTGTGGAGGTTCCTGTGCAACGGCTGTATACAGGAGAACTTCCGTTTTCGTTTCAGATGTACAAACCGATCCTGTTTGGGCTGATTTTAGAGAATTAACAAAGAAGCACAATATTCAAGCCTGTTGGTCTATGCCCTTTTATTCTGGAGATGGTTCGGTGATGGGAAGCTTTGCCTTAACCCATTCAATAATCAAAGAGCCAACTGAATCAGACATTAGAGTACTTAAGGTTGCAGCTAACCTGGCCAGTATTACTGTTGAGCGCTTAAAGTCGCAAACTGCATTGGAAACAAGTGAAGAGAAATTCTCCAAGGCCCTGGAGTTAAGCCCCGATGCTGTTGTAATAACACGCTTTGCAGACGGGAAAATCATCGAGGCGAATGATGCCTGTATCAGGTTATCGGGGTATCAAAGAGAAGAACTCATTGGCAAAACAACACTTGAGCTGAATATTTACAGTGCAGATGAAAGGGACAAGGTAGTCTCACTGCTTAAGAAGAAAGGCAAATATGTCAATTTAGAATCTTTCCTGAGAAGAAAAAATGGAAAAGTGCTTAATACCTTATCATCGGCAGTCGTGCTTGAGATAAATGGTGAGCCCTGCATTTACGCAGCCATTCGTGACATTACTGAACGTAAGCATGCCGAAGAATCACTCAGTAATAAAAATCAAACATTAAAAGCACTGAATCTATGCAATTACGAATTGCTACATGCAGAAGACGAGAAAAGTCTGTTAGACGCTATCTGCAAGATAATTGTCGAAATAGGTGGATATCAAACAGCGGGAGTTGGTTTTGCTGAACATGATGTAGATAAAACTGTACGTTTCGTAGCCAGGCATGGCGATAATAATGATTATCTGGCAAAAGCAAAGGTTAACTGGCGTGATGATAATGTACGTGGACGTGGCCCTGTAGGTGTCGCAATACGGTCAGGCAAACCACATATAATTCAGGATATGAAAACTGAACCCAGTTTTAAACCCTGGAGAAAAGCAGCGCTTGAGAGTGGCTATGCTTCCGCCGTCGCTATTCCTCTGACTGTTGAAGGGATGGTGTTGGGTGTTATGGTTGTTTATTCCTCTGAAACGAATGATTTTGATAACGAAAGATTAGATCTACTAGTTAGCCTGGCAAATAACCTGGCTTATGGTATTCAGACATTGCGGATTAAACACGAGGAACAAATGGCAAAAACCGCATTACATGAGTCTGAGCAAAAATATAGCAAGGCAATCGAGATCAGCCCAGATTCTATCATTATAACCAGACTTCTGGACGGCATGATTCTGGATATAAATAAAGCTGCAACAGTCACTACAGGATATTCCCGTGAAGAGTTAATTGGCAAGACAACAGTAGAATTAGGTTTTTACAATAAAGATGATAGACGGAAGCTCACCAATGCCTTGCAGAAAAACGGTAGCTTCACAGAGTATGAAATATTTATGAAAAGAAGAGATGGTAAAAACCGTATTTTATTATCCTCTGCTGTTGTCATGAATATAGATGGTGAAGACTGTATCTTTCTCATTGCTCACGACATTACTGAGCGTAAACAAATTGAATTATCGTTAAGCGAAAGTGAACACAAATTAAGAAGTGCATTTGAAACCAGTCCTGATGCAATCGCTATCACATCGCTTAAAGATGGCGTGATCATGGAAGTAAATCAAGGGTTTATCCAGACAGCAGGATTCAGTAAAGAAGAGTTAATAGGGAAAAGCTCTATTGAGTTAGGAATTTGGCCAGATCCTGAGGACAGGAAAAAGTTTGTAAATGCACTACAGTCCACAGGATTTGTTACAGGAATGAACATTAAGATAAGGCGTAAAAATGGCGTTGTGATACCAATCTTAATTTCAGCAAGCGTTATCTATTTTGGAGGGGAATCTTACATTTTCTCAGCATCCAGAGATATCAGTGATATGCAGGAATCCAGCGACAAACTGGAAAGAGCAAACTGGTTGTTGGAGCTAGAGAAAAATGCACTCGAAAAGATTTCATCAGGCCTGGAGCCCAGCATAATATTAAAAGAATTAATAATTGCTATAGAAGAACAATATACTGAAATTTATTGTTCAGTGTTTCTTCTTGTAGACGAAGGTCAATATTTAATCCCCTATGCGTCATCAAGATTGTCTGAAGAATATGAAAAAGAGATAGGCAGGTTAAAAATTGGTCCTTCAGTAGGTTCATGTGGCACAGCAGCTTATCGCAAAGAAAATGTGTTTGTATCGAATATCGCCAAAGATCCACTTTGGAAAGATTATAAAAATTTGGCAAGTAAATACGGATTGCGCGCGTGCTGGTCAATGCCAATTGCGTCTGCTTTAGGCGAAGTTCACGGAACGATAGCGATTTATTATAAAGAACCAAAAGAAGCCGACAATGAACATGTCGAATTAATGGGGCATATCAGAAATATTGCAGAAATTTCGCTTGAGCAATACAAGGCTAAAAATGATCTTATACAAAGTGAAGAACGATTCAGGAATGCTTTTGACCATGCTCCCAGCGGGATGGCACTTATTGATATTCAGGGGAACATATTAAAAGTCAACGAAGCCGTGTGCCAGATGTTAGGTTATAAAGAGAGTGAATTGCTCGATAAACATTTTCTTTCCCTGACTGCTCCTGATGCCCGTGAAGAAAGTAAATTAAATTATAACAATATTATTTCCGGAGAAATAAAGAGCGTAAAAACAGAGAGACGCTACGTTCATAAAGAAGGTGATATTATTGATGTAGTGCTAAGTGTTTCTATGGTCAACGATCAGAATGGTAAGCCAAATCACCTGGTTGCACAGCTAGATGACATTACTCTTCAAAAGAAGGCTGAAACAAGATTGCAGGAAAGCGAAAATCGTTTTCGTGCACTGTATGATGGAACTCCTGCTATGTTCTTTACGATCAATAAGGATAATACAATTGCCTCGGCGAATATTTTCGGCTCTGAAAAACTTGGTTATAGCGTTAACGATCTTGTTCAAAGATCAACAATGGAACTTGTTCTGGCAGAAGACAGAGAACATTATCGAAATCTCCTGGACTCATGTTTTTTAAACCGGAAGAGTGTGCACAATTGGGAAATTCGGAAGGTTAAAAAAAATGGAACGGTCATATGGAGTAGGGAGTCTGCACGTGTGATTGATGATATTGACGGGTCGCAGAAGTTATTGATCGTTTCCGAGGACATTACCGAGGCTCATAAACTATCTCAGGAACTCTCTTACCAGGCAAGTCATGATGCTTTGACAGGTCTAGTGAACAGGCGTGAGTTTGAAATAAGACTTGAACGATTGATTCATGAAGGCGAAGGAAGTGGGGAGGACCATGCCTTATGCTATCTAGATCTTGATCAGTTCAAGGTGATTAATGACACTTGTGGACATCTGGCAGGAGATGAATTACTCAGGCAATTGGCTGAATTATTTAAATCCAAAGTTCGTAAAAAAGACACACTTGCACGACTGGGCGGAGATGAGTTTGGCGTGCTGATGCAAAATTGCTCATTGAATCAGGCACAACGCGTGGCTCAAGATTTAAGGGAAATGGTTGAAGAATTTCACTTTATTTGGACGGATAAGCGTTTCTCAATTGGCGTTAGTATAGGATTGGTCCCAATTGATGACAGCGGTGGTGTTACTGTTACTGACATATTAAGTGCTGCGGATGCTTCTTGTTATGCAGCAAAAAATGCGGGGCGGAACAGGGTCCATGTTTATAATCCCGAGGATATTGATTTGGCCGTTCATCGGGGCCAGATGCAATGGGTAAGTAGAATCAACCATGCATTGGAAGAAGATCGATTTCGTTTGTATATACAACCTATCGTTTCAATATCGGAAGAAGATAAAGATATCAAACATTATGAATGTTTGATAAGAATGATTGATGAAAACGGGAAAAACATTCTTCCCGGAGCTTTTTTGCCAGCTGCTGAGAGGTATGATCTTTCCACCAAAATCGATCGGTGGGTATTTGAATCAGCATATACCTGGCTGGCAACTCGTCCTCGCAAACAAAAGAATTTAATATCCTGTTCAATAAATTTATCAGGTCACTCACTTAATAGCGAAGGGTTTCTCGACTTTGTTGTTAACAAACTGGATGAAGGAAAAGTACTCCCCTCAAACATTTGTTTTGAAATAACTGAAACTGTCGCTATCTCTAACTTATCCAATGCAATCAGGTTTATGGAAGCGCTAAAAAACAAAGGCTGTTTCTTTGCACTTGATGATTTTGGTAGTGGCGTCTCCTCATATGGATATTTGAAAAACCTGCCCGTGGATTATCTCAAGATTGACGGTATGTTTATCAGAGATATGGTGGACGACCCTATAGATCTGGAGATGGTCAGGTCGATCAATGAAATTGGTCATGTCATGGGTAAAATGACCATTGCCGAATTTGTTGAAAATAAAGAAACTTTAGATTGTTTGAAAAAACTGGGTGTGGATTACGCCCAGGGCTATCACATGGGTAAACCGAGAGCAATCAAGGTACCTGTTTTAAAAAGCAGTGATCGTGAGATATCAAAGAACAAAGTAAATAAGAAAAAACGTTATGCCAGAACCAGAAAAACAGATTAATCAAGCACAGTCTTTGGTTCATTCATTGATTGCGATGCCTTTTGGATATTACTATTCTCTTTGGGTAAATCAAACTGCTAGAATGGAATATCATCATCAAAATCATCGTTAGAGCTTTTTGCGCCTGACGTCGCGGGCGCTGATTGTTCTGCCGCGGGTGTCTGGTCAAAACTTGCAGTCGTTCCACCACTTTTACTGCCCAGCATCTGCATTTCACTGGCAACAATTTCTGTCGTATAGCGATCATTCCCTTCTTTATCCTGCCATTTTCGTGTCTGGATACGGCCTTCAACATAAACCTGAGAACCTTTGTGCAAATATTCACCGACGATTTCAGCCAGACGACCAAAAAAGACAACGCGGTGCCATTCAGTGCGTTCCTGCATTTCACCGGACTCTTTATCTTTCCACTGTTCGTTGGTTGCTATAGTGATATTTGCAACGGCTGCGCCACTGGCGGTGTATCTGATGTCAGGATCCTGTCCGAGTGATCCTAAAATAATTGCTTTGTTTACACCTCTTGCCATTTTTATTTCCTCTTGAATTTTTTCGTCAGTTGATCCGGCCCCCAAAGGGGATAGTAGTGTTCAGTATTCGTCCTGAATCTGGTTCGTGGGTAGCAGTGTTACCAGAAACCACACCAGTGTCATGATACTACCAAAAATGAATACCGCTGACAGTCCGAAATGTTCATGGATAATGCCACCAATTAGTCCACCCGTAAATGTTCCAAGAAACTGAGATGAGGCATAGACACCTAGAGCCGTACCTTTGCTATTTTTTGAAGACATTGTTGAAATCAATGAAGGTAAGGATGCTTCCAGATAGTTGAAAGCTGTGAAAAACACCAGAAGCATGATCGCCAATGCCATCAGCGTGCTGTGCCAGAAAAAGTAACCTATTTGCGATACCACGAGTATCAGTACAGCGCCTTTGAAAAAGGTTCCTGATGTCTGTGTGCGTTCTCCTATAATGATAGCAGGTGCCATGAAGATGACCGAAGCAAACAAAACAGGCAGATATATCTGCCAATGATGGGTCAATGCCAGTCCCGCGTAATCCTGTATGGCTGTAGGTACAACAATAAAGTTGGCCATTAAAGCAGTATGCAGAGTGAATATACCCAGGTTCAATTTGAGTAGTCTGTGATCTCTCAATACATTTCCCAGCATTGCCAACGAGACTTCCGCGTCGCTGTGAAAGGAGGAAAGCTGAGGTGTTGGAACCAAAAAATAAAGTACAATCATGGCTAGCACTGCCAGTATCGCACTTAAGATAAATATCCCGGAAACACCAATCAGTGCATCCAGTAACGGGCCGGCGACAAACGCCAATGAAAAGGCAAAGCCGATACTGATACCAATCAAGGCCATGG
>SMVA01218928.1_pt1 | contig 16254 bp, 15 predicted proteins | sample 2456451 | NCBI WGS metagenome assembly SMVA01 (sample SAMN11095933, study PRJNA526329) | marine sediment metagenome | biome: Marine sediment; feature: Surficial sediment; material: Deep marine sediment; isolation source: Hadal surficial sediment | place: Pacific Ocean | collected 2014-05 | depth...
AATATGGTAGCAATCCAGCAAAATCCCGCATCTCCCATTCTGGATCAAGTGGCTGTGGGCGATACTCCGATTGGACGATCTCTCGAAAGCTCGGTTGAAACCGTTGCTAATCCTCACCTTCGTAATAAAAAAAAGCCCCTTTCGAGGCTTATTCATCAAGGCCTCTTGGTGGCCAGGGGCGGAATCGAACCACCGACACGCGGATTTTCAGTCCGCTGCTCTACCGACTGAGCTACCTGGCCATACTGAAGAGCCGCGTATTAGACCGGCCTTCCCGTCCGGAGTCAATATCGGACCCGCTAGTCTCCCATCAGCGTCATCAAGGCCACCACCGTTGACTCAACCCCGCGCCTGACAGATGGCTCCGGCGCTATCTTGAACAACGGCGAATGGTGGCTTGGCACTGGCGGTCCACCTGCTGCGGCACGCTCGAAGTCCTCCTTCGGGGTGCCACCGATCTCCCAATACACGCTGGTTATATCCGGATCAGTGGAGAAAAACGGGAAGTCTTCGGCGCCCATGCCCTTGGTTGGGTTGTCGATCACTACGTCTTCGCCAAGGGCCTCTGCCCAGGCGACTTTCAGGCGGCGTGCCAATTGCGGGTTGTTGATTGTCGGTGGAACGCCTTCTTTGGAAATGATGACCTCCGGCAATTTGTCTTCCGGCAGACCGGCAACGCGCCCCATGTTCACCGCGATGCGCTCGATGCCTTCCAGCAGTAATTTGCGTGTTTCCGGGCTGGTGTTTCGCACCGTCAGCTGCAAATGCGCCTCGTCTGAAATGATGTTGTGCTTCGTGCCCGAGTGAAATGAGCCCACCGTGACCACGCCCGGGTCACGCGGTGACAACTCTCTTGCGACTAAGGTTTGCAATGCCAACACGATCTGGCTGCCCAGCACGATCGGGTCTTTGCCGCTGTGCGGAGAAGCGCCGTGCGCGCCGACTCCGTGGATGATGATGTCTACCGTGTCCGCGCCGGCAAACGGGCTGCCTTCTGAAATGTTGATCTTGCCTGCGACGTCTTCGGCTGATACGTGAAACGCCAGCGCGTAATCCGGTATGCCGAATCGCTCCCAGATTTTGTCTTCCTTCATTGCACGCGCACCGAGTACTCGTTCTTCAGCGGGTTGCACCAAAAGCATTAACGTGCCCGACCATTCATCTTTTCTTGCCGACATGTTTCGTGCCGTGCCTATAAGACTGGTGATGTGCACATCATGTCCGCAGGCGTGCATCACTGGTACGACGTTTCCTGTGATGGGATCGGTTTGCGTTGCTACCGATGCGTTTGCCAGGCCGGATTTTTCCTCTACCGGCAAGCCGTCCATGTCGGCGCGCATCATGACCATGGGTCCGTCGCCATTTTTCATGATGGCGACGATGCCGGTGCCGCCGACGCCCTCTGTTACGTCGAAGCCTGCGGCTCTTAGTTCTTTCGCCATGCGTGCGGCTGTCTGGTGTTCGACCAGCGACAGTTCCGGGTTGCGGTGGAAGTGGTCTACGAGGTCAGCGAGGTAGGTGTCGTAGTCATCGGCTACGTTTGATTGTAAATCGGCGACTGCGGATGTTGAGAAGGAGATTGCCGCTATCAGGGTGATTGTCAGGAGCTTGTTTTTCATGCCGGTTCCACGTTTCGGTGATGGTGGTGACATGCTAGAGGTCGTGGACCCTTGAATCAATACGGTGCAGTATCGGGCTTGTTGGAGCGGGCCTGTGCCCGCGATTTTTCTCGGCTCTAATCGCGGGCGTGGGCCCGCTCCAACAGGGCGTCGGCGGTGGGCTGGTAATCGTAGTCAAGTGCTTTGGCTACTGCTTCGTGGGTGACTTGGCCTGCGTGGACGTTCAGGCCATTGGCCAGGTGTTCGTCGCGACTCAACGCTTCGCGCCAGCCGTAGTTGGCCAAATCTTTCGCGAACGGCAGCGTTACGTTTGTTAATGCAAAAGTAGACGTTCGCGGTACAGCGCCCGGCATGTTGGTCACGCAATAGTGCACAACACCGTCAACCACATAAGTTGGCTCTGCATGCGTGGTCGGACGGCTGGTTTCAAAACATCCGCCCTGGTCGATCGAGATATCTACCATTACCGTACCGTCACGCATGTTTTTGACGTCTTCGGCCGAAACCAGTTTCGGTGCCGCGGCGCCGGCAACCAGTACTGCACCGACGACCAGGTCTGCTTCTGTTACCAACTCGGATATCGCGTGTTTGGTTGAGTAAACCGTCGTAACGCGACCGCCGAAAATATCGTCAATCTCACGAAGTCGTGGTACTGATCGATCAAGAACTGTCACGCTCGCACCAAGGCCAACTGCCATGTCTGCCGCGTTCAAACCGGAGACACCGCCGCCAATGACAACCACTTTGCCGGGTGCAACGCCGGGTACGCCGCCGAGCAATACACCGCGACCGCCATTCGCTTTTTGCAATGCGAACGCACCCGCCTGAATCGACAGCCGTCCTGCTACTTCTGACATTGGTGTTAGCAGCGGCAGTGAGCCGTCCTTCGCGGTTACCGTTTCGTAAGCGATCGCGGTTGTGCCGGACTTAATCAGCGCGTCGGTTTGTGCGCGATCGGCCGCCAGGTGGAGATAGGTGAACAACACCTGGCCTTTATCAAGCATCGCGCACTCATGCAGCTGAGGCTCTTTGACCTTGATGATCATGTCCGCAGACTCGAACACTGCTTCGGCTGTGGCGACAACTTTTGCGCCCGCCGCTTCGTAGTCTGCGTCGGTCATGCCGATACCGACACCGGCATTGGCCTCGACGACGACTTCATGTCCGTCGTGAATCAGCTCTCGCACGCCCGCAGGAACCATGCCTACGCGAAATTCGAGTGTTTTGATCTCTTTCGGAATACCCACTTTCATTGCTGTGCCCCATGTGTTCGAAATATTGAAGTATCTGCGCAGGATACCCGTTCGTTCGCGCAATTCACTTGCTGAATCAGTGACAAAATCCACTAAAAGTGGCATATTCTGCTGTTCTAAGCATATTTATTGGCAGTTTCTTCGATGGATCTTGATAAGTTCGACAGGGCCATTCTCAACCACCTGCAATCCGACGGCCGTATGAGCAATGTGGATCTCGCGAGCGCGGTCAGTCTTTCCGAGTCCGCCTGCCTGCGACGGGTTCGGTCGCTGGAAGAAGACGGCCTGATCGAGGGCTATGTCGCCCTTATCAATCAAAATAAAGCGGGACTGTCCGGCGACGTGTTTGTACACATCGGGCTGCAGCGAGAAGAGCAAAGTGAACTGGCCGCGTTTGAGTTGGCGGTTCAATGCATTCCAGAGGTCATGGAATGCTATTTGATGACCGGCGAGTTCGACTACCTGTTAAGAGTGGTTGTTAAAGACATGGCTGACTTCGAGCGGCTGCACAAAGAATCGTTAACGCGCTTACCCGGTGTTGCACGAGTTAACTCGAGTGTTGCTATCCGAACCGTTCGCAAAACGACGGAACTGCCGCTTACGTGACTTTTGACATCCCTTAAGCGCCTACGTACCCTGAATTGCTCTCCATCTGAGGAATTTCCATGAGCACGTCAAAGGAAGTCGTCTTCGGTCACGGCTCGCCGGAGGCCTTGTCGGCGCGGTATCAGCGCATTCGGTCTGCGACGCTTTATCTGTGTCGCAGCCTGAAGCCGGAAGACTTCGTTGTACAAAGCATGCCGGACGTCAGTCCGACCAAATGGCATCTTGCTCATACCACCTGGTTTTTTGAGCACTTCATACTGCAGCCTTACTTGCTCAACTACAAAGCATTCAACGAAGAATTCGAATACCTGTTTAACTCCTATTACAACACTGTTGGACCGATGCACTCGCGCCCGAAACGCGGCTTGCTATCGCGACCATCTTTAAAAACAGTTACGCAATACCGCGAGCACGTCGACAGCGCGATGCTGGAGTTGTTGACCAAGGTAACGGGTGACGATGCAATGGAAAAAGTTGTCGTAATTGGTTTGAACCACGAACAGCAACACCAGGAACTGCTTCTAACCGACATAAAGCACGTCTTCTCGCGTAACCCGATGAAGCCGGCGGTCGACCCAACCGCACCTTCTCCGCCAAAACAGTCGCGTGTCGATCATGAGTTTGTTGATGGCGTCACCGGTCTGCAAGAGATAGGCGCCGCAGGTGAAGAGTTTTGCTTTGATAATGAAATGCCGCGCCATCGGATCTTTCTGCACGAACATCAGATCGGGTCGCGCTTGGTGACCAATGGCGAATACCTCGAATTTATAAACGACAAAGGCTATATCACTCCCGACTTTTGGTTGTCCGATGGCTGGACGACGATTAACGAGCATCAGTGGAATCGTCCGCTTTACTGGAACGAGGAGATGAATGCTGAATTTACCGTTGGCGGTGAGCGGGAGATGGATTTGAACACACCCGTGAGCCATGTCAGTTACTACGAAGCAGACGCCTACGCCCGCTGGGCAGAGGCCAGGCTTCCGACCGAAGCGGAATGGGAAGTTGCAGCCAACCAACAGCCTATTACCGGTAATTTCGCGGAGTCCGGCTTTTGGCATCCCGGCGCGGCAGCACAGGGCGAGCAACAATTTTTTGGTGACGTCTGGGAGTGGACCTCGTCGGCATACTCGGCCTATCCGGGATTCACGCCGCTGCCGGGCGCGTTAGGTGAGTACAACGGCAAGTTTATGTGCAACCAGCAGACTGTCCGCGGCGGGTCTTGCGTCACTTCTGCGGAGCATATTCGCACGACGTACCGCAGCTTTTTTTATCCGGACGCGCGCTGGCAGTATCTCGGCATTCGCCTTGCCCGAGATGTCTGACGACCTTGAAGAAATTCATGCCGGATTAAGTCAGCAGTCGAAGTCGATTTCGCCGAAATATTTCTACGACGACGCCGGCTCGAAGTTATTCGACGCCATTTGTGAGCTGCCGGAGTACTACCTGACGCGAACTGAGCTCGGCATCATGCTGGCGAACATAGCCGAGATTGCCGAGCTGATCGGTGAGCGCGCAAGCCTGATTGAATTTGGCAGCGGCTCAAGTCGAAAGACGCTCGTACTGCTTGAGCACCTGCGTGAGCTTGCAGTCTATGTTCCAGTGGACATCTCCCGTGAACACTTGTTGCAAACCGCGGACAACATTCGTGCGGACTATCGTGCTATTGAAGTGTTGCCGGTCGCAGCAGATTTTACCAAGCCGTTTCAACTGCCGTCGCCGCGTGTAATGCCGCTGCGAAATATCATCTATTTTCCGGGCTCGACTATCGGCAACTTTTCTGCTGATGCAGGTCTTGAGCTGTTGAAAGTGATGCACCATGAAGCGGGCGAAGATGGCGCGCTGCTGATCGGTGTTGATTTACAGAAAGACGTCAAAGTGCTGGAACGCGCCTATAACGACTCCAAAGGCGTCACAGCGCAATTCAATTTGAATGTGTTACGCAGGCTTAATCGAGAGTTTGGTGGCACGTTCGACCTGCAAGGATTCCGCCACCGTGCGATTTACAATGAGGAAGCCGGGCGAATTGAGATGTACCTTGATAGTGTCAGGGACCAAACAGCCGATGTGGGTGGCAAGACGTTTTCATTTGCAGAAGGTGAGGCGATCAACACGGAGCATTCGTACAAGTACACGCTTGAAGGGTTTGCCGGCATGGCGCAAGCCGCCGGGTTTCGGGTTGCGAGGGTGTGGATGGATGCCGAACGGTTGTTCAGCGTTCAATATTGCGTAAGGGATTGACGATAATTCCGAGGACAGTTTACTTAATTAATTAAGTAAACTGTCCCCGGAATTATTCTGGTACGTAGCCTGTCGGTTTGGCTGAACCACCGGAAAAAAAGAACTTCTCCATTTCGGTTACCAGGAGCTTGCGCGCGTCCGGTTCGATCGGTGTCAGCCGATACTCGTTGATCAGCGTCGTCTGGTGCGACACCCACAATTGCCACGCTTCCTTGCTGACGTTGTCGTATATTCGCTGGCCCAACTCGCCCGGATACGGTGCGTAGTCCAGGCCCTCGGCTTCTTTCTTCAGGTAAATGCAATTTACGGTTCGGCTCATCGTCCTGCCTGTAGTGTGTTCATAATTTTCTGTACGGGTGCTGCCAACCCCAGCGGCGACGGTTCGTCCAGACAATACCAGTGACTGTCTTCATCATCCGCCACTGTACTCGAAGCATCATCGACGCGCACGACGATCGGCACGATATCCAGGTCGAAGTGACTGAATCTGTGGCGAATTGTCGCCAACTGGTCCACCGATTTCGGCTGTGTCGCCAGGCGCTTTTGACACCATTCTCGCGCGTCTTCTATTGCCGATAACTCGGGAAAACTCCACAAACCACCCCAGATTCCGCTAGTCGGCCGGCGTTCGAGAAACAGTTCGCGACCGTTACAAGCAATCAACATACAGGTTTGTCGAAGGGGTTTTTCCTTTTTGGGCTTGCGTCCAGGAATCTCGGAAACCCGGCCAGCCTTAAGCGCTATGCAATTAGCCTGTAACGGGCAGGAAGAACAATGCGGATTGCTGCGTACGCAGACCGTCGCGCCCAGATCCATCATTGCCTGATTGTATTCTCCGACCAGCTCCAGCGGAGTATTCTCGCGGGCCCGCTCCCAGAGCAGATCGGACACCGACTTCATTCCCGGCCACCCTTCTATACAGAAGTAACGCGCCAGCACACGTTTGACATTGCCGTCGAGAATCGCATGACGCTGCCCCAGCGACAGCGACAATATTGCGCCAGCCGTCGACGGACCGATTCCGGGCAACGCAATGACATCGTCGAAGACGACTGGAAACTGTCCGTCATGGCAATCGCGAACGATAGCTGCCGCTTTGTGCAGGTTTCGAGCCCGTGCGTAGTAACCAAGGCCGGACCAGTGATGCATCACGGCATCGCGTTCCGCATCCGCCAACGCAAGAACGTCGGGGAACGACGCCATGAAGCGCTGATAGTAGGGAATAACGGTCGCGACCTGCGTCTGCTGCAGCATTATTTCTGACACCCAGACCCGGTACGGGCTGGCGTCTTGCTGCCAGGGAAGATCTTTACGACCGTGGTCGGCGAACCAGCGGGTTAGAGCTTGCGGAAACTCATCCATACACTTCTATTTTGGATGGTAGGCAAGTGCGACGGTCTCGATTCGACCGACGGCATTACCTCCACTGGCTTTCAACGCGCGCTTGATGACATACGGTCCTATCAAAGGCGGCACCCAGAATCCCGGTTCCATTTCGAAGTGGTAGATCATGATCGTGCCCTCGCCTTCGGGAATCAGCTGCCATCGCTCCCTGCTGTAGGCAAAATTGCTTTGTTCCGGATCCACGATCGCGACGATGTCGTGTTCGGGTTGCAACTCGAGATAGCCAACACGGATGTAAGTCTTGCAAAACATCAAAGCGCAACCTTCCATCTTTGTATAGAAACCGGGCCGGCCCTCTTCGTCTGGCTCAAGATTTTCTGCTTCAACAAACGCGCTTGAAAACAAAGGGTATTTATCGAAATCGGTTAATACTTTATAGAGCTGCGACTGGCTCGCCTCGAAATAAGTTACTGACGTCAGGTGATAACGATCGCCGATCTTCTCCACCACGATATCCCGAAGCTCGGCCGAGTTTGCAGGCATGACTTGCAGCAGCAACAAGACCACAACGGCTTGCAACTGCCCCATGCGCTGGCCAGTGAGTTTCAGTAGCGGCACCAATCAGTTCCTGAAAATACTCTTGAGGGCATCTTTGATCAGATCCTCGGCGTCTGGTTCCTCTTTCTTTTGTTCGCCTTCGGGCTCGCCGTCAGCCGTTTCACCGTCGGCCGGCTTCTTGTCCCTGCCAAACAGGCGATCGATTAGTTTGTCCGCTTCTTTTTCCAGCTGTTTTTCCACTTCGCGGCGGATCAGTACGTCGATATCGACCGCAATCGATGGCGACGCCAGCGGGCCGCTGATCTTGAACGGAATTATCACCGAGGTGAAATCTTTCAGCTCCTCGGCACTAATCTCGCCTGCGAGTTCCGGCGATTCGACGACTCGCGCATCCATCCGATAATCGACGCTCGCCTTGACGAAATCGGCCGTGCCACTGCCTGTCAGACGAAGATACGGCAGCTCTGCCAGGAAATCCTTGTTGGTCAGTATGCCGTCGGTGACGACGCCGCTTGCAGATACAGCCGTGAACTCAGTGCGGGCCGGCAATACGGGTTCTGGTGGTGTCTCCTGCTTCAGCTTGGCGCGTGCTTTGCGCAGCTCATACCAGATATCCGTGCCCAGCCAGGCACCATCGGCAAGCACGAACGATATGTTGCCATGCAGATCCTGGCGGATAGCGTTGAGATCGACGCCGCTTCCTGACAAGACAAAGCTGCCATTAATCGTGCCGCTCACATTGTCGACGCCGTACATGGCTTTTGCCAGGGACGACAGCTGCACGTCGGCAATATTCTCGTTGACGGAAATGGCTGGCTCGTCGCCCGAGGCGTCGATTCGTACATCGCCTTTATAAGTGCCGTTGAACATATCTGCGGAAATCGGGTGCAGCCGAAGCTTGCCGTTAGCGCTTGTGAGTCCGAGTTCGAGGTTTTCGAAGAAAATGCCCGACATCGTCGCCTGTTCCATCGTGAACTTGCCCTTGGCGTTAAGCGCACGAATCATGTCGGTCGGGATTTCGAAATTGGTGTCGCCCGCCTCGGCGGACTCCGACTCGGTAGCCGATGCCGGAGCCATGTAATGGTCCAGCACGATGCTGTCGAGCGCCAGGTCAAACAGTAACTGTCCGTCGTCGGTTGTTGGCAGAGACATGGTCCCGACCATGCCGGTGTCATCGAGGCTCAATTGCAAGTCGGTCAAAGCAATGGAGTTTGCACCTACGGCCGCGTTGGCAGAAAAGGAAACACGCTGCAGTGCGTTCTCGTCTGCCGTTTGCGGTGGCTCCTCTCCCAGTGTTCTCATCAATTCTTTCAGCGAAAACTCGTGGACGGTAATCGTCGCTTTCGGCCGTGGCTCATTCGCATACGAAAATGGTGCGACGTTTGCCGTCATCGACAAACCGAGGATGCCCATGTCCATCTCGCCGAGCGTGACATTCTGTCCTTGCGTATCGATTTCCATCGCGCGGGCATCGAAATTAAAATCGGTTACCTCCGGAGAAATACCGGCTAATGAGCCAGACACGCTCAGGTCGCTGATGCTGACGTTTGCCAAGCTTGCGCCCAGCAAGATCGTGGCCCTGATCGAGACGTCACCACTAATGTCGCCCGGGTTCGATTCAAATGCGAACCCGGCGTTCAGGTTGAATGGCGCGCCAAGTTTGAGTTTGCCGGTTTCAAGCGTCAACCCGGTGATGGAGGAACTGCTGCCAGCCGCCGCATCAGCATAAGAGATGCTGGCGTTCGAGACCGAGATGTTTGCGATGTCGATAGAATCAGTGCCGGCCGATTCGTCGCCTGTTGGCTCTGCCGCCGGCGCCTCGCCCGCGTCGACCAGGTCATCCCAGTTGCTTACGCCAGATCGATTGACCTGCAGGTTAATCGCCAGCCTGTCGATGGACGCCGTGCCGACGGCCACTTCCTGCCTGAGCAGCAATGGCAGCAATCGAACACTCAGCCGCGCGCTATCGAAGCTTAAGAATGGCTCGTCGCCAAAGCCCTCGGCATTGCCAAGCCGTGTACGGCCGATCTCTACGGCGATCCATGGAAAAATGCTGAGCTCGATGTCGCCTTCGATGACCAGCTCACGGCCGGTACTCTTGTTTACGGCGACAGAAATATCGTCGCGGAAGTCGTTGGGGTCGAAAAACAGGAACAATGCAATCGACGCCAGTACGCCGACGCCGACTAATGCGGCGACCAGAATCAGTAGAATTTTGAGCAGTCGAGCCATGATTTACTCTATCGACCGGGAGGGGCCGATAGGATAGCAAAAGCGCGTGCGGGCTTTGGGTATTTGTAGCCTCTATTTCTTACACAGGCGCAGGTCGCCGTTGAGAGTACGAATGACGACGCGGCCATCACCGCCGCCCTCGGAGAACTTCAGCTCCCGCCCCGGTGCATATTTGCTGGTGCGAACCGGCTCGGGCCCGAAGCAATTGCGGATATCACCGTTAAATGTCTCTATGTCGAAGCGTGCAGACACCTTGCCGTCAAACTTGATATCGATGTCGCCATTGACCGTTTCAAATTTCATGCGGCTCTCGCCGTATAGCTCGGCGTGGAAAATCATATCGCCGTTGACAGATTCCGCTGAGACCTCTTCGAAGCGGCTGTCATAAAGGACAAGGTCGCCGCTTATTGTCTCTGACTCAAATTCGCCGTCCACGTTTTCGATGTCGATATCGCCACTAACGGTTTCGATGCGAATCCGGATCTTTTTGTTATCGCCTTCTATGCCGATGTCGCCGCTGACCGAATCAATGGTCAGGTCGGAGCCATAGGCCTCGGTGTCAATCTCCCCACTTACCGATTCTATGTATTGTTCACCTTTGACATCTTCAACGGAAATGTCTGCGCTGACGGTGCTGATTTCCAGCGAGCTGTTGTACGGTACGGTGATGACCAGGTCAGATGCAATATTATGACTGTGGTGACGATTGGCCGGTTTAACCTCAATAAGCACTTCGTTGCCATCAACTTCGAAAATCAATTCATCGACGCCACTGCCAAGATCTGCTTCAACCTCTACCTGGCTTCTGGACCAGCCCCGCACCTCAACCTCACCAGCTGTGTTGTAGATGATTATTTGCGCATCGTCCTCTACATCAAGAATCTGCTGAAAATCTTCCGCAACGCAAGTTGCACCCAGAAAAAGTAAACTGATCGTAATTAATTTTCTCATCGTAACTCTCTTCAATATCCTGCCGGCTGATTCATTCGCATGACGCACGAATCAGATGTCATTCCTTCGCATCGCTGAATTCGCAATACCGTCGACTTTTCTCATTAATGAAATTTCGCCGTGGTAGGCACTGAGCAACAGTTCCTGTAGCAACATGTTGTCGGGCTCTGCAGCCAGTGCCTGGTTAATGTCCTTGATTGCCGCTCGAATCGTTTGCAGATTTTTCGTCACCGCCTCGCGCGCTTCCGGCGACAAAAACTGCAGTTTTTCGTCAAGTTTATTTTGCAGCTCACTATGGGCGTCCAGATATTCATTGCCCAGCGTATATCTTCGACCAAAATCCCCGGACACGGTCTCGAAGACATTCGCCGTGTCGATAACGACTGGTGAAACCGGCCCGTCGTCTCTGACCGCAACATAGGTGATGCCGGAAGATCCTGCGACCAGCAATACAACCGCAGCTGCCTGCGCCCATGGCGTGTTCCAGATTGTGTTTGTGCGCGTGTTTATCGCCTGTTCAATTGCGGGCCACAAATCGCGATCGGGTGACACCTGGGTCGGCAGCGTGGCTGCCAAGCGGCTCAACTTCTCATCAAATTTTGTTTCGTCACTATCGTTCATAGCTGTGTCTCGTCGTCACTCTATTCGTCTTTATCCAAAAGCTGTACCAATAATCTCTTCGCTCGATGCAGTTGTGCCTTGCTGGTGCCGGCTGCGATTCCGAGCATGCCACCGGTTTCATCGTGGCTGTACCCGTACACCGCGTGCAGTACAAAAACATGCCTGGCGCCGCGCGGTAAATTGTTTATCGCCTCTTCCAGGTCCTGAATGCTGCTGCTGTCGCCAATCGAGTCTGGTGCGTTCATCACATCACTCACTGCCTGTATCCGGTCGTGCTCTCTTTTGGACTTTCGCATCCGGCCGAGAACCGTATTTACCGCGACCCTGTGCATCCAGGTGCCAAACGCGCTGTCGCCGCGAAACTTGTCCAGCTTGTTCCACGCCTGGATGAAAGCGTCCTGCGCACAGTCCTCTGCTTCGGCCGCATTGCCCGTCATCCGCAGGCACAGGCCATAAACCTTGTCGATATGCATCCGATACAAAGCCTCGAACGCAGCCGAATCCGCCCGTTGCGCCCGCTCCACCAACGCGGCCTCGCTGCTGATTTGCTGTGTCACCAGCATGCGCTCACGCGTCATTCCCTGTGTGCCAGTGGCCAAAATCGCATCCAACGGTCAATTCTCCCCTTGCTTTAATACTTTGATGTTTGCTGGCTGGCATTGGTTTAAACCCTGGGGCCTTTTCATCGGCAAACGCTTGATTTCATGGTGAGTTTAAAGACTATTCTGCTATTATGCGTCAGGCATTGTGGCCAGTGCGCGGGGAACGCTGCCAAAGCGAATAAAAACACATGGCGAAAAACAGCATTGCTCAGAGATCGAGCCTATTTTCCAGCTTATTTGAGGACATCCAGGCCTGTATGACCAGCGATTCAGGGCACCCGCAATGACCGTACACAGCTTCGCGTTCCTCGGCGGTGGCGAGGCCATCTCTCCGCATATCGAGGCCCTCGAAGCATCACCCATCTGCAGCAAAATGGTCAGATCCGATGATATGAGCCTGCCGCTGGATCTGGCCGATGATATCGACCTGGTCTTGTTTGAAGCAGGGCCACAGATCGCCCAGTCCGGACAAACGCTGCAATCCCTTATTCACGACCTCGCCGACTATCCGCTCGTCGCGGTGACCACCCGCGAAAATGAGCACCGGGGCATCGCCGCAGTCAGAGCCGGTGCCGAAGCTTATGTTTGCATCGACGATATTAGCGATGAAGAACAAGTCACCGTATTCGCTCACGCGATCCAGCGGCATCGATTGCTTGCACGATTGTCGGACGCAGACAGCACTGTGTTGTCGATACTCAAAAGCATAAACGATGGCGTCATCGTTATTGACAGGCACGGTCATGTACTCGATATCAATCCGGCCGCGCGCTCGGTTTTGGGTCTCACCGCACGCAAGCAACCGGACGAAGCATGGAGCCGGCGTTTTTGCAGCATCACTGCAGACGGCAAATCGACGATCCAGCATGATGAGTTGCCACTGGTCAAAGCATGTCGCGGCGAGAAGTTTTCCGATCAGGCGGCCGTTTATCGGGCATCGGGTCAGTCAGATATTGTTCTCGGCATTAACGGCCAGGGACTTTTTGACAGCGAGCGCAATCTTATTGGTGGCGTCATCACTTTTCGCGATGTTACAGACGTCATGCGAAAGACGACCGAGCTCGAAAAGCGTGCGTTGTATGACGAGCTGACGATGTTGCCCAACCGTCGCTTGTTTATTCAGCAACTCGAAAAAGCGATGGGTCGCAGCCAACGCGGCGGCCGACCGCTTGCCGTACTGTTTATTGATCTCGACAAATTCAAGTCGGTTAACGACACCCTGGGCCATGATGTTGGTGACGAGCTGTTGCGGCAGGTCGCGCAACGCCTGACTGCAAAGCTGCGTGTCGGCGACTTCTCCGGGCGTTGGGGCGGCGACGAGTTTGTCGTGTGTCTTGAGGACTTCGGTGAACCAGGCAACGCAGGCAGCGCCGCGCAAAAACTGGTGCTGGTGTTATCCGAGAAATACGACGTCAGCGGCAGCGAGGTTTACGCCACGCCAAGTATTGGCATCGCTATTTACCCGGGCTCCGGTGAGCAGGCAGATCGCTTGATCAAAGCGGCCGATCTCGCCATGTACCAGGCGAAGAAACGCGGCGGCGGACGCTTCCAGTTTTATTCCGAGGCATTAAACACCAAGCTGCAGCAACGCGAAGAACTGGAGGTTGGTTTACGACATGCGCTCGTACGCGACGAGTTCGTTTTGCATTACCAGCCGCGAATCGATGTTAATTCTGGCCGCCTGATCGGGCTTGAAGCATTATTGCGCTGGCAGCATCCGCGTTTTGGTTTGCTGCCACCTGCACGGTTCTTACCTATTCTCGAAAGCAGCGGCCTGATACATTCGGCCGGCGAGTGGGTCATCGATACCGCGTGCCGACAACTTGCCGCTTGGCAATATCAGTTCGAGTTGCCGGACCTGGCGCTGGCGATCAATTTGTCGCAACAACAGTTGCTGCACGGGCGTCTGCTTGAGGCAGTCGCCAAGTCGCTGACGGATACGGGGCTTGACCCGGGTTGTATCGAGCTTGAGATCGGTGACGGTGACATCGTGCAAAACCGCACATCGGAGCTCGAAACGCTTAAGGGCCTGCGCAAGCTGGGCGTGCGACTTTCGCTGGATCATTTCGGCATTCGCGACGTTTCATTCAGCGCACTCGATACTGGCTTCATCGACAGTTTTGTGCTGGATCAATCGCTGATCCAGGACGTTGAGGTCAATGGCAGTCACCAGCGAATCGTGCGGGCTGCCATAGCCATGGCGCGCGGCCTGGATATAGAGGTTGCCGCCGAGGGGGTCGAGACACTCAGCCAACTGGAATTCCTGCGCAGCTGCAATTGCGATCTGGCGCAGGGCTTTTTGATCAGCCGTCCGGTGCAGGCGGACCGGGTCAGCTCGATTCTTCGCAGCGAAATTGCGGGGACGAGGTTGCTGGCGCGGGGGATGCCTTAGGGTCGGTCGAAGTCTGATCGCGCCTGTAGAGGCGCTCCAACAAAGCTCCCGGAATTATTCCTCGTCGGGACTCTCAGCCTGGCATCGCCAGCACAGCGCAAACTGGCCTTCATTCTCCGTTTTGCATTTGCTGCAAATCCATGGCTCGCTCGGGCTTTCGTCGCTGATGTTCGAATCGATCAATTGTTTCGCCCGATCCAGGTCGATGTCGTTCCTGACCCATAATTCGGGCCATGCTTCATGAAATGGAATTTCGCCCATAACAGAACCGAGATACTGATTCTTTATTAGGGCTTCGATGCCCTCGCTCACCAGCAGGTTCTTGTAGTGACTGATCGTCACCAGTGAGCTTGCAGTGGTTACCTTTTTCACTTTTGCGTCACCATCAGGAATCCAGTCCTTGCAACCATGCAACGGGGTCCTCGCCACGCTCGAGCACCTCGACCAGTGCCGAGCCGACGATAGCGCCGGCAACATGCTTACCTACGTTGTCGACATCCGCAGCAGACCGAATACCAAATCCAGCACAAACCGGGATCGGCGACAACGCCGCAACCTTGTCCAGGTAGTCTGCGAGATCGTCGGGCAAGCCTTTGCCGCCGCCGGTTATGCCGGTCACGGTCACCGCATAAGTGAAACCGCGTGACGCCTCGCATAGCATCTTCATGCGATCGTCCGGAGTCGCCGGCGTTACCAGCTGAATTAAACCAATACCTTTGGCTTGCAGGGCAGCATTGATTTCTTCGCTTTCCTCGAAGGGCAGGTCCGGAACGATGAATGCACAGACCCCTGTCTGCAACGCACTTTCTGCCAGCTTATCGTAACCGTAGGCTAGTAACGGATTCAGATAGGACATCATCACCAACGGTGTATCGATGTCCACACCCTCGCGCTGCAACTGCTCGAAGACCCAGCGCAGGGTGACGCCATTTTCGATTGCCGTGTAACTGGACCGTTGAATCGTCATGCCATCGGCCATCGGGTCCGAGAACGGAATGCCAAGCTCGACAACATCGCCGACGCTCGCGACCTCTTTAAGCGTCGCGATAAAACTATCCGGATGCGGATAGCCCGCGGTGATAAACGGCACCAGGCCAGTTCTGCCATCGTCGTTTGCAGACTTAAGCGCCCGGCTTATTTTTTCATGCGGCTGCATTTGTTCTCGCCGGTACGGGATGCTGCGTCAGGGTTGGCATGTCTTTGTCACCCCGCCCTGAATTGCCAATCAATATTCGTTTGCCAGGATTTCGGCTGCTCCATTTTTTGGCCTCGGCATAAGCGTGTGCGGTTTCGAGCGCGGTCAGTATGCCTTCGAGCTCGCACAATTCCTCCAGCGCCGCCAACGCCTCTGCATCCGTTGCCGACGTGTAGTGAACGCGCCCGATCGCCTGCAGCATCGCGTGTTCGGGTCCGACGCCTGAGTAATCGAGGCCAGCAGAGATCGAATGCGTCTCCTGCACATTGCCGTGTTCGTCTTGCAGTATGACCGAATAGCAGCCCTGCAAAACGCCGGGCGTTCCGGTCGCAAGTGTCGCAGCGTTCTGGCCCAGCCCGTCGCCTGTTCCTCCGGCCTCGACCCCGATCATTTCAATTTCGGTATCGGCGATTAACGGGTAAAACAGACCGATTGCGTTCGATCCGCCCCCGACACAGGCAAATACCGCATCCGGCAGGCCCCCTGCCATGTCCAGCATTTGCTGGCGCGCCTCCTGGCCAATGACCGATTGCAGCTCGCGCACCAGGTAAGGATAGGGATGTGCGCCGACGGCGGAGCCCAACAGATAATAAGTATCATCCGGGTCCGATACCCAGTCGCGCATCGCCTCGTCGATTGC
>SMVA01330781.1_pt1 | contig 16249 bp, 14 predicted proteins | sample 2456451 | NCBI WGS metagenome assembly SMVA01 (sample SAMN11095933, study PRJNA526329) | marine sediment metagenome | biome: Marine sediment; feature: Surficial sediment; material: Deep marine sediment; isolation source: Hadal surficial sediment | place: Pacific Ocean | collected 2014-05 | depth...
CAGGGCATGCCGCTGTCGGGCATCATGATCTACCGGCGCGCAGGGGGCCGCGAGTTCAAAGACGACGACCTCGCCCTGCTCGATTCCCTGGTGCCCCACCTCTCGCGGGCCTACGCCCTTCACACCCAGCTCTCCCAGACCTGCCACGAGCGTGAGGCCCTGGCCGAAGTCACCGACCGCTTGCCGATCGGCGTCATCATGCTGGACGCCTCGGGCCGCATCCTGCGCACCAATCGCAGCGCATCCAAGATTCTGGAGACACACGACGGGCTCAGCGTAGAGCGTGGGCGACCGGCCGCTGTCGACTGCTTCGAGAACCGCGAGCTCCAGGAGAAGATCAAGCGGGCCGTCAAGGATCCGGCCAGCCCCGACTCTCCAAGCGGCGAGGTCATGATCATCAGCCGCGACTCGGGTCGTCGGGCGTTGCCGGTGATGGTGGGTCCGCTGCTCATCGCGCGGCACGAACACCTGACGGATGAGGCGTGCGCGGTCCTCTTCATTGCGGATACCGAGGGGCGCCAGATCGACACGACCCAGAATCTCGAAACGCTCTACCAGCTCACCCACGCGGAGGCAGACCTGGTCCGTCTGATCTCTGAAGGGCGATCGCTGGAACAGGTGGCAAAAGAGCGCGGCGTCACCATGAATACCGTCCGCAGCCAGCTCAAGCAGGTCTTCTCCAAGACGGACACCAGCCGTCAGGGAGAACTGGTGCACCTGGTGCTGTCGGGCGTCGCTGCGATCCGCGAGGGTGAGGACGATTGATCAAACCGCGCGTACGGCCGGGCCGACGCAAGGGTCACCGCTCCCACCCACCTTCCGAGGCACCCGCAGCCGATGTCCAGAACCCGAAACATCGCCGATGAGATCGCGCGCGATCTTCGCCAGCAGATCATCAATGGTCAGTACGAGGCGGGCGATCGCCTGCCGGCCGAGCGCGAGCTGGCCCAGACCCTGGGCGTCCACCGCAGCTCGGTTCGCGAGGCCCTGAAGAAGCTCGAGCAGCTGGGCCTGGTGTCGACCCGACGCGGTGGCGGAACCACCGTCCAATCGTTCGACAAGGCCAGCCTTGAGATCGTGGGATACATGCTCTGGAAGAACGGTCGCGTCAATCGAGCCGTTCTCGAGCAGATTCTGGACGTCGAGGAGATGTTGTTCGCGGGCGTCTGCTACCTGGCGGTCGAGCGTGCCAGCGAAGAGATGGCGGACGAAGCCCAGGCGCTGATGGCGCGCATGTCGCGGGCCACCAGCGTCAACGACTTCATCCGCGATGCCGCCCTGATCGGCGAAGTCCTCACACGGGCGAGCGGCAATCTCGTGCTGGCCATCTTCGGCAACGCCATGCTGCCAAGCCTGATGCGCGGCCTGAAGAACTTCGGGCCCTACATCTTGGCCAACGCCGAAACCCTGCAGACGACGCTGTCGAAGTCGGCGAGCTCGAACCTCTACAAGGACCCGCGGGCGGCCTCGGAGTTCGCGCGGATCGTGATCCGCGACCTTCGCCGGCTGATCTTTGCCGCGATCGACGCCTGGGAGGCCGACCTGGACGCCCAGGAACGGTCGAAGCAGCGAGAGCCGACGGACCCGGAGGCCTGCGCCAGCGTCAGCTGACCGGGCAGCGGCCGAGCTTCGGAAAGCCTGAGACGACGCGTGGCGGCGCGCTCAGGGTGCGAGCGATGCCACCGAGGCGGCCTGCTCGAGGCGTCCGAGACGCTCCTCGAGTCGCGCCAGTCGTCCGGCCACGGCCGGATCGGCACCCGCCTGCTGCTGACTCATCTCGAGCGCCACCAATCGATTGAGAAGCGAGCTCACATCCCAGGCCGCAGCGTCGGGCGGCGGACTGCCCACGGCCACGGGGACTCCCGGCAGCGAAGCCAGCGAGTCCCGGGCGGCGAGCCGCGTCTCCAGGGATTCCAGCCGCCGCTCCAGCGAGGCTGTGACCCGCGCCTCGATCATGCGGACATTGCGGCGGGCGTCCTCGACCCGTCGCTCGAGCTCGTTGGTGCCGTGATCGGGGCTGCCTGCCTGGGCGACCTGCTCCGAGACCACGGCGAGCTGCCGGGCGAACTGCTGGTTCTCGGCCCGGATCTGGGCGACGGCCGCCGCGATCCGCGCTTCGCGCTCTCCGCCGCCGTCATCATCCGTCCAGATGACGGCGGTGATGAGCATCACACCGAACAGTGCCACGTACGGGAGCGCCTGGCGCCGGAAGAACCGCCTGAGGAAGCGCTCCTCCTCCGGCGTGACTTCAATCTCGCCCCCCTGCGAATCCGTCACGTCACTCATGCCCCCCGGCTCATCGGTCGGACGCGCATCCACTTGAACGCTCCGGATCCAAAGGTGTGGCGGGGCTCACGAAACCTCGGCAGAAATCTCTCAGGGTCGGTACCGGGTCGCCAGAACCATCAGGGAGGAGGCCAGGATCACGTTGGCGAAGAACGCCACCACGATCGAGGCGCCGGCCAGGAAGCCGAAGAGCTGCACGTTCGTCATGTAGGCGCCGAGGAATGTGAAAAAACCGACCGACAGCACCAGCGACGTCACCAGCAGGGCCCGGCCCGTGGTTTCGAGGGTCTCGCGAATCGCTTGTCGTGCGTCACCGCAACGCTCGTAGTAGCGGCGGAAGTTGTGCATGAAGTGGATCGTGTCGTCCACAGCCAGGCCGAGCACGATCGCGCCCACCATCATGCTGAGGCCGTCCACGGGGGTGTTGCTCCAGCCCATGTAACCCAACATGAGGATCACGGGCGTGAGGTTGGGGATCATGCTCAGCAGACCGCGGAGCAGATTTCCGATCAGCAGGATCATCAGCGGCGTGATGATCAAGATCGCGATGATGTACGACCGGGCCATGCTCTCCAGCATGGCCAGGAAGGTTCGTGCCATCAGCGGCACCAAGCCGACGATCTCGAAACTCGTCCCTTCAGGCAGGAGTTCCTCGAGCCGGGCCCCAAGCTGATCGAGCTTCGCCGGGAAAACGATCGCGTCCATCCAGGGAACCCGCAGGGTGATGCGCGCCGTCGAGAACAGGGGATCGACGAAGTCGTTCAGATCCTCCGAACCGCTGTTCTCGAACAGCAGGAGTTCCTGGGCCACCAGCTTCCGGTCCTGGGGAATCGTGTAGAACTCCTCGCGGTTTTCGTTCAGGGCCTGATGGGTCTCTTTCAGGACGTCGTTCAGCGACAGCGTCTTCGAAATGTGCCACCTGCCATCGTAAATCTTCTCGTTCCTCTGGCGAAGCAACTCGAAGCGGTTCAACAGCTCGGGATCGTAGAGACCGTTCTCCTCCCCGGTCTCTACGATCACCTCGATCACGTTCACTCCGTCGAGGTGGTCGTCCATGAAGCGGGTTGCCAGCATGAAGGGGTCGTCGGCCTGGAACCAGTCGATGGGATCGTGGGAAAACCGCAAAAAACTGGCCCCGGCCCCGGCGATCAACAGGATCGCAACCGTCACCACAACGATGCTCCAGGGATGACGTGCCGAGAAGTCGCCCAAGCCCTGGAGCAGCCGCGTCACGATGTCCTGCGAGGCGTCCGTGGCCCTGGACGGCGGTGCGGGGATCACTGCGAGCAAGGCCGGCATCAGCACCAGCGTGAAGATCAGGGCAAACAGCACGCCGATCGGCGCGAAGATTCCGATGTCGGCGATCGGCTTGAGTCCGGCCGCCATGAAAGAGCCCAGCCCTCCCATGGTGGTCAGACTCGTCATGACGATGGCGAGACCCGAATGACCCAGCGTGAAGGAGATGGCCTGCTCGCGCGCATCGCCGGCCTTCAACCGCTGATAGTAGATGGCCAGCAGGTGGACAGCGTCGCAAACACCGACGCAGAGCAGGAACGAGGGCAGGATCTGCGTTCCGACGCCGATGGACGTTCCGCTGAGCGACATCACACCCAGGGTCGACAGCATCGACAGGATGACCACGAGCATCGGCAGCAACACGGCCGCGATGCGCCGATAGAGCATGAAGAGCAGGACCGCGATCGCGCCCAGGGAGTACAAGGTGAACTTACCCATGTCGGACTGCATCTGCCGGTTGAGCACCTGCGACATCACGGGTGCGCCGGCCAGCAGGATTCTGAAATCGTCCGACTCGTAGCGCTCGATCACCTCACGGACGAAATCGACTGCGCGCGAGATCTCGGGCTCCGGCAGGTACTGGGGCGGGGGCGGGGTTCCGCCAAGGAGTGCGTCGTCTTCGAAACCAGCCTCGAGAGAGTCGTCGTCGTCGCCTCCGTCGAACACCACGAGCCTGATGAAGACAGTGGTCACGGTGGCGTCGGTGGTCACCAGAGAATTGCGGTAAATCGGGTTGCCGAGCACGCGCTCGCGCAAGGTTGCGAGCTTCTCAGGTGTGTCCGGCCAGTCTTCCAGCAGGTCCTTGACGATCAGCGTGTCGCCTTCGCCACGCGTGCTGCGGGCGTTGACCATGCTCGTGATGTCGTCGAGGTGGGGTACCCCTTGCTCGAGCTCTTCGTGAAAGGCGCGCAGACGCTCGAGGAATTCCGACGCGAAGACGTCGGTCGTCTCGATCGCCAGCATGATCTGCTCGTCTCGACCCCAGTCGGTGCGGAACTCGTCGTACGCGATCCGAATCGGATCGTCCGTGTGGAGGAAGGCCTCCATCGAGTTGTCGACCGTAAGCGAGAAGATCTGGGACGTGAGGCCCGCCGAAAGAACCGCCACCGCGACGATGACGCTCCAGGCATGACGACAAGTAAAGGCCCCCCAGCGTTCGAAGGCCTTCTCAATCTGGTCGCGCGTGGCGTTGGACTCTCGCGGGGCTCCGTTCCTGGACAAACTCGGCTGCCTTCGGCGTTTTGCGTGGAGGGGCGCGCCTAGGCTAGCGCACGCGCAGCTGATCGTGATTCCGTCTCGGCAACTCAGTGGAGAGCGCGATACGCTCAACGCCATGCTCCAAAGTTCACAGGCGGGAGCGCCGGGGCGTGCGACCGCCAATGGAACGCGCCGATTCGCGAAGCGCTTTTCCCACCTGCCCGGACACTTCCACCGGCCCGACAACTTGTGGCTGTCCTCGCTCGCGTTGGGCACACGCAACGGAGAGCCCGGCGGCGTCGACGACCTCCTCTATCGCTCGGCCGTGGCCCAGCTCCTGGAAGGGGGTGTCAACGTCTTCGTCACGGCCCTGTCCGACCGCATGCAGACCAGCGAACGGGTGTTGGGGGTTGCTCTCGAGCGCGCCTTCCGGGAAGGGCTGGCAGCCCGCGACGAGGTGGTGGTGGTGACCAAGGGGGGAACTCTGACGATCGATCCGGACGAGCTGCAGACTCGAACCGACACCCACCGCTACCTGATTGAGACCTATCTCGATTCGGACCTGGTCGACCCTGACGACATCTTCATGGGCGTCCACTGTCTGGCGCCCGACTTCCTGCGGGATCAGATCCGTCGCAGCCTGCAGAACCTGCGGATCGAAACCATCGATTTCTACCTGATCGAAGAGCCCGAGCTGCTGCTTCGGGGCACGGACCCGAGCGAATTCCAGCGGAAGATCCATGCGATCTTCGAGGCGCTGGAAGAGGAGGTCGATGCCGGTCGGATCGGGGCCTATGGACTGGCCACCTGGGACGGGCTGCTGCGTCCCCACACCGACCGCCACCATCTCTCGATTCTCGAGCTCTTCGACTGGGCTCTCGAGGTCGGCGGCGCCGACCATCACCTGCGGGCCGTTGCGCTCCCGTTCAGCCTGGCCATGGCCGAAGCGCTCAAGCTCCCCACCCAGTGGGTCCTGCCCGGCGGTACTCACGCCATTCTCGAAGCCCTGCGAGACACGGGAACCGTGGTGCTCGCCAGCGCGCCTCTGGCCCAGGGCCGCATCCTGGGCCGTATCCCCTCGTTCGTGGCCGAGGCGATGCCGGAGACAAGTTCCGACGCCGAGCGCTGTCTGCAGTTCGTCCGCAGCACCCCGGGCATCACCGCAGCCGTGGTGGGAATGCGCGATCCCGATCACATCACGGCGAATCTCGCCCTCGCAAATCTCGAGCCGGCCTCCCCGGAGCGGATCGAAGATCTCTTCAAGCAGGCCGAAACCGAACGCTAGCCGCGGCGTCCAATCCTACGATCGCAACGTTGGAACCCGAGACAAATCGGAACAAGAGAAGGGACACGCATGCTGATTCGGCAGGCTCCGGACATCCGGTCGAGCGAGATCACCGATCCGGATCTCTACTTCAAACGGCGCGAGTTCCTACGCGGCCTGGCGGTTGCCGGCGTCACGGCCCGCCTGGCCACCCTGACCGGATCGGCCTCGGCTGCAACGTCCGCGTCCGGACGCAAGCTCGACTTCCGGTCGCCGGGTCCGTTTGCGACCGACGAGACCTGGACCGACCACGACGACGCCACCCGTTACAACAACTTCTACGAGCTCGGCGCCGACAAGAGCGACCCCAGGCGCAACGCGCACCGGCTCGTGACCGAACCGTGGAAGGTGACCATCGACGGCGAGGTAGCGAAGCCGGGCACGATCGGCCTGGAGGACCTGATCCGACCGCATCCGTTGGAAGAGCGCATCTACCGGCTGCGCTGTGTCGAAGCCTGGTCGATGGTGATCCCCTGGGTGGGATTTCCGCTGGGTGATCTGCTCAAGCGTTTCCAGCCCACCTCGCGCGCCAAGTACGTGGCCTTCGAAACGATTCTCGATCCCGAAAATCTTCCGGGTCAGCGACGCAACGTGCTCGACTGGCCCTACGTCGAGGGGCTGCGAATCGATGAGGCGATGCACGAGCTGACGATCCTGGCGGTCGGCATGTATGGCGTTGCACTGCCCAACCAGAACGGGGCCCCATTGCGCCTGGTCGTACCGTGGAAATACGGCTTCAAGAGCATCAAGTCCATCGTTCGCATCCACCTGCTGGAAACGCAGCCGCCGACCAGCTGGAACATCTCGGCGCCGCGCGAGTATGGCTTCTACTCGAACGTGAATCCCGCTGTCAGTCATCCGCGCTGGAGCCAGAAACGTGAACGCCGCATCGGCGAGTGGCGCAAGCGACCTTCCCTCCCATTCAACGGCTACGCTGATCAGGTCGCCTCTCTCTACGCGGGGATGGACCTGAAGAAGAACTTCTGAAGGCCGCGTCGTTGGCGAAGATCCCTGGCAAGATCGCACTCCACGGCACGGTGCTCGCCGTGTGTCTCTTGCCGCTGGCGCTACTGGTGTTCGGCGCCCTCACGGACCGGCTGGATGCCAACCCCATCGAACACATCACCCACAGCACCGGCAAGTGGGCGATCCGACTGTTGCTTCTCAGCCTGGCGGTCCGGCCGGCTCAGCGCTGGCTCGGCTGGACCTGGGCGTTGCCGCTGCGACGCACGCTCGGCCTGCTGGCGTTTACCTACGCCTGCCTTCACTTTCTGACCTGGCTGGTGCTCGACCAGTTCTTCGACTGGGAAGCCATCCTCGAAGACGTGGCCGAGCGGCGCTACATCACGATGGGGTTCGCAGCCTTCCTGTGTCTCGTTCCGCTGGCGATCACGTCGACCCGGGGCTGGATCCGGCGACTCGGACGCCGCTGGATCAGCCTTCACCGCCTCGTCTACGCAGCCGCGGTCTTCGCCGTGATCCATTTTCTCTGGCAGGTGAAGGCGGATTGGCTTCCGCCCGCAATCCATGCCGCAATCCTGGCGGCACTCCTGGCAGCGCGATTCAGGCCTCGTACCCGACCGGTGAGCGTCGCCCAAGCACCCGGTAGATCGTGACGGCCTCGCTCTTGCCCTTCAGGACGTGTTCGCCGAGACAGCTGGTTTCGAAGCGATCTCCTAGCCGACGCCGGGTCGGATCGCCCACCAGCACGCGACAGGTGGTGCGTGCTTCCTCCTGGAAGCTCTCCTTGTCGAAGCTCTCGAGCCGGGAAGCCGTGTTCACGGTGTTGCCAACTGTGGCGTACTTCGAGCGATCCGCGCTTCCGATCGTTCCGACCACGGCGGGCCCCGTGTAGATCCCCACGCGCACGCGGGCCGTCGATTCCCCGTGCCGGCGCCAATCTTCGTTCAGCTCGTCGAGCGCCTCGCCCATCTCGAGGGCGCATTCGACGGCGTTGCAGGCGTCTCGATTCATCTCTTCTTCGGTGACACTCGGAATCGGGATTCCGAAGCTCGCCATCAAACCATCGCCGAGGAAGTCGTTGACGATGCCACCGTGCTCCTCGACCAGTGAGGCCATCCGGTCCATGTAGCCGCCGATCCACTCCATCACCTCGGCCGGCTCGCGCTTCTCGGACGTGCTGGTGTATCCGGAGAGATCCGTGAGCATGACGGTGACCGTGATGCGTTGGGGCTTCGGCCGGCCCCCTTCCATGAAGAGATCGCGGTTCTTCCAGATTTCGGCGGCCAGCTTTCGTGAAATGAAGCGACCGAAGAGTTTCATGGCCTTCAGTCGGTCGGCGCGCTCCTGCTGGATCACGTAGGCGACGACCACCAAAATCGAGCCGATGCCACCGAGGAAGGGAGGCACCGTCGGAATCCAACGCCCTGAGATGAAGGACGCGTAGCCGCTGCCGAGCAGGGCCCCGGAGCCGACCAGGATGGCGATCAGCAGCCCGAGCGGGGACTGGACGCGCGCTCCGATCAAGGCACCGAGCAGACACCACGCCAACAGCCAGAGCGTCTCCGCCTGGCCGTCGTAGGAACCCATCACTTCGTCGTCGCCACGAGCGAGGCGAACCAGCTGGTCGACAATCTGCGCGTGAACGGCAGCGCCATAGACCCTCCCACCCTCATTGGAGAACGGACTCGTGGGAGACTGGAAGTCGTCCTTCACACTGGCCGACCGGGTCCCGATGATGACGACGCGATCCCGGATCAGATCGGGATCGATTTGACCCGTCAGCACGTCGAGCAGCTGCATCTCGGGGAAGCCCGCAGCGGCCTGGCGGTAGTCGAGCAGGAACTGGTAGCCGCCGGCGTCGACATCGACATAGCCGCCCAGATCGGGCTCGAGCGGCACGATGGTCGTCGCCCCGATCCGGACGAATTCGGGATCATCGGGATCGGGCCCCAGGGCGATGCCTTCGGCATCGAGAAACCGGAGGGCGAGCTGCAGCGCAAACGACGTGTTTGCGTTTCCGTCTTCCCCCCACAACCACAGGAACCCCCGGCGGCCGACACCATCGCGGTCGACCATCAGGTCAGCAAAGCCAATCTGTCCCTTGTCGGGCAGGAACGCCGGCCCGGACACCCCGGGATGGCTGGCGTCACCCAGCTTCTCGACGATCGCGATCTGGGGATTCTCGAGTAGCAGCTTAGCGAGAACGTCCCAGCCGGTTCCCGTGGGTACGTCTCGGAAAATGTCGATGCCGATCGCGCGCGGGCTGTGCTCGAGCAGTTTGCGCAAGACCTTGGCCATGGTGCGGTCCTGCATCGGGTGGCCCAGAACCCGGATCTCCTCCTCGGTGACCCAGACATGGGTGACGACGGGCTTCTGCGTGGTCGTCGGGCGGAGGCGCAGGAGGTTGTCGTATGCACCGAGCTCCAATGACTCGAGGAAGCCGGCCGAACGAAGTCCGAACAAGACCACGAAGACGCCCACACCGATCAGCAGTGCGGCGGCCGTCCGATGACGCATCAGACGTCGCAATGATGCCCAGGCTCGCACTAACTCATTCTATCCTTCCCGTGCGGAACATCCGCCTCACGCTCGCGGCAAGCTGCTAGGGTTCCCGCCTCATGGCCGACCGCGAGAACCCGATTGAATCATCCGACGTCCACGTGGTCCGAGCAGGTGGGCGGGAGATCACCCTGGTGGGCACGGCCCACATCTCTCGGGAGTCGGCGGACCTCGTCCGGGAGGTGATCGAACGGGAGCGTCCCGACACGGTCTGTATCGAGCTCGACACTCAGCGCTACGAAGCCCTGTCCCAGAAGCAGCGCTGGGAGTCCCTCGATCTGAAGGAGATCATCCGAAACCGGCAGCTGGCGCCGCTGCTCGCCAACCTCCTGCTGGCTTCCTATCAGAAGCGACTCGGTGGAGCGTTGGGCGTGTTGCCGGGAACCGAGCTGCTCGAGGCCGCCAAGGTCGCCGGCGAGCTCGGCATCGAGGTGGCGCTTTGCGACCGCGACGTGCGTGTCACGCTGCGACGCGCCTGGGCCTCCATGTCCCTCTGGAACAAGGCTCAGCTGATGACCACATTCTTTGCCAGTATCTTCGAGAGTCCGGAGCTCACCGAGGAAGACCTGCGTCGCATCCGCGATCGAGACGTGCTGACCGAACTCATGGATGAACTCGGCGAGGCGCTTCCGGGTCTCAAGCGCGTGTTGATCGACGAACGCGACACCTATCTGGCCCAGCGGATCCGCGAAGCGAGCGGCAAGCGCATCGTCGCCGTCGTCGGAGCCGGCCATGTCGAGGGCATGAAGCGCGCGCTCCAGGAGAGCCGGGACGTGGACCTCAGCGCCATCGACGAGATTCCGCCGGTGGCGGCCTGGGTGAAGTGGATCGGCTGGGGGGTCCCGACGGTCATTCTCGGCGCACTCGCCTGGATCGGCATCACCAAGGGCGCCGCGGCTGCCGGTGAGAACCTGGCCTTCTGGGTGGTCGCCAATGGCGTCCCGTCGCTGATCGGAGCGATCGTCGCCTTGGCCCATCCGGTCGTGATCGTCAGCGCCTTCTTCGTGGCGCCGGTGACGAGCCTGATTCCCGTGATCGGCGCGGGTTACGTCCTGGCGTTTCTTCAAGCCTACCTGCAACCTCCGCTGGTTTCGGAGCTGGAACGCGTCTCCGACGACGTCTCGACGCCGACAGCGTGGTGGCGCAATCGCCTGTTACGCATCCTGCTGGTCTTCGTTCTCACGACCCTGGGAAGCCTGATCGGCACCTACGTCGGTGGGATCGAGATCGTCTCGAATCTCTTCTGATTCCACGGCCGCCCTGAGCGCGGCGCCGAACCCGAGGGGCCCCACCCGCGGCGGCCGACAGCGTCGGCCGACTTCCGACTCTCCGAGTCGCTTCCGGTGAGCAGCGAAAAGACGCCCGCCAGCGCGACGAGTCCATCACTCGTAAGGGCGAGCACCGCGAAGCCAATCACGAGGCTGCCGTGATCGAGCGACGCCACTCCCATAGGTTATGCTCTGCCCCTCTTCGCTTGCAGGAATTCTTCAGGCGTGTCCCGATGACGCATCTGCCCATGACCATCGCTCACGTCACGGCGGAACGGGGCTACTCGGGAGGCGAACGCCAGGTTGCGCTCCTGATCGAAGGCCTGCGCGCTCGCGGACACGGCAACCTGCTGCTATGTCCACCCGACAGCGAAAGCGAGATTCGGGCCCGCGCAGCTGGAATTCGCTGTCTGCCGATCCGCGCAGGCAGTGAATGGTCGCCCCGCGACTTTCAGGAAGTGACCGCGCGCTTGCGCCAGGCGTCTCCCGACGTCGTCCACCTGCACAGTGGCCGGGCCACGTGGCTCGGCGGACTGGCGGCACGGCGACTTCGTCTGCCTGCTCTGACGACGCGCCGCATGGACCGACCGGTCAGGCGCGGCTGGCGGACGCGCCTGATCTACGAGCGTTCAGTGGACCGGGTGGCCGCCATCTCCGAAGCCGTGCACCAGCGGTTGGTGGACGGCCGGGTCCCGGAAAACCGGATCGAGGTGATCCACAGCGCTGTGGCACCCCATCGGGCGAAGACACCCCGGGATGTGCTGCGGAAGTCCCTGGGGGTGGAGGACGACACGCCGTGCCTGCTGGTCGCCGCCGCATTGGTCAAGCGCAAGGGAATCGACATTCTGCTGAACGCCATCTCGACCCTCGTCGACGCGGGTGGGCGGCCTGGCCGAAGCGGTGATTCACGAGGTAACGGGGCTTCTCGTTCCACCCGACGACCCGGCCGCTCTCGCCGAATCCCTGGCCCGGTCGATCGGGGATCCGGCGTTGCGCCAACGATTGGGGGCAGCGGGTCCCGAGCGCGTCACAAAGACCTATTCTCCCGATACCATGATCGACGCCTACGAGCGACTCTATTCAGAGTTGACTCGGGATGGGATCAAACGGTGACGTCACCGCGTGTCGGCGTGATCGGCGCCCGTCGGGCACGATCGGGTCTCGGTCCGTTCGTGGTTCGCGAGCTGCTCGGCGCCGGCGCCGAGATACCCTGCTTCCTGTCGACGTCGAGCCGCAGCCGCGACGAAACTGCGCACGAACTGAAGCGTACGTCGGGCATCCGGGCGCGCGGCTACCTCGACCTGAAGGCGATGCTCAAAGACGAGCAGCTCGATGCACTCGCCATCCTGTCTCCGCACGCAACCCATGCCGAGTATCTGGATGCTGCGCTCGAAGCCGGTCTGCACGTGCTCTGCGAAAAGCCGCTCGTTTGGGGAGTCGAGGATCCGGGTGCGGTGGCCGCTAGGCTGACAGCCGGCTTCATCGACCAAGCACTCGTACTCTTCGAGAACTGTCAGTGGCCCTACACTCTTCCCGCCCTGGAAAGGCTCCATCCGGGCGTACTCGACCACCTACCGATGCGGTTCCAGATGGCGCTCTGGCCCTCGCGGCGCGGAGTCGACATGCTGGGAGACTCGCTGCCCCACCCTCTGAGCGTGCTGCAACGGATCGCGCCGGGCGAGAACCCCATCGTCGAGGACGTGCGTTTCTCCACGACGGACCCCGATGCGCGCGTCACCGTGGTGCGCTTCTGCTACGGCGTCGGCGACCACCACGTCGAAACCGAGGTCGAAATGCGAGCTTCGACCTCCCACCCGCGCAACGTGCGCATTGCCATCAACGGGCGCTGGGCAACGCGCCTGGTCTCGGCCCGGGACTACGCGATCTCATTTCATTCCGACAGTCGCAGCGTTCCAGTCGACGATCCGCTGCCCCTCTTGCTGGGCGAATTCGTGAAGGCAATCTCACAGAGCCCGCCCCAGCCCGATCTCGACCGGGCCAGGCGAATCGTGCATCGCTCGAAACTGCTCGGTGAGATCGTGGCCCACTTCGAGCGCGCCTCCGAATGATCCAGACGAGATGAAACCCGACCGCATCCTGGTGCGCGCACCCACCTGGATCGGCGACGCAGTCATGGCCACTCCGGTCCTGCGGGCGCTGCGCGGCGCCTACCCTCAGGCCGAGATCGTGGTCGAGGGACGCCCACTGCTCGCCGAGCTGCTGGCCGGCCTCGCCGAAGTCAAGGCGTTGGTCCGGCGGGCAAAGCTGCTCCTCACCAACGACACGGGGCCCCGGCAGATCGCCGTCGCCGTCGGCACACCGGTCGTGGTGCTGATGGGACCCACGGATCCGCGGCGCACGCAGCAGCACGTGGAACGTCAGCGCGTCCTGCGTGAAGACGTGGATTGCAGTCCCTGTCAGCTCAAGACGTGCCCGATTGACCCCCGGTGCATGACGCGACTGTCCCCGGAGCGCGCCATCTCCGCCGCCCAGGAGCTGATCGTCGAGAGTCTTCCGGACTGAACTTCAGTCTTCCAGAAAACGGCCGCGCAGGGCGGCGAGGGCTGCGTCGTCGAGCCCGATCTCTCGGGCATAGCCCTCCATTGATCCGTATGCCGACCGGATCTGATCGAGCAGTGAGATCATCGTTTCGGGCTCCGCCGTCATGGTGTCCTCGGGCAGGACCTCGAGTATCTCCCGATAACCCTCGGTCGACAGTAACCGCTCGACGATGGCGTCGAGCTGCTGCTGGGTGGCGGCGTAGTCGGCGACGATGATCTCGTCACGGACTCCGAGCAGACCGAGCAGGATCGCCGAGATCACGCCGGTCCGGTCCTTGCCCGCGGCGCAGTGATACACGGCCGGACCGACGGCGTGGGCGAGGCTATCGACGACCCGGGCGATCGGCGCCTTGGCGAACTCGGCCATCAGAAAATAACGATCGGCCAGTCCTATGTCGGCGGCCGCGTTCTGGCCTTCGGTGATCGCACCGTCGAAGAGCGGCAGATGATGGAAGATGGCCGGCGTGTCGGACAGCGGACCGCGGCCGTTGGACTCGAGCTCGGCCGTCGACCGCAGATCCACCACGTGCCGGATACCGAGTTCGTCGCAGAAGCGCGCAACCCCCCGGTCGGTCAGTCGATGCAACGCGTCGCTCCGGAAGAGCTGACGCCAACGAACCTGCCGACCGTCCACGGTGGGATAGCCCCCGAGGTCACGGAAGTTGAGACACCCTTCCAGTTCGATTCGTCTTTCCATTGCGATTCGTCTTGCCATGAAACGATCAGGAGATCACGCAACCCGCCAGCTCTTCGAGCTCCTCAAAGCGGTGGATCAGGATGTAGCCGTGGTCGGTGCTGATCAGCCCCTGGTCGAACCAGGCGCGCAGCTGCTTATTGACACTTTCGCGCGTTGCACCGACCAGGTCGCCCCATTCTTCCTGGGAGAGTTTGAGCGTGATCCGCATGCCCTCGGGCGTCTGCTCGCCGTACGTGTCGGCGTAGTTCACGATCTTCTTGGCCAGGCGGACCGGCAGGTTCAGAAAGAGCGTGTCCTCCACCAACTCGCTCACCCGCTTCAAGCGAAACGCCAGTACACCCAACAGCTTGATCGAAGCCTCGGGATGTCGCTTCAGGAAGGAAAGAAAATCACGGCGGTCGATCACCAGCAGCTCGGCCGGCGTGATTGCGATGACCGTAGCGGTCCGGGTGGTGCCGCACAGCAGCCCGATCTCACCGATCAGCTCGCCTTCGCCGAGGATCGAGAACACCACGTCGTCGCCTTCCGCGGAGGTCGTCAGCGCCTTCAGGTTGCCACTGGCGATCAGATAGACTTGGAGGCTCTCGTCGCCCTTGTGGAAGATCTCCTCTCGCACCTTCACCGACTGGGGGCGGGCCGCGTCCACCAATCCGTCGAGCTCCGTCCCGGAAAGACCTGAGAACAGCGGAGCCCTTGCGAGCAGATCGCGGCGTTCCTGACGGGAGAGGGAGGTCACGCGTCAAGAATACACCTCCCCACGGCGAACGAGGCCCCGGGGGAGTCCGGAGCCTGTCGAAAACGGCTCTCAGGGCTCAAAACGGAGGGCCGGGGTGCCGATGGGGCGGGCATGCTGCAACGCAACATCCGACGGGTGCTGGCCTCCTACGTCCCGCCCCAGGCGCTCGGGCTCGGGACCCGACAGGCACTGGAAGGCCTGGGTTACCAGATCGTCCCGGCGGCGACGCGCGGGCGATTCAACGACGCAAGCTGGAAACCGGACCTCCGACTGGTCGACGACCGGCACTTGGACCGGCTGCCGGATCGCGAGGACCGCGTACCCATCATCGTGTTGACGGGCCGCCGCACCGGCGTGATCGAGGATTCGCGCGTTGCCGGCATCGTGGCCAAGCCGGCGCAGATGGCGACACTCTATCCCCTGCTGCAGCGGGCGCTCGAACTGCACCCGCGCGGCGCGGCGCGGGCCCCGACGCGGATCCCGGCGCGCTGTACCCACGCCGACCGCCGTTGGATGGGCGACGTCGTGTCCCTTTCCCAGAGCGGCTGCCTGCTGCGCAGTCGCTCGAAGCTCGAGCCTGGCGTCGAGTTCAACCTGCTCTTCCCGCTGCCCATCGGCAGAATGGTCTCGATTCGCGCCCGTGCGCTCGACCGTCACGGCGACTGCAACGGTCTCGCGTTTCAGCATCCCTCGGAGAGCTCACTCCGGGCCATCTCCGAGTACGTGCAACGACGACTCGTCACCCTCTAGCCGGCGCTCGGATCCCGCTTCAGGGTTCGAGCATGGCGTCGATTGCGCGCACGGCGTCGGTCAGCCCGCGGGGCGGCGGATTCGGATTCGACCCTCTCACCGATTCTCCTGGCCTGAAGATCCAAAGACATGTAGGTAACTCGCTACAAACCTGAAATCAGCTGCGTGCGCGATTGCTTCGATGTAGTAGAATGCACTTGTCGGTGCTGGAGCTACGCTGCGCTCGTAGGAGGGGTGGGGAAAAGACAAGTCCAGGATGCGGGACCGGGCGTAGGCCGGGAGATACGCCATGAGCATTGCCCTCAAGTCCGGCAGCAGCGGTTCCGCCGAGATCGTCACGCTGCGCGCCCCTGACCCGGACAGAGACCGCCTCAACAGCGCCCTCGAGCATATGCGTGCCGTGATGGTGGAAGTTGCTGCGGACGGCCGCACGGTCTACGTGAGCCCCAGCATCTCTTTGGTGCTCGGCTGCTCGCCCGAAGACGTGATCGATCAACGGGGCTGGGTCGACGTGCACCCCGATGATCTCCACGCACTCATGGACAGGGCCAAGCAACTCGCCCACAGCGGCCAGCCCGTCAAGGGAACCTTCCGCGCCCAGCACAAGAGCGG
>SMVA01254705.1_pt1 | contig 16248 bp, 14 predicted proteins | sample 2456451 | NCBI WGS metagenome assembly SMVA01 (sample SAMN11095933, study PRJNA526329) | marine sediment metagenome | biome: Marine sediment; feature: Surficial sediment; material: Deep marine sediment; isolation source: Hadal surficial sediment | place: Pacific Ocean | collected 2014-05 | depth...
CCTCTGGAATCCAGTATCTCGCGCCCAATTACCTTACTAATACTTGTCATCAAAGTTTCTTCTTTTTAATCGTGTGGCATCAAGCGCCTATAGACACCGCATCCGAGGCTAAAATTATACTGGCTAGTTTCATTTGGCCTTGGCTTTGCCGTAATCCACCGCCGCGTTAATAAAGCTGTTAAATAGCGGGTGGCCCTCGCGTGGTCGTGAGGTAAACTCGGGATGAAACTGGCATCCGATAAACCAGGGATGATCAGAAAGCTCTACCATTTCCACCAGTTCATTATCGATAGAAAGACCTGATATAACCAGCCCAGCTTCCTGTAGTCTATCGAGATAGTTATTATTAAACTCGTATCGATGACGATGGCGCTCGTTAATTTCGTCTGTGCCGTAAGCTTTGCGCGTGACGGTGCCGGGTACCAGTTTACACAGCTGGGCACCCAGGCGCATGGTACCGCCTAAATCTACAGTTTCATCTCGCTTTTCGAGCGAGCCATCCTGATTAAGCCATTCTGAAATCAGTGCAATGACTGGGTCGGGTGTTTTTGGGTTGAACTCTGTACTGTGTGCTTTTTTCAAACCGAGTACATTTCGAGCAAAATCTATCACCGCAACCTGCATACCCAGACATATACCCAGATAGGGAAGCTGGTGGGTGCGCGCATAATTGGCTGCTATTATTTTACCTTCTATGCCACGACTGCCAAATCCTCCAGGTACCAGGATCGCGTCAAGATCCTTTAGGCTGTCAACTCCATCCGACTCCAACGAGTCCGAATCGATTTTGACAATATTGACTCGCGTGTGGGTATGGATTCCGGCATGGTCGAGTGCTTCATTGAGCGATTTATAGGCATCGGTGTGATCGACATATTTGCCGACAAACCCAATTTTGACTTCATGATCTTGTGAATCGAGCGCAGATACTACCCGGTCCCAATCACTCAAATCCACTGGTGGCAAATCGAGAGAAAAATGCTTGACTACGATATCGTCAAGGCCCTGTTCGTGCAATTCCCTTGGAATTTTATAGATATGGTCCATATCGACCGACGAAATGACCGCATCTTCGGCGACATTGGTGAATAGTGCTATTTTCCTGCGTTCTTCAACCGGTACTTCACGGTCGGACCGACAAAGTAAAATGTCTGGCTGAATACCGATAGAACGGAGTTCCTTGACCGAGTGTTGCGTCGGTTTGGTTTTTATTTCTCCCGCGGCGGGTAAATACGGTACCAGCGTCAGGTGCATATAAAGCACATTGTCATGGCCCAATTCGAACCCTAGTTGCCGTATTGCCTCCAGGAACGGCAGTGATTCGATGTCACCCACGGTACCACCGATTTCTACCAGAACGATATCTGCTCCGTTGGTACTATTGAGTATCCGGTTTTTAATTTCATCGGTAATGTGCGGAATAACCTGAACCGTGGCACCGAGATAATCCCCCCGTCGTTCCCTGGCGATGACATTTTCGTAAATTTGCCCAGTTGTATAATTACTACTTTTCGAACAGCGTATTCCCACAAACCGTTCATAATGGCCTAAATCCAGGTCTGTCTCGGCACCATCTTCAGTCACATAGACTTCGCCATGCTGGAATGGGCTCATAGTGCCAGGGTCTACATTGATATAGGGATCCAGTTTTATCATATTGACGCTGAGTCCTCGCGCCTGAAGTATCGCCCCTAAAGATGCAGATGCAATGCCCTTGCCCAGCGATGACACAACACCACCAGTAATAAATATGAATCGACTCATAGGCTCTGAATAATAAATGTACGGGTTCAAGCCATTTCACGAAATAAATCTCTGTCGAAATGTCTTGCATAGGATGGACAGAAACAATAGCAGAATCCCCTTTTGAAGACAAACCGGATCGCCCTGAAAAACCGGGTGGAGTAGAATTTTATGTGTCATTTCCCAAGGGCACCTCGGGAACCGATGCAGAACTGCACGATCCAGCTGCGGTTTTCAGGTTTAAGCTTTGCTGGCAAACAATAGGGCTCTTTTAGGAGCGGGCAACCCTTCTACAGTCAAACTGGTATTTTGCTTATCGAGGCTATCCGAGAGTGATTCGAACTCCATCCACTCGGTAGTCCGTTGTTCGTTCTTCGTAGTTGTAGATATATCGGAAATTCTGATATTTATAAATCCGCAGCGCTCTAACCAGCTCTCCAGTTCAAGCGCACTCGGTATAAACCATACGTTTTTCATTCTTGCATAGCGGTTTTTCGGTAGTAAAATATCCCCGCGCCCACCATCGATAACCAGCGTTTCCAGGCATAATTCACCACCGCTAACGAGCAAATCATTCAACTGCAGGAGATGGTCGATGGGACTCCGGCGATGGTATAAAATCCCCATTGAAAATACCGTATCAAACCAGGCCATCTCGGATGGCATCTGCTCTATGCCTATCGGTAGTAAACAAATCTCGGGGATATGCAAATACCTTTGCATGGCCTGGAATTGCAAATTAAACAGTACTGAAGGCTCAATACCTATGACTATCTGGGGCGAGCCAGAAAGCATGCGCCAGCAATGGTATCCATTGCCACAGCCGATATCGAGCACACGTCGATTTTTCAGGGGCGAAAGATGTGGCAGGAGGCGCTCCCACTTGAGGTCTGATCGCCATTCAGAATCGACTAAAACATCGGCGAACTGAAATGGACCTTTACGCCAGGGCATTAGCGACTTTAGTGACCGAAACAATGCGTCTTTATCTTCGCAAACTCCCTCAATAGTGACTTCCGGTCGATCGAAATAAGCCTGTATTTTGTCGATAGGAGGTAAACTATTTAACGCTGCCGACCAGCGCAAGTAGTCGCCATGATGAACGAGCCAGTTTTTCCTTTGTTGCTCAAGCTGTTCAACCCACTGGCTCAACCCTGCATTTAGCAGGTGGTTAAACAGATCGGTATAATCCACTATTTAATCGCAAGATAAGAGATAAAATTAAGACAGCTGAAACACTGATATATTTCGTTAAACCCCGCGTTTTTAAGCCTTAGCTGGTGAGCCGAATCGGAATCACACACCAGTATTTTCTCCAGCGCCGTACGCTTTTGACTAATCTCCAGGTCACTGTATCCCTGAGTTTTTTTAAATGCCTGATGCAGTTGAATCATAAGTTGATCCGCACGCTGGTTTGGCAGCGTGACTTTTTCAGTGAGGATTAAAACACCGCCAGGATTGAGGCCGAGGAAAATCCTGTCAATCAAATCGGCTCGTTTATTCGGGTCAATAAACTGTAAGGTTAAATTCAATATCACCATGGAAGCATTTTGAATTTCAATATGTTGAACATCGTCGCACAGCCATTGAATACGATCCGAGGTTTCCTGTTGTGACTCGCATTTATCGATCATCGAAGGTGAATTATCGACCGCTATAATCGAACAATCCACGGTACTGGTTTGCTCCGAGACAATACGCGCCACGTCGCCGAGCGAGCAACCCAAATCGTAAATATTGCTTTTCTCCCGGACGAAAACTCGGGCATAGAGACCGATCAATTGTAGTATAAGACCATAGCCTGGAACCGATCTGGATATCATGTCGCGGAATACATTGGCCACGCTTTCGTCAAATTTAAAAGCCTTTACTTCGCTCAGGTGTTTCGCGAATACCTGATCTTTATCGTCCGAGCCAGTGATTGTTTTATTCAAAACCATAATCCGATTAATTCATCATCAAGATAGATTTGCGGTGTGACCGATCTTTTCCACGGTGGTATTTTATGCTTCTGGAACAATCGTTTCAGCCGGTGGTGTGCCGAGTTGGGCAAATTACTGCGAAGACGAAACCTCAATCTGATCGATTGACCGATATCACTTATTTTTAGGTAACGCATAATTTCCTTCCTTTCGATTTCAAGACCGATTTCCCTAATCTTCAATACAGCAGATTGATCGAATGCATACACTTCCTGTAAATTGGGTGGCTCTTCATCGGGAACGATAAACAAACGCTGATCGTAGACTCTGACACTGTAATCGGTTCCCCGAATCATTGTGCCCAGGTTTTTCAGGGCGCTCAGCTGATTGACTAACTCGACTAGCCTGGCCTGAGGTAAACTGGCGCAATGATGTTGTTTAAGCCAGTATCGAATCAGATTTTTTTGTCGGGGTAATGTTAATTCGAGTAGGGCTTGTCTGGACAGGAATTCAAGTTTATCGGAGGCAGAAAATCCCCGTACTGTGTCGTAGTCCTGCGCTGCCAGATCCTCGAGTACTGCCTCAATTTCCACCTGAATTTCAATCGCCATTCGTATCGAACTGAGATAGCCGGGCCAACGATTTTTTATCAACGGCACGACGTGGTGGCGTAAATAATTTCGGTCGAATTGATCAGAAGCATTGCTGGGATCCTCGAACCATTTAATCTGGTGATGACTGGCGTATGCTGATAACTCCTGTCTCGAAATATCGAGTAATGGTCTTATTAAAATCGATTGTCCGACCGGTCGGGATCTGGCGATGCCGCGTAGCCCGGCGCTGCCAGACCCACGTAGTGCATTGAGAAAAAATGTCTCGATCTGATCGTCAGCGTGATGAGCGGTCAGTAGGCAGTCGCCTTGTTTCAATTCGTTTTCAAATAATTTGTAGCGAGCCAGCCTGGCTGTATATTCTAAATTACCTGCATGCGGATTAAGCTGTAGAGGGCTGATTTTTAATTCGAATCCGTATTCTTGAGCCTGGGTACGGCAGAAGGCTTCCATTGTATCCGCAGATTTTTGCAGTCCATGATTGACATGCCACAAACAAACGGTAAAGGAACGTGTTTGCAAGGCCAGTAGGTGCAGTAAAACACTGGAATCCAGTCCCCCGCTGTAGGCGAGTACTACGCGCTCAATATTATCAGGAATTGACTCCAGACAGCTATCCAGGGTGCTATCTGATTGATTTTTAGTCTTCTTTATACTGGCCAAAACTCATTAACTTCTGGTATCTCTGATCGAGCAATTTATCGATACTGACCGATTCAAGGACTTCGATATTCTCTATCAGGCTAAGCTTCAGGGCCTTTGCGATTTGGTCATAGTCGCGGTGGGCACCACCGAGTGGCTCACTGATTACGCTGTCGACAAGATTTAGCGCCAGCAGACGATCGGCGGTTATTCCCATTGCCTCGGCCGCCTGCGGAGCCTTGTCGGCGCTTTTCCACAGTATTGATGCGCAACCTTCAGGAGAAATAACCGAGTAGGTCGCGTATTGCAGCATATTAACTCGATCACCCACACAAATAGCCAGAGCGCCGCCAGAACCTCCTTCGCCAATTATAGTGCAAATAATCGGTGTCTTGAGATCGGCTAGCACATACAAATTACGCGCAATGGCCTCGCTTTGGCCCCGCTCTTCAGCACCGATACCAGGATAGGCACCCGGCGTATCAATCAGGGTAATTAAGGGCATCTTAAATTTTTCTGCCATTTTCATCAGCCGCAATGCCTTGCGGTAGCCTTCTGGCCTTAGCATCCCAAAATTTCGCTTTATTTTATCGCGAGTATCCCTGCCTTTTTGTTGGCCTATTAACATTATTGGCTTACCTTCCAGCCGCCCGATACCGCCGATGAGGGAGTAATCATCCGCATATGCTCGATCACCATGCAAAAATTCGAAATCGGTAAATATTCGCTCGATATAATCAAGCGTGTAAGGTCGGTTCGGATGTCTCGATAACTGAGATATTTGCCACGGGGTTAATTTGGCGAAAATTGTCGATGTCAGTTTTTCCGCCTTCCGATCGAGGGTCTGGATTTCTTCCGATATATTAATTTCCGAATCGTCGGTCACGTACCGAAGTTCGGCAATTTTGGCTTGAAGTTCGGCAATCGGCTGTTCAAATTCGAGAAAATTAGGATCCATAATTTACAGTTTAGTCGATTAACTGGTTCAATCCAATATAGATTTGTTAATCGCAGAAAGCGCTTCAGCGGGGTTTGCATGCTGCGTAATTGGTCGGCCTATAACCAGATAACTAGACCCACTGGCCACAGCTTGCTCGGGAGTCATTGTGCGTTGCTGGTCGTGTGCCGCTGTCCCCACTGGCCTGATTCCGGGGGTGACCAATATTGCTGTTTTACCTAATCTATGTCGCAGTGTTGCAGTTTCCTGCGCTGAGCATACCAGGCCATCCAGTCCAGCGCTAATGGCCAGATCGGCTAATCGATCAATAAATGCTGGCACTTCCTGATCCACTCCCAACTGGTCTAAATCTTCCTGTGACTGACTCGTCAATAGTGTGACCGCAATCAGGTAAGGTCGGTGGGTTCCGATCATATCTACCCCCTCTCGCGCAGCTAATAACATCGAATAACCGCCTAGCGCATGTACGTTGAGCATCCACACACCGAGCTGTCCCGCCGCATAAACAGCTCTCTTTACCGTATTGGGTATGTCGTGATATTTGAGATCCAGAAAAACATCAAACCCTTTAGACACCAATATATCAATCAGCGTTGGTCCAGTGCGAGTAAATAGCTCCTTTCCTATTTTAAGCTTGTAAACTTCAGGCGACACTTCCGCTACAAATTCGAGTGCCTGTTTTTTATTCGCGTAATCAAGTGCGACTATTACCCTGGGGTCAAGAACAGGCACAGATTCTTCTATACTGGTTTCATCGATACCCAACTTTTACAGCTTGGGCAATTCCATTCGATTACATGACTTTCATAACCACACTTGGAGCAGGCGAACTCAATTTTCTTGTTATGCATCATTTTCAAAAACAAAGACAAACTCGCCCACGTTTCCGACAGGTGATCTGGATCGGACTTTAAAAATCTAAGTGCAAACTCGAAGGATTCGAATGAAGGCGAGGATTTCAGAACCTCGGATAAAAATAGCCGGGCTTTTTCGATCTGGTTTTGTTCTACATAGTATTCGAGTAAGGCCATGGCAAGCCGAGTTGACGGGTATAGCTGATATTGCTGTTTCAAAAAATCCTGGTAGCCGTTGGATTCTTTGCCGCGTAAATAAATTTTTCTGGCCGGATTAATATACAGTTCCATATACTCCGGGTTAAGCTTGATCAGACGTTTTAAAAGCTTTTGAGCAGCGGGAATACCCTTAGCGTCCAGGTGTAAATTGATCAGTAATAGTGTCGCCCTGACGCAATTCTTGTCGACTTCGATTGCTTTAGCCAGGCTTTCGCGGGCCACTTTGTTTTTACCCTGGGATATAGCATTTTCGGCGACTTCGCAAAGACACTGGCTATAGATTACCGATGCGTCTGGTTCGCCTCGATCATAAAGAATTCGTGCACAATCAATGGCTTCATGCCATGACTTTTCGGTGATATAAATATCCAGCAGTTGATGGTAGGCCATCATATCGTCGGTTTTTAACTGAATCATTTCCTTGAACAGCTTTTCGGCACGATCAAGTAGTCCCGCTTTTAAATAATCGTTGGCCAGTTCCGAAATCACTAAATTCCGTTGCTTTTTAGTTAAATTGGGTCGCGCGAGTAGATTTTGATGCACCTTGATAGCTCGGTCCACTTCTCCTTTGGAGCGGAATAAATTTCCAAGTGTTATATGTATTTCGATCGTGTCGTTATTGACTTCGATTAATTCGGTGAAGATACCAATAGCTTTGTTCGAATCATTCGACAATAGATAATTGAGCCCCTTGACATAGGAGTCGGAGAAAATTCCAGTGGTGCTACCCGAAGAATTTCGGGCAAGTGGATTCCATCGGCCAATTATCCAGCCGATTAGTATTGCGCTAAGAACCAATAATAATAGCCAATAATCCATCGAATAGATCAACTCGCTGTAACCGCACCCGAAACCGTTAGTATAAGGGTCGTCCGGCTATTTCGGCGAGCGCTATTTCTGATTATTAGCGCGATCGCGTAATTCTTTGCCGGGCTTAAAATGGGGGACATACTTACCCGGTAGTTCTACCTTGTCACCGGATTTAGGATTCCTGCCGGTCCTGGGCGGCCGATAGTGGAGGCTAAAACTGCCAAAACCTCTGATTTCTATACGCTTGCCATTGGACAGCGCATTACTCATCATTTCAATTAAACTCTTAACCGCCAGTTCGACATCTCTATACGCCAGATGTCCCTGATTTTTGGATAGATTGTCTATTAAATCCGATTTCGTCAATGAAGGTACATATTCTTGTTCTTTCATCATATCGCCCAGTGCATCTAAAAAAGGCAGTGAAGAAGAATCTCCACCGCCTCACCTATCGGACCCTAGGAGTCCAATTTTTCTTTTAACAGATCACCGAAACTGGTGGTAGTACCACTATCTCGGCTTGCTGTGTAGTCTTTTAAGGCTTCCTGTTCTTCTTCGGTATCCTTCGCTTTAATCGAGAGATATATACTACGGCCTTTTCGATCCATACCGGTAATCTTGGCTTCAATCTCATCGCCTTCATTCAAAAATGATCTGGCGTCTTCCACTCTATCGGTAGCCATTTCCGAAGCCCTGAGTAAACCTTCAATTCCATCGCCAAGGTCAACTATTGCTGCCTTGGCATCCACCGAGATAACAATGCCGTTGACAATACTACCTTTAGGTTTTTCCGATATGAAACTGGCGAACGGATCTTTCTCAATTTGTTTGATACCCAGAGAAATCCGCTCACGTTCCGGATCGATAGAAAGCACCATTGCTTCGACATCCTGTCCTTTCTGGTAATCTCGAACCGCTTCTTCACCTGGCTTGTTCCAGGACAAGTCAGTCAGGTGGATAAGTCCATCAATGTTTCCGTCGAGTCCTATAAATATGCCGAAATCGGTAATCGATTTAATCTTGCCTGAAATGACGTCGCCCTTGTTATTATTGGCACTGAATTCATCCCATGGATTAGTCTTGCATTGTTTCATTCCCAGTGATATTCGGCGGCGTTCTTCGTCAATTTCCAATATAACTACTTCGACTTCATCACCGAGGGTAACCATTTTATTCGGGTTCACATTTTTGTTAGTCCAGTCCATTTCTGACACGTGCACCAGGCCTTCGACCCCATCTTCAATTTCGACGAAGCATCCATAGTCGGTAATATTACTGACATGGCCGAAGAGTCGCTGCCCTTCAGGGTAACGGCGCATAATATTGGCCCAGGGATCATCACCCATTTGTTTAAGGCCAAGTGATACACGATTCTTTTCGCGGTCAAATTTCAACACTACGACATCGATTTCCTGACCAATTTCTACTACCTCAGACGGATGTTTGACTCGTTTCCAGGCCATGTCGGTGATATGCAATAATCCATCGATTCCACCCAGATCGAGGAATGCGCCGTAGTCGGTCAGGTTCTTGACGATGCCACGAATACGTTCGCCTTCTTTCAGGGAGTCGAGCAACTTCTCGCGCTCTTCGCTGAATTCTTTTTCGACTACAGCACGGCGAGATACAACGACGTTATTGCGTTTTTGATCGAGTTTAATAATTTTAAATTCGAGTTCTTTTTCTTCCAGGTAAGCGGTATCGCGAACCGGGCGTACGTCGACCAGTGAACCCGGTAAAAACGCCCTGATTTCGCCTATATCAACGGTAAACCCACCCTTGACTTTTCCTGTAAATCGGCCGGTAATGATCTCGTCGTTCTGCTGAGCCTCTTCGAGCCGAGTCCAGGCTCTGGCACGTTTGGCTTTTTCGCGCGACAGGCGCGATTCACCGTAACCATCTTCGAACGATTCCAGTGCAACTTCTACGACGTCGCCAACACTGACATCGAGTTCGCCGTTTTCGTCATAAAATTGTTCGATAGGGATCACACCTTCTGATTTGAGCCCTGCGTTGACGATCACAACATCGCGGTTAATATCGACAACTTCGCCGGTGATAATTTCACCGACACGCATATTCATTTGAGTTATGCTCTGCTCAAACATTTCTGCAAAATTTTCGGACATGGAAGAATTTCCTATGTGGATTTGTAATTTCGAGAGCCTGGAGTAGCCTTCTCATTACGTTAAAGTTAAAAAACCCGGCAGACAGTGTGACTACAGGGACCTTTATTTATCGACCTATCTTTATCGACCTATCTTTATCGACCTATCTTTATCGACCTATCTTTTACTCAACTAACTCATTCACCTCATTAATGTGGCTCATGACCAAATCAACTACCTGTTCCAGATCGAGCAAACTTGAATCGATTATAATCGCGTCTACTGCAGGGATCAGGGGCGATTCAGTTCGGTTTTTATCCCGTTCGTCACGCGCACTGATGTCCGATCTGAGCCGATCAATATTAACTGATAATCCCATACCAATCAACTGCTTATAACGCCTTAAAGCTCTTATTTCGACCGATGCAGATAAAAAAAACTTAAATCTGGCCTGCTGGAACACCACAGTACCCATATCACGGCCATCGGCCACCAGCCCGGGATCTTGAAAAAAGCCTTGCTGCAACCCCAGTAAATGTTTTCTCACACCCGCGTAGCGAGCAATTACTGACGCCGCCTCGCCACTTGATTCGAGCCGAATCTGCTTTGAAACGTCAACATCGTTGAGATACGGAATACTCAACTCATCTCCAATTTCAATCCGAATGTCCAAATTATCCAGACTCGCTGTTACTTTGGATTCCTGCTTTAAGTCGATTCCATGTTGCATGGCATGGAGCGCAGCGAGTCGATAAATAGCACCACTATCGAGCAGATGAAAATTTAATTTTCCGGCCACCCGCACCGCGAGAGACCCTTTGCCAGAGCCACCCGGTCCGTCAATGGTAATGATGTAGGACTGCTTATCAGGCATGGGTACTAATTTTTATCCCGGCGCCTGCAGCCAGGTCAACAAAACCTGGAAAAGAGGTATCGATGTTGGCACAGTCTTCTATCGTGATTGATTCGCTAGCAGCGATGGAAGCAATACTGAATGCCATCGCAATACGATGATCCCCGTGAGAATTGATAACACCACCAGCCATAGGACCTCCAATAATCATTATACCGTCTGGTCTGGATTCTAACTGTACACCCAATGCACTTAGACCCTGCGCCATCACCTCTATTCGATCGCTCTCCTTTACTCTAAGTTCCTCAGCCCCGCTGAGCAGCGTTTCACCCTGGGCACAGGCCGCCGCGATAAATATAACCGGGAATTCGTCTATTGCTAGCGGTACAAGCTCCTCGGGAATATGGATACCCTGCAGCGAAGCACTTCGAACTCTGATATCTGCAACGGGCTCTCCGCCTATATCCCGCTGGTTGAGCAAGGTAATATCGGCCCCCATTAACCTCAGAATATCGATCACGCCGGTACGCGTTGGATTGACGCCAACGTGCTCGAGTGTCAGTTCGCTCCTGGTTGCAATACTCGCCGCCACCAGAAAAAAAGCAGCCGACGAAATATCCGCAGGCACTTCGATTTCGGTCGCACTGAGTTGCTGATGACCCTGTATTCTGACTTGCCTGTCATTTGAAATAACCTGGCACCCAAATCCACGTAACATGCGTTCGGTATGATCTCGAGTGACTGCGGGTTCTACTATAACGCTCTCACCTTCTGCGTATAGTGCGGCAAGCAGTAAACAGGACTTAACCTGAGCCGACGCCATCGGTGTAGGGTAATTAATCGCGTTTAATTTTGACATTCCAGATACGTTCAATGGCGCGGTGTAACCGAATTGACTTTCGATTCGAGCGCCCATCGCCTGCAAGGGCTCTATTACACGCTTCATCGGCCGCTGGCTAAGCGATTTATCACCGACTAGTGTGGAATCAAATGACTGGCCGGCAAGCACTCCAAGTAACAGGCGCATAGCGGTACCAGAGTTACCCATATCGAGAGATTTATCTGGCTTATTTAAACCGTACAAGCCGACCCCGTGCACGATCACGCGAGTTCCCTCTCGTTCTATACTTACCCCCATAGACTGGAAAGCCTTAAGCGTATTCAGGCTATCTTCGCCCTGTAAAAAACCCGAAATATGGCTGGTTCCCTGGGCTATCGAAGACAATATGATGGAACGGTGCGATATGGATTTATCGCCCGGTACGCGGATCGAACCACCGACGGTTCCACCCGGTAGACATTCAATGCGGGTCATTAACAGTTTCCTACCAGCGAATCTCTCTCTGATTTGGCCTTGCTGAATAATTCCAGTAACCGGTCGGCATCCTGATTTTTAATCGCATCCGACACCAGATCCAGTTCGTCCTTATATGCGTCGATTAACGACAATAATGCATCACCATTAGAAAGACAGACATCGCGCCACATCACCGGATCGCCCGACGCTATTCGGGTAAAGTCGCGAAAGCCACCTGCGGCGTACCTGAATATTTCATCGTGATCATTCAGGCCAGACAAAAAAGTCACCAGGGCAAAAGCCAGCATATGGGGTAAGTGAGAAGTAGCTGCAAGCACCTTATCATGGTGTTGCACGCTCAAGTATTCGATGCTGGCACCGCAATGCCGCCACATCTTATCGATGGTTTCGATCGCGTCCTTATCGGTCGATTCGAGCGGGGTCAGGATAACCTTTCGATTCTGGTAAAGACTGGCAAACCCTGCTTCTACGCCACTTTTTTCAGTTCCGGCAATAGGGTGGCCAGGAACATACTGCCTTATCCTCTCACCCAGACATTCGGTTGCAACCTGTACCACCGATGCCTTGGCACTGCCTACATCGGTAATCACCGTTTGATTCGAAATCGCACCAGCAATTTCCTCGAATACCGTCTGCATTGATCCCAGCGGGATTGCTAGTACGACTATATCCGCGCCCTTAACCGCATCGGCAATCGAAACCTGGTAACTGTCGATCACACCAAGTTCAACGCCTTTGATCAAGTTTTTTTCATTGCGTCCACAACCAACGACATGCTTAACCTCACCCGCCTGTTTGAGTGCGAGTGCAAGCGAACCTCCGATAAGGCCTACACCGATAATAGCCAGGCGGTCGATCATAGCAATGGCTCCAGTTTTTCTTGTAATACCTGGAGTTGCTGCTCGGTTCCAATAGTAATACGCAAAAACTTGGGCATATTGTAGTTAGCGAGTGGTCTTACGATGACGCCCCGGCGCAGCAGGGATTGATAGATTTCATCGCTTCGTTGGCCAAAATTCACGGTCAGGAAATTAGCTACCGAAGGAATGTAGCGAATATTCTTTGCAGTAAAATAATCACCAAGCTGTTTCAGGCCGCGGATATTATTCGCCCGACTACGCTGCAAAAAACCTTCATCATCCATACTCGACACTGCTGCAGCCAGCGCCAGTGAATTAGCATTGAACGGCTGCCTCACCCGATTTAATAAATCGCACACGGATTTACTGGATATAGCATAGCCAATTCTTAATCCGGCCAAACCGTATATTTTCGAAAATGTACGGGTTACCACCAGGTTGGGATAATCATCGAGCCAGTGCAAAGCACTGGGATAGTCGTTTTCTTCGACATATTCGAAATAAGCCTCGTCGATCACAATTGCGACCTGAGTGGGCACCTGATCGATAAAACGCTTTAATTCTGCACCCGACAGCCAGGTGCCGGTAGGATTGTTCGGATTGGCGATAAAGATCACCCGGGTTCGCTCGTTAATCAGTTCGAGCATCGCAGCTAAATCATGGCCGTAGGGCTGCGCATGGTCCAGCGACATGGCTTTGGCAATCCGGGCTGTCGCTCCGCAGGCCTGCACGACCAGCGCGTAGACCAGGAATGCGAATTCTGAATAAATTGCTTCAGTTCCTCGTTCCAGAAATGTCCTGGCGACTAGATCGAGCACATCGTTCGAACCATTACCAATGGTTAATTGATCACTCTGGATGCCAAGCTTCTCCGCCAGTTTCTGCTTGAGATAATAAGCATTGGCGTCTGGGTATAAATCGATTTTCTGGCTGGCCTGTGTAATCGCTATTTTGACCGTATCGCTGAACCCAAGCGGGTTCTCATTGGAAGCGAGTTTGATCGCATTTGATATTCCAAGTTCACGCTCGAGCTCCTCCACCGGTTTTCCAGGTGTATAAGGCTGCAATAATTTAACTTGCGCGAGCGCAGAATCTATTACCGACATTAGAGAGTAGCTTTGGGGTAGGATCCCAGGATTTTGAATAATGCCGCCTGCTTCTTAAGCTGCTGCAAAGCCTTTTGTACGTTTTCCGAGGTCTGATGACCATCGATATCGATAAAGAAAATGTATTCCCATTTACGCTCCGGCGCAGGACGGGATTCAATTTTATTCATGCTGATCCCATTATCCGCCAACGGCTGTAATAGACCGAGCAAGGCGCCAGGGCGATTTTGGGTCGAGATCAACAACGATGTTTTATCGTCACCACTAGGCCCTACATCCTCCTTACCAATAATTACGAATCGAGTGGTATTGTCGAATAAATCTTCGATATTCTCAAAGCAAACCTGTAAATTAAAATTTTCTACCGCTGGCAGGCCACATATCGCGGCAACAGCTGGGTTCTGACTCGCGATACGCGCAGCTTCGGCATTGCTACTCACCGGAACACGTTCTATTTTAGGAAAATTCTGGTCGAGCCAGTGTCGGCATTGAGCAAGGGATTGCTGGTGCGAATAAATCTGTCCAATTTGTGAAACGTCCTGGGATTGATTCGCCAAATGATGGTGAATGCGCATTTCTACTTCACCGCTAACCCTGAGGTCAGAATCAATAAACATATCCAGTGTATGGCTAATCACCCCTTCGGTAGAATTTTCAACCGGTACCAGTCCATAATCTGCATGCCCGGATTCCACCGAACTGAATACTTCTGGAATACTATTCATAGGAATAGTCGATACCGAATGACCAAAGTGTTTGAACGCGGCACTTTGAGTAAAAGTACCTTCTGGCCCCAGGTAAGCAATTTTCAGAGGTTGTTCGAGCGCGAGACAGGCTGACATCACTTCGCGAACCAGGCGGCCTACTTCTTCATCGCTCAGTGGTCCCTTATTTAAGGCCTTGATGCGCTGTATGACCTGAGCTTCTCGATCTGGACGAAAGAAGTTAATCGACCCCCCCGAATGATCGGAGTATTTCCGCTTAACTTCGGCAACCTCTACTGCACAACCTGCTCTTTGATTAAACAATTCAAGTAGCTGATCATCGATGGCATCAATTTGACTGCGTAGCTTTTGAAGCGAATCGTCACTCATGGGGCTGGTAATAGTCTATTCCTGTTCGTTCGCATCGTCACCATCGTCACCATTGACACTCGATGCGACGGGTTCGATCTGTACCAGTTGTTCATTTTTGCCCAGGCGTATCAGCGTGACCCCCTGGGTATTGCGCGCAAGAATTGAAATATCCGCTACCGGGGTGCGCACTAGCGTACCGGCATTACTAATCAGCATTACTTCCTCGTCGTCTTTGGTTTTTATAGCGCCCACCACGCGACCATTCCGTTTCGAAGTCTGGATCGAGATAACACCCTGGCCGCCTCGTCCCTGGACTGAAAATTGCCTGACACGGGTTCGTTTTCCATAACCATTTTCGGTCGCAAACAATATTTCACCCTCGTCGGAATCGGTCGCTATCAGTGAGATAACCTCGTCACTCGATTTAATTCTAATGCCGCGCACGCCGGCCGCGGTTCGACCCATGGCTCGCACGCTCCCTTCGGTGATTCGAATGCCCTTGCCTGCGCTGGTAAATAACATTAGATCATAACTTCCATCGGTTAACTGCACACCGATCAGGCTGTCTTCTTCACGCAGGTCGAGCGCAATAATACCGTTAGCCCGGGGTCGTGAAAAATTCGATAGTGGTGTGCGTTTGACCTTTCCGCCCGCGGTGGCAAAGAAAATGAACTGATCTTCCGGATACTCGCGTACTGGCAGAATCGCAGTAATTCGCTCATTTGCCTCTAATGGCAACAGGTTCACCATGGGTCGGCCTCGTGCGGTTCGACTTCCGATCGGAAGCTGGTAAACCTTTTGCCAGTAGACTTTGCCGCGCGTCGAAAAACATAATAATGTATCGTGCGTCGAGGCGACAAACATCTGTTCGACGAAGTCTTCGTCCTTGACCTTGGTGGCGGTTTTTCCCCGTCCACCCCGTCGTTGGGCCGAATAAGTTTCTAGTGGCTGTGCCTTGGCATAGCCAAGATGCGAAATAGTAACTACGACATCTTCTTCACTGATTAAATCTTCTACGGTCAAATCCGAATGATCGACCACAATTACGGTTCGCCGCGGCTCAGAAAACTGTTCTTTAATGGTTTCGAGTTCGAGTTTGATTACCTGCTTCAAACGATCATCGCGTTGCAGAATATCGAGTAAGTCTATAATTTTCTCTGAAATTTCC
>SMVA01330772.1_pt1 | contig 16248 bp, 13 predicted proteins | sample 2456451 | NCBI WGS metagenome assembly SMVA01 (sample SAMN11095933, study PRJNA526329) | marine sediment metagenome | biome: Marine sediment; feature: Surficial sediment; material: Deep marine sediment; isolation source: Hadal surficial sediment | place: Pacific Ocean | collected 2014-05 | depth...
AAGCGTTGGGGTTGACGATCGACTGGTGGCAGTTAAGACTTTGATTAGACAGATAAAAATGGTCGGTGTAAGAAGATTTGAACTTCCGGCCCCTGCCTCCCGAAGGCAGGGGCCGCAGTTTCGAATCCGGTCGGGGCCGTCAGAAAACAAAAGGCCCCTTTTCGGGGCCTTCGTCGTTTTCGGCTGCCATCAGATTCGCATCTGCGGTTCGAGCGGAGAAGCGCGGCACCGGACGCCGCAAAAGCCAGGCTGCTAACTACTCTTTACTCGTCTTCAATTTCGAGATAGCGCACCTCACCAGGTACCGGATCTATCTCGAAGCCGAGTTATCCGATCGGCCCTGTAACGGGAACATAAATGCGGAACTCTGAAGAAATGGTCAATTCGCGCAAGGCGACCTCGCGACCGTCCTCACCGGTAAATACATAGTCCTTTCCCGGGGTAATCGTGACCGGGTTCGTAAAGCCACCTTCACGCCAGAATTTTACGGTGAGTTTTGGTGGCGAAACCCGTACTAATGTAGCTTTAAGCTTGGCATATGGCCCGCCATTGCGCTCGACGATCTCGACGCACGAATAGCGGACGCCCGCGAATTGTTCCAAGACTTCTGTTGAGAAATTCGCGTTTTCGCAGGTTACTTCCTCGGCGCTCGCTGCTGGAATGGCTGCAAACGATGCAACTGCCGCCACAACTGTGAATATGTTGGTTTTTTTCATTTTTTGGACCTCTATTGGTGGTTTGTTCTATCCGGTCTGATTAACCCGTTTCGAAGTGCGAAACAAGAGCACGGGCGCGCATTAAAGCAGACTGAATCATCCGGGGCAACAGGACAAGAGCGTGAGCTCCACGAAACGCGTATAGCGGGGTGGGGTTCCAAATTATATACCATTCGCTAAAATTAAATGAGGGCCCCGGGTAGTGTGGCTCTGCCTGGCAACGCGCTGATTGTAGGCGACGCCGCACACCCAACCCGCAGCGTAATCACTATCTGCGATGAATTTTGGCAACGACGGCAATTCCTGTCGTCTGTCAAATTAGTGACTCAAATCAAGGAAGAAAAGCGAATGGCAGACTCTCTCTACGCTCGACTCGGCGGTTATGACGGAATCGCAATGTTTGCAACAACACTCGTAGGCCAGGCACAGAAGGACGAAACGCTTGCACGTTTCTGGGCCAATCGTGGCGTGGACCGAATTGCTCGCGAAGTGCAGCTTCTGATCGACTATCTCGTCAAAGAGACTGGCGGACAGATGTACTATACCGGTCGCGACATGGCACTTTCTCACCAGGGCATGGGGATCACTGCGGCGGACTGGACACGATTCATCGAAATTGTGACGAGTGTTGCTGGCGAGCTGGGTGTTGGCCCGACACAAGGCGGTGAAGTGCTGGAGTTCCTGGACAGTCTCAAAACCGACATCGTTACCGCTTAGCTCCTGAATCCTGTTTGAAAAGCAGGAGCAATCATTCGTCGTCGTTCAGATCAGTTATTAATCGTCGCAAATCTTCATTGCGGGTTGTCGTTATGCGCACTCTGTCGTAACCGGTGCGAATGCGGTGGTCGCTACGCGGCATCTCGACGCAGTCTGATGCATTGTCAGTGACACCATTTCATCAGATCCGACCGGGCGAAACGCCAGCAATACGGTGATGCCGTGCTCCGAGCCGGCGGGATGCGCATGCAATCCAGCATCGCATTGCACAACGAAATTATCATCCTCAAATGCGCCTGAGTCAGACAGTGAGCACATGTAGGCATGTACCTGGCTCTGGATTCTCGCCGCAACAGGAATTGAGCCTGCTTCGAACACGGCCCAGCGAATTGCCTGTTCGATCGTAGTCGTGATTGCCAAAGAAAGGCGGCGACTGGTCAGGCTGGTGAAATTTCGCTCCAATTGTTCTGCGCGTGCCAGCGTCACGGATCCACATAGCGTAGCCTGGCCGCCGCTTCTGCCAGCGATTACATTCAGCCCCTCCCTGACCAGCATGCGAGCGTCATCGACAGTTATATCGATCGCCGGAACCAGGTGACGATTAAAACCGAACCCTCTCTGGTCGACGTCCTCCCACGGGCCTCTGCTACTGTCGAGCTTGCACAATAATCCTGCTATCGCTCCACCCGCCACCCTGGCGACAAGGTTTGAATCTTTACGAGAACGAACGCGTGGGAAATAGGCAAGGATATTGGAACTGGCATAACTGGCTTCTTTTATACCGTTGATCGCACTGCGCACATCGCGCCAATCGGCCGGCGGGTCCAGAATTAGCATTGCCCCGCGTCGTCGACAGTAAAGTTCTGCAGCAAGGACAGCTGCCGGGCCAGGCACCTGGTCGAGGCCTGGCGGTGGCAGGTACAGCAGATCAATGCGATCAATTTCGTTCAAGGCAAATATGCCGCTGCCTCGAATCGCCGATCCGACGAGGTCATAATCGGATAGCTGCGCACCATCGTTGCCGCGTTGAGCATGTTCGGCGTAACCTTCCTCAGTAGCGGCGGGCCTGCCCGCAGGGAGCGGCGTTTGCACGCGGATCAGCGTTGAAGATAACAGCGCATATTCAACGAAATTACGTTCTCCCTCCCTGCAAGTGACGCGCCGAAATATTTCCTGATCCGCGACCAGACCTGTATCCGGCGAAATTCTTTGTACCGTGAGATTAAAGTGATGCTGGTCACCCTTATCTATTCGGTCATAGTCGACAGCAGCCCGGATGTGCTCAGTCGAACCCGGTTCTACTGCACGCAACACCAGCACGCCGCCACTCGCTGGCAGGCAAATCATCGAACCCCGGGCGCTGTTGGCCACGCGTACGACAAAAAGCCTGCTGCCACCATGTTCGAAAAATTGTTGTACAGCTGGCCCTAAGCTGCTGCGTTGCCAGGTGCCGCCGAATCGGCGACAAAACGCTGTATAGCTGTTGACGAGAACGGGAGTGTGCAGGGGGCCGCGAAGCGCACGGCCAACGAAAGCTGCCGTCGTTTCAGTTGCTACGGCGATGGGTTGATCCATTGCCGCAATTTCTGTGACCGTAATACCCCGGTCCAATTCGTCTGACAAATCTATCTCCGCGATTGCAAGTCAGATATCCGTGCCTGCATTCTAAATACTGCTCACTGCAGATGCTATTGTTGGCGAGCATAAATACTGACTAAATCCGATGTCTAAATCTGACTACCTGCAAGCAAGATTTCCTGTTCTCGGTGAAAAACTGCCGAGAATGCATCTCGCGACCTTGCCTACACCGGTTCACGAGCTTGAAATCGACCCCGGATCAGGCCGGAGAAGCCTTTCAATAAAGTATGACAATCTCACCGGCAGCACTTATGGCGGTAATAAGGTCCGCAAACTGGAGTACATTTTTCCGTGCGCACTGGCGAAAGGCTGCAAGCGTATTGCGACATTTGGCGCAGCAGGGTCAAACCATGCCCTGGCAACTGCCTTGTATGCGCGTCAAGCAGGATTCGAGTGCACGGCGTTTTTGTCGCACCAGGCAAAGACTGGATTGGTGGCAGCCACGCTTAATATGCACCTGCGAAACCACACGGACCTGGTTCGTTATGGCGGTGCCTACAAAAGCCGAGTAAACACATTGCGAGAGAATTTGTGGGGAAAAGGTGCCTGGGTCATTCCTATGGGCGGCTCATCATGGCGTGGCACGGTTGGTTTTATCGCGGCAGGCCTTGAGCTTGCATCACAGATTGAAAATAAGGAAATCCCGCTGCCTGACAGGCTGTATGTCGGCTCCGGAACGATGGGTACGGCGGTCGGGCTGGCGTTGGGCCTCGCTATAGCTGAGCTCAAAACGGAGGTACACGCTGTGCGTGTATCGGATACGTCGATCGCCAATGAAAAGGCGATGGGGTCACTCCTGCATAAGACGGCCGCGATGCTGTGGCGCCTGGATAGCTCGGTGCCGGCGGACCTCGCTGCACGAGCGAACCTGAGAATGCGCCATGGTTTTTTCGGGCCAGGCTATGCGCAATCCACTGCCGCTACCGATGAAGCAATAGAGTTCGCAAAAAGCCAGCTCGACGTCACACTCGAGCCGACTTACACAGGAAAGACGATGGCAGCATTGCTCGACGATATGCGGAAATCGGGCGCCGGCGAGATAAAATTTCTGTACTGGCACACCTACAATTCAGTGCCACTCGATGTACCAACTGATCACCCGTTGGATGAACAGGCACTGCCAAAAGAATTTCTCAGGTATTTTAGATTGGCGGATCGCCCGCTGGGCGGGCTCCTACAGTGCTAATTAGTTTTGTAGAGCCCGCCCAGCGGGCGAATCTGCACTTTAGTCGAGAGTGGCATCTTTCTCATCGCTGGCAGCTAACTCAGCGATACCTTCCTCATCGATTGGCTCGTCAAGAATTTCACGCACTTCGGCAAGTGTCGGTTGATCTGGATCGGGCTCATAAGTGTTGCGGACCACGCGGGCACGCTCGATAACTTCAACCGAGTCCGCCAGCAATACCCGGATTGGAACACCCTGTGCATCACTTGCGACTGTACGCGCCTTATCCTGCTCTGCAGGATCGACAAAGGAGCCTGAGGTATTACCAACGAACTCGAACACTTTTTGCAGGTGTTCTTCCGGGCTCACCGCATCATCTTCCAGCGGCATATGACTTTCGAAATACAACTCGCCGCCTTTCCAGCCGGCAAGGTAGGGCTCGTTGATGATATTCACCACCTCGCCGGTGTCGACCATTGAGTACAACAGCTCAATGTTTTCCGGGTACAAACGGACACAGCCGTGGCTGACGCGCATGCCGACACCATAGGGCTGATTGGTGCCATGAATCAGGTAGCCTGGCATGTCGAGTTTGAGCACGAATTTTCCAAGCGGATTGTCCGGACCGGCCGGCACAACAGACCCTATCGGATCACCCGCATCTGCGTGTTCCTTACGCACTGACGCCGGAACGTACCAGACCGGATCCCTGGCTTTAGAAATCACTTTCGCACCGCCCAACGGGGTATCCCACCCTACCCGGCCGATACCGATCGGATAGGTCATGACGTAAGCGGCTTCGCCGTCTGCGACTTCCGGAAAATAGAAAAGGCGCTTGGACGCAATATTCAAAACGATACCGCGGTGCGGGACATTCGGCAGAACATACTGTGTGGGCAAGAGAATCGCCGTGTTGTCGCCCGGCAACCATGGATCAATACCAGGATTTGCGGCGACCAGCTCGTCGTATCCCAGGCCGTACTCACGTGCCAGATCGGAGAACGTGTCGCTGTCCCTGGCGAACACCAGTTGCGGCTCACCAATCACCGATTGTTCGGGGGAGACGAGGGTGAAGTAATTGCGGTTGATGGGTTCGAGGCGGGGACGCTCTTCTGCCGGCGGTAGTTTCACCACCTGCGGCTGTGGCTCCTCATAGTAGCCTTCAAACAGCGTGCAGCCGCTCATAACAGTTGCTGCCAGCAGCAGTCCTGCAATCTTGCTTACCTGGAATTTGATTTTCAATTCCTCGCTGGAACGAATATCGATGCCGGATGCTCCCGGAATTCTGGATTTTCTCAGAAAACGGCCATAGATACTAATTCAGGTTTTTTTGCCGAGCCGAAGAGTTATCGGCCAGCTGACCTCACGAGCGCCCGAGCCCCAGTGCTGCTGCAATTCATCTTTCACTGACGCTGTAGATTCCTCGCCGGTCGCCGCCAGGTAGCGCCGGGATGCAGACCAGGTGCGCATGTAGCCTAGTACTCATTCAAGGGGATATTCACGGGTTCAGCGAGTTGTGAAGCGGTTGACCGCTAGGCGCGTCTCGAAGGTCAATGGCGTGTCCTTGCCAAGAGGCGCAACACCGCGGACGACCGCTGCACGACTCGCCCGAAGGGAGCCACCCGGATGATCCAATACGGCGTTGCAGCCCTTGAAAAGGACACGCCATTCTCTTCGGACTGCGCCTTGTCTTGGATCATCCGGGTGGCTCTGAACCCGTGAATATCCCCTTGAAGGAGTACTCGCATATCGCTCGCGGTCCAGGTGGCGCTCATGCAAAACGATGCGGCCGGAAATTCGGCGACCGGCAGTGTGATGCTTTGATAATGATCGTCGACGATAGCCCGCTCCGCTGGCCAGTACCGCTCAATCCCGGCAAATACCTTCTCGATGATTTCCTCGCAGGCTACGTTCATAGCACCATACGGCAACTACGCCGGCGGGTTTTAACACGCGCATTGCCTCGCTGAAAAATCGATCGATATCGAACCAGTGCAACGCCTGGGCCACGGTCACAATATCGACTGATGCAGCATCCAGTCCCGAAGACTCGGCGCGTGCAACTCGAAAATCGATTTTTTCCTGGCGGCTGGCGCTCGCGATCTACTGTGCGCTGGCGTCGGTCGCTATGATCTTTGCAAAATGTGGCGCCAGTGACCGGGCGGCCTGACCGTTGCCCGTTGCGCAGTCCCAGGCGAGCCTGTGCTCGCCACACTGCGCTGCAAGATACGTGAATAGTGATTCAGGATAGCCCGGACGTAACTCGGCATAACGCCCCGCGTGGCCGGAAAAGTGATCTTTGAAACCGCTGTCAGATCAGGCTATTTGTCGCAATTCGGTGAGCGTCCTGCTGCCTGTGCCTCATTATATAAGGCCAGTGCTTTCGGATACTCGTCGATTAACGATTCAATTCGTGTATCGCCTGAGGGGTGGGTAGACATGAACTCCGGAATTTTTGCTTGTCCACTGGCGTTCATGTTTTTCCAAAGTTCGACGCTCTCTCGCGGATCGAATCCGGCACGCGCCATGTACTCGAGCCCGATTACGTCGGCTTCGGTTTCCTGCATACGTGTGAACGGATTCGACAACCCCAGCGAATTGGCGGTTGAAAGTGCGTTATAAGCGCCCTGAGTCTGGTTGTAGTAGCCGCCGCCGAGAATGATCGCCAGCACTTCGACGCCATAGCTGGTCAGCTCACCGCGACTTGCCCTTTCATTGGCATGGTGCGCAGTAACATGCGCGACCTCGTGTCCGAGGACCGCCGCCAGCTGATGCTGATTCTCTGTCATGCTGAGCAAGCCCGCTTTGACGACAATCTTGCCACCTGGCATGACGAAAGCGTTGATGTCGGGCTGGTTCACAATTGCCAGCTCCCAGTACAGCGCTGCGTCATCGCCATCCAGAACGCCAACGATTGCATCGGCCACACAGGCCACGAAGTCGATAGTGGCGCGATCGCCTACCAGGGGTGAATTCTCGCGAATAATCGCCATCTGCCGCGCCCCTTCCTGGGCCAGCGTGGCCTCTGATTTTAAAACCAGTTGCCTGCGCCCGGTCGGCGTGGACGTACATGAGGACACCAGGACTCCAAGAAGCACTAATGAAATCAAGTATTTGACTGTCGAACTCATGTTGGTCACTCCCTTTTGCTCCGCCCGATTATAGCCGATTTGCGTCGTGATCGGTGCTACAGCCGGAGGCAGGACGATCTGCCTGCTCATTATTCGACCGGATATTCCTGTCAGGGTTCCCACGACAATCTGGTACTCCGTCACGGTAGTATTGATGCAGTACTAGCGTGGCAGGCGACTTTCGAAACGACGTCGCCAACCAGCACTATCAACCTTCTCGAGCACGGCGTCGACACCGCCCATAAGGCGTTTTTGCAGTGGTTGTTTGATCTTGTAGGCCACGCGGTAAAGATCACGATCCTTTGCCAGATCCGCAAGTAACTCATCGCTGGTCCTGATTTCGTCCGCGAGACCGAGTTCCAGCGCGTGGGTGCCATACCAGTGTTCACCCGTGGTCACTTTTTCCAGGTCCATGTCCGGGCGGTACTTGCCAACCGCGCTGGTGAACAGTCTATGCACATCTTCCAGTTCCTCTTTCAGCTTGGCGCGGTCTTCATCTGTATTGACACCAAACATCGTTACGTTTCTCTTGTACTTGCCCGCCGTTATCTGCTCGAAATCGATACCGTGACTGTCCATGAGTCGATTGAAATTCGGTATCTGTGCAATTACGCCAATTGAGCCAAGAATCGCAAAGGGTGCCGCAATTATTTTGTCCGCCACACACGCCATCAGGTAACCACCACTGGCGGCGACCTTATCGACGGAAACGATCAAAGGAATGCCCTTCTCCCGAATACGCACCAGTTGCGATGCTGCAAGTCCGTGTTCATGAACAACGCCACCGTGATTGTCCAGGCGCACGATCACCTGGTCATCGGCGGTTGCAACTTCAAGAATTGCACTGACTTCCTCACGCAACGACGGTACGGCACTGGCCTTGAGATCACCCTTAAAGTCGATGACATAACCACGCGGTCGCACCTCGTCCGATTTCGCTTCGGCCTTGTCACGTTTCTTCTCGGCCTTGTGTTCTTTTTTCCAGTCTGCTTTGTTCATCACGGCATGTTTCAACTCGCCGGCAAGCGCCTGGAATTTCTTGTTCAGGTTCTCGACTTCGAGGCCTTCATGGTGACTGGCCTTCTTGCCCGCAGCGGCGGCAGTGCCAATGACAATGACGATCGCGACAACGATAGTTACCGTCTTTAAAAGAAAGAGACCGTATTCGGCAAAAAATTCAATCATGAGATCACTGGATATTTAGAAGGGAATGGTTGTGTCAGACAGCGATGCCGACATTGTTTTTCTGCAGCACCTGCTCTGCACGATAACTCGAGCGGATCAACGGGCCCGAGACAACCTCGAGGAATCCTTTGTCCAGACCCTCCTGTCGGTACGCAACAAATTCATCCGGCGTCACATAGCGCTCAATCGGCAGATGATTGGGTGTCGGTCGCAGGTATTGCCCCAGCGTCAGGATATCGACGTTCGCGGCACGCAAATCGTCCATGGCCTGCAGGATTTCGTTATCGCGCTCTCCCAGGCCCAGCATCAGGCTGGTCTTGGTCAGAACGTCCGGTCGATACTTTTTGGCATGCGTGAGCACGGCAATGGTCTGTTCGTAACCGGCACGCGGATCGCGAACAGTGTGGGTGAGTCGACGGACCGTTTCGATATTCTGCGCGAAAACCTGCAGACCTGAATCCACGACTTTTTCAACATGCTCGAGAACGCCGTTGAAATCCGGGGTCAGTGCCTCGACAGCGGTCTGCGGGTTCATCTTGCGAATTTCCTGCACGCAGGATGCATAGTGCGCCGCACCGCCGTCTTCGAGATCATCGCGATCAACCGAGGTAATAACGATGTAAGTCAAATTCATGAGTTTGACCGCTTTGGCCGTATTGAGGGGTTCTTCCGCATCCAGCCAGCCACGCGGATTGCCGGTGTCGACAGCGCAGAAACGACAAGCCCTGGTACAAACGGAACCCATGACCATGATCGTTGCCGTGCCATTGTTCCAGCACTCACCAATATTCGGGCACATCGATTCTTCACAAACGGTGCTCAGCCGATGCTCCCGTACGATCTGGCGCACCCCCGAATAGCGGGCACCCGATGGCAACTTCGCCCGTAGCCACTTAGGCTTCGATCCGTACTGCATTGCCTCAGCATCAGCACGGACCTTCATGCCATTCTTGATGGCTGAGAAGCCCTGCTCCGTCTGATATTTCCTGCCACTTTCGACAACAGGAATACCGCGAAGATGGGATTTGTTGTGAATATCTTTATCGATCATTGCTTGCTGGTCTGATTAACGCGCCAAAGTCGCCCATTTTCGCACATTTTGGGATCGCAGTGTCAGTAGGAATCCAGCGAAATACCGCTGCGTAGCGACCGTTAAATTGGAAGATATCTCGTAGGAGCCCGCCGTACGATAGGAGCAGGGTCTCAATCCTTGTGAACAGCGATCTATCGGCACGGGCGAATTATATTATTCGCCCGCTGGGCGGGCTCCTACAGCATTCGTGAGAGTAAAAAAAATGCGTAGGGAAAGTCAGAGGGCAATTCGCCTACATAGCCAAAAATTAAAAAGTGGCCAGGTGCCAATTGATCTTTAGCGCAATGACATAAGAATGGCAAGACCCCAACCAAAAAAAATCCCGGGCATAAATCCGGGAAAATCAGGGGGCAATTCGCCTACATAGCTTTTAAGAACGTTAGTGACCGGCGCGAATTGATCTTTAGCGCGGTGCCAGGACATTGGCAACACCAAGACAAAAAAATCCCGGGCATAAACCCGGGAAAATCAGGGGGAAAAACCTAATACGCCAGAAAAAAACCGTTAATGCAACCGCGACCAACTAACCAACTGAACCGAACTCCGTCGCAAATCAAAATTCTTTGCCAGCACTGCTTCAATATCGGTCACATCAGAGTCGTGATCCATCGGTCGGCTGAGTTCAACGACGCCACTGAATTCATTTCCGCCGCGATAATCTGCGTCGGTCAACCGGAACTGTGTGAAGTACTTTGCGGACATGTGCTTGAGACTACGCCGGCGTCTCGTGTTGGTCTGTGAGCCAAAGCACAGATTTGGCTGTGAGCTGACAATCGGGGCCAGGGGCCCCAAAGTAGCCGCAGACGCATAATCCGCATCTCGCCGCTGCCAGGGCCGGGCCGGGTCGTCCAAAATCCTTAAATCAGACGAAATTCGGACCCGGCGCGCTCGCGAGATGCCCTGTGGCGGCGTAATATGCCCTGCTGCGACATAATGTATTGCGCATAAAGAGATGCAATGCACAGAATTGGGCTATCGGGATATGTAAAATCCCGGATAGCGCTTTAATTATTCATAACTTATTATTTTTCTATTTATTCGGAACTACAGAATGGCCTCCCTAACCAGTTTTGTCAGACTGCTTCTGCTCACCACATTCATGCTGGCCGCGAGCAACGCCAATTCGCAGGATGAACTGCGCAAGACCTTTTTCAAAGACGTTGACGTATCCCGTGCCACCGCCGAAACGGCAAACGCAAAATTGCTGGCTCCCAAAAGCTACGACGCCGGCGTCAAAGATTACATCTCGGCCGAACTTGGCCTGCAGCGCGGTCGTAACATCGAATACGTACGCAACAAAGCAGCCGATGCGGAAGAACACTTCGACACCGCAGCCAAAACGGCGGGCCTGGCGAAAACTGTTTTGTCACAGGTAATGAAAAGCCGGCAGGATGCCGCGAATGCCAAGGCGCCGGAATTGTCGGCGGATATATGGGAAAAAGCGCAGCGGGAATTCGGCTACGCGATCCGCTATCTCGAGCGTGGCGATCTGAAAAACGCGAAGAAGAAGGACATTTCGGCAACGAGCCTGTATCGCGATGCGGAGCTGGTCGCCATCAAGGCGCAATATCTCACCGAGACGCGCTCATTGCTGGCACAGGCAGATCGGGCGAAAGTGGGTCGTTATGCCCCGCTGACCCTGGGAAAAGCCAAGCAATTGCTGGCCGATGCCGAGCGCGAGCTTAGTGAAAACCGCTATGACACGGATTTGCCGCGCAACCTGGCGCGACAAGCCAATTACGAGGCAAAACACGCGATTTATTTATCGGAGGTTGTACGTGATGTACGCGATAAAGATCTGACAGTCGAGCAGTTGATACTGAACTGGGAAAAACCTCTCGAGGATATTTCAGGCGCGGCCGACATTGTACCGTTCATGTCTGACGGACATGAAAAACTGTCGCTCGAACTGGTGACCTACATTGAGAACCTTCGTGCTGCGGAGCAAAGTCTGATGCAGGAGTCCGAGGCCAACATCCTGCGGCTCGCGGACATCGAGGAAGAAGTTCGGGCGCTTGACGAAAGACTCGGCGGCGCAACAGTCGAACGTGCGGCACTGATACAGCGGCTCGAAACGCAGGCAAGAGTTAAAGAACAGTTTGAGCGGGTTGAAAAGATGTTTAACCGAAACGAGGCACGTGTATTCCGTGAGGGAGATCGCGTAATTCTGCGCCTGGTTGGCCTGACTTTCGACAGCGGCAAGTCAGATATCAAACAATCAAGTTTCGATCTGCTCGCCAAGGTGGAAAGGGCGATTGATGTATTTCCGAGCTCTGAACTCGTTATCGAGGGGCATACTGACTCCTACGGTGGCGACGAATCCAACCAGGTGCTGTCGCAGCAACGCGCGGAATCTGTGCAGCAATACATGGTTAATGCGATGCGAATTCCCAGCTACCGCCTGATAGCAACCGGATATGGCGAGACCAATCCCGTTGCCAACAATGAGACTGAATCTGGCCGGGCCAGAAACCGACGTATCGATATCGTCATCAAGCCGAATCTTGATCCACCGTATCCGGTCTCATCTGCTGACGCCACCAATTACTAACTACTCGCGCGGTTACCTCGTTCACGAGGTAACCGTATTCGGCATGCACGCTTAACTCACCATCCATGTGGTAGTAGTTGTACATCGTCCGATCTTCGATACCTGCAACCAGGCCAAGCTCAATCATCTCGCCGAAGTCGTTATTCAGGGTCATATCGATGGCAGTCAGCTCGCCGATCGCGGCCAGGTTAATCCAGTCAAGAATATTTGCCGGGTACCGTGTCTTGCCGCTCGCCGTTGTGCCCAGCAAGTTACGCTGAATAACGTTTTGTCCGAGTGGGCTACCCATGGTTACCAGCAAATGCACACTGACATCTCGTTCAGATGCCTGCGACATCTGCCACAGCGCATCGTAAGCAATGACAGAACCCATACTATGTGCCAATAACAACACCGGTCGCCCTTCTCTGGCTGCTCGCTGCAACGGGTCCTTCAAAGTCTGCCGCGCCATGTCGGCAACATCATTCTTGTTTTTGTTGTAGCGATTCAGGTCATGTAAGTGGAGCTGTAACTCCTCAGTGGCGAAGTGCGGCAGCATAACCGGCAGGCCATCTGCAACGCGGAAAAGCCAGCGAACCATTTTGCGCCGCCACGAAGACGCCAGCGCCCGGTCGGCCTCACTGGCATGTTGCCTTTTCAGGAGCGCATCAATGTCTGCCTGATCCAGTCCGATATCGCGATACTCACCATAAAAGTCGTAAGTCCAGCTCGCTATCTCGAAGCTCCGCTGGTTTGCTGCAAGCGTCGTCGCCAGATCGGAATCAATGCGCCGAATCCCCTCCAACAGACAACGAAACAATTCATGCCGATGCGCCACCGGCTCCGGCTTCGGCCGCAATCCGGGAATGAACAAGATCAGAGGATCGGCTGACATATTGGCTGTCCTTTCTCTTCTCACCGTCGCCAGGCGGACTGCAACAGGCTGCGTAATTCAGTGACGGTCGTTACCACAACATCAGGTTGCTGCAGATGTTCCGGCCAGTCGGCACCCGTCCTGTTCATCCACGCCGTTCGCAGCCCTGCTTCGCGCGCGCCATCGATATCTGTTTCCGGATGATCACCGACATGCAATATTTCTAGGGCAGAATAGCCGCTGCGCTCGATCGCCACCTCAAAAATTTCCCGTGCCGGCTTGGCTGCACCGACGTCAGTTGCCGTAATTACATCGTGAAACAAATGATCGATGCCAATTTTTTGCAAGCTGGCATTGCCATTGGTCAGTGCGAGAATTCGAAAGTCTTGAGCAAGCAATTCCAGATTCGATAGCACGTCCGGAAACAACTCAACCTCATTTCGTGCCTGATCAAAAACTTCGAACGCGGGCTCCACAAGGTCTGTCGCATAACCCGACTCCTGCGCCAGACGTTCAAGGACCTTCTGGCGTAAAAAGCGAAAATCGTGTTGCTGGTCGACAAATTCGTCCATGACGGACACGCGAATATTAAGTACGTCCGTTGCCGAAAAGCCAGTTGCAATGCGCGGATAGTTTTCCGCCAGCCAATCCCAAAGTTTTGCCTCAGCGCGCTGAATAACGGGCCCTATCTCCCACAGGGTGTCATCAAGATCCAGAGTGATGGCGCGAATACGATGCAAAACGAGTCCTGTTGCCAAGTGGATGAATTTTATCGGCCGGGAGACCCTATAATGATACAAAGTCTAATTGAAGCACATAGCGGGAAACCGGCAACGATGAAATATCTGCATACCATGGTGAGAGTTAACAACCTTGATGAGTCACTGGACTTCTACTGTCAGAAACTGGGGCTAACCGAACTCAAACGCTACGATAATGAAACTGGCCGATTCACCCTGGTGTTCCTGGCCGCGCCCGGAAACGAGGAAGCGCAGGTGGAGCTGACCCACAACTGGGACCCGGAAGAGTATGACGAGGGACGCAATTTTGGCCACCTGGCTTATGCAGTGGATGATATTTATGCGGTTTGCCAGCGATTGCTTGATGCGGGAGTGACCATCAATCGCCCGCCCCGCGATGGCCACATGGCTTTCGTCAGGTCGCCGGACAATATCTCGATTGAATTATTGCAAAGCGGCGACGCACTGGCGCCTGCGGAGCCATGGGCGTCAATGGAGAATGTCGGGCATTGGTGAAACATCATCTCTCTGACAATGCCAACAAAGCACCCGTAGGAGCCCGCCCCAATCCTCCTGCATTGCTAAAAAAACTGCCTTAAGGTCGGTGAGGATTGATCTTTAGTGCCCTGCTCAAGAGAGAACGAGTGGTGATAACGGAGGCATCGCCCGCTGGGCGGGCTCCTACAAGTTCTTTCAGGAGATTACGGTGGCCTCCGGCAATAGCGGCGGTAGCGTATCCGTTGGCCGCTCGGGTTTTTCGTTTGTCAAAACCGAAAACGACCGCATTGCCCTGGCCAACGCTTCGCCATCCCACGATTGGTCGCCGGCTCCGTAACTGGCGTTACACAACGCCTCGAGCTGGGTGGACAACGGCAGTGACACCCGCGTCGCTATCGTGCCAATACTGCGCGGCGCGTCATCGGGCCATTGCAGTTTTCCCCAGTCGAGCATAGCCGTTTTGATGCCCGCTACATCATCGGCAAGTGCCGCTTTACGTGCTGCCTTCAGGAACCTTGCCTGTTGTTTGTGAATGGGCGGCGGTGGCGGCCCTTTCGGTTCGCTGGCAGGCGCTCGTCTCGACCACCACCAGGCCACCAGGGTTAATACCCAGACGGCAGCGAGAACTTCGCTAACCAGTAGCCAGAAATCACTCTGTATAACTTTCGTAGCACCAACGGCTTCACTTTCTTCCGCTTCGACAAGTTGTTCTGCGATAACCGGCGGCGGCACCAGGGTTGCTGATGGGAGTATGTTCAAAGTTGTACCCGGCAGGCTGGCAATCTCCCACATGCCGGTATCGATGTTCCACCACGGCAACTCCAATGCCGGTAATTTAACTTCGCCTGCTACCACGCCGATTAATGCATATTGATCCCTGCGAATGGCCCTGATGCCGGCGGCCTCGGCCGTATCGCGAAATTCCGGCTTGTCCGGGTAGATTTTAACCGAGTCCGACACGGCCGGATCGAGCACCGGGATTTGCGTTGATAGCTGGCCCAATGCGGTAACCGTTATGTGGCGGGTAATCGGCTCACCGGCCGGGAGATTACCCGGGTCGCGTGACCAATCCTCGCTCAACGTAACTGAGCGCGCCGGAAACCATGCAGCATTGGCAAAACCATCGGGTGGTGGCGGAATCGGATTAACGACAACATCGATCGCCGCAGATTCGAAAATCTTTCGACCGGTGATGCGGCCGTCACGCAAAACGCGGGCTTCAAACCTGGCCGGGGCGATCGAGATCTGACCGCTCTCCTGCGGGAACAATGCATACACGCGTTCAACGACTTTGTAATCCTTGCCATTTAACACCGCGTCATAACTTCTTTCTTCGCCGGCTCCTTCTATCAGTACCTCGACGCCACTGATGTTCGGTTCACTCAGTCGTGGTTGTCGGGTTGCGACCGCGCGATAAACCTTGACGGTGTATATGACCTGCGCCTGCACATAGCTTTCATCATGATCAACCTCAGCCGTTACAAAGATGTCTGCCTCACCCGGCAGAGAATTTGACGGTGGCAATATCGTTACCGGCACCGGTTCACTTTGCTCAGAACCAACGATGACCGGTGGGATAATCAGGTTACCTTCACGCTTTGCCATCAGTACGTAGGTCCACGTACGCGAGCGACTGATCTGTCCGTTAACGATTGTCGTGTTACTTAGCTGACTGCGGTTACCGATGTAGAAGTCTGCATCCAGCGCGGATGCATCCGGTTCGATATCGATCGCTGTATTGACCATCACCTTGAAAGTGAATGATTCGTTCAGCTCTACATTTGATCTGTCGACACTCGCTACCACCGCTGCATTGGCGACGCCGGCGAACCACAACGATGTAATCAACAGCGAGTTTGAGACAACCGCCAGCCGTTTTTTGCAATGCGTATTTACCATGGTTGTACCTCATCGTCGGGCCACAGACTGTTGCCGTCCTGATCTTTGCCCTGACGCTGATA
>SMVA01161624.1_pt1 | contig 16246 bp, 14 predicted proteins | sample 2456451 | NCBI WGS metagenome assembly SMVA01 (sample SAMN11095933, study PRJNA526329) | marine sediment metagenome | biome: Marine sediment; feature: Surficial sediment; material: Deep marine sediment; isolation source: Hadal surficial sediment | place: Pacific Ocean | collected 2014-05 | depth...
AAGGGATACGTCCTCGGCACTTAACTCGATAGAGCGGCCCAGGTGCAGGTGCAGAGGTCCGTTTATGGATAATTTTCGATTGAGTAACTCGCTGACGAAAACTTCTGCGTTACTCTTGAAGCGCCCCAGGTCCAGCGTGAAAGCGAGCGCAATTGAAATTGCCAGGACAGCAACTATCGCAACAAAAAAATAAAGCGCAATTCGTGCCCAGCGCATAAATTGAGACCTTTCAAGGAGTAAAAACTCTGAGGGAGCCATACTATCGCCAACAGGGCGATGCTGCACATCGCCCGGGCGGCGCCGGCCGTTTTTTCAAGGCTTGTCCCAACGATGTAACGGTACGATGGTCCCCGCCTTGAATTCGCTCGTGTCGCGCTCCAGTTCGACGTAGCCGTCGGTACCGCTCAACGCCCTGAAGTCTCCGGACGTATTGGTGCTTACAGGAACTGCGACATGCACGCCGGCGTCGTCGGTCTGCACCTTTACCGGCACGAAATTCGTCAGTGCTGGTGCAAACTCGATGGACCTGGCAAGTTTGGCAACTTCGGCAACTCGTGGCGCGCGCGCGCTGGCGTTGAGAAGGGCGGGAAGCACATAGTGTCGGGCGCAAACGAGTGACGATACCGGATTGCCAGGCAGTGCAAACACGGCTTGTCCGGCAGCGCCCAGACCGAACCACATGGGTTTGCCGGGTCGCTGGCTGATTTTGTGGAACACTTTCCTGACTCCCAGGTCGGCAAGAACCTGCGGCACGTAATCGGCCTTGCCCATCGAGACGCCGCCACTGAGAATAAGTACGTCCGCCTCGGACAAGTGCTCACCAATACGCCGGGTCAGCAAATGCAGGTCGTCGGCCAGGTGATCGTGAATGCAGTCTTTGAAACCTTGCTGCTGCAACAACGCCACGAGTGCCGGACCGTTCGACAGGCGAATTTGATGGGACTCTATGGGTTTGCCCGCTTCGATGAGTTCATTGCCGGTGGAGATAACACGCACGACCGGTAGCTGGCTAACCCCCACCTGTGCGAGGCCGCACGAAGCGATCACTGCGATATCCAGCGGGGAAATCTGGATTCCGGGGCCAAGTACCTTGGTACCTTCCTGATAATCGGATGCTTGTTGATGAATGAATCTGAATTGTTGCGTCGCGTAGTCGCTTTCGACCTCCGCGTAGCCCGAGGCCACGTTCAGTCGTTCCACCGGAATGATGCAGTCACTACCACGCGGCAAAACGGCACCTGTCATTACTTCAAAACACTCTGCAAGGTCGGTGAGCGCGCTCTCAGCGTCTCCAGCGTGTTGTGTGGCCACAATCCGAAAGCGCCGTTGTCCGGCATCCAACGTCGCGAAATTCACTGCAATGCCATCCATCATCACGCGATCAAACGGAGGCTGGTCACGTTCGGCATATACAATTTCTCGCAGTATTCGACCGGGCGCGACCGCAAGAGCTACTTCCTCCACACCGAGCGATGTTATCGATTCGGCGATGGCCCTGGTCGCATCGTTAGAAGTCAGCATCGGAATTCAACCACGGGCGATCGCTCGATGGCCGATATCGGCACGATGAAATTCATCCACCCAGGAAATTCCGCCGGCGATCTCATAGGCCTTGTTCCTGGCTTCAAGCACGTTAGCTCCAAGGCCAACCACACATAGCACCCGCCCTCCGGTTGTCACAACGTCGTCGCCTTCGATCGCGGAACCGGCGTGAAATACTTTGCTGGAAGCGCCCTCGTCTTGCGGTAAACCCGATATGACGTGGCCCTTGGTATATTCGCCGGGGTACCCACCCGCAGCCATGACCACGCCAAGTGCTGCCCGCGAATCCCAGTGGACCTTCTGCTGCTCAAGCGTGCCCTCAAGAGTCGCCTGGCACAGCTCGACCAGGTCTGATTTCAGGCGGCACATTATCGGTTGCGTCTCAGGATCTCCGCAGCGGCAATTGTACTCCAGCACCCTGGGAGTGCCGTCGTCGTCGATAATCAGGCCGGCGTACAGAAAACCGCGATAGAGAATGCCGTCGGCGGCAAGGCCGCGCAGCGTCGGCTGGATGATGGTATTCATGACACGATCTTCGAGCGCGTCCGTCACCATAGCGGCAGGCGAACAGGCACCCATGCCGCCGGTGTTGGGTCCAACGTCACCCTCATCGCGCGCCTTGTGGTCTTGCGAGGTTGCGAGTGGCAATACGGTCTTGCCATCGGTCATAACGATGAAACTCAACTCTTCGCCTTCGAGGAACTCTTCGACCACGATGCAGTTGCCAGCCTGCCCGAAAGCGCCTGCACCGAGCATGTCCTCGGCTGCAGCGATGGCTTCATCCACTGTGGTTGCGACGACAACGCCCTTACCGGCCGCAAGGCCATCCGCCTTGACGACGATTGGGGCGCCCTGATCGTGAATATAGTCAAGCGCCGGTGCGAGTTCGGTGAAGTATTGATACCTGGCGGTGGGAATGCCGTGCCGCTGCAAAAAGTCTTTGCTATAGGCTTTCGAGCCCTCCAATTGTGCCGCTGCCGCATTCGGCCCGAAGCAGGCGAGGCCTTCGAGCTCGAACCGATCGACGATGCCGTCAACCAATGGGTTTTCCGGGCCAACGATGGTCAGGCCAATGTGCTCGGCGAGTGCGAGTTCGAGGAGTGCGTCGATGTCATTCGCAGAAACCGGGACGTTGCGTATTCCCGCTTCCAGTGCGGTCCCGGCATTTCCCGGTGCGACGATGACCTCGTCCACCTTGCCCGATTGTGCGCATTTCCACGCCAGGGCATGTTCACGACCACCGCCGCCAACAATAAGCACTTTCATTCCAGGAGTCTGTCGCAATAGATTGGTCGCAATTTGATCGAGTGCTAATGCCGGAAGTGACGCATTCCGGTAAATACCATGGCCAACCCGTGCTCGTTGGCCGCGGCAATGACTTCGTCATCGCGTATCGAGCCACCGGGTTGGATAATCGCGGCAATGTTGTGCTCCGCCGCGGCATCAATGCCGTCCCTGAAAGGGAAAAATGCATCGGAGGCCATCACTGATCCGGCCACCGACAGGCCTTCGTCCTGCGCTTTCATGGCGGCAATTTTAGTGCTGTAAACACGACTCATCTGGCCGGCGCCGACTCCAATGGTCATGTTGTCTTTGCAAAATACGATCGCATTGGATTTGACAAACTTGGCCACTCGCCAAGCGAATAACAGGTCTGTGAGCTCAAGCTCACTCGGATGTCTTGCGGTGACAATCTTGAGATCTGCATCCGTAATAACGCCGTTATCGGTCGTCTGTACTAGCAGGCCGCCCGAAACCTTTTTCAAGTCAAAGCGTGCGCCGGTGTCCTCTCCCCGGTCGCCAGTCCGCAGTACGCGCACGTCCTTTTTCTGACGCAATACAGACTGGGCACCCTCGTCAATTTCCGGTGCGATGATCACTTCGACAAATTGTTGGTCGACAATTGCCTGTGCGGTTTTTTCATCAAGCGTTCGATTGAACGCGATAATGCCACCGAATGCCGATGTCGGATCTGTACAAAATGCACGCTCGTAAGCCTCAGCGATGGTGTCATTGATTGCGACGCCACAGGGATTGGCGTGCTTGACGATGACGCAGGCAGGTTCTGCGAACTGCCGAATGCATTCGAGAGCGGCGTCTCCATCCGCAATATTGTTGTACGACAATTCCTTGCCCTGCAATTGTCGCGAGGTTGCTATAGAACCTACGACAGGCGCCTGATCGCGATAAAACGCAGCTTCCTGATGTGGATTTTCGCCGTAACGGAGTTTCATTATGAGCCCGCCCGAATGCAAGAAACGGTCACCCAGCATGTCATTGGCGTCCGGGTCGGATAGATAGCGCGTGATAGCTGTATCGTAGCTTGCTGTATGCGCATAGGCCTTTGCCGCAAGGCGTCGGCGGTAGTCCAGGGAAACCTGGTTGCTGCTCAGTGCTTCCAGAATCTCTTCATAATCATCCGGGTCTACGACAACAGCGACGCCATCGTGGTTCTTCGAGGCTGCACGAATCATGGCGGGACCACCAATGTCGATGTTCTCAATCGCATCCGCAAGGGTAGCGCCAGGCCGGCTGATCGTTTCTTCGAATGGATAAAGGTTGACTGCCAGCAGATCGATGGGTTCGATGCCGTGCTCAGCCATCACGGCATCGTCCTGCCCGCGGCGACCCAGCAGACCGCCGTGAATAACCGGATGGAGTGTCTTGACCCGACCACCCATAATTTCCGGAAATCCCGTTTTCTCGGCTACTTCAATGGCAGGAATGCCTGCGTCAACAAGTTGCCGGCAAGTGCCCCCGGTGGACAAAATTTCGATGCCAAGCTCGTGGAGTCCCCTGGCGAATGGGGTCAATCCTCGCTTGTCAGATACGCTGATAAGCGCGCGGCGAACCGTTAACATGAAAAGCCCTTAGCCTGGGTGAGCAGTATTCCGACTAGGAAATTGAATAGGATTTAAGTTTTTTCCGCAGGGTGCCACGATTTAGCCCCAAAATCCCCGCCGCCTGGCTCTGGTTGCCACGTGTGTAGTCCATGACGGCTTTAAACAGCGGTTCTTCTACCTGGCCAATAACCAGGTGATAGAGGTCGCCGGGACGATCGCCGTTCAAGCTCGCGAAATATTTGTTCAAGGCTTCTTCGGTGTGTTTTCGCAGCGGCTTATTGATTTTCAAGGATGTCGGATCTTTCTTCTTCGCTGTTTTTTTCTGGGTCACTAGCTGAATTTCCTGACAAGCCGTTGTTGTTTATGAATAGCGACGCGCAAATTTTGTTGCTACGCAGCCAATGAATCCTGCTCTGCCTGACGCTGGAAATAATCCTTCGTCAGACGCATCTGTTCAAAAGCATTATCAACGCGAATCACCTGGGACCTGAACGAATCTGACTGGTCCAGATTGGTGCAATACCATTTGAGGTGTTTGCGAGCCACCCGAACTCCCGTTGCTTCTCCGTAAAAACGGTACAGGTTTTCAAGATGGTCGAGCATAGTATCACGGACTATATTTAATTCTAGCGGCGCAACAAATTTGCCGGTCGAATAGTAGTGATTCAGTGCCCGAAAAATCCACGGTTGTCCGCACGCGCCCCGTCCAATCATCAAAGCATCAGCGGAGCTTACGTGCAATACTTCAAGCGACTTCTCCGGCGACGTAATATCTCCGTTGGCAATGACAGGAATTTTCACGGCGGCCTTAATGCGCGCGATCGTTTCATATTCTGCAACGCCTTTGAAACGACAGGCGCGTGTGCGGCCGTGGACTGCCAGCGCCTGAATCCCGCTTTGTTCGGCAATGTGGGCAATTTCGACGCCATTTCGATGTTCGGCATCCCAGCCCGTACGAATTTTCAGCGTGACCGGCGCTGAAACCGCGGCGACAACTCTCTCGAGAATTTGCTGCACCAGTTTCGTATCTTGCAACAATGCGGATCCGGCTGATTTTCGGCACACTTTTTTGGCCGGGCAACCCATATTGATGTCAATTATTTGCGCGCCGCGATCCACACAATGACGGGCGGCAATAGCGAGTTGATTCGGCTCCGATCCGGCGATTTGTACGACCCTTGGTTCGGCATCCATATCCAGATCCAGCCTGCGTTGCGTTTTGCGGGTATTCCACAGGGTCATGTCCGCTGTGGTCATTTCCGAGCTGGTCATGCCGGCGCCGAATTGTCGACATAACTTGCGAAATGGTGCATCCGTTATGCCAGCCATCGGGGCCAGCAGAAAAGGGCTGTGCAATGTGTAAGGGCCAATTTTCAAGACAATGTTTCTGGGTATATATCAGGGCAGGAATGAGGATGGAATTATGGGGACAGTTAACCTATTTGAAGTCTTCAGTCGCGCAGCTTAAACGGCCAGCCGCGACTCGGTAGCAGACATTGAGTTTGAAGCCGGTGACCTCAGGAGGGGGTGTGGCGAGAGTAATGACCGCGGTGAATTTTTCACCCGCGGCAACCGGCTTGCGCGGGTCCGGGTTTCCGGTCAGGTATTCGCTCGGTTCGAGCACCCGGCTTGCAACTATTTCCTCCCATCGGTCAGTTAGAGATACGTGAACAAGCGGATAGGGGAGGGCCTGGTCGGAACGATTGGAAATGCGGGAGCGGATTGTCAGTTGTTGCTCATTCTCATCCGTACTGCCGTTGGTGGTTTCGAATTGCCAGCCCTTGATGTTCCAGGCTGGAGTGACGGCGTTGCCCATGACGCGATACACCGGTCCGATGGTTTGGTTAAAAGCGCCAAATGTAGCCAGGTATTCCCGTGACGAGTGAACGTACTGCGCTATCAGCACGAGGAGCAGAATAATGACGCCGGTGATCATGCTGCCACCGGAAAATGCTGCAAACCGCCCACCTTTGCCGCCGCGACGGTTCAGTACGTAGGTGTCGATCAGAGATTTGGGTTCAGTGAGATCAACAGGTGGTTTGATTTCGGGTTCGGCTGATTCCATATCGAGAGAGCCGCGAACAAAATCACCCTCCATAATGATTGTTTCAATAAGCGGCGAGCCATCTTCGCTGGTCATCGTTGCAGCGAATTTCTCATCGTCCATCGCACGTTGCATGTCCTCCTGGACTTTGATGTTGACGGTATGTTGGTTAGCGTCATTTTGTGCATGCGCCGTCACCGCTTCATTTTCTGAACTGGCCAACTCTAGTTCGATCTCATGTTCTGAAATATCTTCAAGACTGTCCGCCAACGCATCATCGTCGTTTTCAAAATCTTCCGGCTTCGAGTCGTCCTCGTTAGCCGCTTCCTGTGCCAGCGAGTCCTCAATCAGCGATAACTGTTGCTTGAAATCACTGTCTGTGTGACTTGCAGCTGAAGTCTGATTTTCATCCTCGTCCGTCTCAGGGTCAGAAATCTCGGAATCCGGTTTTTCATCGTCCTCATCTGATCCGTCGGAATCTTCGCTCATGGATTCGGAATCCACCTGACCGTCGTCAATAGCCGGAAATTCGTCGTCATCCTGATTCGAGTCTTCGTCGGTTCGTGCCAATTCTTCTTCAACCGCGTCCTCGGCCTCCGGTTCTTCATCATCATCCGGATAATCGACAACGAGGTCTTCGTCATCGACCCCGTCCCCGGTATCTCCCCGTGCGAGAGAATCGTTATCAGACGTCGAATCGATATGTCCGTACTGCGGGCCAGGTTCAACGGGTGCACTTGCGGTTATTGCGCTATGAATCGCCGCGAGTTCCTCTTCGGTTTCCATCGGAAGCTCGACGCTGCCGGTCTCGTCGAGTCGTTCGTCAGGGGCGGATTCTGACACCACGTCTTGATCATCGGTTTCCTCGTCGGCGACTTCCTCGAGCAAATCTATCCATTCGTCGGGATCACCAAGCGCGAGACCCACCTGATCGTCGTCGAGTTCATTGGGTTCATCATCCTCGGGTTCGCCATTCTTGCGCGCATCGTCCTCAACGGGATCATCGGCGGTCCGGAGCAGAGGCGCATCCGGCGGTGACGAGTCAATATCGTCATCCTCGAAATCATCAGGTAGCGGGGTGCTGTCATCATAGCGTGGTTCAGCTGATGCCTTTGCTGCGGAGCCCGGCGTCGTTTGCGGTTCAATTGCCGGATCCCCGGCACTGGCATCCCCCGTCTCATCTGCCGGTACTTTTTCGCTGTTGTCATCTTCGTCGTCGTCGATGTACCAATTCACCGCGGCCGTGTCGTCAGCATCTGTTTCATCGTTGCCGTCAACGTTATCTAATTCCACTCCCGAATTGAGTACACGCCACTCAACGCCTGTGTCTTCTATGCGAACCTCATCCGGTCCGGCGAGTTCATCAAGCGTCTTGAGCAGCTGGGTGTTGCGTTCTTCAAAACTGGTCTCCGCAGCATCAACGCTATCCTCAGCCGTGGTCTCTATAACCACGTCCGGTTCTGGTGGCATCTCCGAAAGGTGGTCGACCGCATTGAACGTATGGCTGCAACTTCCACATTGAACTTGACCGCTGGCTTGCTGCAGGACTTTCGCCGTTACACGAAATGCGATTTGGCAGTCAGGACATTGCGTATACATAAGCTTAACTTACCGCCTCTTGCCGGCCAGAAGCACCCAGCCATCGTTGACAACGGGTGTCCCCAGATGAATCCATGGTTCGTAGGCCGCTTGTACCGCCGTAACTTGTGATTCAAGAATGCCGGACAGCGCCAACACGCCCTCGCTTGCCAGCATGCTGGACAAGGTCTGTGCGAGCTCCAGCAGCGGTCCCGCGAGAATGTTCGCAACCACGACGTCGAATTTGGCTTCGTTATATTCTACGCAGGTGGTTGTACTCAGCCGACTGGCAACGCTATTTGCTATCGCGTTCCTGCGTGTCGACGTTATTGCCTGTGGATCGATATCCATGGCAGTTGCAGAGTTTGCGCCTAGCAGCAACGCGCCAATGGCGAGAATTCCTGAGCCACAACCAAAATCCATTACGCGCTTGCGATCCAGTACAAGTGCGTCGAGCCATTCGAGACAAAGGGCGGTCGTCGGGTGCGTGCCGGTACCGAAAGCGAGTCCCGGGTCGAGACGAATAACAACGTCGTCGCCGAACTCACCGTCGAAATCATGTGGACTGACCCAAAGACGCTGTCCGAATTTCATCGGCTGAAAGTCTTTCAGCCATTCCCGCTCCCACTTCCGATCCGCAAGAAATTCGACTCGGTATTCCGGGAGTCGCGAAAGGTCAAACGATTGCAGGATGTCCTGCTTGAGAAGTTCAAGATTTGCATCGGCCTGGAACAAACCGGTAATTTGCGTTTTACTCCACAACGGCGTTTCTCCCGGGGCTGGCTCGAGCACCGGATCGTCTCCAGCGTCACTCAAGGTCACCGCCAGTACCCCATGTCTCTCCAGGACTTCCTCGACCTGACTGGGATGTAGGGAATCGAGATTCATAACAAATTGGCGCCAATCCATTTGATCAAGCGAACGGCCGGGTCGAGAAAGCGTAAGCCCTATAAACCAAGCCTTTTCTCCAGGTAGTGAATGTCCGTACCGCCTGTCTGAAACGCTGCATGTTGAAAGATTTCCTGGTGCAAAGGAATGTTTGTCCGTATTCCCTCGATAACCATCTCTGCCAAAGCGCTGCGCATACGTGCGATCGCTGTCGGCCTGTCATTGCCATGGGCAATGACTTTGCCGATCATTGAGTCGTAGAAAGGAGGCACTCTATAGCCGCTGTAAATATGACTTTCGACACGTATGCCAGGTCCTCCCGGCGCATGCCATAACTGGATCAGTCCGGGTGAAGGCATAAATGTCTTGGGATCTTCTGCATTGATGCGACATTCGATGGCATGTCCGCGAATCTGAATGTCGCCCTGGGTGACGCTCAGGGCCTCCCCGGCAGCAATTCTCAATTGCTCTTTGACGATATCGACGCCGGTTACCATTTCGGTGACGGGATGCTCGACTTGCAGGCGCGTATTCATTTCAATGAAAAAGAACTCATCGTCCTGATAGAGAAACTCAAACGTGCCGGCACTGCGATAATCCATGTCGATACAGGCTTGCACGCAACGCGCGCCGATTTTATTCCTTTGCTCGTCAGTGATACCCGGTGCAGGGGCTTCTTCCACCACTTTCTGGTGGCGACGTTGCATCGAACAGTCACGCTCTCCAAGATGAATAACGTTACCGTGGTTATCCGCCAGAATCTGGATTTCTATATGCCGCGGATGCTCGAGGAATTTTTCCATGTACAAAGTATCGTTGCCGAATGCCGCGTGTGCCTCGGCCTGCGTAACGGTGATGGCGCTCGCCAGAGATGCTTCCGAATGCACAACGCGCATGCCGCGACCACCGCCCCCGGCCGAGGCCTTGATAATGATCGGGTAACCAATATCACGGGCGAGACGCATATTTTCTTCTGCATCGTCGCCAAGCGGGCCATCGGAGCCTGGCACAGTCGGTACACCGGCTTCCTTCATCGTCTTGATGGCCGATACCTTGTCGCCCATCAGGCGGATACAGGCCGCTGGTGGTCCAATGAACTTGAATCCGGAGGTGTCAACGCGTTCCGCGAAATCGGCATTCTCCGACAGGAATCCGTAACCCGGATGAATCGCGACCGAATCGGTTACCTCCGCAGCGCTGATAATCGCGGGCATGTTGAGATAACTGTCGGCTGATGCAGGTGGGCCGATGCAAACAGTTTCATCGGCGAGCAAAACGTGTTTTAACGTAGTGTCAGCGGTTGAGTGAACCGCGACGGTTTTGATGCCCATTTCGCGGCAGGCACGCAGAATTCTGAGCGCAATCTCACCTCGATTGGCAATGACAACTTTATCAAGCATGATTTGCCGACCCGGTCAGCTGGAAGTGCGTTGATCGACGACGAAAAGGGTTTGCCCGTATTCGACAGGATCACCATTTTGTACGCGAATCGACTTGATCGTGCCGGAAATTTCGGCCTCTATTTGATTCATCATCTTCATGGCTTCGATGATGCAGAGTGTGTCGCCTTCATTAACCTGGTCACCGACCTGCACGAAAGGCGCAGCGCCGGGTGATGTTGCCGAATAGAAAGTACCCACCATCGGTGCTGTAACGGCATAGCCGTCGTCTTCGGGTTCTGCTGCCGGAGCCGCCGCCACCGGATCTGCCGCAGCGGGCGCCGCCACTATTGGCGCTGGAGCCACCACCGGCGCAGCGATCATGGCAGGGGGGGGCATACCAGGCGCATAACGTGAAATTCGAACCGAGTCCTCTCCCTCGGAAATTTCAATCTCTGCAATGCCAGACTCGTCCAGGAGTTCAATGAGTTTCTTTACTTTTCGTATATCCATTATTTTTCCTTAGCATGATCGAGCTGCCGTACAGCCGCACGAAGTGCAAGTTCATAGCCGTATGCGCCCAGACCGATAATGCAGCCTGCAGCGATGTCACTGAAATAACTCTTGTGGCGAAATTCTTCGCGCGCAAAGGTATTGCTTAAATGAATTTCGATAAACGGAATGTTGACCGCGAGAAGTGCGTCCCGGGTCGCGATGCTGGTGTGTGTGAACGCACCGGGGTTAATCAAAATGAAGGCGACACCTTCAGCGCCGGCGCGTTGCACACGATCGACAATTTCGTGCTCCGCGTTACTTTGGAAACAGCACATATCGTGGTCGAGTTCGCTTGCCAGTGCCGACAACGAGGACTCGATGCCGGCAAGATCGGCTGTTCCATAGACGCCAGGCTCACGTGTCCCCAGGAGATTCAGGTTGGGTCCATTGATCAATAAGAGACTGGCCATGCAGGGCACATCTTGCTAGTTTACCGAAGATGGCCGGAATTCTACCCGTTTTCACGCCATATCGTGCTAATTTGACGTAAATACGGTAAATATTTTCGTAAATTGTGAAGTGACCACCCGGATCCGTCTCCTGGTTACAGGGTCTTCAAAGCGCTGCGTGCACCTGCAAGATCAAGCTCGCCGTTTTCCATTTGCGCAAGCACTGTTGTGATCTTTTCGATGTGATCCTCGACAATCTCGCCGATATGGGTCTTGACCAAGTAGCCATTCGGGGAAACAACCATCGTAAATGGCAATCCGATGAAATCGATCCCGGATTTTTCCGCCACGGCCATAGCATCTTCCTGCCCGACCAGAATAGGGTAGTTGAATTGCGCCTCTTCCGCGTAGGCCGCAACCTCATCGGGAAAGTCGACCGCAATGCCTATGATCTGAAGGTTGCTCGACGCGTACTTTTCCTGGGTTGCTTTTAACAACGGAATTTCACGCCGGCAGGGTGCGCACCATGTTGCCCAGAAATTGATGAGCATGGCTTTGCCATGCCACTCAGATGACTGGTGCATTACGCCGCTGGCATCTTTGAGCTGGAACTGAATGGTTTCATTCGCCGTTGTGGGTGTTCTATTGGCACTTTCAATTGCCGCATTTGATGATTCGCCCTCGTCCGTGATGTTCACGTAAACGCCGGCACCTATGGCGATCAACAGGACTGCCATTATTAAAATTTTGATATTCATAGCGTTGATTCTGCGTTAGCGGCGATTGTCGCCGTCGTGTCAAATGCTCGCTTTACGTGTGCCGCGAAGTCTGCGGCTTTCATATAGCCAACGACCTCGTAACCAATTCTTTGCAAGCCGTCTGTGCCGAAGAATATTATCGTAGGCGGACCGAAAACCCCAAATCGTTGCAACAGCGCCTGATCTGTCTCGTCATTGGCGGTCACATCTGCCTGCAATAATACGGTATTCGACAAGGTCTGTTGAACGCCCTCGTCCGTAAACGTGTAGGCCTCCATTTCTTTGCAGGAAACACACCAGTCTGCGTAAAAGTCCAGCATCGCAGTCTTGCCCTGTGCCGAGGCGCTGGCGATGGCCCGGTCCAGGTCGTCCACCGACTTAATGCGCTGGAAGGCAATTTCGTGCTCGTCGACGGCTGCCGGGTTGCCGCCCATGTTCAAAGTGGCGAGGGGCTGCAACGGATTCTGGCCACCGGCCAACGCCCCAAGCAACATCACAACGCCGTAAGCGACGGCGATGAAGCCGAAGCCTTTGCCCAGCTTGGCGGTACTGTTGGATTCCTGGGTCAATGTCGTCAGGCCGCCGAGAAATACGCCCGCCATGAATACCAGTACGCCCCAAAGAGCCAGCGTCACCGTACCGGGCAGAATTCGTGACAGCATCCAGATCGCAAGTCCGAGCATCATGAAACCGAACGCATTCTTGACAGCGACCATCCACGGGCCTGTTTTGGGTAACAGTTTGCCAGCGGATGCACCCACCAAAAGTAACGGTGCACCCATGCCAAGGCTTAAGGCAAACAGGGCGGTGCCACCGCGCAACATATCGCCTGTCTGACCAATGACGGTCAGCGTGGCTACAAGGGGTGGTGCGACGCAAGCCGTAACGATGAGTGACGACAATGCCCCCATGACGAATGCTCCCACGACAGTGCCACTTTTCTGACTGCCGCTGACTGCTGCCAGCCTGCTTTGAATCGCGGAGGGCATCTGCAGCTCAAAAAGACCGAACATGCCAAGCGCCAGAACCACAAACAGTCCTGCGAACAGGGTCAACACCCAGGGCGCGTTGAACACCGCCTGCAACTGCAGGCCAACGGCTGCGGCCACGATTCCGGCGCCTGTATAGATTAATGCCATGCCCATGACATAGCTCAATGCCAGCGAGAAGCCACGCGCGGAACTGACGTTATCTCCTTCACCTGCAATGATGCCGGACAGAATCGGCACCATCGGCAATACACAAGGTGTGAACGCCAGCAGCAGTCCGGCACCAAAAAATGTAGCGATGACCAGAATAATGCTCGACCCTGAAATCAGTTGGGCAAGCCTGTGTTGTTCAGAAACTGGCGCGCCGGGTGACGCAGCGAGCGCCGAGACTGTGCTTGCCGGGGGCAGCGATACATTCAGTGTGCGCGTCTGGGGTGGGTAACAAAGCCCGCCGTCAGCACAGCCCTGGTAGCCAACGGTGATGGCCAGGTTCATGGCCTCGGGTGTGCCCCTGGCAATTGGCAAAGTGCCAAACACGTCACCGTGATAGACCTGCATCTCGCCGAACCACTCATCGACTTTCACCTCTCCTTGCGGCAATTCGAGTCGACCTAGCTGGGCCACCGTCGAATCAGTGCTGACGGAAAATTTGTCCCTGTACAGGTAATAGCCGGGAGTTACCTGAACGGCCACCTCCACGGTGTTGCCGTCCACGGCAAGCAAGAACGGTTTGAAGACCTCATCGACAGGCAGGAATTCGGAAGCGCCACTCACGTTACCCAGGGATAGCTTGGGTGCCGGGGTGTTGGTTGAAATCAGTTGGACATCGCTGGTCCACGTTTGCGGTGGGTAGCAGATACCAATGTCGGCGCAACCCTGCGACTTGAGCACAAGCTGCATTGAATCGGGGCGATCACCATTCACTTCATAGGGGATGGTGACGAAAAACCGGTTACGGTAAACCTGCTGTACGCCAAAAAACTCGTCTTCATGGTGTAGACCTTCGGGAAGCTCAATTTCACCGAATCGGATCGCTTCGGTTTTGCTCGCGAAAGACAGCTTGTTGCGATACAGATAATAACCGTCCTCAATCGCCCAATCGATTTCGATCGCCGAGCCTGAGTCGCTGACGGCATAACGATAGGCCTCGTCAGGGTGCAAAATATCCTCGTCCTGCGCCGCGCTGGGCAACGATATGAGCAGAGCGAGTGCGGCTGCGTAAAGGCGCACGGGTTTGGTAATAATGGGCATCGTTTTCCAGTGTTCCGTTGATTCAAATGGCAGGCAAAAATACCTGTGCGTGTATCAGTGAGACCTGTAGCGGCGCCTGTTTGTTACCGCTTATGTCAACATAGAGCCTCAAGACGCGGCTGAAGGATACCGATGCCCGGTGTCCCTGTCATTGAGCTGAGGCTCAATTTTGCGCTTGTCGTCCACTGCGCTGGTGACCCCAGCGGAGCTATCTTGTGCAAAGACCCTTGAAATTTCTCTCACCGTCCCTATCATTGGCACTCCTTGTGGTCGAGTGCTAATAATGCTCGGCTTGGAATACTGAAATAGTCAGTTATAAATCAATAATTTACAGGAGATACAAACAATGAAGATTCGTCCGCTTCATGATCGAGTCATCGTAAAGCGCATGGAAGAAGAGCGCACATCCCCCGGCGGAATCGTAATTCCGGACGCGGCCGCTGAAAAGCCAATTAAAGGTGAAGTGATTGCTGTAGGCAATGGCAAGATCCTTGATTCAGGCGAGCTGCGGGCACTGGATGTCAAAGCCGGCGACAAAGTGCTGTTTGGCAAGTATAGCGGCACCGAAGTCAAAGTAGATGGCGAGGAGCTTCTTGTTATGAAGGAAGACGACATCATGGCCATCATTGAAGGCTAGGTGTCCAAATCCATCCGTTTTTGAAGAATTTAAGCTAAGAGGAAAAGTAAATGGCTGCTAAAGAAGTTCGTTTCAGCGACGACGCGCGCCAGAAGATGTTTGCAGGTGTGAACATTCTGGCCAACGCGGTAAAGGTGACCCTGGGTCCCAAAGGTCGCAATGTAGTGCTTGATAAGAGCTTTGGCGCTCCGACCGTCACCAAAGACGGTGTCTCGGTTGCCAAGGAAATTGAGCTGGAAGACAAGTTTGAAAACATGGGCGCACAGATGATGAAGGAAGTTGCTTCCCAGACCTCTGACATCGCCGGCGACGGTACAACCACTGCAACGATTCTGGCCCAGGCGGTTCTCCGCGAGGGTTTGAAGTCCGTTGCTGCTGGCATGAACCCGATGGATCTGAAGCGTGGCATCGACAAGGCGACGATCGCAATCGTCGAGGAGTTGGAGAAGCTTTCCAAGCCGTGTGAAGACCACAAAGCGATTGCACAGGTTGGTAGTATCTCCGCCAACGCGGATGTCGAGGTTGGCGAGATCATCTCCGATGCCATGCAAAAAGTAGGCAAGGAAGGCGTTATCACAGTTGAAGAGGGATCGAGTCTGGCCAACGAACTGGATGTCGTGGAAGGCATGCAGTTCGATCGTGGCTATCTGTCTCCGTACTTCATCAACAATCAGGAGAATCAGACCGTTGAGCTTGAGAATCCGCTGATTCTTCTGTTCGACAAGAAGATCTCCAACATTCGTGATCTTCTGCCGATCCTGGAAGGCGTTGCCAAGTCAGGACGACCCCTGTTGATTATCTGCGAAGACGTTGAGGGCGAGGCGCTTGCTACGTTGGTGGTGAACAATATTCGCGGTATCGTCAAGGTCGCTGCCGTCAAGGCACCGGGTTTCGGTGATCGCCGCAAGGCGATGCTGCAGGATATTGCCGTGCTGACCGGTGGTCAGGTGGTTTCGGAGGAAGTCGGACTGTCTCTGGAGAAAACTGCGATTGAAGATCTTGGTGAGGCAAAGAAAGTCCAGATCACCAAGGAAAATACCACCATCATTGATGGTGCAGGTCGTAGCGAAGACATCAAGGGTCGTATCGATCAGATCAACGCCGAGATTGAAGAGTCCAGCTCTGACTACGACAAGGAAAAACTGCAGGAGCGTGTTGCCAAGCTTTCCGGCGGTGTTGCCGTCATCAAGGTGGGCGCAGCAACTGAAATCGAGATGAAAGAGAAGAAAGCGCGCGTCGAAGACGCACTGCATTCAACTCGGGCAGCCGTTGAGGAAGGTGTTGTTCCTGGCGGTGGTGTTGCTCTGATTCGTGCGATTCAGAACATTGCCAAGCTCAAAGGCGATAATCCCGATCAGGACGTTGGCATCGGTATCCTGCGTAAAGCTTGCGA
>SMVA01331284.1_pt1 | contig 16245 bp, 14 predicted proteins | sample 2456451 | NCBI WGS metagenome assembly SMVA01 (sample SAMN11095933, study PRJNA526329) | marine sediment metagenome | biome: Marine sediment; feature: Surficial sediment; material: Deep marine sediment; isolation source: Hadal surficial sediment | place: Pacific Ocean | collected 2014-05 | depth...
AGACTGGATAATATAAAAACCTACTGGCGTAAGCTAACTAATACTGTTGACGAGGTTGGCACCGTTATTCAAAGCCTGCTGGATCGGACCCGCGACATCGACAAACGAATGGTAACTTATGAGGAAATCGTGGCTGGCAGCGATAAAGCCGAACGTTCCCTCCGGTCATCATCTATCACCCAGTTTTTGATTTCTTTCATCGTTGTGTCCATCGCTGTTGGCGGTGCATTTATCAACTTCCATTTAATCGCCCTGCCCATGTCTGAAACCGTCAGCGGAGCGGGCCGGATCGCCGGTATGGCTGTCTCCGACTTCGCTGGTATGTTTGTGATTTTGTTAGAGGCGACCTTCGGCCTGATGCTGATGGAATCGTTGCGCATTACCCGATTGTTTCCGGCCATTGCTGCCCTGGACTCAAAAACACTAAGCCGAATGGTCTGGATATTTTTTATATTTCTCCTTGCATTTGCCTTTGTAGAAGCGGCACTCGCTTTTATGCGCGATCAAATCGCTGCAGATAATGCTTCCTTGCGACAAAGCCTGAGCGGCGTTGCAGCGGCTGATGAGGAGAACACGATCAACAGTTGGATACCCATGGCTGGACAGATGATCATGGGTTTTATTCTACCCTTCGCACTCGCTTTTGTAGCCATTCCGTTTGAATCGCTACTCCAATCCGGTCGCACGGTCATCGGGCATCTACTGGGAATCCTACTTCGCGCCCTGTCGACCCTTCTGCGCATGCTGGCAGTGATAAGCCGCCAGCTTGGCCGGGTGTTGAAGAATATTTATGACCTTCTGGTGACGCCACTTTTGTGGCCAGAAAGACTCATCGCCAATTTTAGAGGAACCAAATCAGGTACATACAAATATGCACAGGCAGACTAACAGGCCTCTCACTGCCAACGGACGCAGTAAAGCCCAATTCAGGAGTTATACCATGAACAGAATACTTTCAACCATCGTGATCAGTCTTTGCCTGGCGCTTAGCGCCTGCGAAGACACGAAAAACTACAATACGGCAGTTTACCTGTTGCTGGACACTTCCGGCACCTACACTAAAGAGTTACGCAAGGCCCAACTTATCATCAAATACATGCTAAGCATGCTAAAAGCTGGAGACAGTTTTGCGGTGGCGCGTATCGACAGCGGTAGCTTCAGCGAAAAAGATATCATCGCCAAAGCAACTTTCGATGCCAGGCCATCCACTTCCAATAGGCAAAAACGTGATTTTGCAGCAGCAGTCGATAAGTTTATAAGAGGGGTGAAGAGTAGTAGATACACCGACATTTCCGGCGGCTTGTTGCAGGGAAGAGAATATCTCAACGAAACCAAAGCGGGTTCTAAATACATCCTGATTTACTCCGATCTGAAAGAAGAATTACCGGCGGGTTACAAGCGTGATTTTGATATACCTCTGGATGGTTATACTGTGCTGGCTCTGAACGTCACCAAGTTACGCTCTGACAATATTGACCCGGTTGAATATCTGCAGCGGGTTGAGAGCTGGGAACAAAAAGTCACTGAAGGCGGTGGCAAATGGTATATCGTGAATGACATTGAGAAAGACGGCGCACTGGACCTGGCCAATTACTAAGAAATGTCTCCACCACGGATTTCAGCGATATCAACAATGTTGACATCATTGCCCTTATCCAGCCACTTCTGGGAGACTCATACAGCGCCTCCGGTCAACCCTTTTTCATAGGGGTCGATCGCCGCAATCATCTCTACCGTGCTGCCTAACTGCTGCGATCGTAGTGCTGCTGATAAAAGCAACAGTTGAATGGTTATTGGCTCGCTGGAACCATTCCCGATGCCTGCTCGAACATAAGATTCTCCTTGTTCTGATACGGGTCCCTGCCAGGGATCGGCGACAGGACGATTGGGCGGAACCACAGGTATTGAGGTAATCCGTCGAAACAAAAACAATCATTCAATTATTCAACCAGGCGACATGATCATGAGCAAAGAAGAACGGAAAAAACCCGAGACCGCAACAGCCTTCAATGTGTTATTTGCGTTATTTATGGTAATTGTTGCGGCAGGCGGAATTGCAAACAATGCCTATGCCGGGGAATTCACCGGGCAAGACAGTACCATTACAGACCAGGTCCCGGGATCATTGGTGATCCGTCAGTAAACCGTGACAAACGAAAGCGGTTGAGGTTGTGCTCTGGAGAATTCCCCAGCACCATGTTTGACATTACTTTACCGGCACCCGGACCAAAGCCGAACCCGTGGCCACTAAATCCGGTAGCGAGATAAAGGCCAGGATACTCCGCGACTTCATCCATCACCGGAACAACATCCGGCGTCACATCTATCATGCCCGCCCAGGCTTCAACGAAGGGTACATTTGCCAGGGATGGTAAATACTTTATCAGTCCATCTCGCATTCTCTTGATGCCCGCTTCCGATGGTTCGGGATTTAGCACTCGAGTCTTTTCAAATGGCGTCACCTGGTCTGCTCGCCAGCGGCGTGTTGGCAGTAACCTTGAAATAACATCTTTCCCCAATTTTAGCTGAACGGTTCTTGTACTTTTCCGGAGGACTGGCAGAAACTTGAACAGGTACCGGAAACTTTCTGCAGAAATAAAATGCTCATTGATTCCACCCGGGGCGATGGTGTATCCACCGTCCTTGCGACGCCGAAAGGCAATACCACCACCAGCGGCACTACCGGAGAAGAAATCCGCTGAGGGCTCGGTCCTTGCCACCGTTGCGCGAACCGTTAGCTGCGGCAGGTCCACTCCAAGATTGCCCATGAACAGGCTGGACCAGGCACCACCGGCACAAACCACAGATTGCGCTTTTACCCGTCCGTGTTCGGTGATGATGCCGGACACCTTACCCGCTTCTACATCGAGGCATCGTACTGCACAATTTTCACGAATTAACACGCCTCTGGCCTGCAGATGCCTGGCAACGGCCGGGACGGCAGTGAAGGGTTCTGCACGACCATCACTCTGGGTGCAGAGTGCACCTTTCCAATGATTGGGATTGTCCTTTATGCGCTTGGCAATTTCCGCACTCGACAACATTCGACTATCAAGCTGATGCAGTTTTGCGACATCCAGCCATTTTTCAAACTCTTCCAACTCTGAATTATTCCTGGCAAGGTACATGATACCCTGCCGGGAAAATCCAATTTCATCACCAACTTCTTCCGCGATCTTTTCCCAGGAATCGATGCTATCCATCATGATCGGCAATTCATCTGCATCCCGACCCTGCTGGCGAACCCAACCCCAGTTTCTGCTGGATTGTTCACCTGCCACTCTTCCCTTGTCACATACCAGTACACTGACGCCTTCCCTGGCCAGGAACCAGGCAGTGCAAATTCCCGCTACGCCGCCGCCAATAATAGCGACTTCAACACTTTCCGGTAATTCATCCTGGAAATTGATCGGGCTTGTTTCGTTAATCATCGGCATATGAGTTTCTGGATTTTAATTGAGAAAACCCTTCTTATCATGTTTCAATAGTTACTTCGACACATTGCGGGAAACAACCATTTAGGGAACAACCATGCCTCACGCCCAAATCAATGGTGCAAGACTCTGGTATGACATCATGGGAGATGGTGAACCATTGCTTCTGCATCACGGTTATACCGCATCCAGGGTTAACTGGATGCCGGTTGCAGAAAGACTGGAAGACCGCTACCAGGTGATCCTGATGGAATGTCGCGGTACGGGTGAAAGTGAAGATACCCTCGAGGGTTACACGCTGACCCAATACGCCGAGGATGTGATTGGCCTGGTTGATCATCTCGGCATAGACAAGTTCACTTTCGCGGGACATAGCATGGGCGGGGGGATTGGTTTTCTCCTGGCCCTGAACTACGCGCACAGGTTAAATCGACTCATCCTGATGGCACCCATTCCCAGTGCCGGAATCGCCGGGAAGCCAAACCGCGAAATGCTAGCCGCGCGACTTAAAGCCCGGGAAGAAAATAACCGGGAACTGTTTAAATCTGAAATGGAGGCCACCCGGTTCCGCCCTGATGTGCAAACGGATGAATGGTTTGAAAGCAGGGTAGATCATCTTATGCGTGTTTCAGATGGTCATGTGGTTGGCGGCATGGAAACCATGCACGAGTTGAGCGTTGAAGATGAGCTTTGCTCCTTAAATGTTCCAACACTGATGTTGGCGGGCGCTGTAGACGGATTGCTGCAGGCCAATCTCAATGATTTTATGCGCCTACCTGATGCCAGCCTGCATGTTTTTTCACGCGCTGGTCATGATGTGGCAATTCACGAACCGCAAGGTGTTAGTAAAGCCATTGATGATTTTATGCAGCACGGGCCTGTCACGGCAGCGAAGCTGATGCAGCAGGCGAGCAAGACTAACTAATGTCCGCCTGCGAAAGACATGTTTTAGTTTAAGTCAGCGACTAAAGAACAGCGAGTCGCCTCGTTGACGGCTACAGCATCACAAGGGAAGGCGATGTGCTCGACCCCAAAGACTATGCCAGCGCCGGATTTTGCCCTTTCGATTTGAGAATGATCGAGTTGATACCTCATGAAATGAACGGCAGATGTCTTGTCATCATTGCTGCGTTGCATGTCTTCATCAGCGATGGCAAACACTTTTTTTGAATCACCGATCTGTACCCATATTCTGTCCTCAATACCAACAAGTTCAGTAAGGCGACGCTTCCTCATTTCAACATCTTCATACTGGATCAACATGGTGCACTTCCAGTTATTACCATCAGGGATAAGAGGATTATAGGCATCCAGTTCTTCCTGGATGCCTGTTGCTTCGAATATCTTCTCTATTCTTAGCATTTCCTGGATCTGGTATTTGATCGTTACTGAATCCTCAAAGGTCAGTAAAACATAATCACCGAGTATTACCCGGCGATCTTGTTTGTGAGCCAGGACCTCCGTGCGGAAAGCAGTCCGCTGCTCCGAGTATTCTTCAAGGCTCCACAGGTCCGATCTTTGTAACATTCAACAACTCCGCCGAAATTTAGCTATCCAGACTATCAAGCGCTTTCTGGAATCGATTAGCGTGGCTGCGCTCTGCTTTGGCCAGGGTCTCGAACCAGTCAGCAATTTCATCATGGCCTTCGCTTTTTGCGGTCGCAGCCATACCCGGATACATATCAGTATATTCGTGAGTTTCACCGGCGATGGCAGCTTTTAGATTATCGCCTGTCGCACCGATGGGCAACCCTGTCGCGGGATCACCCGTTTCTTCCAGGTATTCGAGATGGCCATGGGCGTGCCCGGTTTCACCTTCCGCAGTAGAACGGAAAACTGAAGCGACATCATTGTATCCCTCAATATCTGCTTTCGCTGCGAAGTAGAGATACCGCCGATTCGCCTGTGATTCACCTGCAAATGCATCCTTGAGGTTTTGTTCTGTCTTTGAGTCTTTAAGTCCCATCTTGCTCTCCTGATTTACATTGCCCTGATTTACATTGCCCTGATTTACATTGTCCTGGAATCGTTCACTGGCCCACAGTAGGGGCTTTACTTGAATCCGTCCAATGAATCTTTTCGTTCACATCAATCGACAAAATCGATGATACTGCCCTGCCCGATGCAACCCAATGGCTAACCCATGAGCTGTTCTTTTTTTGAAGCCTGGAACAATGAATCAACAGTCTGCCAGACCAGGCCCGCCTCGCCATTACCCACAGTTTTTCCATTAAGTTCGCCCACCGGCCAGATTTCATGGCCGGTGGAGGTGATCCATATTTCATCCGCCCCGGTCAGTTCCGCCTCGGCAATATCCCGCTCCTCGAATGCAATGCCATTTGCTTGAATTAATCCGATAACATGCTCCCGGGTAATGCCATGTAACAGAAAACTGCTTTTTGGCGGCGTGAGGACCATGCCATCCTTGACGATGAAGACATTGGAAGCGGTGGATTCTGTTACCAGCCCATCACGTATCAAAATCGCATCATCATATCCCTCATCCAGCGCTTCATTCTTGAGCAGGCCGCTGGCAATAAGGCTGACCACTTTAATGTCACCCCTGCCCCAGCGGAAATCCTGTTTCGTCACCATGGCGTAGGGAGTAATCATCCGGCGTTCCAAACCGGGTGCTGCCGTGACAGTGACCAGAACCGTTGGCGAGACATCCACCGGATATTCATGGGCACGTTGTGCCGCCACACCTCGAGTGACCTGCAGGTAAAGTACGGCCGTTTTCTCGCCGCTCTTATCAATCGCCTCGCTGAACAGTGCTTTCCATTCCTGGTCAGTCAACGGCGACTTAAGCCTAATTTCACCCAGGCTTCTATTGAGCCGTTTCAAATGTTCATCGAGGGTAAATACCTTGCCCCAGTACACCGGCATCACTTCATAAACACCATCACCAAACATAAATCCCCGATCAAATACCGAGATCTTTGCCTCCTCCGGGGCCTGCCACTCACCATTCAGGTATGCAATTGCCATATTTGCCTTCACTCAATTTTTTCAAAGGCGCAACTGTAGCAGTTATCGATTAAAATGACTGTTATGCCGTCACGAATTTGGCCCAAATTACTCGACTCCGCCTGGTTATCCATGGGTTACTCGAGTTTTAACAAATTACCGGAAGGCATTAGTTTCGCCGGTGGCAGGTACGCTTCCAATGTCACCTTGCTGAAAGACATCACCTATATCGACAAGGATGGAATCCGGCACACGGAGCAAGAAATATTTGACGTCATATTCAGCACGATTGCCAGGGCGAGAAAGTTAATTGTCCTGGACCTTTTTCTGTTCAACAATTTTCAGGGCGCACAAAGAGAAGAATCCAGGGCCTTGTCACAGGAACTCACGCAACTGCTCATCAAACAAAAAGTCTCATTTCCCGCGCTGCAGATAATCCTGATAACCGATCCCATTAACACCGTTTATGGCGGCACAACCTCTGACTACTTCGACGAACTACAGGAAAACGGTATCCAGGTTGTACTCACGGATCTGGACAAGCTTCGTGACAGTAATCCTATTTATAGCTTTTTCTGGCGACTACTCGTTCGACCTTTTCGAAATTCACCAGGCGGATGGTTATCCAGTCCATTCGACGGGCACAAGGTGCCCCTGCGCAGCTACTTAAAGCTTCTAAATTTTAAGGCCAATCATCGGAAATCAATCCTCGCTGATGAGGGAGATAGCTGGACTGGCATCATCACCACGGGCAATCCACACGATGCCAGTAGTGCCCACAGGAATGTCGCGGTCAAATTTAACGGCCTCGCGGTTGGTGATCTTTACATCAGCGAACTAGCAGCGCTGGGTCTTTCCGGCGCACCCTTACCAGAGACGCAAGTCAATCCCACTAACGTTGAGAGTGATGTCATTGTGCAGGTCATCACTGAGAAACAGATCAAGATTGCCGTCATCGATGAGATAGAATCGATGCAACAAGGGGAGAGCATCGACCTCATTCTCTTTTACCTGGGTGACCAGGAAGTGATCAGGGCATTAAAAAACGCTGGCGCCAGGGGTGTTGCTATCCGTCTGATCCTCGACCCGAACAAAGATGCATTTGGCCTTAAAAAAATCGGTATTCCAAACCGGCCTGTCGCCTATGACCTGATAGGTACAGGCATCCAGATACGCTGGGCGCATACCCACGGCGAACAGTGCCACTCGAAGCTGATGTTAAACACCGGTTCCAATGGCAGCGCATTAATACTGGGTTCAGCCAATTTTACCCGGCGTAATCTTGACGATTTCAATCTCGAAACAGACCTTGTCATCACGGGCCCGAATTCAGCGACGGTGTTCGCCGACAGCCACGATTTATTTGAGCGAATCTGGAACAACGAACCGGGCCGTACCTACAGCATTGACTATGATCACTACCGTGACGAGGGAAGATTCCGTTACTGGCTCTATCGCTTGATGGAGTTGACTGGTATTAGTACTTTCTAGTCTAACCGGTTATTCTTGGGATCCGACCTTAATCGGGAAATCGTTATGTCAGTTGAAGGTGGATGTTTCTGTGGTTTGATTCGATATGAATTCGATGAAGGTGACTACCCCGTCGCTAGCTGCCATTGTTCGATGTGCAAGAAAACCAATGGTGCACCCTTCGTCACCTGGGTGGTGGTTACGGAATCCGCCTTTCGATATACCGCGGGCACACCTGCGAAACTTCAGTCCTCAGAAGCTGGAAGCCGGTATTTCTGTTCCAGTTGCGGCACGCCGGTCGTTTGTCTTTCCAGCAAACATCCGGAGATAGTGGACGTCACCCTGGGAAGCCTTGATCAACCCGAAGCATTCTCACCCACAATGGATGTGTTCGAAGATACCCGGCTTTCCTGGGTTAAATAGGCTCTTTTTGCCTACAACTATCTACCAATAGCTATCTACCTACAAAGACGGGCTCTTTCTTTTCAACAAAAGCCTTTACTGCCTCACGGTGATCCTGAGTCTGCCCGCAATGCACATGATGGGTCGCTTCGAGATCCATGCAATCGTCCACGTCACCTGCCAACGCCCGGTTGAGATTCTCTTTCATATACCGGTAGGCAACGGTTGGGCCTTTTGCCAGGCGATTCGCGATTTCCATGGTTTTTTCCATCAGCTCTTCCGGTTCACATATCCAGTTGGTCAAACCCAATCGCAATGCCTCTTCTGCACTCACACGTTCTGACAGGTAATAGAGTTCCCTGGCTTTTGCCGTGCCGACGAGTTGTGTCATAAAATAGGTGCCGCCATAGTCTCCAGAGAAGCCTACCCGCGCAAACGCCGTGGTCATAATGGCGGTATTTGCCATGATTCGCAGGTCGCAAGCCAGCGCATAGGACAATCCTGCTCCCGCAGCTGCGCCGGGAAGCGCCGCGATCGTCGGTTTGGGCATTTTGAATAATTTACCGGCGGTGGCTCGTTGATTCACTCTTTGGTTGTGAATCGCGCCATCGATGGTTCTATCACCAACGGTGCCATCACCTGAACTCGCCATTCCCTTGACATCACCGCCTGCACAAAATCCTTTCCCCGCACCCGTCATCACAATACATTTAACGGCCGGGTCCAGTTCAAAATCTGCCAGGCATTTCTGCAAGGCAGCATTCATCTCACCGGACATGGCATTTCTGGCCTCTGGCCGGTTCAGTGTAATAACAGCAACACCATCTTCAATTGTTGCCAATAAGTCATCTGTTCCAGTGTTTACTTTAGACTCTATTTTGGACATAGCGCTCTCCCTCTCTGATTCACCAATTTGATTTCAGTGTATCACAGCGAATACAACCGAATACGCCAGAGATGACACACAACCCTGGTTCCAGTAGATTCGTTGCTTTGAATCAGGCAGTTCGGATTTAAGCAGTCAGGTAAAGCGCAATATAAGGAGCAATTTTGATAAAAAAATTACTAATCGCGAACCGTGGCGAAATCGCCATTCGTATCGCTCGCGCCGCAGCAGAGATGGGTATCACTACCGTTTCCATCTTTCCGGAAGATGATGCTAATTCTCTTCATGTGGTCAAAACGGATGAATCAGTTGCGCTGCCAGGCTCGGGCGCTCAAGCCTATCTCGACAAGGAAGCGGTCATTGAGGCTGCCCGGCAATCGAGCGCCGATGCGATCCATCCGGGTTATGGATTCTTAAGCGAAAACGCTGAATTCGCCAATCTGTGCGAGAAGAACAACATCATCTTTGTAGGTCCAGGACCTGAACAACTTGAACAATTCGGTGACAAGGGCAGTGCCAGGGAACTGGCCGCGTCATGTAATGTGCCACTGGTACCGGGTACAAACCACGATACTTCACTGGAGGAAGCCACCGCCTTCTACAATCAACTCGACGGCCAGACACTTCTGATTAAAGCGATCGCAGGGGGCGGGGGTCGTGGAATGAGGGCAGTTGAATCGCTGAAAGAGTTGGAAAAAAACTACGAGCGATGCCGGTCAGAAGCCAAAATGGCATTCGGCAATGATGCGGTCTACATGGAAGCTTTAATCCCCGGTGTCAAACACATCGAAATACAAATCATCGGTGACGGTACAGGCGCCGTGACGCACTTATGGGAACGTGAATGTTCGGTTCAGCGGCAGAATCAGAAGGTCGTGGAAATTGCTCCCAGCCCCACACTCGCTGTCGAGAATCGCGATCAGCTGATCCAGGCCGCAATGACAATGGCTGAAAAGGCCTCTTATCTCAGCCTGGGTACATTTGAATTCCTGGTGGATATGGCCGACCAGAAGAAATTCTATTTCATTGAAGCCAATCCTCGTCTCCAGGTAGAACACACGGTAACGGAAGAGATAACGGGTATTGACCTGGTACAAACGCAACTCGCCATTGCCTCGGGAAAAAGCCTGAAAGAACTGGGCATGGAAACACCTGAACCACCTTCGGGTTACGCGATTCAGTGCAGAATCAATATGGAGACTATTTCCAAAAAGGGAAAATTCAAACCTTCCGGCGGAAAAATTTCGGTATACGAACCACCGAGTGGACCGGGCATTCGTGTCGATGGATTTGGATACGCCGGATATGAAACGTCTACCCGTTATGACTCACTCCTGGCAAAACTCATCGTTCATTCCAAATCAGCGGATTATTCCGTCGTGGTAAAAAAGACATATCGTGCATTGAAAGAATTTCGTCTCGAAGGATTCGCCATCAATATCCCCTTCCTGCTGAACCTGCTGGCAAAACCTGAATTCGAAATGAATGATATCTACACTCGCTACATTGATGACCACATGGCTGAGTTGATTGGAACAGGTGCTCATGCCGCGATGTATTTTTCAGATAGCGATCTACCTACCAGCGAGAAAGAAACAGAAACCGGAGAACCGCAACTTGCCGGTATAAAACTACAAAGCAATGACCCGTTGGCCGTACTGAATCATGGCAAATCTGCGAGCTTAGAGCGCGCCACAGAAACCGAACGACAAAATAAAGATGCAGGCCCGGATGGTACCGTTCCTGCGACAGCGCCACTACAGGGCACCATTGTTTCAATAACAGTAGCTGAAAATGACGAGGTCCATGAGGGGCAGGAACTTCTTATCATGGATGCCATGAAAATGGAGCACGTCATCGAGGCGCCTGTTAGCGGTATTGTTAGATTGATCGCCGTTAAAACAAATGATTCTGTATTCGAAGATCACGGTCTCGTTTTCATTGAAGAAAGTGATGTCGGCGGAAAAGAAACACAGGAAAATAAAAAGGCCGACCTTGAGCACATCCGCCCTGACTTACAGGAAGCGATAGACAGGCACAGTTATGGGCTGGATGAAAACAGGGAAACCGCGGTCGCCAGGCGAAGGAAAACTCACCACCGTACAGTTCGCGAAAATATCAATGATATCTGTGACCCGGGCACCTTCATAGAATACGGATCACTCGCCATCGCCGCACAACGGCGCAGAAGGACAGTCGAAGACCTGATGCAGAACACACCGGGTGATGGCATGGTCACCGGGATCGGCAGCGTCAACGGCGATCTTTTCCCGGACCAGGATACCCAGTGTGTTGTTATGTCTTACGACTATATGGTGCTTGCAGGGACTCAGGGTTTACAAAACCACCGCAAAAAAGACCGCATGTTTGAAATAGCTGAAAAGCTCAAACTTCCGATTATTCTCATCGCGGAGGGTGGCGGCGGTAGACCGGGGGATACAGATGGTGCTGGTATCGCCGGTCTGGACTGTCTCGCATTCCAGCTCTACGCACATCTCAGCGGCCTTGTTCCAAGGATAGGCATCACCACCGGGCGTTGCTTTGCCGGTAATGCAGTCTTACTCGGTTGCAGCGACATCGTGATTGCGACTGAGGATTCAAATATTGGCATTGGCGGTCCGGCGATGATTGAAGGCGGGGGCCTGGGAATATTCAGGCCAGAGGATGTGGGCCCGATGGATGTGCAGGTACCCAATGGTGTGGTGGACATTGCCGTCAAGGATGAAGAAGAAGCGGTAACAGCCGCGAAAAAATTACTCTCCTATTTCCAGGGATCGAACGACAACTGGTCTTGCGACGATCAACGCAGGTTGCGGCAATCTATACCAGAAAACAGGCTCCGCGTTTACGATATTCGTGAAGTGATTCGCATTCTGGCAGACGAGGATTCCGTGCTGGAACTGCGCCCGGCTTTTGGCCTCGGCATGATCACCAGTTTTATCCGCATTGAGGGCAGGCCCATGGGACTCATTGCAAACAATCCGGCATTTTTATCCGGCGCAATTGATAGTGAAGGATCAGATAAGGCTGCAAGGTTTATGCAGCTTTGTGACGCTTTCGATATTCCCATCCTTACGCTTTGTGACACACCGGGCATCATGGTCGGTCCGGAAATAGAAAAAACGGCACTGGTCCGGCATGCCAGCCGGATGTTTGTGACCAGCAGCAGCCTGACAGTTCCTCTCTTTTCCATCGTACTTCGAAAGGGTTACGGCCTGGGCGCACAGGCAATGACCGGTGGTGGTTTTAAAGCCTCGGTATTCACGGTTAGCTGGCCAACAGGGGAATTTGGCGGCATGGGTCTGGAAGGCGCGGTGAAACTCGGTTACCGCAAGGAACTGGAAGCCATCACCGACCCGGAGGAAAGAGTCAAGGAATTCGAAAAACGGGTCGCTGCAATGTATCACCGGGGCAAGGCTGTCAATTACGCCACAGCATTCGAAATCGATGAAGTGATCGACCCGAAAGATTCCAGGCACTGGATCACTTCAGGATTAAAATCTTCTCCCAAACCAATCCCGAGAGACGGCAAAAAACGCCCCTTTGTCGATACATGGTGATCTGAGTCGGCTTTGCGAAGCAAAACGATCTCACCCGGCAGCGTTTCACGAAGTGAAATCGCGAGAGGGAACTAGACAGTCACCGCCATCACCAGTATCCAGATGCTCATGGCAAAGCCGCCAACGAAGCAAAGCACGCGAAGCATCGCGATCCCGGCAATATAGAGAATGCCGTGGAGCACTCTGGCAGCCACCCAGATCATTGCTGCTATTGACCAATTTCCATCCGGGCTCACCCCGGCCATAAATGCAGCCAGGTTTGCCGCAGCAAACAGTGACAAGGCTTCCCAGGCATTCAATTGCGCGCCCCAGACTCTCGCTCCCGTGTCTTCCAGGTTCTCGGCCTGGACTCTGGGCACATTGATATCAACCGTCCCGAATTGTTTGTTCTTGTAGGGAATGGACGCAAAGTGCCAGACATAGGGAAGCATTGCGCCAATAAACAGTGACCAGACAGGTATTGTCATTATTGTCTCCTGGGATTCAAGGTAGCCGTTATCCTAACACCGATAGAGGCAAATTATGAAAGGCTAACCCGCGCCACCGGCACGGCCAGACCAGGTACATCAGCAGGATATTTGTAGACTGCTCCCGCTTTATCAGAATCCATGCCATCCGACCCGGTGACGATATACAGCGTTTTCATATCATCACCGCCAAAACACACACTGGTGCACATGGGTTGCGGGATCTCGATATGTTCAAGATGTTCACCTTGCTCGCTATAGACACCAACACCCTGGCCTCCACCGGCAAGCGCGACCCAGACCCTTCCATCTTCTGACACCACCAGACCATCGGGTACACCTTTTGCCATTTTTGCAAAAACAGTTTTTGGCCCAAGTGATCCATCTTCGCCTACAGTGTAACTATTCACCACCTGACGACGGGAATCGGAATGATACAAGGTGTTACCATCTGGCGAAAAACCAAGACCGTTGGTGAGTTGCACATCCTCAGCCACTTTTTTTGAACTGCCATCCAGGTCAATCAGGTAAAGATCACCTGCCTGGGGACCACGACCATCTTCAAATACTGGACTCGATCCCAGGGAACCCGCATAAACGCGCCCTGCACTGTCGGTTGTAATGTCATTAAAACCGACAAGCCCGTTTTCTTCATCCCTGTCCATTATCGTAACGGTCGCACCACCATCAAACGGTTTGTAAGAAATATTCCTGCCGCTGACAACAAGACCGCCTGCCTCATGCAGGGACATACCACCGATGCCTCGTCTATGTTCAAAGATATTGCTGACATTACCGTCATCATCAACACAGTAGACGCCACCAGATAACACGTCACTGAACAGTAGCCCTTTCCCCGAAACCCACAATGGCCCTTCGATCAGCCCATAACCCTCACAAAGTTTTTCCATGTCTTTTCCTCAATTAGTTCCTCGACTATTTCCTGGATCATTGCAGACAAAAAAACGCCCCGGTTAAGGGGCGTTATATTTTCTTAACATCGTTACGCAACCTGGGGTACGAAGACTGCCTTGGTTTCAAGATATTCCTCAAAGCCCAGATCACCCCACTCACGTCCGTTACCTGATTGCTTGTATCCGCCGAATGGCGCACTGAAATCAGGACCGGTTCCGTTTATGTGCACATTTCCAGTTCTAAGCTGGGCGGCGACACTCATGGCGTGATCGACATCGCCAGACTGTACATAACCGGACAGGCCGTACAGCGTGTCATTGGCAATCTGTATCGCTTCCTCTTCACTTTCATAGGGAAGAATCGATAGCACTGGCCCGAATATTTCTTCACGGGCGATGGTCATATCATTGTTAACACCACCAAAGACTGTTGGTTTAACAAAATACCCGCGATTCATCCCATCAGGCCGACCGGTACCACCGGCCACTAACTCTGCGCCTTCATCAATTCCCTTCTGAATCAGGGCTTGGATCTTGTCGAATTGCACCTCGCTCACGACGGGTCCGATCACGGTTCCTTCTTCAAAGGGGTCACCCGCTTTGATTCCCTCGGCGGTCGCTTTCGCAATCTTCAAGGCTTCATCATGGGATTTTGCCGGAACCAGCATCCTGGTGGGCGCGTTACAGGATTGGCCAGAGTTGGTAAACACCTGGCTGACGCCGCTGCTCACTGCCTGTTGCAGATCTGCATCTTCAAGCACGATATTGGCTGACTTGCCGCCTAACTCCTGGGCAACGCGCTTGACTGTGTCAGCGGCGGCTTTGGCCACCAGTATTCCAGCCCTGGTGGAACCAGTGAAAGACATCATGGCAATATCGGGATGGGCAGACATGGGAGCACCGACTGATGGGCCGTCACCATTGACCAGGTTAAACACACCTTTGGGTACACCGGCTGCGTGCAATACTTCAGCCAGAATGATGCCGTTAACCGGAGCCACTTCACTTGGTTTTAACACCATTGTGCAACCTGCGGCCAGCGCTGGCGCAACCTTGCAGGAAATCTGGTTGATCGGCCAGTTCCACGGCGTAATCAAACCACAAACGCCAACAGGCTCCTTGCGCAATACATAGTTGCCTTTTTTCTCTACCCATTCGTAATTTTTCATTATCTCGAGTGCGGTGGCAAAGTGCGCCTGGCCCGTTGCGGCCTGCGCAGCTTTCGACAGCCAGATGGGCGCACCCATCTCGGTTGAAATCGCCTGGGCAATCTCATCGTAGCGTTTGGCATACTCGGCGAGAATCGCGCCCAGCAATTCTGCTCTTTCTGCGACAGAAGTCCTCGAGTAACTCTCGAATGCAGCATTTGCCGCTGCCACGGCCTTATCCACATCAGCAGCACTTCCCATACTGATCTTCGCAAAAGGTTCCTCCGTTGTGGGGTTAATCACATCCAGGGTCGCTGGTGTGACGGGATCGACCCACTCTCCGTTGATATAGAATTGTAAATATTCCTGCATAGTCTCTTTCTCTCCTGGGATTACATTAACCGGGGGACACAATCGCGACCCGTCGAATAAAAAAGGTTGCTAACGCTACAAACTAGACACTTGTCTGTCAAGCAGCAACGACCATTCAATTGTGGCTGAATAACGAGGTATCAGCGGGCCAGCAAACCCTGCTGCTTTAGGCGCCAAAGCAATACATCTAATCGATCCTGGCCGAAGAAGGGCTCGCCCTTATAGACACAGGTCGGCACTCCCCAGTGACCGGCTTTTTCATGGGCTGCCTGGTTAGTCTCAATGGCCTTTTCCAGCCGATCGCCCTCTGATTCAACTGTCTTGTCTAGTTCGGTAAGGTCCAGGCCGGCTTTTTCACTGGCTTTAGCCAGATGATCACCTTCATGCCAATTGACTGTTCCGCTCCATATGGTCCTCGAAATTTCATCCGCGAACTCAATGCCACTGCCTTTCTCTTCAGCAACAATGCCTAACCGTGTTAACCGATGGATATACGGCTGATCCTCATGGGTCTGCCTTATTCCCTTATCGTCCACATACTGGTTAACCGGATCAGGATTCGGCCAGGCAAAGGGAATGTTAAGGAACTCCGCCACGCGAAAGACATCGGTGAACAAGTAGGGGC
>SMVA01205381.1_pt1 | contig 16244 bp, 15 predicted proteins | sample 2456451 | NCBI WGS metagenome assembly SMVA01 (sample SAMN11095933, study PRJNA526329) | marine sediment metagenome | biome: Marine sediment; feature: Surficial sediment; material: Deep marine sediment; isolation source: Hadal surficial sediment | place: Pacific Ocean | collected 2014-05 | depth...
ATCTGCTGGTGCTCTCCGAGCAGACCACCCGCTGGTTTCAGGGCTGGGGCAGGCGCTTGAGCGAGGAAACCGGCCATGGCTTTCCCATGGAGAACCATGAGGACAGCCATGATCCGCCGGAGGGGTTCAACAAGGGAGTCGATCCCAAGTCGTACGCCAATGAGCGCAGCAAGGTGTTCATGCGGCGGGTCGCTGAAACCGCCAGGGCACACATCAACAACGAACAGGCGCCCCTGTTCGTGGCGGGGGTGGACCGGTTGCAGGCTCTGTACAGGGAGACCGCGGGAGAGGATGCCATCAGCGGCAGTCTGAGCGGCAACTTCGACGAGCACTCGCCGCATGAACTGGCCGAGGCACTGTCCCCCGAGGTGGAGCGGTGGCAGCAGGCACGGCGGCACACGGTCCTGGAACGCTTCCAGGAAGTCAAGGGGACCAGGAACGGTGTGGCCGGCCTGCGGGAAGTCGGTGAGGCGGCGGCCATGGCTCGTGTGGACACCCTGCTGGTGGAGAGCCCCTTCAGTGTCTCCGGGAGCTACGACCGGGAGACCGGACGGGTGGTCACCGTCGCCAACGGCGGCGAGAGCGACATGGCCCCTGATGACGTGGTGGATGAAATCGTCGAGACGGTGATGGAGAGAGGCGGTAACGTGGTGTTCTACCAGGACGGGCGACTCGCCGGTGCCTCCATCGGCGCTATCCTGCGCTACTGATGAGGCAGCGGCCGGTTTGATCTCGCTGTCCGTTGTCGTTCCCGTTCTGGACGAGGCCAGGGAGCTGTCCGCGCTGTTACCGGACCTTGTGGCGGCAGGCGCCCAGGTGGTGGTGGTGGACGGTGGCAGCCGCGACGGCAGCGTGGCCGCGGCGCGCGCCGTGGCCGGGGTGGAGGTGGTGGAGGGTCGCCCGCCCCGATCCCGGCAGATGAACCAGGGCGCGGCCCGGGCCCACGGCGACGTGCTCATGTTCCTCCATGCCGATGCGCGTCCCCCGGCGGACTTTCCCGGGCTCATCCATGAGGCCCTGGCTCGGGGGCATGTCGCAGGCGGGGCCTTTGCCCTGGCCCTTGATGAGGATTGCCTGCCGGCGCGCCTGGTGGCGGCAGGCGCCAACCTGCGCACGCGCCTGACCGGGCATCCCTACGGCGACCAGGGGATCTTCGTGCGCCGGCACCTGTTCACGGCCATGGGAGGCTACGCGGATCTGCCCTTCCTGGAGGACCTGGAGTTCGTGATGCGTCTGCGCAAGAAAGGCCTCGTGCGCCTTCTTCCCCAGGCCGTGCGTGTCTCGGCCCGGCGCTGGCGTGCTCAGGGCTACCTGCGCACCACCTGGCGGAACGCCGTTCTCGCCACATGGTTTTACCTGGGTCTGGATGCGAGCCGCTTCAGTCACTGGCGGGATCCCTGTCATCGGGGTTGAAGGTGGCGGACACCGTGGAATCGAGAGATGCCAGAGGATGTGCGGGTTATAATCGACCGCTCCGATGTGGGAAGCGTTGTTGAATCGGATGGATCCGGAGAAGAGATGAAGAGAGAGGTCACCTTCGCCCTGATCCTCTGGGTCTCGGTCTTCGCGTTTCTGGAGCTGAGCGTGCGCGCCTACGATCTCATGAGAGGCGCCCGCAAGGAGGACCGCGTCACCACGTCCAACCATGTCTCCATCTTTTCGCCCCATCCCTATGCCGCCTACGTGGGCAATCCCCGGCACGACGGCCATAACGCCCAGGGCTACAGGGCCGCCAATGACCGGATGTTCACCGGTGATCCCGAGGTCTTCAACATCGCCTGCCTCGGGGGCTCGAGCACCTATGGGACCCAGGTGCCCCTGGAAGACAGCTACCCCCACCAGCTCGAGCTTGCCCTGGCCGGGACCCCCGGACCCCCCGTCCAGGTCATCAACGCAGGGCTGGGCGGCAGCAGCACTCCCAACCTGATCGCCTTGCTGTCCGGCCGGGTGGTTCATCTGCGTCCCAGGATCGTCATCTTCTACACCGGCTTCAACGACGCCTGGAACCGCATCCTCTTTCCGGACTACAAGGCCGACTACAGCCATGCCCAGAAATCGTGGGAGCGGCCCCCGATGGCTCTCTGGCGTCACAGCCGCTTTCTCGATCTCGCGGCGGCGAAGCTGGGGCGTCCATTCTCCCGGGACCCTCACATCCACGCGGTGGCCTGGCACCCCATGGGAGGAGATCCGGCGGAGAACTGGGAGGACTCTTCGTCCATCTCCTTCAGGGTGAATCTGCTCACCCTGGTGGCCATCACCAGGGCCCATGGTGCCGTCCCCGTCCTGGTGACCCAGGCCACCGACTTCGCTCATCATCCCATGCCGGCTCACAACGACCTCTGGGCCCGGGCCATGGAGGAACAGACCGGCATCCTGCGGCAGGTGGCGGGCGCAACCGGTGTCGACCTCATCGACGTGCGGGCCGCCATGTCGGACCGGGAGGAGCTCTTCGCCGACGTGCTGCACATGAGCGCCACCGGCAACCGGCGCCGGGCCGCGCTCATCGCCGCCTACCTGGTGGAGCACGGCCTCGTGGCCGATGCCCGGTGACCTCATGAAGGTCATGGTGGTGGCCGAGACCATGGCGCCGGGCGGGATGGAAGGGCTCCTGGCCCGGCTGTTGCCCCTCTTGCAGCAGCGGGGTCTGGATGTGGGTCTGGCGGTCATGAAGACCGACATGCCGCTGGCCCTGGACCTTCCGGATCAAGGGGTGCCGGTCTGGAACATGGGGCATGTCGGGTCCTCATGCCGGGTGAAGCTGCATCGCCGCGCCCTGCGCCGGGCCATCGGGCGCCTGCATGAACTGGTGCTGCGGGAGCGTCCTGACCTGATCCTGGGCGCCGGTTACTACCCCGATGCGGTGGTCTACCTGCCGGCCCACCCAGGGCGGGTCATCCTGGGACTGCATGGTGAGCCGCCATGGTGGGGAAGACGCTGGGAGCCTCGCATGGTGGCTCATACCCTGGCTCTGCGCCGCCGCGCCCGCAACCGGAGTTACCGCTTCATTGCCATCTCGGGAAGTGTCCGTGATGCCGCTCTGGAGATGTACGCGGTGCCGCCGCCATGCATCCGGGTGATTCACAACGGTATCGACACCAGCCGTTTCACCCCCCTGGCACGTGGCGAGACCGGCTCCGGGGGAGCGGCCGGCCCCGTCATTGTCCAGGTGGGCAATCTGTATCCTCACAAGGGCCACACCACGAGCCTGCGGGCTCTGGGACGGATCCGCCGGACTTGTCCCGAGGCCAGGCTGTTGCTGGCCGGTGAAGGCCCGGCACGGCAGGATCTGGAGCGGCTGCGCGATGAACTGGGACTGGGCCCGGCGGTGGAGTTTCTGGGCTGGCGCGATGATGTGCGCGGCCTGTTGCAAGGGGCGGATGTCTACTGGATGCCCAGCCTGCGGGAGGGGTTCGGTCTTGCCTGCGTGGAGGCCATGGCCTGTGGCTTGCCGCCGGTGGTTTCCAGTGCCGGGGGACTGCCGGAAGTGGTGGAGGATGGTGTGAGCGGCATGGTGGTGCCTCCCCTTGCAGACGACCGGCTCGCCGAGGCGACCCTCAAGCTATGGAACGGCCGGGATCTGGCCGCGCGCATGGGCCATGCGGCGCGCCTGAGGGCGGAACAGAAGTTCAGCCACACCGTCATGGTTGACGCTTATATGGCGGCCTTCCGCGATCTGGTGGCCGGCCGCTGGCCGGGCTGAGCCCCCTCATGGACGCTGCTCTGTGCCGGTCCGGTTGTCCGTGAGACGCGGTCAACTCTCCTGGTTTTCCAGCCAGCGTTCGGCATCCATGGCCGCCATGCAGCCTGAGCCGGCGGCGGTCACCGCCTGCCTGTAAATCGTATCCTGCACATCGCCACAGGCGAAGACTCCCTCCAGGCTGGTGCGGGTGGAGTCTTTCTCGGTGATGATATAGCCGTGCTCCATGGTCAGCATGCCGGTGAAGAGATCGGTGTTGGGCTTGTGGCCGATGGCCACGAACAGGCCGGTGCATTCGTGTTCTGTGATGACATCGGTCTTGAGGTTGCGGATCTTCAGGCCGCGCACCTTGTTCTCTTCCGTGCCCAGGACCTCTTCCACGGCCGAATCCCAGAGAAATTCGATCTTGGGGTTGGCGAAGGCCTTGTCCTGCATGATGCGCGAGGCGCGCAGGTTGTCGCGCCGGTGAATCACAATCACCTTGGAGGCGAAGCGGGTGAGGAAGGTTGCTTCCTCCATGGCCGTATCCCCGCCGCCGACCACGTAGATGACTTGATCGCGGAAGAAGAATCCGTCGCAGGTGGCGCACATGGAGACCCCATGACCCAGCAGCTTCTTTTCGCTGTCGAGTCCCATGCTGCGCGCTGTGGCGCCGGTGGAGATGATGATGCTGCGGCTGCGGTATTCCTTCTCACCGACCCAGACGCGAAAGGGGCGCTGCGAGAAGTCCACTTTGGTGACATCCTGGGTGATGAACCCCGTCTCGAAGCGTGCTGCCTGCTTCCGCCACTGGTCCATGAGTTCGGGGCCCATGATCCCTTCGGGGAACCCCGGGTAGTTGTCCACATCGGTGGTGATGGTGAGCTGGCCTCCGGCCTGGGCGCCTTCGATGCAGAGCGGTTTCAGGTCGGCGCGGGCGGCATAGATGGCGGCCGTGAGGCCGGCCGGTCCCGAACCAATGATGATCACGTCATGCAACCGCTCCAGGAAGCCGGCCTCCAGGCTCGCGGTTTCGCCGGTGGCAGCCGCCTCAGCGTCACCGTTGCCCGGCGCTGCTCCTGCCGCCGCCAGCAGAGCATCCAGTTCCCCGGAGCGATCGAGAGCGTAGAGGTCGTCGGAGCCGCCCACATGGGTGTTGCCGATGAAGATCTGGGGCACCGTGTAGCGGCCGGTGCGCTGGATCATCTCATCCTCGTGGGCGCGGTCGGCGGTGATGTCGATCAACTCGAAGGTCACGCCTTTTCGCTCCAGGAGTTCCTTGGCCCGGTCGCAATAGGGGCACCAGTCCTTGCTGTAAATCACCACATCTGACATGTATTTCGTCCTTTGAAGTCGTTGGACCTGTCGGCGTCCTGCGCGGTGAGGGCACCTGCCGGTCAGATCCCCGGATTCCCGGGTCTCCCGGGGTCAGGCGCTGAAAACACCATCGCCTGCAAAAGCATTTCCCGCAGAGATTATCCCGCGGGAGCGGCAGGATGCAACGACGCTGCCAGGGTGTCCCGCGGGGCGTCACCCGGCCGGGAGACTTTGCCTTTGTTTCGGATCAGGCGTCGCCCTCAGGCGATGTGTTTTCGAGACCCTGGAGCAGACCGGTTTCTCCGGCCAGCCAGATCACCACCCGCCCCAGGGGAGTGAGGCCATTCCGCAGGGCGATCACCTGGCGCGCCAGGGCCGGCTCATCGGTGATCAGGCCATCGGCGCCCCGGCTGATCATGACCGACATCTGCACCGGATCGTTGATCGTCCACACGTAAACTTTCATGCCTCGCCGGTGGGCATTCCGGATCAGGCGGGATGAGGCGGCGGCGGTGTTCACTGCCAGGAAATCCACGTCCAGGCGTGTGGGATCGCCCATGCTCACCGTGGCCAGCAGTCCATAAGTCCACTCGGGACGCAGGGCGGCGGTCTTGCGCACGCCGTCATACTTGAGGGACATGACCATGATGTCCCTCTCCATGCCGGTTTCCTCCACAAGATCAATCACCCTGGCCTCCAGGTCCTCATCGTGGCCGTAATACTTGAGTTCGATGAGCACTCCCACCTTGCCCTTGGCTAGTTGCAAGACCTGGCGCAGGTCGGGCACTCGCTCCTGAGTGAAGGCAGGGTCGAAGAAACTGCCGATATCGATGTCCCGCAGGTCCGAGCGGGTCGCGTCCCAGATTTTCAGGGGATTGCCTGCGGATTTCATGAAATCCTTGTCGTGTTGCACGACCACGGTCCCCTCGGCATCCTCCTGAACATCCAGCTCGACCCAGTCTGCTCCGTCGGCAATAGCCCGGGTAAATGCGGCCATGGTGTTCTCCGGGGCCGCTGCCGATGCACCCCGGTGGGCGATGACCTCGACTTGATCCGTTCCCCCAACGGAAGCTGCGAACCAGAAGGCGCCCAGGCTTGTGACGCTCAAAGCGACGAGACCGGCCCCCAGAATGGCCTTGCCGGGGATCTTCAGTGAGGGAGTTGGACCAAGGGAACCGCGCGCCGGCAGCCGGCCCTCTATCTCTCGCGGTGACGCCAGGGCAGCGTAGAAACCGGCCACTGTGATGGGGAAGAGGACGGTGGCCAGGATGGTGACCGCCTGGTTCCCGGCCACACTGAGCAGGAGGACGCACCCCAGGCCGATGGCCATGAGGACCATGTGTTCCGTGTCCCGGGGAACCACCGCATTCCCCACCAGACTGAGCATGGTTGCCACCAGGGTGGAGAGCGCGCCCACGACCACCAGATACACAGCCAGCCACTGGGTGATGAGCCCGCGAGTCCCGGCGGTGGCCACAGCACTGGCCCCCAGGGCGTCCTTGCCGGCGACGTCCCGGAAAAGAACCATGGGCAGGGCAAGAATCCAGGCAGAGATCTTCCAGGTGAGCAAGGTGCCGAGGCACAGGCCCAGCATTCCGCCGAGTCTCATAGCCCACCAGAACTCCGCCGGTGTCTCGGCGAGGTAATAGTTGATGTCGTAGCGGCTCAGAAAAGCCATGTAGATGGCCCCCGCAGCCAGGAGAAAGGGAAGGGTCAGGAGAATCAACCTGACCAGAAGGTGAGCGCCCAGGCTCAGCAGTCCGCGCCACCTGCCGGCGACATGGCGGAAGCTATCCAGATAGGTGACGCGGCGATCCTCCAGCGCCCCGTAACCGATGACCATCAGCAAGCCCTGCTCGGCGAACAAAATCCCCAGAGTCACGCTGCCCACAACCAGCAGGGCGGCCAGGCCGGTGGGATGCAGGATGAAGGCCAGGATCTCCTCGTCGGTGAGCACACCGGTCTCGGTTCCGGCCAGGAATATCTTGAGGAGGAGCCCGACCAGCGGCGTGAGGGCCACAACGGCCAGGCCACGAGTCAGGAGAATGGTGATCAGAAGTTGCGGCCAGGTGCGGCGCAGAACAACCGCCGTTTGCCACGCATCGGAGGCCGTCAGCAACCTGAATCCCCGGCGTTCCCTCAGGATCAGGCAGTACCCGACTTGGGGCTGAGCCAGGCTTCGCTCCACAGGCCCTTGGAGCGCAAGACCGGCACGAATCGTGGGTCAGGGTAGTAGTTGCCGGCGATGCGCCGGAGAATGCCTTCGCCGTGAAGCACCGCGTCGCGCCGGGCCGAGGAGGAAGCGCGACTGAGGAGCCCGGTCAAGGGCAGGCAGGAGAGCCTGCCATTTTTCTCGCGGACCTGCCACCAGTCCGAGCCCTTCTTGAAGAACGCGAAGCCGGGCATGGGGTTGTCATCGAGAAGAGATGACCCCACCAGGCCATCGTCGCCGGTTTCCACGGCGATGGTGAAGAGGTAGAGACGGGCCTCCTCCCGGCCCTTCTTGCAGGCGTTGGCAAACTTGTCTTTGGAGAGGCCGTGCTTCTTGCGGTTTTCCCCGAGTTCCCGCCAGGCCAGGTCGAGGGCATCTCCCCAGCCGGAACGTGAAGGTGGCGAGGCCAGCGTCTGGGACATCAGGTCAAGAGCTTCGGTGACACGGGGCGGGTCGGACGACACCATGGCGTTCACACGCTCGTAGGAACTGCGGGAACGGGCAATAAGGCCGTATTTATGCCGGGCCCAGATGTGCTGAATCAGGTGATCCTGTCTCATCTCATTCCCCGCTTTCCTGAAGGGACAGGCGATTGTAGATCCATGCCATGGAGACCCCCAAGACGAAGCCGACACAGCATCCCCAGACTCCTCCTATGATGCCTCCCAGCGGCCCCGGCCCATATCCCCGGAAGATCGATCCCGTGATGTGGATGAACTCGATCCCCAGCCCGGTCACTCGAGACAAGACGGCAATCAGCAGCAACAATCCGCCCCAGGTGAGTCCCAAGGCTGTGCCGAACCGAAACAGACTCAGTGTTTCCATGTGCTTCAGGGAACCGTCTTGCCGAACCGCATATCTAGCTTACCACAGACTCGGTCGGCCGGTCCGGAGCCAGGAGTTCGGCAAGCCGCTCCAGATCGATGTTCCCGCCCGACACGATGACCGCGACGCGACTGCGCGCCGTGAGGCCGGTGATCTTCCCGGCGGCAAGGGCCGCGGTGGCCGCCGCGCCTGCCGGTTCGGCCATGATCTTGCAACGGGTTGCCAGCAGGCGCATGGCCGTCACGATCTCCCGATCCGTGACGCGGACCACATCGTCCACCAGGCGGCTGATGTGAGCCAGGGTGCGTTCGCCGGCGAACGGGGCCGAAAGACCATCGGCGATGGTGTTCAGGCGCGCGAGAGTTTCCGGGCGGCCGGATTGCAGTGACTGCCACATGGCATCGGCACCAAACGGTTCCACGCCGATGACCCGGGTGCTCGGAGAAAGTCCCTTCACGGCCACGGCAATCCCCGATGCCAGCCCGCCACCGCCAATGGGCACGATGACCAGATCAAGATCCGGTACGTCCTCCATGAGTTCCAGGCCGACTGTGCCCTGGCCGGCAATGATGTCGGGGTGGTCGAAAGGGTGGATGAAAGTCAGGTTCCGGTCTTTCTCTTCCTGGAGCACTCGATCGAAAATGGTGGTCAGGTCGCCGTGGAGAATCACTTCGGCACCATAGCCGCGGGTCGCGTCCACCTTGGAGCGGACGGCGTTCGCAGGCATCACCACCAGGCAGGAAATGTCGGCCAGTCTGGCCGCCAGGGCTGTACCCTGGGCATGGTTGCCGGCGGAGACGGTGCAGACACCATGGCGCCGCTCCTGGGCGGAGAGGGCGTCGATCCGGACCAGGGCGCCGCGCAGCTTGAAGGCGCCGGTACGCTGGAACAGTTCTTCTTTCAGAAACAGGTTGCAGCCGAACATCCGGCCCAGGCTGGCTGAGGATGTCACCGGCGTGTGGTGAATTTTTCCAGCAACCTGTTCCCGGGCCCGCTTGACGGCGGAGAGAGTGACCAGGGAGGGTGAATTCACGATAGTTTCCTGCCCCTCATTCTAACATGGACGAAACGGCCCCCCTTCAGTCTGTTTGCGCACCCCGCCGGTCGGACCTAGATTGACGCAAGGTGGCTCATGGGCGAAGCGCGCAATTCCTACAAGGACCCGCTGGTGGCCGGCATGCTGGCCATCATTCCTGGTGCCGGGCATTTCTATTGCGGTGAACGGCTGCGGGGCGTCGCCTACATGCTGGGTACGGCAGTGGGGCTGTTCCTGTTCCTGGTTCCAGGTCTGTTCATCCTGGCTGCTTCGGTTCCCGACGCCATCCTCTGTGCGCGGCGGCGAAACCGCCTCATGCTCCCCCTGCTTCATCCGTCCATGACCAACATCACCGATGTTCCTCATCCTGAGCCGCCACAGCCGGAACAACCGGTGGAGGAGACGCCTCGGGCCCCATGGACTGAATCTGCTCGATGACCTCCGGGTCGTCAGGAAGCAGGCCGACCTGCGCCAGGCGCGGTACCAGCAACCACCACGACGGTTGCATGAGAAAAGCGCGGCGGAATACCGGCAGGGCGTCACGCAGGCGATCGATGGAGACCAGCGCCACCGCGTGCCAGAAGATGAACTCGTCGTTGTCGGGAACCAGGCGCTCGGCGGCCGCGTAGGCCTGTAGCGCCTCGTCGTACCGTTCGGCGGCAACGTGCTCGTCACCCTGGTTCATCAGGTTGTAGGCCCGGGAGAGGCGGACCAGGCGCTTGAGTTCCTCGACCGGGCGGGGATGATCTTCGACCCGCAGATCGAAGACCCGGTCGGCCCAGACCCGGCCCGTGGGCTGGCCGCGCACCACCAGGATGGCCGCCGACTGGCGGCCCCGGATATCGCCCCCCGCCTCCTGGGCCGCCTCCAGCGCCGCTAGTAGTCTGTCGGCCAGGTCGCCCGCGTGGGTCTCGAAGGCGCGGGCCATGGCCGGCCAGACCCCGTCGTCCAGCATGAGGTTGGCCTGTACGGCGTATCCCTCACCCTGGTGATGGCCGGCGGCGGGAATGCAGAGGTTTCCGGTATGTGCCGCTGCATTGCCCTGGGCATCGACCATGGCCACCTGGCGGACTGCGGCCTCAGGGTCTTTCTCCAGCAGGCGGCGCAGGGTTTCCGGCGCCGAGACGTCGCCGGCCATGAGAGCCAGACCCTCAGGGCCGTAGGCCGGATTGACGAAGGACTGGGTGGCGATGGCTCCGACTCCCGCTTCGGCCCAGATCACCATGCTGCCCACGGAAAACCAGTGGGATTGGACGGCCACGCCCAGTTCACCGGTCTTGGGATCGCGGGCGACGATGGAGTAGGTGTGGACCGGGCGACCGCTGAAGACGCGGGCTTCAGATCTGCGACTGGTCTCGGTGCCGGCGGTCGAGGGGACCCAGGCGAGGAGGAGGCTCACAATCACGATGAAGGTCTTCATACCGGTATCATAGGTTCCTGGCGAGCCGGTTGAAAATGGGCAGGATCGACCGGCTCAGATGGTGTCCTCTCGGCCGTCCCGGGCGGCCACCGGCGGTGAGCAGGAAGGCTGGGGTCGTGCGGCCGGGCTCACGGTGTTTCCCCGGTAGATCGTGGCAGCAGGTCGGTGGCCTCCGCCAGGCGCTGGCCTGCCTGGCGCACGACCATGGCAAGGGCCAGGATTTCGGTGACATAGCCGGTCCGGTCTTCACGGGCCACAGCCTGGGCCAGCCCGGGCAGAAGGATCGCCGGGCGATCCTTTCCCGTGGCGGGGCAATAGAGAACGCTGCGGCAGACGCCCTCCTCATGGCCGCCAGGGCCCAGCATCCTGCCGGCGGCAAGGGCCAGGCGCCCGGCAGCTTCAAGGGCGGCGCGCTCGCCGTCCGGCTCGGGGCCACGGGAGATGGTGTCACGCGCCGCCAGCAAGGCGCCGGCGGTGTTGTTCCAGGCTTCGGCGGCATGGCGCAGGCGCAGGATCGCCACCCTCAGGTCCCTGGAGGGTGGCGGGTTGCCGCCAAAGGCTGCGCCGGCGGCGTCTTCGATCCGGCGCAGTCCCATGAGCGTTCGCTGGGCCGTGACCGCCAGGTTGTGAGGGGGCAGGGCCGCCTCGCTCAGGCGCAGAGCCAGAGTTCCCCAGAGACGAGCGCCGGCCAAGATGTCGCCGGGGTTGGCACTTGCCCGGCGCCGGCGGGACATGGTGCCGGATGAACGCGCAATCTCCAGCGTTGATATGCCTGCGGCGAGGAAGACCCCGGCGGCCCCTCGCCCGTCGGGAGACGCGATGGTCACATCCCGAGGCAGCAGGCGCGCCGCCAGGACCCGCAGGTCGGGTGTGGCCGCGATTCTGAAGGCGTCACCGGACAGGCCGCCATCCACCGCCAGCATGGCCATGGTGGTGCTCGCCGCTTCCATGGGGCCCGTCTCCATCCAGGCGCGGGCGCTCTTCCTGGCGGGCCGGTCACCGTCCCATACGGCCAGCACCATGGTCCGCCGCGGCTGCCAGCCGGTCCGCGCCAGGGCGCCCAGCCCGCGGGCGACTTCCAGGAGACCGGCCACGCCGGAGGGGTCGGAGCCGGCTGCCGCCAGCAGGATGACCTGGCCCGTCGCATCGCTTCCTTCCAGGCGGGCCATGGTGTGGGTGCCTTCAGAGGTCCAGAGCCCGGCGTCCAGGCCGGCTGCCGTGAACTCCGCGAGCAGCCATGGGGCGTCCGCCGCGGCATCCAGGGTGGCGCGGACAGAGATGGCCGAGATGGCCGATCGGAACTGGTCTTCACGATCCAGCTCTGCCTGGCGGTCATCCCGGGCAAAACCCGTGAGGGAATCCGGTGAGGCTGCAGGTGTCGTCGACGTGGGCGGGGCAACGCCGCGAGAAGCGCCGCCGCAGGCGGTGAAGCAGAACACTGCGCAAAGGCCGGAGAGCAGCAGGCGTGGGGAAATGGACGGGATGGTCGTCACCGGGCGTGACCGCCGTCTCCGGGCTTCACGTTCAGCGCCGAATAGGCCAGGCCATCGGGTTCCTTGCCGGCAGTGAGAAAGCCATCTGTCACCCAGGTGTCGAGATTCACGATGCTGATGATGTCCGCGTTGGCGTTGGCCACATAGGCCTGCCTGCCGTTGGGGTGGATCAGGATCCCGATGGGGACGGAACTCTCGCCGAAACGGCCGCCGAACAGCCGTCCTTCCGTGACCTCGGCGGTCAGGTTCATGGGGATGCGCCGCACCTCCTTGCGCGTGGCGGCGTCGAACACGGCCACGTCGCCGGAGCGGGCGTGGGAGACGAGAACAGAGCGCCCATCGGGCGTCACCCGGGCACGAATGGGGAAGGACGACGAGGGGATGGTCTCCAAGATGGCAAGGGAGGCCGCATCCAGCACGGTGATGGTGTCGGCGGCGCGGTTGGTGATCCAGACCTGGCGGCCGTCGGGTGTGATGTCGATCCCTTCGGCCCCTTCGCCTGTGGGGATGTTGGCCAGGAGCTTGCCGGCGTCCAGGTCGAGCACGGTGACCGAGCCCGAGCCGATATTGGCGACGAACGCCCGCCTGCCGTCGGGAGTGACGGCAAGCATGTGGGAGATCTCCTGGGCCGTCTCCAGACGGCTCAGGACCCTGCCTGTTTCGATGTCCACGATGAGGACCGCCTTGCTGTCCTCCACGGTGACGGCGACCCGGGTGCTCCCGCCCAGAAACTGGATGCCGTGGGGTTTGTGGTCGTCACCCAGGTCGATGGTGCGCAGGACGCGGGCGGCGGGGATATCCAGCACGGTCAGCGACGACCCCGCCTGCTCCCTGTCGCCGTAATTGGTCACCACCGCCAGACGGCCGTCAGGAGAAGCCGCCACTTCATGGGGCCCAACGCCTGTCGGCAGGGTGGCGACCACTTCACCGGAAGTCAGGTCGATGAGAGAAGCTGTGCCCTCCGCCTTGTTGAGGACGATCAGGGTGCCGGGGGCGCCGGCCCGGGCGAGGTTGCCGATGGCGGCGAAGACCTCCTCCAGTGCTGGTCGCCGTTTGTAATCCCTGTCCACCCGCACGTACCGCGCCACACCATCCACATCCACCACCACCGTTGTGGGGTGAGGAATCTTGCCTGACTCCTGGTTGAGAATCCCGTAGCTGCGAATGGTGCTGAGGTCAGGATCCCGCAGCAGGGGAAATTCCAGACCCATGCTGGCGCGCATCTTCTCCAGATCTTCCGCCTTGTCCGGGCTGATGACCCAGAGGGCGACGCCAAGTTCGCGGAACCGATCCATGGATTCTTGCAGCTCGCCGAGCTGCTTGCGGCAGTAGGGTCACCAGGTGCCGCGATAGAAGACCAGGACCACGGGCTGCTCGCCCTTGAGGGCGGCCAGGTGGTGAGCTTTGCCGTCGGTGTCCGTGAGGGTGAAATCGGGCGGTGGCGAGCCCTGCGCCACCTCGGACGGTTCGTTGTCCGTCTCTGCCGGTGCGGCGGGGCTGCCAGCAATGACGCCCATGGACAGAAGAGCCGCCAGACCGAACGCGGCTGCGGCACGGTGACGGCTGGGGGAATTGGTCGTGACGTTCATGGCACCTCCTGGAAGCCCAAGTCGAAAGCCCCGGGATCATGCCCTGAACGCCTCGCCACCACAAGCCCCCGGCAGGGGAGGCCGAATACTAGAACACGAACTGCATCTGAACGGTGATTGCGTCCGCGTCCACGCCGGCCTGGCCCAGGTAGTTGTCCGATTTGCGATAGGAGATCTGGGTCTTTGCCTTGTGCTTGTTCCAGAACCAGTTGACGCCTGCCTTGATGCGGGTCCAGGCGTCGTCATAGTTGTCCGCATCGAGGGAATCCCAGCCGGCCACCAATTCCAGGTGGTTGTTGGGCAGCATGTAACCGGCTTCCACCGCGAAGATATCCAGGTCGGTGGTTCCATTCCTGTAGAGGCCGCCGGTGAACGTGTCGTCCACGATGTCGCCTGTGATCTTCTGGTACTCCACGTCGGCGGAGAACCCGTGCCCCCGCACACCGGCGCTGAGTTCGACGCCATGGGCGCTGTCCAGGTCGACCTTGCCTTCGACCTTGCCTTCGACAGTGGTCACCCCGTTGGCATCGGTGTAGGTGTTGTTGTCGTCGTCGTTCATCCAGGTATAGGCCGCCAGGCTGAGATTGAAGCGCCAGGAGTCGGAGTGAAAGTCGCCCTGGTCCAGAGCCACATAGCCCAGGGGATGCCAGTCCACCCTGGCAGCGGCCAGCCAGCCCTGGTTGTAGTCGCTGTCGCGGTTCACCGGCGTGTCGAAATCCATGCGGTTGACGGCCGGGTCGTGATCTTCGGCGCCGGCCGAGACCATGTATCCCAGCTTCTTGTCGAACTGCTGCCCTTCCAGGCGGACTCCCATGTTCCTGTCCGGCGAGCCGAAATCGTGATCGCCACCGAAGCTGCGCTCAATGAGTTGCTGCCGCTTGGAGGAGGTGAGGTATTCCCGGGAGAACGGGGTCTTGGAATTGCCGATGGTGATCTTGTGGCGTGCGAGTCCCAGATACTGGATGTACGCATCCTTGACGGCCACCTCGTTGTTGTCCTCGGCCTTGCCGAAGTCGAACTGGATCTTGGCGTACCAGTCCCTGGTGACCGTGCCGGCGATGTAGAGCCGCAGGCGCCGGAAGAAGATCTCGTCGAACTCCACGTCGCCGTCCGGGTCGCCGTCGGTCTCGAAGTTGAGGTACTGAATCTGTATCCGGCCGCCGATCTCGAGTTTCTTGTCGCCCTCCTCATAGACAGTGATGCCGGCAGCGGCGGGAACGGCGCCCATGAGGGCAAGGACGGCCCCGGTGAGGCAGGTGAAGAGACCTCTTCTCATGTCGAACTCCTCGGGAGCGAAGCCAGACCATGGCACAGGCTTACCTCTCCCGCAAGCCGGGTTCCGAGGCCCGCCGGGAAGGGGTTTCCTCGCACTCCAGCGCTGGTTATCCTGAAGCCATGCGCACACTCTACGAGCCTGTGGAGCCGTCGGATGCCGGGCACCTGCCTGTGGGTAACGGTCACGAGATCTACTACGAACGCTGTGGCAATCCCGAGGCACCCGCCGCGGTCTACCTCCACGGCGGACCGGGCGGCGGCTTCGAGGCCAGGAACAGGGGCTATTTTGACCCGGCCGCATGGCAGGTTGTCCTGCTGGACCAGCGGGGCGCGGGCCGGAGCCGGCCCTTCGCCTGTCTGGAGCACAACACCACCGCCGACCTGGTGGCGGATCTGGAGAGGTTGCGCCACCACTGTGGTCTTGAGCGCTGGCTGCTGTTCGGCGGATCGTGGGGCTCGACCCTTGCCCTGGCGTATGCGCAGGCCCATCCCAAACGGGTGACCGGCCTGGTGCTGCGGGGCATCTTTCTGGGAACCGACGAGGAGATCCACTGGCTGTACAAAGCGGGTGGCGCCGCGCAGTTTTACCCCGAAGCCTATGAGGCCTTTCTCGCGCCCATCCCCGCTGCGGAACACGGCGACCTCCTGGCGGCCTACCACCGGCGCCTGTTCGGCGGCGACCTGGAAGAGCAGGCTGCCTGCGCCCGCGCCTGGTCCCTGTGGGAGGGGACCGTCAGCCGATTGACGCCGGACCCGGTCGAGATCGCGCTGTTCACCGGGGGCAAGTTTTCGCTCTCCCTGGCACGCATCGAGTGCCACTACTTCGTGAATCACTGCTTCATGGAACCCGGCAGTCTCCTGCGCGATGCCGGCCGCCTGAAGGGACTGCCGGGGGTCATCATTCAAGGGCGTTACGATCTGGTCTGCCCTCCGGTTACCGCCTGGAGGCTGCACCGGGCCTGGCCCGGCTCGCGGTTTCAGTGGGTCCCGGCGGCAGGCCATTCGGCCTCCGAGCCGGGCATCACCGATGCCCTGATCCGCGCCACCGACAGCTTCCGCGCTTGAGGGCTGCAGGCTTCAGTCCAGGTGGGCCTGATCAGAATCGCCCATCTCCACGCCTCCGCCCGGGAAGTACTCGTGCCAGCGGCGGCTCACCGTTTGTGCCGTACTCGCGTCGCAGAACAGTTCTTCGGGATACCAGGGTTTCATGCGTGCGTCGATGGCCACGGGTGGTGTGAACGAGGGATGGTTGCGAATCAGTTCCACCCGGCGGCCGTGGAGATCGGCGGCCGGCTCGAAGCGGGTGAAGGTGGTCCACAGGAAGTTGAAGACGCTGCGGCCGGCGCGCGCGACGTCATCGGTGAGGATGACCAGCGGCCAGTCGTCCAGGGAACGATGGGC
>SMVA01447198.1_pt1 | contig 16243 bp, 10 predicted proteins | sample 2456451 | NCBI WGS metagenome assembly SMVA01 (sample SAMN11095933, study PRJNA526329) | marine sediment metagenome | biome: Marine sediment; feature: Surficial sediment; material: Deep marine sediment; isolation source: Hadal surficial sediment | place: Pacific Ocean | collected 2014-05 | depth...
AAGAGAAGGTCCACGAGATGCCTTGTTGTTGAAACGCCAACCATTTAATGCGCAAACCGGGATCATCGGACACGAACTCGCCCACACAGTCTATTATCTTGATCGTTCGCTAATAGGAATATTGGCAGATGCTGCTTGCCAACTAAACAACTGTCGTATCAAATTCGAACAGGACACGGACAAACGGTTGGTAGAGTATGGATTAGGGTGGCAGCGTTATGACCATTCAGTTTTTATCCGACGTAGCCGGGGCATAAGTATAGAATCTGCTGGCAATAGTAATAGCGCCTATCTGAGTCCCATAGAACTACTGAGACTCATGGAATCTCATCCGGCTTATCAACGCACTCTGGCACAACAGTAATCACGCTCTGATGAGTTTTCTAAAGCAGACGGGAACAAAGTATTTAAACTTTGTAAAAAACGGTCTAACTAACAACCAGGCACATTGGACACCGTAGCAACAGCCACTTTCCATAAGTCCCACACATTAGCCTTATTCTTACCATGATATGATCAATACAATTCACTTACAGTGTATTAGCCCTATCCTGCATGGAGGACTGAAACGTTACAATGTCAAAAAGCTACAAATGTTTTAAATTGACGATTTCAAATCGTATTGCCCACCTGCAACTTAATCGCCCAGATAAACGCAACAGCATGATTCCGGAATTCTGGGATGAGCTCCCAAGTATAATTGAGGACATAGACAGCAATTCCAGAGCACGTGTAATCGTAATCAGTTCGACCGGGCCTCATTTTTCATCCGGGCTGGATATCAAAACCTTTTTAATTTCCAGCGATCGTGATGAAAATGCCGATGAAAAGTCAAAGCGGGTTAAAGGCGAAGCTTTTTATCGTAATGTGGCTCGCATGCAAAATTCCTTCAATTGCATTGAAAACTGCCGCATTCCAGTACTGGCGGCAATTCAAGGTGGTTGCATTGGTGGAGCAATGGATTTCGTTACCTCCTGCGACATGCGCTACGCAACCGAAGATGCATTTTTCACCATATTTGAAATTAATATTGGTATGACTGCCGATGTCGGGACTTTTCCGCGGTTGGTAAATCTCATCCCAGAGGGTATCGTCCGCGAGCTCGCGTATACTGGCCGAAGGATGCCAGCGGCAGAAGCTAAAAATCGAGGTTTGGTCAACGAGGTTTTCCAGAATCAGAGCGCTATGTTGGAGGGGGTAATGAAAATTGCGGAGGAAATTGCAAGCAAAGCCCCCTTGGCGGTTTATGGATCAAAGCGCATGATTAACTATTCCCGAGATCATTCAACAGCAGACAGTCTTGACTATGTTCGCACCTGGAATGCCAGTATGTTACAAAGGGATGAAATTGCCGAAGCCATGCTATCCAATAAGGAAAACCGGCCTGGTGATTTTGCCGATCTCCCTCCTATGCCGAAGTCCAGTGGGGATATCTGAAGGTAGTAAAAACGCGGGTGTAGCTCAGTTGGTAGAGCCCTAGCTTCCCAAGCTAGCTGTCGCGAGTTCGAATCTCGTCGCCCGCTCCAGTCCATTTGCTTGTTGTCGTGGGATAAACTTATTATTTCCCTTGCACTTTCCCTCCCCCAAGAAAGAATAATAATCCGAGTAATCCAGCTCCAGCAGCAATCAGATACGGAGTCCCGTAAAGATTTTGACTGGCTCCATAAGCAGCACCCAAGATAGCTGGCCCAGCTGCGGTTCCCCAGGATGACATTAAATTACTGACAGAAAAAATCTTAGGATATTCCCTTATTCCAAATGCGTAGGCAATTAGCAGCGGCTGTAACATCAGTAGATTGCCAACCGTAATGCCGAAAAGTGCCAAACCGACACAAAGAGAGAAAGCGTTAAACCCACCGGACAATAAGCTAAGTGCAATGATCTGTAGAATCATCATAGCGATGGCAAAAATTCGAATCGAAATCTGCTCTACTATCCAACCTCCTATTAAACGCCCGACTATACTGGCAATAGGCAGAATCGCCACAACCGCAACTGTTTGAGCTTCTGTTAGAATTTCTCGTGCCAATCCATATTGGTGTGAAATACCGCCCACTTGCGCCAGCATTAAAAAAATGTAGGTAAAACTTACACCCCAGAAAAAACGCCCGCGACGAGCCTCGGCAAATGATGCACCTTGGGATGAAAGGTCTGGTGTAAGAACGGCAGTAGTCTGTTCAAATCCACTTGGATTAACGTTTGCCTGAATAGAGCCATTTACTTGGTCAATACCGTCGACAGTTAATCCCATACTGGCTGGACTTGGCCTAAGCCAAATTACTGCCACTGGAATTACACCGATAATAAACATCCCTCCCATAATAGGTGCAGCCCGTGTCAAACCAATAGATTCGACTAGTACTGCACAAACAGGGGTGACCAAGACCCCACCCAGAGATAATCCTGTCGAAGCAATAGATAATGCCATTGCGCGCTTTTTATGAAACCAGCGTGTTACCAAAGTTGTAGCCGGGATTAAGTTCGATGCAGAAAATCCGACGCCAAAGAGCAGATAAACTGCATAAAGTTGCCCAGTAGTTTCTACCCAAGCTAATGATGTCAAAGCGACGCCAGAAATCACCGCCCCCAGACAAATACAGATACGCACATCGAACTGCTGAATCAACTTCGCGACCCACAAGCCGGTGAATCCCCCACTGAGAAAAAAAAGTGAAACGGCAACCGACGCAGACTGCACAGTGAATGCCGGTTGCTTCGCAAGCGCATTGAGAATTACTGCATGATTATAAAAACTCAGACCGGTAGCGAATGTGAGCATCACCAGAATGGCAGCTATTACCTTCCAGCCGTAATAAATCTCTGTTCGATTGGTGTTGGACATAAAAATAAGTCTTTACCTGTTTTTTCGCCGTAAGTATGAAGCCAACACTTGTTGATCACTGTGGCTTTGTCAGTGGGGCTAGTTATGGTCAACGTGTAACTGTACGCACATGGGTTGAAGAGAATCGAAGTCGTGGCATTACTTTTAACTATGAAGTGCTGAAATCAGACAGCAACGATATGCTGGTTAAGGGCTTTACCAAACACATTTGGACAGATAATAGGGCAAGGTCACTAAAGCACCTGAAATGTGGCAAGAACTGTTGAACCCCAACATGTAGAACCCTTGCGCCAGATCTTAATTTTCTTTGTTTAGCACTACTTATACTATCCAGACTATAGGTGGTTTGGCGGAGGCGCTTCAGTAAAAGCAATTAAGAGATCAATGGCGACCAATAATACCTCCTCCTTAGCTAGATTATGGGGAGTAGGTTTTTTGCCGGCCATCTGACGCTACGTTGACTTTTAATCTTGATTTACTGAAAATTAAATAATGCATATGGGTATGTTATTGGGTGTTAATCAGCGATTCGCAATTTCACCTCGGCGGTAAACAACATGGACTTGTCCAAATCTCTACCTGCCCATTCAAGAAGAGTGGCGGCATCTTGAGTTATAAGTTCGCTGACACGCAGTTCGCCATTGGAGTATATCGCAACCGGTTCAGAAAAATTTATTTCCTCAGGGTTCAATAACAAGGTAACAGCATTTACGTCAAATGTGGTGACATAGATTGAATTACCCTCTCGCTGTACGTGGACCTTGCCTGGTTGATTTTCGCTTGCTAATTCGTCAACGCGTACCCAATGGTTTCGATTATATCTGTCAGACGAATCTGTTACCCACTGTACAGTTTCTGGAAGTGGATCTCGTGGATTGTCCAATTTAAATTGTTCGATTTTCGACGATTCATCTGGCAACCACCGTGTGTTATGACCACCTCCCTCTATCACCGTAAATTCGTGGCTGATTTCAGCACTACGCAAAACTTCAATAAACGGCAGTAAAGAGGAAGCTGGATACAATGGATCCTCCTCGCCATTTACAATATATAAAGGCTTGGCCATGAGATTCTCGAAATAGAGCATGTGGCCGCCACCACTAGCGGAATTTTGCAGCACGGCTGGGTGTGCGATAAAGGGCATAAAAGCTGCCCACTCAGTATTCTGCTTAAAGGCAAAAAAGTAGGCACCTGTGCCGCCATCAGAAACCCCGGTCATATAAACTCGATTGTCATCGACGTTATACTTTTTCTTGACCAGTTTTAATATGGCCGGAATATTTTCGGCTTGATTGGCATGCCACCAGAAGGCGTCATTCCATGCTGCTGGTACGACAGTAATTCGATCAGGATTTTTCAGATTATCGTAGCCTCTCCTCCACCACCCACCTCCAGCTTCCCATTCGGGCCTGCTCACGCCACCGTGAAGCATGAATTCAACAGCATAGCTTTTCGCGGGATCATAGGTGTCTGGTATTAGCAGCACGTATGGAAAGCGAGTTCCATCTTCACTTTGCCTGACACTTTCCTGGTAACCTTTAGGCACATCGGCGGCATACTCAGGCCCGGATTTGAGCCACTGATACAAAATTGAAACATTGCCAGATTCTTCAATTAACCGTTGACCAAACGATTGCTGTTCTTTTGCTGAATCTGCGGTCCAAAAATCGGTAACTAATGAGCTCCCCGTACTATTGTCGGCTGCGAATACCAAATTGCCTGCCAACAAAAGAGTCAGGTAAATTGCTTTGTCTACAGTCTTGACCTGCTTCATCGTTAGTGCCTCAAGTCGATTAACTGGTTCTAGAATAAAAGCCCTATGGATGAATGTCCAACCAGTCTATCGATGTAAACAGTCACGACATTAATAAGTGAAGATAAACAAAAAAATGCTTAAGGAACCAATAAAAATCCCCAAACGGCAACAGCATAAATCTTTGTTAACCTAACCAGTGGTTGTTGCCTTTAGTTCTCTTGAGCTTCTAGAAAAGGCCCGTCAACACACAATCTGCGTCCATCCGGAGCGCCACACACACCACAGATCCCTACGCCGCATTTGGTGAGATAGTCAATAGAATTGTGTATTTGATGATGGTTGCAAAATTGCAGTTGCACCGCTTCTGCCGCATGCACCATTGGCTCGGGACCACAATTATAAAAAACCAGACTGGACAATTCTTCAACGGTCAATTCATTTAACTTTTCATGCAATAATTCCGTAACCAGCCCATGGTAACCTCGGCTACCATCGTTAGTTGCGATATGAAGTTTACTTACCGCTTTACATTCTGCTTCAAAATACAGGCGATCTTTTGACCTTGCGCCAATGAAGATCTCAGTATTACCGTAATCCCTGGCAAGTTGATACACAGCCGCTAATCCTGTCCCACCTGCTACTGCAATAATTTTTTTATCTTTGGGAGGTGTCGCTTTGATACCGTAAGGTCCTCGTACAAAGGCTTCGACTCCGGGTTCAAGCTGAATTAGTGATTCGGTAAATGCACCTAAATTTATAACTACCAGTTTAAAAGGGCTATCCACAAGCACTGAAAACGGTTTTTCACCCAAACCGGGGATCCACAAAAACACAAACTCACCAGCTTGTATATTTACGTCGCGATCGAAAGTAAGAATTGAGATATCTTTTGTCAGTCGTTCATTTTTTACCAGTGTTACCGGGCTGAAATCCATATCAACATCGTATTGAACTAATGCCTCAGCATTGTTTTCACCCTGAGAAATATCGCTACTCAACACTTTGAAGTAGGTTGCGATCTCTTCTGTGGTCATTCCAATTAGAGCCGAACCGATACCGATGATGGTAGCGCCCGCTCGTTGAAAATCTCGAACATTGTCCGCGCTACTGATTCCTCCACAGGCTATTATCGGACAATCAACTTGTGCGGCTATCTCACTCACACACCGCAAAGCAACAGGTAACACTCCTTTTCCGGATACTCCACCTTCGCCGTTACTGAGCATGGCATGACCACAACTGGTATAATTTTCCGGGCCGGTGGTGTTGATGGCGCAAATTGCATCGGCCCCACCAGCAACGGCTGCCACGGCAATTTCGTCAACATTGGGAACGTTGGGAGTCAGTTTTGCAACCACGGGCACAGTAACGGCTGCCTTGACTGCACTTACTATTTCTTTAACTAGGTCAGGGTCCTGACCCATTGCCATGCCATAACCTTTGGCATGGGGACAAGATAGATTGAGCTCAAGCCCATCGCTATGTGGAGCCATGATCTCAGCTACCTCAACATATTCGTTAACACTAGCGCCGAAAATTGACACCAACAGAAATCGATCCGAAGGAATTTTCAGTGTAGCCATCAGCTCAGCTGAACGATAAGCACCCGGATTAGTCAATCCTACCGCGTTGACAAAACAACCCGGCTCATACTGGGCAAGGATCGGTTCCCTATACCCTAATCTTGGTTCGAGACCAATGCTTTTAGTTGTCAACACACCCACTTCAGGCATGGTGTCAAAAACTTTTTGAATAATAGAGGCTGAGCAGGTGACAATCCCGGATGGAATAGTGAAGGGGCCGGAAAGGGTTTTACCTAGAAATGCTGTTTTCAACTGACGAAGGAACTCAAGATCAAATTTCTGGAATCAATAATTGTACTAGTTTATAACAGAAACAATGAAAGCGGGGGTTGAAGATAACCAATCGATGACTGTCTTCAATCCCCAGCTTCTTTTTTTTGCCAGGGTAAATCCAGTTCTGATTACTCCACGCCGCCCAATTCAGTATATACCGCACGCAAAAAACGCTCCGGGTCTCCCCACTTGGCATTATAAGGGGCTGTCGGATTGGCAGCAGCAACCTGATCATAAGTCATCCCTCTCGCGACCATTGATGTAACACGGTTTTTCACATCAATTACCATGTCCCTGAATTCCATTACATCTTCTCTGGTTGATACTGCACCGTGTCCTGGGACTATTTTAGTGTTTGGCCCAGCCAATCCAATTGCCAGGCCAAGACCTTCAATAGTGCCATCCAGAGTACCTCCGTTAGCAAGATCGATAACCGGAAATGCCACAGTTCTAAAGACATCGCCGGCATGTAAGACATCGGAGCCTTTGAAATATATATAGCTGTCGCCGTCAGTGTGGGCTGGCGGTACCGGAAACACGTATATTTCTTCACCATTCGCATGAATAGTAATGCTATCGTTGAAAGTTAATACTGGTAGCGCGTCGTCCGGTGACTGCTCTGCCAGCCGAACACGGACTTCGTCGCGGGCAAGAATTAATACCCCCATTTTGCCGAGATTTTCATTTCCACCGGTATGGTCACCATGCACATGGGTGTTAATAAGAAAAAGAATTTCTCCGTCACTAAGCGCGCCAATAGCTGCAACGATCTTGTCCGTAAGTGGCGCGAACTGATCGTCGATCATCACCACACCATCCTCCCCAACTGACAACCCAATATTACCGCCTGCTCCTTCCAGGTAATAATACGTGCCAGCCACATGGTGTGCCTGAATCTCTACATCACTGTAATCTCTCTGCGCATTTACAGCACTGGAAAATAAGAATAATACCGTTGCAAGGTATATTGCCATTCGGCAATGTCGATTTAAGGTTTCCATCTGGACCTCCTATTCGTCTTATAATATTTTTATGCAAAATCCGTAATTAACGTCTTTTCCCAGTGGTTTATTAAACTGGCGTATGGCTACTTTAGCCAAGATAAAATTGTGACTATTCGTAGCATTGCTAGACTCTGGAGAATTTGGCCTTTATCCTACACTTCTTGGAGCATCTGGGGTATTGCCCCGTATTAAAAATTGCGCCAGCTAACACTATTCGATATTGTGAATGTCAGTAGTGGGAATAGCGCTAAGAACACGTACCATTTGGAGACATTATCAATGACACAGACTATTAGAACAGTGATTAGCATCGCCCTCGGGTTGCTTGTAACTGTATCTCTCTCGATTCAGGCTCAACAGCCCACTCGATTTTTAACACTGAGCCCACCCGACGGCCTGCCTATTATTCCTGTGCTTGAAGGCTGGGTGGCCAACGAAGATGGGTCAAGAGCCCTCATTTTTGGCTACATCAATAGGAACGATACGGCTGTTGATATCCCTTTAGGTGAAAACAACTACATTGAACCTGCTGAATTTAACGGCATGCAACCTTCACATTTCGGCCCTCGAAGGGGCCCTCAGATTTTTTCTGTCACATTACCTGCCGACCAGGCTGATATCGATGTCTGGTGGTATGTGAAGACTGGCGACAGTGAAGTATTGAAAGTACCCGGGCGGGCAGGAATCTCAGCCTATGAGCTCGACTATGACCGACCCCGGCCTCAAGGTTCTATTCAACCATTAGTTGCTTTCAGTGAGAATGCAGCCAAGTCTCGCGGGCATATGGCGTTAATTGAAGATTATCCAGAGCAAGTTACAGCTGGAACACAGATTGTTCTTACTGCGTATGTGGAAGACATTTCTGTTCGAGACTCAACTGACGTAAGATTTGAAGAACCTTTGGACGTTGGCGTCCACTTCTCCCAGCACCAAGGCCCTGGGGAAGTAGTGTTTACTCGTCATGAATCAACACCTGAGCCTGAAGAGGAAGCAGATTCAGACGATGGTACTCGTCGTCGATTTCGTGGCCCTGCCGAAAATGAAGTTCGGGTTAAAGGCGCGGGAGCGGCTAATGTCTATGCAACGTTTTCCGAACCTGGAGAATATATGATCCGCATTATGGTGGAGAACTGGAGTGCGCCTGACAGTTCCCAGGGTGACCAGTGCTGCGCGTCTAATGCTTATCAACGGGTAACCGTGCGTTAACAGGCTGATTTGCAACAACAAACGGGCGGCATATTGAAACCGCCCGTTTTTTTGCCCTTTTTAAACCAAAGCCCTACATTTTGTGCCGAATCAATACAACCGTGTCGATATGTGCCATTTTAATGTGTTGCAAATTGTTGCAAGTATTAGTCTAAAACAGGCAGTAATTGGTAGACATTTCCCTACAGTCAATTTAACCTAGACGGGTTGTCCTATAGTCCAAATAACATCGAGGAGATGAGCATGGAAACAACGCACCGTTGGCAGCAATGTACGACCTCGCGAAAAGCCTGGATTGGGGTTGCGACCCTGGCACTGCTTGGCTTTCAGGTTCAAGCTCAGGCGCAGTCAAACAGCGCGGAACTGACTTACACCGGCGAAGTTGGTAGAATTATTAATGACAATTGCGTGGTCTGCCACCGTGAAGGCGGTATAGGCCCCATGCAATTCGAAACTTACGAGCAAGTACGTCCCTGGGCTCCACTAATTCAAATGCGTGTTGCCAACCGGGAAATGCCTCCTTACGCATACGACCACGGCATTGGCATCCAGGACTTACAGGGTGACTGGCGTTTAGCCCAGGAAGAAATCGACACTATCGTTGAGTGGGTTAACCAAGGTGCTCCGTTAGGGGATGCTGACGTAGTAGTTGCTGGCCCAGATCTGCCAGATCCTACCGAATGGACCTTTGCCAGGGAATACGGTGAGCCGGACTTAATCATCGCATCTGTTGCCATTGATATTCCTGCCAGTGGAAATGACATCTGGCATAAGCATTATGTGGATACCGGGGTCACACAGGATCGTTGTATTAAGGCCGTCCAGGTCAAACCTCGGGGCGAAGCAAAAGCTGTGGTTCACCATGCAAACTCATCTTTACAGGTTCCCGACGAAAATGGTGAATACCAGCGTTATGGGCAATTGACTGAATATGCTATGGGCAAGTGGGGCGAGATTATACCTGCGGGCGTGTGCCGTACCATTCCAGCCGGTTCTCGAGTTTCCTGGGATATCCATATGTTCCCAGGTGGTGTCGGTGGAGCTGCCCAAGGTCAAATGATTAAGGACAACGTAGTCGAAATCGGCCTTTGGTTCCACGATGAGGACTTTATCGAAACTGAAAGCCCTTATAAGCAGGACCTGAAACTGTATGGTCTACGCGAAGGCTATCAGAATGGCAACTTGCTGATTCCTCCCAACGGTACAGCCATGACACAGGGTTTTCACTCTTTTGACCACCCTGTACGCATAGACAGCTTCCAGCCACATGGTCACTTGCGTATGAATGCAGCGACCTTGGAAATCTTCTATCCAGCAACTGGACGTACTGAGCAAATCAGCCAGATTTCCAACTGGAGTGCTACTTGGCACCATAGCCATCTGTATAATCCAGAAGTAGCCCCTCTGTTGCCAACTGGTGCAGTTCTGGTAATCAAGCAGTGGTATGACAACACAGCTAACAACCCCAATAACCCTGATCCAGATCAGTGGGTTTACGGTGGTAGCCGTACTGGTGATGAAATGTCCCACGTATGGATTGCGGTGACTCACCTGGATGAAGAAGGCTACGAAGAGCTTGTTGCAGAGCGTATGGTAGCTGACGCTGACTAAAGGTTTTTTAAAGACCAAGAGTTAAAAAAAACCGGATGGGAAACCATCCGGTTTTTTTGTTACATGCTTTTGTAAAACAGACGACAGTACCTAGGACTCTGTCACAAATTATTGCTTTTGTACCACCTATTTCCATGGGAAAAAAGTGGACATTTAGGGCTAAGAAAGATAACTTTTACGGCTGATAAAGAACAGTAGTAGAGACACGACTATTAACGAGGAGACAAAGATGAAAAAAGCAGTCTCAATAGGCTTCGCTGTGCTGGCAGCGTTCGGGGTTCAAGCCCAAGCACAGACCCACAGTGCGGGAGACCTGACTTACAATGGCGGAGTAGGCCGTATTATTAATGATAATTGTGTAGTCTGTCACCGCGAAGGCGGTATTGGTCCTATGCAGTTTGAAACCTATGAGCAGGTGCGTCCGTGGGCTCCGCTGATTCAAATGCGCGTAGCTAATCGAGAAATGCCTCCGTACGCCTATGACCAGCATATTGGTATTCAAGATTTGCAAGGAGATTGGCGACTAGAACAGGAAGAAATTGACGCGATTGTTGCCTGGGTTGACCAGGGCTCGCCTCTAGGGGATGTCGATCTTGTTGTAGCACCCCCAGATCTCCCTGATCCTAGCGATTGGAGTTTCGTCGATCAATTCGGTCAGCCAGATAGGGTTATTGCCTCAGTTTCATTAGACATCCCTGCCAGTGGTAATGACATTTGGAGCAACCACTATGTGCCTAGCGGCATCACTACCGACCGTTGCATTAAGGCCGTTCAGGTTAAACCTCGTGGTGATGCCAAGGCTGTAGTACACCATGCTAATTCATCAATAATGATACCTGGTGAAGACGGCGAACTTGAGCGTTATGGCCAGCTTACTGAGTATGCCATGGGCAAGTGGGGTGAAATTGTTCCTGAAGGTGTTTGTCGAACTATTCCAGCTAACGCAACTGTTGCCTGGAGCATTCATATGTTTCCAGGTGGTGTTGGTGCCATGGCTCACGGTGAGATGATCAAGGATAATGTGGTTGAAATTGGTCTTTGGTTACACCCTGAGGGTTACGAAGAGCAGGCGCGATTCAAGCAAGATCTGAAACTGTATAAGATCGACGAGCAAGATGACCTGATCATTCCCCCTCATGGCACACAAATGACTCAAGGCTTCCTGAGTTTCGATCATCCGGTACGTATCGACAGCTTCCAGCCACACGGTCACCTGCGAATGAGGGCCGCAACCCTGGAAATATACCACCCAGAAACCGGTCGCACTGAAGCAATCAGCCAAATCTCTAACTGGAGTGCAACATGGCACCACAGCCACATTTACTCACCTGAAGTAGCACCTCTGTTACCTGCTGGCACAGTACTGGTCATGAAGCAGTGGTACGACAATACAGCTAACAATCCAAATAACCCTGATCCTGATCAGTGGGTATATGGCGGTAGCCGTACTGGTGACGAAATGACTCACGCATGGATTGCTGTGACTCACCTCGACGATGAAGGCTTTGAAGAGGCGAAAGCTCAGCGCATGCTGGCTGATGCAGATTAATCATTAGCTAAGTTTTTTTAACAACAAAAAAGGCCGGAGAGACGAATCTTTCCAGCCTTTTTTATTGCCTGTAAAAGTCAGGAAACTACTCCGGTAAGTGCCCTCACTCGGTGGCTTTCGCTGTCTGTCACATAGACCGTACCCGCAAAGACATAAACACCATGAGGGCGATTAAGTTTACAGCTCATTGGATCACCGTCAGGCCCATCTCCCCGTTCACCGGACCCCAGTACCGTCTCGATTAGGCCCGACGAAAGATTCATTCGGCGAATCACGTGATTTTCGGTGTCTACTATGTATAAGCTATTGTCCTCGGCAGAGTAGGCAACACCCTTGGGGCCATTGAATGTCGCCTCTGCTGCAGCACCTCCATCGCCTGTATAACCATTCTCTCCAGTGCCGGCGATACGTTGTAATGTACCTTCTTGTAGTTCAAGCTTGTAGACAGCATTCCCCTCTCTTAATACCAGGTAGGCGTTGCCTTCTGAGTCAGTATCTATAGAGCGGGGGCCTAACAATGGTGTGCCTGTTAGAGGGCCCTGGTCAGGCGTAGCTGAACGTTCTCCAGTTCCCGCCAATGTAGTAATAACACCACTTTCTAAGTTGACGCTACGAACTCTGCTGTTGCCGATATCACAAATTAAAAGATTACCCTCTGCATCAAAGGCAATGCTGTGTGGTTGCCGAAGCTGAGCTTGGGTAGCAGGACCTTCGTCTCCACCATAACCTGCCTCACCTGTTCCAGCCACGGTAGATACCAGGCCGGATGCTGCATCAATACGGCGTACAACATGGGCATCTCGCTCTACTACAAAAAGATTACCATCAGCGTCAAACCGGATTTCATGGGGTGCCGAAAAGGAAGCCTGTAATGCTGTTAACCCATCTCCGGCATAGGCTTTTTCCCCATTACCGGCGATGGTAGTCAAGCGTCTGCTTACAAGATCCAGCCGCCGTGTTCTCCCGGTATCTACTTCGCAAAAATAAAGTGCGCCGTCTGGTCCAACAATTACACCGTAGGGATTGTTAACCTGGGTTTCTGTGCCAAGCAGCCCGAGCGTGCCTTCGGGCTGGTAGCCTGCGATACCTGTTCCGGCGATTGTCTGGACTGACGATTGCTGTCGCTGAGCTATAGCCCGCCAAGGGTAGACGGTAGCAATTGTGACGGCTAATGTGTTCTGTAGGAAATAACGTCTGCTGAAATCGGCCATGACAGTCCTTCAATTCAATAACCAGAGGTAATCCAACTTTAAGCTGGCTAATAATAAATATAAAGATGTGAGGGTATCAAGAGTTTGATATTTGTCCTAAATATACACTCAGGCGGCCAATGGTGCTACCGGCACAGGTTTTTCCTAATTTTCTACAATATTTTCATGCCACATTGTTTTTCCTTTGTTGATTGTCGATCAACCTTTCCTTCCATTCCGGTAATTTTTAATTCATCACAAGAGATCTCACTAAGATTGCTTTCCAGCTCTGCAATTTCAGTATCCCTGAATTTGTAATGCCCCATTTCTGGAAGCGCTTTGGCTCTTACTAAATATGATTTGCTCAACTCATTATCTCCCTTATTGGAATATAACTGAGCCAAATTGATACAAGCTTCCCACTCACCAAACAATGCGCCGGTTCTTTGAGAAATATTCAGCGCCTCTTCCAAATCATCAACTGCAGACTGAAAATTATTCAGCTTGATATGAAGATTTGAACGCGCGTTTAATCCAGTAGGCAAATAAAGCCATTCGTCCGCGGATTTGAACAGATCTACTTGCCTATCCAAATAGACTTTCGCGTTCGCTATATCGCCTAATTCTAAGAAAATTAGACCAAGTACTTGAATATCGCTTGCTAGTAATGAAGTCGTATCTATTGCTACCTGCCAAGAATTCTGCTTCCTCCATGCGAACGTTTTTAAGGATCGATCTAGCGCCTTTTGAACACAACCGATATCAAGTAAATATTTGCAATAATATGAACTAACAGTTGGAAAGGAGACCGGTGAATCTGGCTCACTCTGAACTAGGATTTCATCAGCCTGCTCAAATAAATCCTTTGCTTTATCATCTTGTCCGATTAAGTGAAATGCATATGCTTGAAAACTATAAGACATTGCTCTTATGACAGAGTTGTTGGTTTTATTTATGCAGTCTTGCATATCGTCAATAAGTTCAAACGCTTCTTTAATTTTCCCAGCAGCGATCAACATTGATGCAAGTGGTGCGGCAGTATTTATAGCCTCGACCCATTGATTATTCTTATAAAATCCAGCAATGCTTTCAGTAGAGGGCGCAATCGCTTTTTGTATATTACCTAGATATATTAGGTTTGTAGAAGCACAGGACAAAAGATAAAGCTTGGCACTTTCAGATAGATTGTCGACCGGTTCAGTCCACTCTTTTTCGAAAAAAGCCTGTATACAAGCTTGATCAGCATGGTGAGAACCGTCTGTAAACATAGAAAATTGCTTCTTTTTAATCCTTTCAAAATACAGCTGAAAAGCTTCCTCGTACAAACCAGCTTGTGTTCCGTGAATTACTGCCCGGAATAAGGGCTCAAGTTCCGCCATATTTGCCGGGTTGGCAACTGCTTGCCGTTGTAAGTACTCAAATATTAGTTTGTGACCCTTTTGCCAAATTTCTTTATATTCCGACGACAAATAATCGGCCATAAAGTCCCGTACTAGTGGATGACAATCAAGAATTATTTGAGCATTCCTATTGTCAACTGTTATCAAATTGGCTTCTTTTAGATTATCGATCGCATAACTTAACTGAATCAAATTTAGTTTTTTAAGTTCCTTAGTAAGCCCTCTTACAGGGTCTTTTGTAACGATAGACTTGATGTCTTCTAGCTCTACGGCGCGATCAAACAAGCAAACCAAATATAACAATGCACATTCAGGAGAATCTTGGAACCAGTCCAAATAGTTTCGCATCAAATTCCTAGCATGGTAACTTAGCGATTGCTCATCAAGTAAGGATTTGATATTTTTATATTTTCCTATCTCACCTTGATGAACTACTGAAATATAACTTGCTAATAAAGACAAACTTAAGGGGTGCCCCGAATACTTATTAACAGCTTGTAAATATTCCTCTTCACTACCTCTAGTCCCCATGGTTTTCAATAACTCAACACTTGCCTTTGTTGAAAGGTGGCTAAGGTTGACTGAAATAACCCTTCCATCCTGGAAAGCAGTTAAGTCGGAAACTTCTAGTCGCGATGTAATTACACACAGACCTCTATTATCAGAAGCAAGCTCCCTAATCAGTAACGCCACTGCAGGGTTTTCAACCTGGCCCGCTTTTGGCCCCGGAGGATGTTGCATTGGCTCAAGCCCATCAAGAATTAACAATGTTTTAGCCTTTCGAACTAAATTCGCCAGACGAGTAGCTTTCGCCCATGGTGTCCCGTCAGAAGGGTTTTTATCACCAAACCAATCCAATGCATGTTCAATAAAATAGTCACCAGAAGACTTAATTTCCGGTGAACTTCCTTGCCAATAAAATGACCAGCCGTAAACCCTTCTTGCACCGCTATAATCTTCCTGATCAAGTCTTGATAACCAATAGTTAATTAATGTGCTTTTCCCAACACCGCCGAATGCGACCATTTGCAGCACATTAATTTTATTGTCACTCCAGGCGTCATCGAGCTGCTGCAACTCTCGGTTTCTTCCAATCATCTTTGCTGTTGTTATTGGCAATAAAGACAGTGATATCTTGTCTGGCCTCGCGGCTCCTCCAATGCTCACTGTTTCCATTTTCTCACGTATATATACATCAAATTCTTCAAATGGTTTGGTAAACCAATGGGCATCGATGTCAAATAATTCTGCAACTCTATCAAGCTGGCTATGGGGAATAAAATCACCTGAACTTGTCTCCGTTCCTCGACACCATTTGCTAACTGCTTGCCGGGAAACACCTAAAATTCTAGCCAGGTCAGCATGTGAAGTAATTGAAGGATTTACTCGCAGAGCGTAAAGAAGAAGGAGCTTGCGAGACAATTGCGGGTGTCTTTTCATATTGGATTGCTCTAACTTATTGATATTATTAGTTTCAGCGATTAAATCTTATGACTCCACTAGTCTAGCAATCACAAAAATCGCATATTCATAACGATGATAGCTGGGCCCTCATAGGTACTAGCCTTCGAGCCAGGTACCGCTATTAGCTCACTTAATACTAATTCAATTGTCTGAATTGAGCCAACGGGTACGCAGCAAGGTATCTAAATGATTTTTTATCCTAAGTATATGACATCAGTATTATAATTCTACTTCAATGGGAATCGACACAGCCGTCCCAGAGAATCCAGCATAAAAGAAAAGAGCGATAGCATCACTATGCATTAGGTTTACATTCAGTTGACAGATTAAATAAATTGTATGTTTAGTTGATTGGATACCAGATA
>SMVA01179076.1_pt1 | contig 16234 bp, 15 predicted proteins | sample 2456451 | NCBI WGS metagenome assembly SMVA01 (sample SAMN11095933, study PRJNA526329) | marine sediment metagenome | biome: Marine sediment; feature: Surficial sediment; material: Deep marine sediment; isolation source: Hadal surficial sediment | place: Pacific Ocean | collected 2014-05 | depth...
AGTTAAAACAATCATATATACCCAAGCTCGACAAGATTCTTCCGGCAACAAAGGTGGCACGTTACATTCAGATCGAGACTAAGATTCGAGCAGTCATACATTACATACTTGCAGAAAGGATTCCATTGGTAAAGTGAGCTAGGATTGATGGCACAATACAAAATAGACAACAACAATTGAGTCATTGCTTTTGCTATTCTCATCTATTCCTGTTTTTTGTGCTCCAGTGTGCCATGACGAAGTTATATTTGAGCTAGTTTTGGCATAAAGCAGACATTCGACCGGCCTAATTATATGCTAATGTCATATTTCGATAATTAGTATATGGATGCACTATAACAGCCATTGCAGTGATACATAAAGACGAGATACATAAAGACGAGATACTAAAGCGAGTTGCCAAGGGCGACAAGATTGCCGATATAGGCAAAACCTATGGCGTTTCTCACGCAGCAATAAGTAAACAATTACTAAAAGACCCTGAATGGATTGACGCACGAATGTCTGGCGCTTTAGCCAGAATAGAACATTGGGAAAAGGAAGTAGAAAAGATTGATCCCGATACCAATCAAGTCATGTTAGGCAGAGCTAAAGAAATGCTGGCTCATGCAAGATGGAGAGCAGAGAGAGTTTCCGAGTCAGTGGGGTGGACATAAGCTAAACATTAACGTTGTTGGCAAGGTGGAACTGTCCGAAGCCCTTGGTGCCGTAGCTGGTGAGCTGTTAGATCAGATAGCGATAGAAGGGAAATAGTATTAAAAGCCCCTGTATTCGGCTTATTGGGGGTAATAGGCTTTATAAAGGGTAATAAGAAAAACACCCCTAAGACTATCCCCGGTTACCCTCGCGTGCGCGAGGCATATTACCTATAGCGGCCATTGGTTATTGATCATATAGCTAAAGAGTATCTCTTCAATCACTTCCACAGGCGAATTTCCACAAATTGTGGAATATGCTTCCAGGTGAGATTGGAGTCCAAATCATGTCGTGTTTACGACTATAGAGTGATCTGCCGCCGCCCATATTTTCAGAGTGGGTAATGGAATATAGTATTCTGCTCTGCTCTTCCTTGCAGTTGTATTCATCTTGAAACTTCATTGACATATAAGGTCTAGAGCTAGTGGGTTCTTGAGCCGCGTTATAGTCATATAGACTCCACATTTTTACCTTATTGACGGTTGTTTTACGGATTGTGGTGGGATGGGCGTAGATAGTAACAGTTTTATTGCTGCCAACCTTAATCCACTCAGCCACCGCACTGCTACTTACAACAGTCAGCATTAAAGTTAATAGTAGTTTTTTCATATCGTTTACTTCAATTCATCTTTGAAAATTCAATTACAACCATATTTTCTCATTGTTTAATTCTTTCTAAAACGCCCCATATTTAATAAGTGTGGTTACATAATGGTTACATGAAGCAGAATAGGGAAAATAAGTCTGTTCGAGAATATATTAAAACCATTATGGATAGTGGTTTACAGACTATATATAAATCATAAGAAGCTCGGATAAGATATCCTATTAATTCATGTAATAAATAGATCGGTCAAGTGAACTACAGAAATAAAGGCAAGTTTTCCCTTTGGTAGAATCTGGCCTCAATACTAGAAGATAAGCCGATCATTTTTTGTTTAGCATGGGCATCTTAAATCTCACTATTGAGAGTTTGCTTCATTTATTGCCTCAGTTATCTTTTTCCTAACCTTCTTAATGTCATTCTTTGCATTAGCGACATATTCCCGTATACAATCCCTGTACAACCGTAACTGGGAATTATAATTATCTACTTTGGAATTGTACTGATCTACTTTCCACTGCTCGCTAAAAGAGTTAGATTCTATTGGTTTTGAAGATGGCGGGGAACAAGTATGCGAGGGATACTCAGATATACTTGAGTTCGAACCACTGTTCACCATTGCAATTGCAGCAGAAGATACAAACATAAAAATCGGTACAAATACTAACCTAGTCATTAGTTTTCTCATTGTTATTCTCCTTACTCCTTTAATCTAGCTCCACGTAGAGGTCAGATACAAATACTTCTATTCTACTTATCTGGGTGTTACATTGTTGCCTACGTAACTTATTTCACAAGCTATGCCAGAATCAAAAATATTGTTCCGTTTTGTACTTTTCACGCTGATTGTGGCTTTGCTGTCTTATGCAGTTTGGTTCGCAACTCGTCCTAAGCCTATAGAAGTTGAGCTTGCCACAATTATACGTGGCACTGTGGAATCAACAGTAGTGAATACTCGTGCTGGAACTGTCAAGGCATGCCGTCGCGCTAAGCTTGCGCCTGCTACAGGAGGTCAGATCATTAAGCTAGAAGTGAAGGAAGGTGAGCGTGTAAAGCAGGGTCAGATGTTGCTAGAAATTTGGAATAGCGAACTTACTGCCAAACTTGAACTAGCACAGCAGCAAATGCTCACAGCCGAGAAACGTCGTCGCGAAGCTTGTATTATTGCTGATAATGCACATCGTCAATCTAGGCGTATTCGGCAGCTTGTCGCCAAAAATTTTGTCAGCCAGGAACGTAGTGATGACGCAGATGCTAAAGCGCTTGCTCGTCAGGCTAGTTGTGATGCGTTGACAACGGATGTAAAACGAGCTCAGGCACAAATTCAGGTAGTACAATCTGGATTGGAACGTACAGTTCTGACCGCGCCATTTGCTGGAATAGTTGCTCGTATCACAGGTGAAATCGGTGAATACGCGACACCCTCACCTCCAGGTATCGCTACACCACCTGTTATTGACCTGATTGACGATACTTGTCTATATGTTAGTGCTCCGATGGATGAAATAGATGCGCCTAAATTAAAAACTGGACAATTTACACGCATCACATTAGACGCTCTTCCTGGTCAGGTTTTCACTGGAAAGATTCGACGAATTGCCCCCTATGTTACCGAGGTAGAAAAACAGGCGCGCACGGTAGATGTCGAAGTAGACTTCGATGAACCACCAAATCTCCTGTTGTTAGTTGGTTACAGTGCAGATGTCGAAGCTGTTATTGATAGGCACGATGACGTATTACGCGTACCAGCGCAGGCAATCCGGCAAAAAAATAAAGTACTAGTTCTGGGTGCGGACAGTAAATTAGAAGAACGTAGTGTGGAAACCGGCCTTACCAACTGGGCATTTACTGAGGTTATCAACGGCTTGGAGGCAGGAGACCAAGTATTTTTGACGTCTGATCAGGATGATGTGAAAGTTGGTACACAAGTAAAACAGAAAGTTTCCCAATGATCTATCTTTCTAGTATTACGCGTATGTTCCAGATGGGAGATCAAGAGGTGCGTGCGTTAAATGGAATCAATTTAAAAATTGCATCGGGGGAATATGTTTCCATTATGGGGCCATCTGGATCAGGTAAATCTACTTTGCTGAATATAATTGGATTGCTAGATCGAGCCGACATCGGACGCTATGAGCTGGATGGTAATGATGTCACCAGTCTCTCTGAAATCGAGCAAGCGCGTGCGCGCAGAGAAAAAATCGGATTTGTATTTCAATCGTTTCATCTCGTACCACGTTTGACAGCAGCTGAGAACATCGAGCTGCCATTAATGCTTGATGGTGTTTTGCCTGCCAGGCGGAAATTGCGCGTTAAGGAAGCATTGCTTGAGTTCAATCTAAGCGATCGCGCCCAGCACCGTCCTGCAGAAATGTCAGGTGGACAGCAGCAACGTACTGCCATTGCGCGTGCTACCATTCTGCGGCCAACTATAATCCTGGCAGATGAGCCAACCGGTAATATAGATCACCGTAATGGTGCCGAAGTTATTGCACTGCTGGAAGGGTTGCACCATGCGGGAACCACTCTCATCATTGTCACTCATGATCAAGAATTGGGAGCACGGGCAAATCGCCATATAGCTATGCGTGATGGCAAGATTATGTCAGATGGTAAGTCAGTACTCAAATGAGATTGCGCGATACACTGTATCTTTCACTTAAAGCTGTTGCAAGTTACAGAACTCGTTCGCTGCTCATCGTTCTAGCAATGGCAGTAGGCGTAGCGGCTGTAATAATACTGACAGCACTGGGTGATGGCGCCCGACGCTATGTAACCAACCAGTTTTCATCGATCGGCACGAACCTGATAGTGGTTATACCGGGTAGAGCTGAGACTGCAGGCGGATTTCCAGGTGCTGCAGTAGGGCAAACCCCACGCGACCTAACGCTGGAAGATGCTAATGCACTTGCCCATCTCCCGCAAGTTAGGCGCTACGCACCACTTAATATAGGTGTTGCTGAGCTCTCTGCAGCCAGCCGTCTGCGCGAGGTTACTGTGCTTGGCAGTACTGCAGAATTATTGCCCATACGCCATATGGAACTTGCACAAGGTGGATTCCTTACTCGCGGATCAGGACGTAGCGCACAAATCCTTTTGGGCGCAAAACTTGCTCGGGAATTTTTCCCCCAGGGTAATGTTATCGGCCAGCGCGTGAGGCTTGGTGATCGACGCTTTCTAGTATCAGGTGTGCTCAAATTTCAGGGTGAATCGATGGGTCACAATACCGATGAAATCGTTATAATCCCAATTAATTATGCCCAAGCGTTATTCAATACTTCATCGTTGTTTCGTATTCTAGTTGAGGCCAGAAGTCGTAGCGACATTGTATTTGCCAAGGAGGCAATATTAGATATCCTGAAACAGCGTCATGATGGTGAAGAAGATATTACCGTTATCACGCAAGATGCTGTACTGGCCACATTCGACCGTATTCTACGTGCATTGACACTAGGTGTAGCGGGAATTGCTGCTATTAGTCTGGCCGTGGCAGGTATTTTAGTGATGAACGTGATGCTTGTGGCGGTAAGTCAGCGTACATCTGAAATTGGATTACTAAAAGCTATTGGTTCACCCTCATCAGATATTCACCATTTGTTTCTTGCCGAAGCACTGTGGTTATCGTTTACTGGAGGTGTTCTTGGCTTTTTTCTAGGACAGTTTGGGAGTTTGCTAATTCGCCTTGCTTATCCCCAGCTTCCTGCATGGCCTCCTACCTGGGCTAGTCTTGCAGGAGTTACTATTGCATTCGTGACAGGTCTTCTAGCTAGCCTTCTACCTGCCGCACGTGCCGCTCGGCTTAATCCTGTGCAGGCTCTTAATGCAAAATGAACATTGTTGACACAGTTCATTTTGCTCTACGTTCACTCACTACGCATCGTTTACGTACTATTTTATCTGGCTCGGGAATCGGGATAGGGATTGCCGCAGTAATTTTGTTGACTTCTATCGGCGAAGGAATCCATCAATTTGTACTGTCCGAATTCACCCAGTTTGGTACCAATATTATCAATATAACACCTGGAAAAATCAGCACTCATGGCGCATCACTAGGTGCTATTAGCAGTGCACGGCTACTTACCATAGAGGATGAGCTGGCGCTGAAAAAATCTCGTTACGCCCAATATACTAATTCCAGTGTAATGGGTAATGCGGAAATCCGTGCTCTTGGACGCAGCCGCCGCGTTACCGTCTATGGTGAAGGGCCCGATTTTTCCCAAGTATTCAACATGAAGGTGGAGATTGGACAATTTCTACCTGCAGACGATCCACGGAGTCCTCGCGCCTACGCCGTGTTGGGATCAAAGGCTCGCACCGAATTGTTTGGAAATGCCAACCCGTTGGGAGCTAGCTTGCAGGTTGGTATGTCGCGCTTCCGAGTGATCGGTGTCATGGAATCTAAAGGGCAAATACTCGGTTTAGATCTTGATGACACTGTCTTTATTCCTACTTCCCGTGCGCTGGAAATCTTTAACCGTGAAGGCGTAATGGAAATTCATATCTCTTATCAGCCTGGCGTACCCCTACAGGCTGTAGTCGATGATGCTCACCGTATTCTTATTGCCAGGCATGGACGAGAGGATTTTACCGTCACACCACAACAGAAAATGCTGGATACGTTAACCACTGTGCTAGATGTGTTGACCTTTGCAGTAACCGCCTTAGGTGGAATTTCACTACTAGTTGGCGCTGTAGGCATGGTCACGTTGATGCATATTGCTGTCGCCGAACGTGTCGCTGAGATTGGCCTACTAATAGCCCTAGGTGCTACGCGGGCTCGTATCCTCATACTATTTCTAATGGAATCCACCGTACTGTCTGCACTCGGTGGATTGGGAGGATTAACTATAGGTACCGCTATTGCCTGGCTGTTAAAAATATTGGTGAGTGATCTTCCAGTCAAAACCGAATGGGATTATATTTTAGTTGCGTTTGGTTTGTCGGTGATGATAGGTCTAGCTGCTGGTGTCATACCAGCCATGCGCGCAGCTCGAATGAATCCTGTCGATGCTTTACGAACAGAATAATAGAGTTAATTCTAATCTCAAAAAAATGAATTGTTAACTGAACCATACATGAATAAACAGCCGTTACCTACTCGATCACAACAACCCAAGTTTCCGCCTGCTACTGCCAGTTTTGCACTATGGGATTTAGGCTTTCGTCCATTTTATCTTTTGGCAGGTCTTTATAGCATCTTTAGCGTGTTATTTTGGGCAGCACAATTCTCAGGTTATTTTTCTATTACGTACTTGCAGGGATCGGTATGGCACAGCCATGAAATGCTATTTGGATACGTGACTGCAGTTATCACAGGTTTTCTGCTGACTGTAGTGCGTACATGGACGCAGGAGCCAACACCGAGTGGTGTACCGTTGATGATGTTGGCAGCGCTTTGGGTCTGTGGCAGGGTTCTGGTGTTGACTCCTTTTACCATGGTGGCAGCATTAGTTAACATGGCTTTTCCTGTGGCTGTTGCTTTTGCAATTGGTGTTCCGTTATTGCGATCGCGTAACGTCCGTAACTATTTTTTTGTGGGGTTGTTGATCCTGATGGGTATGTTGATCCTCGCGACGCACCTGGCGTTACAAGGGCGCTTCGATTTGCCAGCGGACTTATTTTTACGGCTAGCGCTCGATGTGGTGCTATTTATCATGATTGTTATGGGTGGTCGTGTGATCCCTATGTTTACTAATAATGGTATACCCGGTGTCAACGCAACTCGGCACGCACTAGTGGAAAGATTAGCACTTGGTTCTGTTATATTGTTGTTTGTAGCGGATCTGTTGCAATTTCCTCAGATCGTCATTGCCATAATTGGCTTGATCAGCGCTCTTGTGCATGGTACGCGTTTGTATCTTTGGAAGCCATGGCGCACCCTTGCTACACCGTTGGTATGGATATTGCATGTATCTTATGCATGGATAGTTGTTCATTTTTTGTTGCGTGCCCTGTCTGCACAAGAATTGCTGATCGGATCTTATGCCACTCATGCACTCACTGTAGGCGCAATTGGCGGATTAACTCTAGGTATGATGATTCGGACAGCACGGGGTCATACCGGGCGCCCTCTGGTAGCAGATCGCTTTGAAGTCACTATATTTCTACTGATACAATTCGCGGCAATTCTTCGCGTCTTTGGTGGGATCGTCTCGAATGCACTGTATATGACTAGCATTCAAATATCTGCGCTGTTTTGGGCTGCGGCATTTAGTCTTTACGTGTTACGGTATTGGTCAGTACTGACACGCCCCAGGCTAGATGGTAAGCCTATATAAAGTATTACCTAATATATCGTAAGAATATGGGTCAAGAAATTACAAATACTTCTTTTTCTAAGAAAGATTTCAGAATATTTAGTTCTTGTCTCAAACAAGAAACAAAAATATTAAATGAATGGTTTGAACAAGGTGTTTTATCTAATGATGGGCTTGTTGGTGGATTCGAAATCGAAAGCTGGATATTGGATCGAGCACTTAGACCTGCACCCGTTAATAAAGAGTTCTTAGAACATTTTAATAGTTCACTAGCCTCGCCGGAGTTAGCGAGTTTTAGTCTCGAATTTAATAATTTACCTCGAGACTTAATAAACGCTGTCTTTTCAGACTTCCATACAGAATTAGAAAATACATGGAAGCAGGCTCAAGATGTAGCTAAAAATCTCAGCATACCATCAACATTATTGTTAATTGGCACGCTTCCAACATTTCAGCTTTCATCTCTAAGCAAAGACACTATGTCAGATATGAATCGATACCGTGCGCTGAATGAGCAGATTATGGCAAGACGCAAAGAGAAGTTTTTGCATTTATATATTCAAGGAAATGAACTTCTAGAGCTTGATAGTGGCAATGTAATGCTCGAAGCAACTACAGCTTCATTCCAGATTCACACCCAAGTTCCTGCACAAGAGGCGCACCACTATTATAATGCTGCGCTAATGATAACAGCACCTTTAGTGGTTATAGCAGCAAACTCGCCATATATATTTGGGAAAAATTTATGGAATGAAACAAGAATTCCATTATTTGAACAATCTATTGATACAGCTAATCCTGCTGCGCCTATAAAACGAGTAAGTTTTGGTAGTGGATATATAAAAGAATCGATTTTAGAATGTTTTGAAGAAAACCTTAAAGATTTTTATATTTTACTGCCCATAATCGAAAAAGATGATGGCACGCTTTCACATTTACGATTACACAATGGCACAATTTGGCGTTGGAATCGACCCTTGCTAGGTTTTAATGAACAAGGCCAGCCCCACATAAGAATTGAACATCGCGCTATTCCGGCTGGGCCTACTTTTATTGACATGATTGCAAATGCAGCGTTTTTTTATGGTTTGCAACATTATTGGGCGCAACTGCTAAAAAATGGTCATTCTTTGCCTGAATTTAACGAAATAAAATCAAATTTTTATACAGCTGCTATACACAGTTTCGATCATTCAATCATTTGGTTTGGCGAGCATGTAGAATCTGTCGAGTTACTCCGTAATATCTTGCTTCCTCAAGCTGAAAAAGGTTTGAGTATGATGAATATTTCTTTTTCCGATATCCAAAAGTACTTGTCTATTATTGCTGCGCGTATTGAAAATCAACAAACTGGTGCAAGTTGGCAACGGAAATATGTTGCCTTACATAAATGTGATATGACTGAACTAACCCGTACTTATCAGCGCTTCCAAGAATCAGGTGCACCTGTTCATACTTGGGGTTATTAATTTTATTTTATGCATAGCGAGAATAATAATGGGCAACTTAGAACTAAATCAAATAGCTAGTTTCCCGAAGGAGCTATTAGAGATAAGCGTTGAAAGGCTCTATACATTATTTCCAGAGCCTACTCTCTTGCATTTACAAGGCAAAAGGCCAGAACCTGTATTCGTTAGTGTTTTGCTACATGGCAACGAAAGTACTGGATTGCATGTAATTCAAAGACTGTTAAAGAAATATCAACATTCAGTTCTACCGCGCTCTTTGTCAATTTTGTTGGCCAATACACAAGCGGCACGTTATGGGAAGCGAACCCTCGATGGCCAATCTGATTACAATCGGGTCTGGCCAGGTACGGTTGAACCCAATGCGCAAGAAGCCATAGTAATGCAAAAAGTTGTAAATGAAATGAAAAGAAGAAATGTATTTGCTAGTATAGATATTCATAACAATACAGGGCTGAATCCACATTATGCTTGTATCAATAAGCTTGAAAATGCCTTTTTACAACTCGCTGCTTTATTTAGTCCTACTGTAGTGTATTTCTTAAGACCAAAAGGCGTGCAATCGATGGCATTTAGTAAGCTTTGCCCTGCAGTAACATTAGAATGCGGTCAACCTGATTATCCTAGTGGTACAGACCATGCATTAGACTACATTAATGCAGTATTACATATGCAATCTATTTCAAATGATCCTATGTTGCCACAAGACATAAAATTATTTCATACAGTTGCACGAATACAGGTCCCGGAAGATGTAACATTTAGTTTTACCGATCTGAATGCAAATATTTTATTTAAAAGAGAATTATATAAAATGAATTTTTCTGAAATTCCTGCGGATACTTGTTTCGGGATAGTTCATTCCAACAACAATGCACGATTATTTGCCTTCAATGATAATGATGAAGAATTGGGTGAAAAGTTATTTTATATAAATAATCAACAGATCAAACTCAAGAAACCGATGATGCCCGCAATGTTAACTTTAGATGAAGCTGTCATACGTCAAGATTGCTTCTGCTATCTAATGGAACGACTACCTCATCCAGAAACACCTTATGCAAATTGAAGTCTTATATTTAGCCAGCTTATAGTATCAGTTTAGCTGAACTTGGAATTACTCGTTTTTATGATACTACTAGCTGTTATAAACGCTAATAAGATGTCTGTGTTGTTACTTTCTACCAAAAATCGCAACCCATTTGTTACGTGAAGTTTAAGAGTTTAGGAAATAATTTTACCGTTCAAATTTTAATAAAATAATCTGCTTATTCATTGAAATTTGAGCGCAGTACAATTCGATAATGCGCTTTTCCTGTTTTTAAATGTTCAAGCGCATCATTTATGTCGGTCATCATTATGAGCATTGCATTTATTTCTCACCCAGACTGTATGTTGCATGAAATGGAGACTGGTCATCCTGAGCGCCCGGAACGCCTGAAGGCGATTGAGGATCAGCTGTTATCAAGCGGACTTGATGTTGCGCTTCAGCGTTATGATGCCCCTGTGGCTACTCGTGAGCAATTGTACCGGGTGCATGATCCCGAGTACGTTGAACAAATCTTTAGTAGGGCGCCGCAAAAGGGGATAGTCAGGTTAGATCAAGATACCACGATGAATCCTCATTCTCTCGTAGCTGCACTACGGGCTGCTGGAGCGGTTGTGCTTGGAGTTAACTTGGTAATGTCAGACCAGAGCAAGCTAGTGTTTTGCAATGTAAGGCCACCAGGCCATCATGCCGAGCGGAAGCGGGCGATGGGGTTCTGTATTTTTAATAATATTGCCGTAGGTGCTGCCCATGCTCTACATGAGCATCATCTTAAAAAAGTTGCCATCATAGATTTTGATGTGCACCATGGAAATGGTACAGAAGATATTTTTCAGGACAACTCAAGTGTCTTGTACTGTTCAACATTTCAACATCCCTTCTACCCATATAGTGGTGCTGATGTCGAATCTGAACATATTATTAATGTTGCTTTGCCGGTGGGGGCCGAGGGATCACAGTTTCGTGCAGCCGTAACATCCTATTGGTTGCCAATACTTGAAGCATTTAAGCCCGAGCTTATTTTTATTTCTGCTGGCTTTGATGCGCATATTGAAGACAACATGGCTGGATTGAGGTTAGTTGAAACGGATTTCGCATGGGTAACGACAAAAATCAGAGAAATTGCGGAAAAACATGCATCAGGCAAAATTGTGTCTGTCTTGGAAGGAGGCTATGCACTGTCTGCGCTGGGACGTAGTGTTGCAACGCATATAGATGCCTTGTTGAGGTAAAGTAACTTATGATAGCTCTACATCATGTTCAATAACGTTCGGTCACAATAGGGGTGATATTGGGGCATTTCAAAGAAATTAGACTAATTATCTTTCATATAAGTTTATGATTGGTAATCTATTTGTAGTTATAGGTTCGATTTACGCCGCCAATTTCTAAAGTAATCGAATAAAGTACATTAAGCTTTCACGTATAAACGTATCTGGATTTTTTCTTGTTCATTAGAGTCCTATAATGTAGATATGAGGGATTATTTCGTATTAGGTGCATTCCTTTTTTTCTGCTGCTCGTTCTCTGTGCAAGCTGGGGAATATGACGTATTGCGTCATAAAATGGTTGAGGAGGTATTGGCCAATATTGCAGCCGAGGTCTCATACAGTGGAGGCTCTACTCTCCATCCCGGTGTCGTGGCAGCGATGCAAAAAGTCGAACGCCATCTTTTCGTACCTGCTTCGCAAACTTCAAACGCTTATCTTAACCGCCCACTTCCCATCGGGTATGGACAAACAATTTCACAGCCTCTCATCGTAGCAATGATGACCGACCTGATGCAGGTCAAAGATGGCGATAAGATACTTGAAATTGGCACCGGTTCGGGCTACCAGGCGGCTATCTTGGCGGAAATAGCCAAATCGGTTTATAGCATAGAGATTATCCGCCCACTGGGAAAGCAGGCAGCCAAACGATTAAAATCACTTGGCTACAACAATGTGGAAGTAAGAGTAGGGGATGGATACTATGGCTGGCCGGAAGCGTCGCCATTTGACGCTATCATCGTGACAGCTGCCACAAGCCATGTTCCCCCACCTCTGCTAAAACAGCTAAAACCGGGTGGACGCATGTTAATCCCACTCGGTATGCATTTCATGACCCAGTATTTGATGCTTGTAGAAAAACAGATGGACGGTTCAGTAATCAGCCGACAGATTTTACCAGTTCGTTTCGTTCCGTTTACTAGAGAACATTAAGCATGGTAGCGCCGCGCCCGCCATTTATCGCCATCGGGTTGCTCTCTGCTTGCGTATTATCGTATGAGGTGCTACTAACACGCTTGTTTAGCATTGTATTGTGGCATCACTTTGCTTACATGATTATCAGTGCGGCAATGTTAGGTTATGGGGCGAGCGGTACGGTGTTAATTTTGCTGAAGGACAAAATTGCTTCGCACTTTAGATTTGTGTATGTCATGGCTGCAATAGGGGTAGTTTTTCTGATGCCTTTATCATTTCTACTGGCGCAACAGGTTCCTTTCAATCCACTCGAATTACTTTGGGACAAATCCCAGTTAGTAAAACTACTGACGATTTATCTGCTCATGATGCTACCCTTTTTTTGCGGTGGTTTTAGCATCGGTCTAATTTTTTTCTGCTTTGGTACGCAAGCAGGGCGTATATATGCCACTGATATCTTAGGTGCGGGGATTGGGAGCATAAGTGTTATTGGCCTTCTTTTTTTACTGCCGCCCAGCAAGGTTCTGATCGCACTCACTGTATTGGCCCTTTTTGCTACAGCCATAGCTATTGTTGAACTAGGGATGCGAGCGAAATGGCTGATTGGAATACTCCTTGGCCTCGCCTTAATAGTTACTGTTGTGCTGCCTGATTCTTGGTTACGTGTACAACCTTCGGCTTACAAAGATTTGAGTCAGGCTCTAAATATTACCGGTGCACAGATAATAGAGGAACGTTCGAGTCCACTGGGGCAGATCAAAGTGGTGAAAAATAGTTCAATTCCATTTCGTCATGCACCGGGGATGAGCCTTAACGCTACGGACGAACCGCCGGCCCAGTTAGGAATATACGTGGATGGGAATGGGCCTACTGTACTGACACGGTTTGATGGCAATCTTGCAACGCTAGCTTATCTCGACCAGCTTACCTCAGCTTTACCCTATCATGCGCTAAAACAACCAAGCGTCTTAGTGCTGGGTGCAGGAGCTGGTAGTGATGTACTACAGGCACTTTATCACGATGCCGTCACGATTGATGCGGTGGAGCTAAATCACAACATTATTGATTTGGTCCAGCAACGCTTCCGAGATTTTACCGGGAACCTTTACAAACAAAAAGGCGTACGTGTACACAAGGCTGAGGCACGAGGTTTCGTCAATACTATCCACGATCGGCGCTATGACCTGATACAAGTGGCACTGCTTGATTCTTTTAGCGTCGCTTCAGCTGGGGTATATAGTCTGAGTGAAAGCTATCTTTACACTGTGGAAGCGCTCCAGACTTATCTAAGCCGCCTTACTTCGGGCGGTATGCTTGCAATCACTCGTTGGCTCACCTTGCCGCCGCGCGATTCACTAAAGCTTTTTGCTACGGCAGTTTCCGCTCTGGAACGAGAAGGCGTTTCTAATCCTGCAGCGCGGTTGGTGATGATACGGGGCTGGAAAACTGTCACATTGCTTGTAAAGAATAGCGACTTCACTACTAAAGAAATAACAGCGATGAAGGAGTTTAGTAGTAAGCGCTCATTCGACCTAGCTTATTATCCGGGAATGGGGGCTGACGAGGCAAACCGTTACAACTTGCTGGAGCATCCTTACTACTTCGAAGGAGCTATTGCATTACTAAGTTCTCAGAGACAGGCCTTTCTCGATCGGTATAAGTTCTACATCGAACCGGCGACTGATGATCGGCCTTATTTTTTCCATTTCTTTAAATGGAATGCAGCAGGGGAGTTGTTTAATTTACGTGAACAAGGTGGAATGCCGCTTCTCGATTGGAGCTATCCATTACTCGTGGTGGCATTGATCCAAGCAATTGTGGCAAGCATTCTTCTGATCTTGACACCACTAGCAGTATCACGTTTCCGTCGTAAGTTGCCCACTGTGTGGGTGGCCTTATACTTTTTATCTATTGGACTGGCATTTATGTTTATGGAAATCGCTTTCATTCAGAAATTCATACTTTTTTTGGCTCACCCTCTTTACGCCGTTGCAGTTGTTTTATGTTCATTTTTGGTGTTCGCAGCCATGGGAGGCTGGCTTGCAGGACGATGGCAAGAGAAGACGAAGAGTAGGCGGCATGTCCTGTTGGCAATAATTTTAATGGGTGTCTTATCACTGCTCTATCTCATTATTCTGCCAGGCTTGTTCCAAGCACTCATGCATTATTCCGATGCAGTAAAAATAGTTATTTCCTTGGCGCTGATCGCACCACTTGCGCTGTGTATGGGCGTGCCTTTTCCTACTGGTGTTATGCGATTAGCGAATTCGGCCCAGGAGGGAGCTATCCCGTGGGCGTGGGCGATCAATGGGTGCGCTTCAGTGGTAGGGGCTGTTCTCGCCACGTTGTTAGCTATTCACCTAGGTTTTGCCATGGTGATCTTGATGGCTATCTTGCTCTATGGCTTGTCCTGCGCCTTTTTGAGTAAGTTAGTTTGACAGGGTTATTTTATTTATCATTGGAGCATTTTTTAAAATTTCTAATTCACAATTCCTTTAGAAATAATCAGTTTGTTTTTCTTTTCTTGTTTGATAGGTAGAAGTACGTAAGCTCATAAATAGTATTTTTTAATTTATTAGCGTACGCTATTAGATAAAAGGGGGTTATTTCTATGGGATTGGGAGCAGGAATTTTACTTTCGGCAATGGTTATTGGACTGGTACTTCTCTATGGCCAGACAAGAGATAGGTGGCGCTGGAAAAAAGTCTTTCTAACCGCGCTAGTGGTTACAGTCATTATAGCTTGTGTCGCATGGGCTTATAGTGAATACGAAAACCGAATAACGGCACAATCAGAATTTCTCTCCATTTCACTTGGTAGCAAGGTCTCCGATGTTAGATTTATCAAAGGAAATCCAGACATGGCATCAATGGATGGAGGGGTTTGGATCTTCAATGATTCGAACAAAAAGGCTGAACTACTAGTTCTTTTCAGAGACACGGTAGTCAAGGCAGTTCTATATATCGGAGATTGTTTCTATTGTAATCAAATGTTTGGTCTTGGGATTGGAACAAGTTATGAAAAAGTGAAGGAGAAAGTAGGTGAACCTACATCTGTTTCTATTTCTCCTGACCAACTAAAGCGTCTAGCTTCATTCGAAAAATGGAATGTTGTTTTCATTTTAAAGGAAAATAAAGTCATCAATTTTGGAATCTACGACCCAAAACTAGGTCCAGTAGTTTTTTCGGAGAGAGCATGGAACTTAGGATCTAACCCAGGACTACAAATTTAGACGTACCAAGTGGCTATATCAAGTCCAATAACGTCCAATCAAACTTGGAGAATTATTAAGCAATGGTATTTTAAAGAAATTAGTTTGGTTATTCTTCGTATAAAATTATGATTGGCAGGGTTTTAGAAGATATGCAACAGATTCTTGCCATTTTTCAGAAAATTAGATGTCAGTATTGTGCCAAAAGGGATACCCATGCTTATCTAAGTATCTTATAGGATGATATGGCTAAAGACTAATTTCACGTTGGTTAGCATTATTCGCAGTTCTTATAATTCATTGTTTCGCAGTCTCGCGCCATCCTCTGAGCATCGGCAATTTGAGAAGGTGTCATCTCCTTAGCCACACTTTCTAGACCTTTTTCCGCATTTCTGCCCCCATTGCTAGCAGCTAAGCTGAACCACATGTACGCGCGAGCATAGTCTTGAGATACATCATTGCCCATAGCATACATAGCACCAATATTATATTGTGCGATCACATTTCCTTGTTCTGCAGAAAGGCGATACCACTTCACTGCCTCCTGATAGTCTTGATTTGCGCCTTCACCCTTGGTGTACATCCAACCAAGTTTAGCTTGCGATACTGCATTCCCTTGTTCTGCAGAAAGGCGATACCATTTCATTGCTTCCTGATAGTCCTGGGTTACACCTTTACCCGTGACATACATCCTACCCAGTAAAAATTGTGTAATTTCATTCCCTTGTTCTGCAGAAAGGCGATACCATTTTACTGCTTCCTGATAGTC
>SMVA01218462.1_pt1 | contig 16234 bp, 14 predicted proteins | sample 2456451 | NCBI WGS metagenome assembly SMVA01 (sample SAMN11095933, study PRJNA526329) | marine sediment metagenome | biome: Marine sediment; feature: Surficial sediment; material: Deep marine sediment; isolation source: Hadal surficial sediment | place: Pacific Ocean | collected 2014-05 | depth...
ATTGACCAAAACCATTTTATACAACTTGAATCCCAATGACAATGAAGTAATGGCAACCATGACGGGAAATTTTAATGATGGCAGCATTAAGGGAAAGGTTCAATTCGGATCAGGATGGTGGTTTTTAGATCAAAAAGATGGCATGACCAAACAACTCAATGCACTTTCAAATATGGGATTGATAAGTTGTTTTATCGGTATGCTTACCGATTCGCGCAGCTTTTTATCTTTTCCGCGACATGAATATTTCAGGCGAGTGCTGTGTAATATTTTTGGCGATGAAATCCAAAGAGGTGAATTGCCCAATGATATGGAATGGATTGGTAAAATTATTGCTGATATTTGTTATTATAATGCCAAAGAATATTTTGATTTTAAATAAGTAGAATTCTAGAAAAAAATGAAAAAAGTAGTGACATTTGGAGAAATCATGTTAAGATTATCCCCTCCGGGATTTTTAAGATTTTCACAAACCAATAGTTTTGATGTAGTTTATGGTGGAGGTGAATCCAATGTTGCTGTTTCCTTAGCCAACTATGGTGTTCCTGTAGATTTTGTCACACGTTTACCCAAAAATGATATTGGTGATTGCGCCCTGATGGAAATGAGAAAAAGAGCCGTAAATACCGAAAATATTATTTTTGGAGGAGACAGGTTAGGTATCTATTTTTTAGAAACCGGAGCCGTTTCAAGAGGGTCGAAAGTAGTATACGACCGATCAAATTCGGCAATAAGTGAAATCAAACCCGGGATGATCGATTGGGAAAAAGTGTTTGAAGGAGCCGATTGGTTTCATTGGACCGGCATTACACCTGCTATTTCACAAAGCGCTGCAGATACTTGTTTGGAAGCTGTAAAAGTTGCCAGTAAACTGGGAATTACCATTTCAACCGATTTAAATTATCGAGCCAAATTGTGGAAATACGGGGTAGAACCTGAAGCCATCATGACCGAACTTACCTCCTATTGTGATATCATTCTGGGCAATGAAGAAGATGCCGAAAAACATTTTGGTATCAAACCAGATGGATTGGATATTACAAAACAAGGACATGAAGTAAAAGCGGAGACTTTCCTATCGGTTTGTCAGCAAATGATGGAAAAATTTCCAAAAGCTAAAAAAGTGATTACCACATTAAGAGGTTCAATAAGTGCATCGCACAATACCTGGGCGGGCGTATTATATGATGGAAAAAAAATGTATGAATCACCCCAGTATCAAATTACTGACATTGTCGATCGTGTTGGTGGTGGAGACTCCTTTATGGGAGGATTGATCTACGGATTAAAAACCTATCCTGAAGACGATCAAAACGCATTGAATTTTGCAGTTGCTGCATCTTGTTTAAAACATACCATTAAGGGTGATGCTAACTTGGTTACGGTGTCGGAAGTAGAAAAATTAATGGGCGGTGACGCTTCGGGAAGAGTTGCTCGATAATATTTAAAATAACGGTTTATGGCACAGTATTCTAGAATTGAAGTAGCAAATGTTATGAAGGAGACCGGAATGGTACCTTTGTTTTATCATCCCGATATCGAATTGGGAAAAAAAGTATTGAAAGCCTGTTATGATGGCGGTGCTCGACTAATGGAGTTTACGGCACGAGGGGATTTTGCTTTTGAAGTATTTTCGGAACTCAACAAATATGCAATTAAGGAATTACCGGGAATGATTATGGGAGTGGGCTCGATTACAGATGCTGGGGCAGCATCTATGTTTATGCAAATGGGAGCCAATTTTATTGTAACCCCTTCATTAAGAGAGGATATCGCCCAGGTTTGTAATCGTAGAAAGGTGCTATGGTCACCAGGTTGTGGTTCACTTACAGAAATTAACAAGGCTGAAGAACTAGGCTGTGAGATTGTAAAACTATTCCCAGGTTCTACCTATGGCCCGGGATTTGTCAAAGCAATCAAAGGGCCCCAACCATGGACAAGCATTATGCCAACTGGGGGAGTTACCACAGAGGAGAGCAACCTAAAAGGATGGTTTGATGCTGGCGTAACCTGTGTAGGCATGGGATCCCAATTAATTAGTAAGGATATCATCGCAAAGGGCGACTTTGAAAAGTTAAGGGAAGACGTTAAAAGTGCCTTGGGAATTATCCAACACCTCAAAACAAACATTAAATGAGACATTTTTCAAAATATATAGGGTTTAGAAAGCTTTTTTCGTTGGCGGTAATGATTCTTATGGTAATAGTTTTGTTATCATGTTCGGAGACCAAGGATAAAAAGATGCTCTTTTTTGCCCATTCATTGCCTATAACACATCCCGTTCACAAGGGAATATTGGTAATGCAAGATGCCCTTAAACAAAATTCTGGCGGCAAGTTGCAGATCAAGATATTTCCCGATGGACAGTTGGGATCCGAACGAGAAACTCTTGAACTTTTGCAAATAGGTAGTATTGCCATGACAAAGGTCAGCGCTTCTGCATTGTCGAATTTCGTTCCTGAATATCAAGTTATGGTCATACCTTATTTGTTTCGCGATAGCGAGCACTTGTTCAAAAACCTTGAGGGCGAAGTAGGAAAACAGTTGTTGGAAAGTGGAACGGAATATCTGTTACGCGGGATATGTTTTTATGATGCCGGAGCTAGAAGTTTCTATACCAAAGACAAACCGGTTTATTCTCCCGATGATCTTGATGGACTAAAATTAAGAGTTCAGAACGATCAAATGTCTGTTGACATGGCTAATACCTTGGGTGCTTCAGCCACCCCTATGGCCTTTGGCGAACTCTACACCGCTTTACAACAAAACGTAGTGGACGGAGCCGAAAATAACATTCCTTCCTTCGTAAGTTCCAATCATTTTGAGGTATGCAAATACTATATTTTTGATGAACATACTATGGTGCCCGATGTCGTTATTATTGGGACCAAATTCTGGAACCTGCTATCGGAAGAAGAAAAGGGATGGTTAGACGCTGCTGCCAAGGTAAGTGTTGCCAAACAAAAACAATTTTGGCAGGAAACTATCGTAGAGAATATGAAAATGCTCAAAAAAGCGGGAGTCGTATTTATCTATCCCGAAAAAGAACCCTTTATTAAAAAAGCGAAACCGGTAATGGAACGTCTGATGAAGGATCCTAAATTGAAACCGATCATCGACAAAATAAACTCAAATTAATGGAAAAAATATATCTTATTCTGAACAGGATTATAGAAACCCTCCTGGTGGTTATTTTCGGATTACTGGTAATCGATGTAGTTTGGCAAGTAGTGTCGCGTTATGTGGTCGGTCAATCTAGCTCATTTACCGAGGAATTCGCTCGGTTTTCTTTGATTTGGTTGACCGTTTTAGGGGCCGCTCATATCAACGGGAGTAAAGAAGGGCATTTGTCCATGGATTATTTATTGTTAAAACTTCCGGCAGAAAAAAGAATAAAGCGCCAAAAAGTAATTCAGATCTCAATGGCATTATTTGCGTTGATCGTAATGGTGCTGGGAGGAGGCAATTTAGTATACATTACCTTGACTCTTGGTCAGATTTCGTCTGCACTACAAGTCCCACTGGGGTTTGTTTACGCAATTGTTCCCATATCGGGTGGCATGATCATATTTTTTTCAATTTACAATATCAAGAAACTAAATTTTTAATATGAGTATAGAGACGATTAGCATTCTAGTTCTATTTCTGAGTTTTATCGGATTATTGGCCTACGGGGTTCCCGTTGCCTATTCAATTGGCATTTCAACAACATTGACATTGGTATTGAATATGGCTTTTTTGCCCGCTACGACTACTGCCGCTCAGCGGATGACTACAGGTATTGATAATTTTGCCTTATTAGCCATTCCGTTCTTTATTTTGGCTGGTGAGATTATGAATACGGGCGGTATTGCCAAGCGTTTAATAGAATTTGCCAAATCGCTTATAGGTAGTCTTCCGGGCGGGTTGGCATTTGTAAACATTATTGCCGCTATGCTCTTTGGGGCTATTTCGGGATCGGCGGTGGCCGCGGCCTCTGCTATTGGAAGCACCCTGACAGATAAAATGGAAAAAGAGGGCTATCCAAGGGAATTCAGCGCAGCTGTTAATATAAGTTCCTCAACTACTGGATTACTGATCCCACCTAGCAACGTGCTGATTATTTTTGCCTTGGCCAGTGGTGGAACTGCCTCTGTCGCCGCACTTTTTATAGCAGGATATATTCCGGGAATGTTGGTAGGACTTGCCCTGATGATCGTGGTCTATATATATGCCAAACGAAAAGGATTGCCCAAGTTGCCCCGGGTAAGTTTTAAGAAACTGTTTCTTGATTTTAGAAGGGCGATATTGAGTTTGACTTTGCTAATAATTGTAGTGGGCGGAATTGTCGCGGGCGTTTTTACGGCCACGGAAGCAGCCGCGATTGCAGTGGTTTATGCCATAATATTGGGTTTCATAAATAGAGAGCTCAAGTTCAGCGATTTTAAGCCTTTGCTTCTGCGCAGCGCGAGAACAACGGCTATCGTTATGTTCCTTATTGCAACCTCTATGGCCATGTCTTGGTTGTTTTCTTTTGAGGGAATTCCTGAAATGTTAACCTCGGCCCTGTTGGATAATGTGAGCAATCCCATTATCATTTTTCTGATGATTAATATCATTTTACTCATGGTGGGCACCTTTATGGACATGACACCGGCCGTTTTGATTTTCACTCCTATTTTTCTTCCGGTAGCAATGGCCTTGGGCATGCATCCGGTGCAGTTTGGGATGGTCATTGTCTTGAATTTGTGTATCGGGATCTGTACTCCGCCTGTAGGCACCTTGCTCTTTGTAGGGAGTGGTGTGGCAAAAGTTCCTGTTACCAAGGTAATCAAACCGTTATTGCCTTTGTTGGCGGTTATGACCTTGGTACTAATGATCATAACCTATTTTCCCGGACTTTCGCTTTGGTTACCAAGGGTATTTGGGTTAATTGATTAAATAAAAGAATACAGGGAAATCAACTGCCAAAATAGAGGGAATGGAAGTGGAGTTCGGGCTATTACAAGTATTCATTTGTTTTAATGCCAAGCAAATGAACAGTGATGAAAGGCATAAGGAACTGGTTGAAGAAATTATCCATCATGTTACAAATACTGCTCCCGAAAAAGAAGGAAGCACTATTGAATATCCTGGCAGTCAAACCAGAAAAAGAAGGGCCAAACATATGAAAGAAGGAATTCCTATCAATGATGAAGTGTGGAATAAACTGTTGGCCAGAGTTTAGTTTGAGATTATAATGTATACCATGGAAAAGAAAATCAGAGGAGACAAAGTAAAGTGGGGCATAATAGGCGTTGGTGATGTTTGTGAGGTAAAAAGTGCTCCTGCCATGCAAAAAGTAAAAGGATCCGAATTAGTGGCGGTCATGCGTCGCAACGGTGAAAAGGACCAAATGACTATTATAGGTTCAAAAGGGCAGATTCGAGTTCCTTTTTTTGGTGAATCCAAAATCTTCATTGAAAAATCAAATCTGGCTACTGAAGTTTTGGAATTTGAACTGCCCCATCATATCCAAAAACCATTAATTGAAATGGTGGTCAACGACTTACTGGGAAAAGGGACTTGTCCCAGTACGGGAGAAAGTGCAATCCGTACAAATTGGGTAATGGAGGAAATGACCAAGAACTATTACCAAAACTAAAATATAGACCAACAGCAAAAATGGAAAAAACAAGAGGTATTCGTTATTTAAGTTTGATGAAGGTTTGGAGGATTATTAGAGTTTGAATATATTTTTTAATATGATTGTTATTATGCAAAAATTAAATAGACAAAATAGATCACTTAAAAGCACTTTACCTATAAAGGTTATTCAATTTGGCGAAGGTAATTTTTTAAGAGCCTTTGTAGGCTATGCCTTTCAAAAGTTAAATATTAAATTGGATTTTAATGCGGGAATTGCAGTTGTTCAACCCATTGACAAAGGATTAATAAAAACGCTAAACGAACAGGATGGCTTGTACACCCTGTTTATGAAGGGTGTTCATAAAGGAGAAGAAATTCAGGAAAAAGAGCTCATTTCCAATATTGTTCAAGGGGTTGATCCCTTTACCGATTTTGATGCATACTTAAATTTAGCCAAAGAAGAGGCACTGGAGTTTATCATTTCCAATACTACTGAAGCGGGGATCGCTTATGTTGCCACAGACAAACCAGACATGCAACCTCCCAGTTCATTTCCTGCTAAATTGACGGTTCTATTGTATAAAAGATATCAATATTTTAATGGAGATTCGTCCAAAGGCTTGACCATTATTCCCTGTGAATTGATTAATTACAATTCGGATACACTTAAAGAAATTATCTTAAAATATATTGAAGACTGGAAGCTTGAAGAAGGATTTAAAACCTGGATATTAGACCACAATACTTTTCACAATACGTTGGTCGACAGAATTGTTCCGGGTTATCCCAAAGACCAAATCGAGGACTATAACAAACAACTGGATTATAAAGATAAGCTCATCGTTTCAGCTGAATCTTTTTTTCTATGGGTTATAGAAGGTGACGAGTCTTTAAAAAAGAAACTTCCCTTTCATAAAACGGGTTTAAATGTAAAGATCGTCAAGGATATGCAACCCTATAGAACCCGTAAAGTTAGAATTCTCAATGGGGCACACACCGCTTTAGTTCCTATTTCAATATTATGCGGAAATACAACTGTCAAGGAATCAATCGACAATAATTTTACTGGTAAATTTATCCATGAGACTGTTTTCAGTGAAATAATTGACACCCTGGAAATGGATAAATCTGAATTAAATAACTTCGCTGAAGAAGTATTTGATCGTTTTAGAAATCCCTTTATCAAACATTTATTATCGAGCATTGCTTTGAATTCAATCTCAAAATTTAAGGTCCGTGTTTTACCAAGTTTATTAGCATATGTATCACTTCATAACAAAATTCCAAGGCATTTGACCTTTGCTTTGGCCTGCCTGATTCGATTTTACAAAGGAACCTGGCAAGGTGAAAGTTTACCTTTGAATGACAGCGACCAGGTGATAAAGACATTTGAAGATATTTGGAATTTAAATGACTATTCTCAGATTTCAGAAGTAACTTTGAAGAATATTGACTTTTGGGGTGAAGATTTAACAAAAATAAAATCATTAACCAAGGCCATTACTTTGGCTCTCGAAGAGATTGAAAATAACGGAATCGAAAAGGCTTTTAATAACTTTAGTAAAAAATATTAGGCAGATCATCATGCAAAAGAAATTGATAAAAGTACATCCGGAAGATAATGTTGCTGTAGCGCTGATAAATTTGGCTGCCGATGAAAGGGTGTTGTTTGAAAATGAATCCATTCATATAAAATCTAATACCAAAGCCAAACACAAAATAGCCCTATCGAATTTTGAGATAGGTGAGAAAATTTTCATGTATGGTGTTTTGGTGGGAAAAGCCAATGAGAAAATTGAAAAAGGAGGCCTGCTAACCGTAAACAACGTAAAACATCAGATTGAAAAAGTAGAGAAAAAAACAGGTACAACTGATTGGACACCTCCAAATATTGACAACTGGAAAGATAAAACATTTTTAGGATATCACAGAGAAGATGGAAGTGTGGGAACTGCCAATGTTTGGCTGTTTTTCCCATTGGTTTTTTGTGAAAACAGAAATATTGAAATCCTTAAGGAGGTTTTTGAAAAGGAACTATTACAGGAAAAAATAAGTGATCAAAGGCTTTTACTTCGTTCTTTGATTCATGATGGTTCCATGATTTCTGATGAAAGCGAACAAGATCAATCCACTAAGGTATTTGATAATATAGAAGTGAAATTTATTACCCATCAGGGAGGCTGCGGGGGTATTCGACAGGATGCTCAGGACCTTGCCAGATTATTGGCGGGTTATGTTAACAACCCCAATGTAGCAGGTGCAACGGTTTTGAGTTTGGGCTGCCAAAATTTACAAATTGATATTTTCAAAAAGGCTTTAAACACCATTAACCCGGCTAATAAAAAACCGTTGATCATCTATGAACAACAGCAAATGGGCACCATTGATAAAATGTTAAACGCCATTATTAAAGATTCCTTTGAGGCTATTAAAAAAGCGAACAAGATTCAAAGAAAACCGGCACCTCTTTCAAAATTGGTTATCGGACTGGAATGTGGAGGATCAGATGGTTTTTCGGGCATTTCCGCAAATCCAACACTGGGACATACCTCCGATTTGATCGTTGCTTTAAAGGGAACCGCTATTTTATCTGAATTTCCCGAATTATGTGGTGTTGAACAGGAATTGGTCAACAGATGTGTAGATGAAGAGAAAGCCAATAAGTTTTTAAATCTGATGAACGATTTTGAAAAATCAGTGATAAACGCAGGGTCGGGTTTTGATATGAATCCGTCACCCGGGAATATAAAAGACGGTTTGATTACCGATGCCATGAAATCGGCAGGAGCTGCCAAAAAAGGAGGAAATTCTCCTATTGAAGATGTATTGGACTATGGTGAATATGTCTCGAAATCAGGTTTAAACCTATTATGCACACCGGGAAATGATGTTGAAAGTACTACGGCCATGGTTGGCTCTGGAGCGAATATAGTCTTATTTGCCACTGGTTTAGGTACACCCACCGGAAATCCTATTGCTCCAATTATCAAAATATCAACCAATACCGAAATGGCAAAAAATATGCCCGATATCATCGATTTTGAAACCGGAGCTATCATACGAGGAGAGAAATCCATTGAAGAAATGGGAGAAGAGCTGCTCGAACTAATTATTGATGTTGCCAGTGGAAATATCAAAACAAAATCCATGCTCTTAAATCAAAATGATTTTATTCCGTGGAAAAGAGGCGTTTCTTTGTAATGTGAGTTCGATTCAAAAAATCTCAATACTTTATTGATAATCAGAATATAAAATATATAGCGTCATTGCGAAGGAGGTATCCCGAACCCTCGGGACGGCAATCTCATACAAATAAACAACTTATTTCGGTTATACTTTCCTCATAATGACGTAACAAATGGTAATTCAGATACTTAATCATGTAATTACGTTGAACACATGTTTTCTAGTTTTGAATTTTGTTATTTGGAATTTGGAATTTATTATAAGAAAATTACGCGTCGCTATTATTGGCCGTCCTAAAAGGTGAATTTACCAACATTCTTTAGCTATTCTCACTGGCCATTATCATTGATTTTAATTTTTCAACTCAATACCAATAACTCAAAATCAAAGACCTTAACATCCGTCTTCCCACATCCGTCTTCGGCCTTTCTTCTTACATCTTTATCCCTGAATTTGGCATTTGTTATTTGTTTTTTGGGATTTGTTTTTTGGCATTTGGCATTTGGAATTTGTTATTTGTTTTTTGGAATTTGTTTTTTGGAATTTGTTTTTTGGGATTTGCCATTTACTATTTGTCATTTGAATTTTTTGTCGATGATTTCCTCACATAAAGTTTGGGATTCAGCACCACATTTTTTTCAATTTTAGCCCCCTTATTATTTACCTGTTCCAAAAATACCTGGGCTACTTTTTTACCCATTTCCAATGGAAACTGATCTACTGAAGTTATGGGTAATTCCATAAAATTTGTAAAGGGCTCATTACTGAATCCGGTAACGCAAAATTCATCCGGAATTCTAATTCCCCTTGATTTCAATTCCCGAATAGCACCTAATGCTACAAAATCACTAGCTGAAAAAATAGCATCCGGTTTTTGGTTTAATTTTAAAAGTTTTTTCACCGATGCCTTTCCTCCTTCCAGCGTACTTTTGGATTCGATTATAATTTCTTTTCGAACCTCCATTCCATGATCAATTAACGCTTTTTGATATCCTTCGAACCGATCCTTATAAATTTCCAAACTTCTGTCAATTGTCAAATGGGCAATATGCTTGCAACCTTGTTCAATCAGTTGTTTGGTTGCTTCATAAGCCCCTTCAAAATCATTAATGGTCACTGAACTAACCCCTTTGATATCCACTTTTCGATCAAAAAATATTAGAGGAAGATTCTTTTCAATAATAGAATTCAAATGATCATGATTTGAAGTCGCCCCTGAATACGACATAAAAATTCCGTCAACCTGGGCGTTCAATAAGGCATTTATATTTTCAATCTCCCGATTACCCGATTCGTATGTTTGGCAAATAATAACATGATAACCCTGAGGAAATAATTCGTCTTCAATACCTCTAATAATCGATGAAAAGAAATTCGAGTTTATTTTGGGAACAATAACACCCACATTATTACTTTTACCGCTTTTAAGGGCCATAGCCAGCCGATTCGGTTTATAATTCATTATAGCAGCTGTTTCCTGAACCAGCTTCCTGGTTTTATCACTAATTTTTGGGTTATTGTTTAAAGCCCTGGAAACGGATGCCGCCGTAATATTTAATTTTTTGGCTATATCATATATGGTTATTTTCTTTGGCATTTGTTCCTTTTAAATATAGAATACACGAAAATAGGCATTTTAAGTGATTTTATGTTATCGATTACATTTAATCTGAAATTTAGCCATTGTTGGTGTTTTCCACCAACAACTAACCTGGTTTCAATTTAGCCGTTGTTGGTGTTTTCCACCAACAACCAACCTGTTTTCAACCAAGCCTCAATACAGAATTTCCAGACAAATATTGATGTTTTTATACTTTCTTTGTTGGTGAAAGACACCAACAAAGGCATCAAATAATATATGATAAGATTTTTTGAATTGAGAATTTTAATATAAATTTGTGTTATCGATTACACTAGTCTGAATATTTACCAATAAATTATTTTATTTTAGAGAATATGAAATACATTGTATGCGAAAAACCCGGTGAATTTCTTTTAAAAGAAAAAGATGCTCCTATAAGAAAAGAAAATGAAGCCTTATTGAAAATTCTCAAAGTTGGGATTTGCGGAACCGATCTTCATGCTTATATGGGAAATCAGGCATTTTTTACTTACCCCAGAATATTGGGTCATGAATTGGCATCTGAAGTTTTAGAAATAGAGCCAAACAAACAAGGAATTAAGGTAGGAGATAAAGTAATCGTCATGCCTTATTTAAGTTGTGGTAAGTGCATTGCCTGTAGCAATGGAAAAGCCAACTGCTGTACCGGGATCAATGTATTGGGAATCCATTGTGATGGTGGTATGCAAGAGCAAATAACGGTTCCGATTGACATTCTATTACCCGCCAACCAGTTGACGGATGATCAAATGGCCATTGTCGAACCCCTGGCTATTGGAGCCCATGCAATTAGAAGGGCTGCGGTAAAATCAGGCGAAACTGTGGTCGTGATAGGTTGCGGGCCCATAGGTATTGGCATTATGAAACTAGCTCAAATTGCAGGAGCCAAAGTGATTGCCTTGGATATGAATCAACAGCGATTAGAGTATGCTAAAGAGAATATTGGCGTAGATCACATTGTTAATGTTTCGAAGGATCCTGTGAAGCAAATTTCTGAAATTACCAAAGGTGATTTGTGCCAGGTTGTATTTGATGCTTCCGGACATAAAGGAGCTTTAGAATCAGGGCCTGATTATATGTCACATGGTGGTAGATTTGTACTGGTTGGTTTGTCAAAAGGAGATTTAACCTATAATCATCCGGCTATACATGCAAAAGAAACGACTTTACTATGCAGTAGAAATGCTACAACTGAAGATTTTGAATATATTATTAACGTAATAGATCAGTTTCCTACTGATTCTTACATTACACATACGGTACCTTTTACCAAAATGATTGAAAACTTTGACAGTTGGATAAATCCGGCAACGGGAGTCATAAAAGCAACTGTAGAATTTTAGTATTCACCCTTCATGAACAACTATCTGATTTACTAAAAAAATCAGATTAAAATGTCCGGTAATGGGAAATCCTAAATAAAGTACCTCGGGGCAAGCGTCGGGGTATTAAACCCACTGGTGGGAATAAATTAAATTTAGAAAAAATGAAGGATGAAAAAATTGGGATTGGAATCATTGGTTATGGTAGCATAACACCTTTTCATGTTCAAAGCTTATTGGAACTTGATGATTGTAGATTAATTGCAATCCAAAGCAGTAGCAAGGAAAAAAGGCAAATGATTCGGGAGAAATACGACATAATTGCCTTGGAAACCTATGATGAATTGATAAAGTTGGATGAGATTGACTTAATAATTATCTGTACCCCCAGCGGTTTTCATTTAGAGCCAGCACTTGCTTCACTTCAGGCAGGTAAGCATGTGGCCATTGAAAAACCATTAGAAATCAATACTGCCCGATGTAATCAGATGATATCGGCAAGTAAGAAGTCGGGCGTAAGTTTATCCTGTATCTTTCAAAATAGATTTTCTGAAAATTTTCTTAAAATAAAAAATGCCGTTGATTCAGGTAAATTAGGCAAACTGCTGTTAGGAAATGCATATATCAAATGGAAAAGAGATCAGGAATATTATGATATGTCACCCTGGAGAGGAACCATCAAAGGTGACGGCGGAGCAGTACTGATAAACCAGGGAATACATACCATTGATTTGTTGTTACATTTAATGGGGCAGGTGAATACAGTTTCGGGGAGTATCAGAACCTTAACACATGATATTGAAGGAGAAGATGTTGCAACGGCAAATCTCGAATTTCAAAATGGAGCCCTTGGAACCATCGAAGCCAGTACATCATTATATCATGCTTTTCCTGAAAAAATTGAAATCCATGGTGAAGATGGAAGTATTATATTAGAAGGAGGTGAAATTACATATTGGAATACCAAAGAAGATGGTCAATTGGACTTAGCGTCAAAAAAATCTGATTCAGTATCGGGAGCAAATGACCCCTTGGCTATTGATTACAAGCTACATAAAAATCAATTAAGTGCCATTATTAAGGCTATTAAACAGGGTGAAAAACCACCTGTTGATGCTCAGGATGCTTTACGATCCGTTCAGCTTATTCAAGCGATCTACGAATCATCTGATACCGGTAAAAAAGTAAAAATCAACGTCTAAATAAGATTCCAAAAAAGGATTATAAATTTGATATTTTAAGACAAATTCAGTCCGTCAATGAGCAAACTCATATTATATATTTTGATAACAGAAGTCTACTTAACCTGAGTTTGATATAGGTAAAAACGATAATTCCTAAACATTAACCATATGCGTCTTTGCGAAGGAGGTACGACTGTGGCAATCTGTTTATTGATAGTCAGATTGCCAAATTTACGCCATTGTTGGTGTTTTCCGCCAACAATTGACCTGATAATACTAAAGATCAAATCGAACTAAAAAATCAAACTCATCACCTAATTTAAAATTCAATTCAAGTATTCACTATACTATTTGAATTCATTCAATGTTGGACACTGTTTAGTTATCCGATTCAAAATATTCCATAAACTCCTTTTGGTAAGTTTTAGAAACGGGAATTAAATCGGCTACAAGATTCAATTTTAATGAAATTTTCTGCCCTGTTTTTTTTGCAATATTTAAGTTGGTAAGATTTACCATATAAGAACGATGGCATCTCTTGACAGGTTGGTTTTTCAAAATGATTTCCAAATTCTTTAAGGAATTTCTGAGCAATTCCTTTTTTAGGATATCATTGGCCTGATAATAAATATAAACATAATTATCTGTAGATTCCAGATAGAGAAAATCTTTTAATGGCAGTGTAAATTTAACATTGCCTTTTTCATCCGGGAATTTTATGAGATTACTTTTTACATCAGTTTTATTACTCTCATTCTTCATTTTTAACAATTCAGATTTCGAATGAAATAAAGACAGAATTAATAAGACAATCGAATAGGGAATGATAATGATTAGAAAAGTATGTTTTAATGTAAATAAAAATTCGTCAAAAAAATTGATCCAGTTGGAAACATCGTTGTAAATGATGGTTAAAATAAGTGTCAATAATAACAATTCAAAAAGTACCCAGATCAAAAATTGTTTGATAACAAATTGTTCCAGATGCAACCATTTTCTCATGATAAATTGAGAGAAAGCCAATCCCATGGCACCTACCAAAGCAAAGCCGGACAAGGTCAAAAATTGAGAATTATTTGTCATGGGAGTCCAATTTTCAATATCAAAAGGGAGGAAAATATTGAGGAATAAAACGCTATACACCAGCATAAATAAAACCAAAAAAAGACGATTTTTTTTACTGTCTAACAGTTTAAATTTTAAATTCAATACTTGCTTTAATTTCATTTTATATTAAATATTGCCGTTGTTGGTGTTTTTCACCAATAACGCTAAATAACTATAATGCATCAAATCGATTAAAGAATCTTAACCATTACTTATTTTCTCCATTTTTCCATTGCTGGTGCCTACCTGCCATAGGCTAGATTTTCACCGACAATGACAAGAATCATATCAATTTTATTCAACAGCAAAATACAAATAGATTTTGAAACAAGAAATAAATAATTTTGCCATAGTTGGTGTTTTCCACCTACAACCATTATAACTATACAGCATCAAATCGCATTGACGCCCTTGTTTGTGTTTCCTACCAGCAAGGCTTCATCATGAGAACTTCTGTACTATAAATCAACAACAGAATACGAAATACTTTCAGTTCAATTGTTGGTGAAAAAAACCAACAATGGCATTATAGATTTTGAAAAAAACCAATTTTTTACAATCCGATTTTTTTAGAAGTTAAAATAAACACTAAATTCACAAAAAATAAATCCATTAGCCTCATGAAGACATCCAATTATTATTTCCTCATTTTTACTTTATTTACGATCATTTCAAGTTTTTCTCAGAATAATTCATCAAATAATCAAAACGAAAAACCAAATATCATCATCATTTTTGCAGATGATCTGGGTTATGGCGATTTATCCTGTTATGGACATCCAACTATCATGACACCCAATTTGGATAGAATGGCCGAAGAAGGACAAAAATGGACTAATTTTTATGTGGCAGCTTCTGTTTGTACACCGAGTCGGGCAGGATTAATGACAGGCAGATATCCTATCCGTAGTGGCATGTGCAGTGATAAAAGCAGGGTTTTATTTCCTAATTCAACCGGTGGATTACCCGCTAGTGAAATTACCATAGCTGAACAATTGAAAAAAGCCGGCTATGCTACTGCGGCTGTTGGTAAATGGCATTTGGGATATCAAAAAGAATATCTACCTACAAGTCATGGTTTTGATTCTTACTTTGGAATTCCATATAGCAATGATATGGATAGGGCCAATGCGGAAGGCTTGACCCGCAAGGATATCTTTTGGAACGCCGATATCAAATATTTTAATGTGCCTTTGATCAAAAATGAAACAGAAATTGAACGACCCGCGGATCAAAATACCTTGATAAAAAGATATAATGAAGCTGCAGTTAATTTTATCAAAGAAAATCAGGAAAAACCCTTCTTTTTGTACTTGGCACATAATCTTCCACATGTTCCACTTTTTGCTTCTAAGGATTTTTTAGGTAAATCAAAAAGAGGACTCTATGGAGATGTATTGATGGAAATTGATCATGGAGTTGGTATGATAATAAAAACCTTAAAAGAAACCGGATTGGATAAAAACACCTTGGTTATTTTCACCTCAGATAATGGACCTTGGTTGGTATATGACGATCATGGAGGATCTGCCGGATTGTTAAAAGATGGTAAAGGAACCACCTGGGAAGGTGGTATGCGTGTTCCCGGAATATTCTGGATGCCTGGAAAAATTAAGCCCGGTATCATTACCGAAATGGGCTCTACTTTAGATCTGTTTACTACGGCAAGCAAAATGGCAAATATTGATTTACCGGACGATCGAATTACTGACGGAATAGATTTGAGCCCTATTCTATTCGGAACTGAAAATAAGGGTAGAGATAATTTGATTTATTATAGAGGGCAAAAAATTTATGCAGCAAGAAAAGGGGCTTATAAATTGCATTTTATAACCCAAACAGCCTATATAAAAGACACTAAAAAAACAATTCATAAGCAACCATTACTGTTTAACCTTGAAACCGATCCGGAGGAGCGATTCAATATTGCCCTGGAAAATACTGATAAGGTAAGGGAAATAGAAAAAATGGTGGAAGCACATAAATCAAGTGTAAAACCGGTAAAGGATCAGTTGGCCGAAAGAATTCGCTAGTTAGTGACTGGTCGGAAACAGGCGGTTTTTATAAAATGAATTTTTGTTGATGAGATTTTTGATTTCTTTTTTTAAACCTATCATATAACTAAATCTCAACATTCTGATAATCTAACAGTAAATTCTCTTTTTTAGATTTGAATACTTATTGGAAAGGATAACCACAATGAACAC
>SMVA01208441.1_pt1 | contig 16230 bp, 16 predicted proteins | sample 2456451 | NCBI WGS metagenome assembly SMVA01 (sample SAMN11095933, study PRJNA526329) | marine sediment metagenome | biome: Marine sediment; feature: Surficial sediment; material: Deep marine sediment; isolation source: Hadal surficial sediment | place: Pacific Ocean | collected 2014-05 | depth...
CACTAGATGCGCGCTTCGGCGCGCATCCTCTTTTCTGATCTGAGTGATTGATGAAGGGACTGGTACTTCGGTACCCTCGCAATCGATCAGTTCTTCTTCGCGCGAACGGAAACTACTCACCCGTCTCGCGACCGCCCATAGATAAAAGCCGAAGTATTGGGACCCAGAGGTCCGGGACATCTCGTAATCCCAGCGCGAATTGAAACCAACATACTCAACAACTCAAGTCCACGCCGCTTCGCGTACCCACGCTTCGATCTCGACTTGGGCTCGAGTTCGGACCCGTAGTCGACTTTTCATTCCGTATCGAACTCGACGATGTTCGCGAGATCGGTGCCGATGAGTCCAATGCGCGCGCCGGGGACACCCCGGACCCAGTATCCCGTTGTTACCTATCCTGACGGACACGTCCGGAAGCTGATTGGTGTGCCAGATAATCGCGCAGTCCACTCGCACCGTTAATACAAGTAGCGCCAAACGACCACAGCGTGCGACCAGGTGCCCGCTAAAACGAATAGATGCCAGACGAAGTGTGCGTATCGAATCCTATCTAAGGCGAAGAACGGAACACCGAGTGTATACGCTACGCCACCAGCGACCATCCAAACCACGCCGCTCGTTGGCATCTCAGCAAAGCAATCGGACAACACAAAGACGCTGAACCACCCGAGAAGCAGAAAGCAAACAGTCACCTGGTAACGCGTGGTATAGCGTTGACGTTAAAAAAAGCAGCGCAGCCGCGGCCACGAAAACGCTAGCCCCAAGGCTAGGTAGCATCGCACCGTGGTGACTGACCGCGAAGACAAGAGTGGGACCTAACACGACGACGACAAGCGCGGCGGCGCCGTGGCTGATGCAGTTCGCCACCTCTTCACCGAAGGACTGTGGACGCGCTGCTGAGAGCAACCGCGCACTCAGCGGAGCCGTGGAGCCGGCCCAAAGTGGAACAATGCATCGGTCAAGACCGTTACCTCGATCAGTTTTCTTGATCGCGGCGCCCCTGAGTATTGATGAAGCGACGCGTCGAATTGATGGCGATCAATACTCTCCGCGTTGATTCTGTTGACGATCACAAACTTCGTCAGACAGCGTCCGGTTTGATTGCGATCAACTCGGGTCGGTTGATGCTTTGGTTGAATAGACAACATCAAGGTCTGGCATCGATCCGATGAGCAACTCTCGATATCGTCGGTACTACTATTCGCGTTGGCCGTCAGCGCTAACGGGTATAGACATTAGTCATCAAGGTGGAATCAAACGTATAGAAACCTGGATTCTCGACTCCTTCGATGAACACGTCTGGGTTTATACCGGCACAGTCTGGCTTGCTGGCTTCTTCGTCGCCTTGTTGGTGGTGTACAAGTCAGCCTCATGAGGCGCCGACGGCTGGCACCTGGTCAAGCAAATGCAGCACACGCGGACTACCCGTTGAGCACGCAGCTTGCGAAAGGCCCCATTTCGATCTGGGTAGTGGGCTACCAAAGTAAAAGTGCTCTTGGTCTGGCTTTAAACAGGCAAGCGTAGCCATCTTCTCAGGCCGCTCGGTCCGACCCTCGTGCCTACAGCGTCCGGTTTGATTGCGATCAACACCGGTCGGTTGACGCCGTTGTTCAATAGACAACATCCAAGAGTGGCGTCAATCCGATGAAGCAACTCTCAATATCGTTAGTACTACTGTTCATGTTGGCCATCAGCGCCTGCGCGAACACACCTCCTCCACCGGGCAGCCTGGCAGCGATACATCAACAGGCACGCAAGGCCATCGACACGGAATGTGTGCGGGCTCATCTGTCGGTACCAGGGCGACGAAAGGTGTATTACAGGATCTCGGGAGGCTGGGTCGACGTTTTTGGTTACTGTAAGGCGTATGCCTACAGCCGCGTTGGCCGAGGTTGATCTTCGCCCAATCGCTATCCGTGGTGTTGCGAATACCTACTTCGATCGTTGAATCGGAAAACGTCGAAATAGGTACGCTGCCACCATCTTACTCCGTACCGGGGACGCGGCGACCTCATCTTTGGCGCTAGTCGCGTCGAACAAGAACACCTATCTCTTCGATCCGCTCGATAAATTCGTCAACGGTGATGCTCTGCGAGGCACTACTATGCGAGTAGATGGGATGGTGTCCGATGGGAGCGGAACGTCGAAGCGCAATGCTTGGAGGTGGCCCTCCTCCTCACCGAAACGTGCCTTATGCGATGTCTCGATACATTTTCGCGATCAGTGGATCGCTGTAGTACCCATCCAAGGCAGCGCCTAGATTGCGTGCTAACGCGTACATGCGGCGGTTCTCGCGCAATACGAACCCTTCCAGACGTGTCTTATTTGCAATCTTTGCCTGGCCATACAGCACGCTGAGCAGCTTGGTCGCAACGCCTCGGGATTGCCACTCATCAGCAACCACAACTGCACATTCGTCGTCACCGCATTCGATGTGGCTGGGTGTCCATTGAGCGAGACCAATGACTGCGGACGAATCTTTTTGATTGGCAACGATTGTCATATTGCTCGGATAGTCGACCTCGGTGAAGCGTTTGAGGACAGAGGCCGGCAGCTGGTCGAGCGGCGAAAAGAACCTCAGGTAGGATGATCTCCGCGACAGGCCGCGGATGAATGCTTGAATTGCGTCGGCGTCGACAGGTCGAGCGGTACGAACAAGAATCATCGAACCGTCGGCGAGCTCGAAGTGTCGATTCACGGTCGGAGGGTCCATATGATCAGACTAGTCCCTAGTTTATCCCATCGGAATGAGGGGATGCCCGTAGTGGTTGATTGAGCGTAGTTTCACTGGACTTCGTCTTGACGCTGATACACCTCGATCCAGCAGGACGGTACCTATGGTACGGATTGATCGTAGCCTCGGTGGCCGACCCTTGTCGCCCTTTGAAGGCAACTACGAGCACGTCGAACGCCGTGCCGAGCTTAGCGCCGCCGTGCTCCGGTTCGTCGTCGACTTGGCGCTCCAACACCTCCGCGCGATCGATGTGGCAGCCCGGCAACAGCGCGACGATGTCCTCCGGTGTCGCCAATACGTCAGGCGTCTGCGGACCCAGCTGACCATGCACCAGGTTCGTCAGGTCGTGAGCGATGTAGACGAGCGCGCCACCGGACTTGAGCGCATCCAGCGTGTGCGCCATCCAAGCCGCGCGACCGACGGCATCGGTGTGTAGGTAAAGGACAATGGCAAGATCCATCGTGCCGGCTGGGGCCTGCCACGTGGTGGCGTTGTCGACGATCCAATCTACCCGCACAGATCGGCGGTTCGCGATCCGTTTGCCTGTTTCGACGCCCACGATCGAGAAGTCCACGGCCGTCACCTGCCAGCCTTGTTCAGCGAGCCATATTGCGTTGTGCCCCTCCCCGCAAGCGAGATCAAGCACATGTCCCGGCGGTAACGCCAGCGGCTCCAGCGCTTCGACGAGCATCTGGTTCAGCGGCTTCGACCACACGAACTTCCCGGATGCATAACGCTGGTTCCAATGGTCTCGTCTGCTTTGCGTCATCTTCCCATCACTTCAACCGATTGCCAGAAATCTCGAAACTAGGGAACGCACCGAATATTTGACAAGCGAGTATCAAATACGTACCGACGTGGCATTTGATTCAGATCAGAATGCCGGGCAATGCCCTGTGCAACAGTACCGGGCTCCTCTGTGATCAGGAACCCAACGATGGCCATGCCAGCGCAATATGATCCGTACCGGCTCTCGGAAACCTACGAGACGCTGATGCAAGTCGCCTGGAACTTCGACTACGAAGGCGCCGTCGACAAGCTCGACGATCTGTATCACCGCGCCAAAGACAGCCAATGGAACGCGGCGGAGCTCGAATGGGACACGCCGATCGATCCGTCGAACCCGATCATTGCGGCAGAGCACAGCCAGTACGCTCGGATGCCGTTTTTTCAAAGGCTTTCCAAGCAGCAGCAAGAGACATTTCTCGCGCACTCGACCGCGCAGTTGTTGTCGCAATTCCTGCACGGAGAGCAGGGTGCCCTGCTCACGGCGGCAACGGTCGCGCATAGCGTGCCCGACATGAAAGCCAAGTGTTACGCTGCCACCCAGACGGTGGACGAGGCACGACACGTCGAGGCATTCGATCGTTACGTCAACAAGATCGCCATCCACTACCCGATGATTCCTTGGTTGAAGCGCTTGATCGATACGACGCTCAAGACCAACAGCTTCTGCAAGGCCATGATCGGGATGAATATGATAATCGAAGGCTTGGCGCTCGGCGCTTTCAACAACATGTACAAGCAGACCCAGGAGCCGTTATTGAAATCCATCACGTTCAACGTGATGCGCGACGAGGCCCGCCACGTGTCCTTCGGGCACATCTATCTGACACCCACCGTGGCGGCACTGCACCCCGACGAGCGCGAGGATCTTGCACAATTCGCCTTCGATGCCGTGGAAATCCTCGTCGAAGGTCAAAAGGCACCGATGGACGACGGCTTCAAAGAGGTGCTCGAGACCAGCGGTATCGCGCCGGAAGACTTCACGGCCGGGATCAAGGAAGCCACCGAGCTCGGCATCATCCGCGAGTTGCCGCCGGGACAAATTCACTCGCTGAACGACCTCATGATGCCGGCGCTCGTGCGTGCAGGTCTCGTGACCCAGCGCACTCAAGAGATGTTCGAGGCGGCGGACATCCCAGTCAACGCGGACCTCACCGTGCTCGAAGCGATGGAAGACCGGAAGTCCGACGTCAACGTTCTGAACGCCGCCGAAGCGACCTACTAGGAGGAGACAAACCGTGGCGCTCGGCGGTCTGACGGCCGATGCATTGTTCGATCTGTTGCCCGAACCCGGGCTTGTGCTTGCCACCAATGGCCGCGGACCCGCTGCAGCGAAGTTCTTCGAGTTCGAGGGTGGGTTCGAAGAGATCAACGTCACCGATCTCTTGCCGGAGCCCGAACGGGAACGCCTCGATCCCTTGGCGTGGATGGACCGATGGGCGAATGAGCCGAACGCACCAGAGTTGCAGTACGTCGATCTGATATGTCGAACGCGACGCGGAAACGAGAAGCATGCCGGCGTACGCGTCAGCCGCTTCTCGACCGACGCGACGTACTATCTTGTCGTGCTCCACGACATCACCGAGGAGCAAACCCGGCAACGCAACGAGCGTGACGCGCATCGGATCGCGGCAAGGACGCTCGCGATCTCGGCGGATGCCATCGTTACCGCGGACAAGGAATTTCACATCATTGCGCTCAACCAAAGCGCCGAGAAACTCTTCGGCTACCGCACCAGTGAACTCATCGGAAAACCACTTTCGATCCTCGTGCCTGAACGCTTTCGCGAGGTTCACGAAGCCCACGTGACGCGGTTTGCGGAAGAGCCCGCCCCGTTTCGCTTGATGGGCAATCGCGGCGTCGTCAGGGGATTGACCAAGGGCGACGAAGAGGTGCCGCTCGAGGCATCGATCGCGAAAGTGACTGCAGGCGGGCAGCTTGTATTCAGCGCGCACTTAAGAGACCGGCGCGACATCGAGGAATCGAACGCCCGGTTCCGCGACCTCTTCGATCACGCCGTGCAGGCCATGGCGCTCTTATCCCCGGATGGGCTCGTCTTGGAGATGAACCCCGCCGCGAAAACGCTGGTCTCGAATGCCGATGCCGTAGTCGGCGAACCGTTCGCGACCCTACCGTGGTGGTCCGCCAATCCAGACGGTACGGCGCAAATGCTATCCGAGGCTATCGAGGTTTGTAACACCGGTAGCACGTTCCGGACACGCGCCGTGCTACGCGACGGTCACGGTAACGAACGAACCCTCGAGGTATCGCTGCGCCCGATTTCCCGCAACGGCGCCATCTTCACGATATTGGCAGAAGGCCGCGAGATCGGTGTCTAAGGTGACCTATGTGGAAGCCAACGGCACCGCGCACGAGATCGACGTGGCTGTCGGTACCAGCGTGATGCAAGCCGCGGTGAACCACATGATCCCCGGCATCGAAGGCGACTGTAGCGGGCTCTGTGCCTGCGGCACATGCCACGTTCACGTGCCGGAAGAATGGGCCGACCGCTGCGGCACAATAGATGAGCTCGAGGAAGACATGCTGCAGTTCGCCTTCGAAGTCGACAGAATGAGCCGCCTGAGCTGCCAGATCGAAATGACCGATGAGCTCAACGGGTTGGTCGTGCACATGCCGGAGCGCCAGTATTAGTCAGGGATTGGCGACGGGATGTTTTATCATGGTAGACACAACCACAGTGCTCGCAAGATAACTCGCTGCCAGTGCTAACAAACTGGTTAAACCGCACTGCTGACACGCACTATTTGGACAGACGTTCAGCATTGCGAACAGGAATGCAGTCCAGCAATACTCCCGCGACGCTTGTTAATGCCAGATTCTTCGAACCAGTCCTCAAAGCGTGGACGGATCAGCGAATCGATGTTCAGCTCATCGTGACGATCACGCCCCAAATCGGGCTAACGTCTTTCTAGGCATTTATGGATTCAGGTATTGTTTGGACCAACCGGTTCCCGACGACGCGTAGCTCACCCGCTCGTTGAGACGGTGCCAGCCAGCCTTCCAGAATTCTATTCGCGACGGGACCAGGCAATACCCTAACCAATAGGGCGGTCGTGGCACTTTTTGGTCACGGAAAGTCGCCTTCGCTTCGACTACCCGGCGATGGAGCGTATGACGCGAGCGTAGCGGCTTGGATTGTTCAGACGCCCAGGCGGCAAGCTGGCTTTCGCGCGTTCGCGTTTGCCAGTACGTGTCAATCGTTGGCTCATCCAACACTTTGACCACTCCCTCGATGATGACCTGTTCCATGAGGCTTCGCCAGAAAAAGACAGCGCACGCTCGAGAGTCTTCCGCAATCTGGATACCTTTCACACTCATTTCATTGGTGTAGAACACGAGCCCCTCCGACGAGATGTCCTTAAGCGACACGGTTCGCGCCGTTGGGCCTCCGCTCCGATCGCAAGTAGCGAGTGTCATTGCGTTCGGCTCCCTGAGGCCTAACAGGCGCGCTTCGCCCAGAATCGCCGAGAATCGTTCGATCGCCTCTTGGTAGAGGCCCGGATTGGCAGGATGAACTGAGGGGGCCATGTGGCCGTCGGATTGCCGTTTGAGTATCGCAGAGTGTTTCAATGATTGATTCGCCGCGCATTGATCGAAATCAAGATGCCGAGCGCCTCGTTTGTCTCGTACTCGACATCGCATCGACAAGCATGCGAGGAAGCCCGTGGCGCGTATATCGTGGAAACCCACTATGCGTCGGGTTCCGTTCGATCGATAAGCGCTAGAGAAACCGCGGGGGCGGCGACCATCTCCGTCAGGGGGTCTCGGCGTGGCTGCCGCAAGTTCCAAAGTCCAAACAGGCTGAAACTTCGAGATACGTAGATCCCCCGATATGCGCCTCGACGAGGTGCCGGCACAGTCGCGACATGAACAGCGCCTCCGTAGATGTCAGCTGCGAACGATGCCCAACACGCCGCGTCTGTCTCGCTGCGGATCTCGCAACGAGCGAAATGATGAGCCTACACCGAGTGCTCAGGCCGAGTCCGCCGATCGCGCAGCGCAAACACATCTACCGGGCGGGAGACATGGCGGACCGGCACTACCACGTCCGTTCGGGCATGTTCAAAACCTATGCGGTGAACGCGGCGGGCGACGAGTACGTCACCGGCTTTTACTACCCGGGCGATCTGATCGGCCGCGCGTACACTGATGGCGTCCGCACCGACTCCGCCCTCACATTAGAGACAGGAACCGTGTGCACGTTGCGTGTGCGCGACCTGAGTGAGCTGTGCGACATCGGGCTCGGCCCAACGCTCCTGCAACTACTTGCTGACCGTGAGGTGCAAGCGGCGCGCCACCAGCTCAATTTGACCCAACCACGGGCCAACGCGCGCCTGGCCGGGTGGCTCATGCAGGTTTCCGAGCGGATATCGAGGCTGGGGTGGTGCCCGAACCGGATTCCTACCCCGATGAGCCGGACCGACCTCGCAAGCTACCTCGGAATGACGCTGGAGTGCTTGTCGCGCGTATTCACTCGGTTCAACAAAGCGGGATTGATCCGGGCGACGCGTGAGCACGTCGACCTTCTCAAACCCGAAACCATTGCCACGTTCGGCTACCACGCCGTGCCTTGAAGACTCGAAAATCGCAGTGCAGATAGCCAAGTTCGACCCGAACATGATCCGGCGCCACGACGTCAACGGGCCGCGTTACACCTCATATCCAACCGCAGACCAATTTTATGAGAGTGACTTCCGTCTCGCGTACGCAAAATCTCTAGCGGAACTCCCAGACGACGCACCGCTTTCACTGTACATTCATGTGCCGTTCTGTATGACGATCTGTTACTACTGCGCGTGCAATAAGATCAACACGGGTAATCACAGGCACGCCGACGAATACATCGAGCGGTTGATCTCGGAGATGGCGATTCAGGCGGCGCTCGCACCGTCCGATCACACTGTCGAACAGCTGCATTTCGGCGGCGGGACGCCAACGTTCTTGAACGATGTGCAAATGGCTCGGGTCTTCGCAGCTCTGCACGATCGATTCAACCTCACAACCGACCTTCGACGCGACTATAGCATCGAGATCGACCCACGCAATCTTCCGCCCCTTCGTATAGCAGAGCTCGCCCGGCTCGGCTTCAACCGCATGAGCATCGGCATTCAGGACTTCGATCCCGCAGTACAGGAAGCGGTAAATCGCATTCAGTCCGAGGAGGAGACGCGCAGCATCGTCGAAGCGGCACGCGCCAACGGCTTCGGCTCGATCAGCTTCGATCTGATCTACGGGCTACCGCGGCAAACGCCTCACGGCTTTCGCCGCACACTGGAGCGAGCCGTCAGGCTCGATCCCGACCGGCTTTCTATCTACAGCTACGCACACCTGCCGCAACGTTTCAAAACGCAGCGGCAGATCAAGAGCGGGGAGCTGCCAACCGCCGCTACCAAGCTCGAGCTCTTGGAATCCGCGATCAACTTTCTCACGGATGCCGGCTACGAGTACGTCGGCATGGACCACTTTGCCAAGCCGACGGATACGCTCATCGCAGCGCAAAACGACAAGCGGATGCACCGCAACTTCCAGGGCTATACGACGCACGGCCACTGCTCGCTGATCGGCCTCGGCGTCAGCAGCATCGCCACCGTCGGCTCGATCTACTGCCAGAATGCGAAGTCCCTCGGCAACTACTACGCCGCGATCGATGCCGGAAGACTCGCCATCGAGCGCGGCTTCGTGCTGAATGATGACGATCTCATGACGCGCGACGTCATCCAGTCGCTGATGTGCTCGTTCGAATTCGATCTCGACGTTTTTTCGGAGCGCTACGGCATCGACTTCCGAGAGTACTTCGAGCTCGAGTGGGTCGTGCTGGAGGAGATGGCCGAGCAAGGGTTGGTGAAGCTCTCACCGAATCGAATCAAAGTGACGTCGGCCGGGCGATTCTTGATTCGCAACGTCTGCATGGTGTTCGACGCGTACCTTTCGCCGCAAGCGACCGGTTTTTCGAAGGCGATCTAGGCCGTGGGCGGCTCATGCTCATGCTCAACCCTGCGGCTGTGAGCTCGATACAGGCGCTGATGGGTGCCTCAAGTGGTTGACGGGCCGCTAAAACAAGCAGGAGCCGACTATGAGTCGAAAGGAAATGACCTGGAAACCGTGGCGAAAACCCGACCCCTGAGCACTAGCTAGGCTTGTACGATGGTGAGTGCTCCAATCACCATAAACGCTATTCCGGCGGCGTAGGAAAGGTATTTGGGATCCAAGTAGGCGGAAACTACACCTCCAGCGAGCACGCCGATGGCGGAGGCCAGTATCAGCGCAAGCGACGCGCCGATGAACACCGTCAACCGGTGTGCTGGGGCTTCGGCGGAAAACAGCAACGTGGCTAACTGGGTCTTGTCACCCAGCTCGGCGAGAAAAATCGTCCCGAAAACGGTGAGGAGCAGTTTGAGATCCATGACCATCCTTCTGTGAATTGCGCCAACGGTAGCTCCTGACACGTGCCGAATATTGGTACTGCTTTATTGCGAGGGAACGGCGCAGTGATTCGGCCGGACACATCTAAGTTCCGGTGTCGAGCTTCCTTTGTTACCAACACTCGGCGCATGCAAGCCCGCGTTGAGAACCCCGTGCTAAACGGATTTGTGCCGGTGAGAGTTTCGGTCATGGGTCATTCCCGTCCGCGTGTGCGATTCGAGCCCCCATCGTCGACGAGCGATCGCACGCCGTATATACGGGAAAACCCTAAGTGACTCGTCGGCAGGCCTACGCCAGACTTCTTCGAGTGCGCGAGAAACGACCATGCAAGGGGATTATCTACGTGCCGACAGCGCACCGGAAATCGGCCAGTTCGTCGACATCCACGCAGCGATCTGTCTGAACGGCTTGGATACCCATGAGCGAAAACACGCTCTTCGACCAGAGCTACAGGCGCCTGTTCGGGTGTGGCGTAGGCCTGCACGAAGCAGCCGATCCCTTCTTCGAACGTTTCTACGACCACTTCCTGCAAGATGCAGAGGTCGGCGAACTCTTTCGGAAAACCGATATGCCCCGCCAGGTGTCGATGCTGCGCAAGTCTTTCTTCCAGCTCGCTGCGTTCTACGTCACCAACGCTCCGTCGGTAGAGCTGGAGCGCCTCGCGTTCATCCACCACCGCCTCGGGATCGCCGATGCGCACTACGAGGGGTGGCTGGATGCGCTGGTCGAGACCGTGAAAGAGCAGGACAGCGATTGCGATCTGGCCACCGAGCTCGCCTGGCGCTGGGCGTTGGCACCCGGACTGACTTATATGAAACTATTCCCCCACCTATCCGCAGCTCAACAACCCGAGTGAACTTTACCGCATACGACAACCTGCCCTGCCCGATCTTCATCGCCGATACGAATGGGCGCCTGATCTACGTAAACCACGCGTGGCACGAATACCTGCGTAGCGGGGCTGGCGAGTCGTGGACAACGCCGTTCGACGACTTACAGAAAACCGACCTGCGCAACGCATGGAAGAGCTGCTACGAAGCGGAAGAACCTTTCACGATCACCTCCAAGGTGAGTTCGGAGTCCGAAATCCGCTGGTACGACATCCACTGCCAAGCCATCGACCGCGACGAGGCGGGTGAAATGGGGGTGCTCGGCACGCTCCAGGACGTAACAGCGAAAACGCTAGTCACCGCGGAAACCCTCGCGATCCTCGACACCGCCGTGGACGCGATCATCATTATTGACCAGGACGGCATCATCGACACCTTCAACCAGGCCGCAGTAGAGATGTTCGGCTTTAAGGCCGAGGAGATTATCGGTGAGTCCGTTACCAAACTCATGCCCGCGCCCCACCAATCGCAACACGAAATGTACATTGAGCGTTATATCGCGACCGGCAACGAGAAGATCATCGGCATCGGTCGTGAGCTGGAAGCCGTAGACAAAGCGGGTAACAAATTTCCCATCTATCTCGCCGTGAGCGAGATTCACTTGAAAGGCCAGCGCCGCTTTACTGGCATCATTCGCGACCTCTCCGAGCAACGAGCCGCCCGGGAAGCGCTCGCGGAGCATCACCAACGGCTTGCCCATGTGGATCGTTTGAGCAGCATGGGAGAAATGACCGCCAGCATCGCCCATGAGATCAATCAGCCATTGACAGCAATCTCCATGTACGCCCAGGCGGGTATCAAGCTCATCGAGCACGGCAACACCGATCTCGCGAAGCTGAGCAGCGCCCTGGATAAACTGAACACGCAATCCCTGAGAGCCGGTGCGGTCATCGAGCGCATCCAGCGGTTCGCACGCCCTCAAGAGTCCCAACGGGAGATGCTGGACGTCAACGAGCTCGTGATCGACCTGGTGAAGCTCACCGAAAGCGACGCGCGCTTGCACGACATCGAACTGGTGCTTGATCTTGGCGAATCGCTACCGACCCGGTTCGGCGATCCGATTCAGATCCAGCAGGTCGCATTGAACCTGATTCGCAACGCCATCGATGCAATGAACGAAATTCACTGCGCAAACGGCCGCAGAATAACCATCGGCACGAGGTTGTCCCCCCAGGGTCTTGTCGTCGTCTCTGTTAGCGATCTGGGCCCCGGAGTTGCCGAGGAGCAAGCAGACCTTCTGTTTACGCCTTTTCACACGACAAAGAAGGACGGCATGGGCATGGGGTTGTCCATTTGCCGCTCAATCATTACCGAGCACGGCGGGGCGTTGGACTTCTACAACAACGACGATGCCGGTGCGACGTTTTTCTTCAATCTCCCCGAGGTTTCCTCCGATGAGTGACTCCACTGCAACCGTTTTCGTCGTGGATGACGACGAGCCCGTGCGCGATTCCATCGCGATGTTGCTCGATACCGTGGACATACCCTGTCAGACGTTCGCCACCGCCCAAGAATTTCTCGACCGCTACGACAGGTCGAGCAGCGGTTGCCTCGTGCTCGACATCCGCATGCCGGGCATGAGCGGTCTCGAGCTACAGGAGCGATTGATCGCGGACCAGGCCCCCATTCCAATCGTCTTCATCACCGGGCACGGCGATATTCCGATGGCCGTCGATGCAATGAAGAGGGGCGCTGTCGACTTCATCCGCAAACCGTTTCGCGACCAGGAACTGCTCGACCGGATTCACGAAGCATTGAACGTCGATGCCGGCAAGCGCTCCGCCTATGCCAATCTCGAAGAGGTACGCAACAAGATCGATTCCCTTACCCCGAGAGAACATGAGGTATACGAACGAGTGGCCCAAGGTCAAGCAAACAAGGTCGTCGCCATCGATCTCGGGATCAGCGAGCGCACCGTGGAGATTCACCGCAGTCAGGTGATGCAGAAGACCGAAGCGCGCACGCTCGCGGATCTGGTTCGCATGAAACTCTTGCTCGACCAGGCGACACCATAGCCCGACCTCGGCGATCCGCACCGCGCTAGGTAGGATTGCGTATTCTCGAGCCGTCACGAAACCTCTAGCATTTGATGATTCTCTACAACGCCGCGAGCTATGGGAAAAGCTATCGTATGTGTCATAGACGGTGACCCCGCCGTTCGTGACAGCCTGGAGACGCTCATGAGCCTGAACGGTCACAAGGTGGCGACCTACGCCACCGGCAGGGCGTTTCTCAACGAGCTGGATCCGACCAAGACCAAGTGCGTGGTATGCGAGGCCGAGCTGCCCGACACAACGGGTCTTGCCATCTTCGAAGCCCTACGCGAGCGGAATATCGATGCTCCGTTCGCTTTGCTCCTCTCCCATGACGATCGTTGCACCTACGACAAAGCCCAACGCATCGGTATTGCCCATGTTTTCGCTAAACCTCTCGTGAACCGGCAGCTCGCCGCTTTCGTTTCGGGCGCGTAGGCTGCTGCCTGACCCCACGTCCAGCGACGACAGTTTCCTTGGAAATCCTATATAGCGCAGAACTCGAGCATCCGCAGCGACAACGGTCCTGAGTTCGTCGCCGACGCCGTCAAATCCTGGCTTAGCGAGCGCTCGATTGGAACGCATTACATCGACCCAGGAAGCCCTTGGCAGAATCCCTACTCCATCTGTGTTTTCGACAGAACGGGCGTGAACCCATCGGGGCTTGAATTTGGGAAGTCAACGACGACGCTCTCACTCATGACGCGCCCCTCGGATCGTTCTCCCGCATCCAGGCTTCTACGTCCTTTGTCCCCCGGCCTTCACGGTTGCTTCCATGAACGCACTCATCTCTGCGTTCAGTCCAGGACTCGCGGCCTTCATCCAGCTAACTGCAAACTCCATCAACGGGTTGGGTTCCAATGCCGGTCGGTCGCCTTCACGCTCGTATCGCTGGACCTCGCCCATTGCGTTGGCGACTGCTTGTCGCGCAACGTGTTCAGGAACTTCGGACAGATAGCCGGATAGCCGCTGCACTAGGTGGGCAATGTTGTCGGACAGGGTAGGATTGGTCTTAGCCATGGTTCACCTCCATAGGGTGAGTGGTGGTCAGGCCCCCTCGGATGTTTGTGCATCTCTGGGGGCCGTTCTGTAGGTTCACGGAGTAATTTCCGGTAGGCGTTCACTGACGGGCGCAGAAGCCCAGCCCTCACATAGGGCCGTGAACTGCTTCCTGTCGCTACGCGCCATGGTCAGCCAGCGCTGTTCCTTGGCGAGCACATCGACCGCGGTCGTGAACGACGCGTCATCACCTTCGGCCGCAGGGCCCGAGACGATATCGAGGTCATCCCTGTCTTTGGAGAGTTCCCTCAGACAGGCCCTGGCGAGCTCCGGGTGATAGAAGGATGGAGTGAGTGGGGTATGCGTAGCCGTATCCGCAACGACATAGGTCTTTCGCGGATCGACCTTCCTTGGTTGATGTCTAGGCATCGTCGTTTTCCTTCGAAAACGCCCGTTGCGGTGTCTACCATTTTGTCTACCGGTCCAGTTTGGCAGCGTAGCCGCCGAAACGATAAAGCAGAAATATCAATAAATAGGCTGGTACCTGGGGTCGGAGTCCAACCGACACGTCCTTGCGGACACCAGAGTTTGAGTCTTTCCGTTCGATTCCATCCCTGCCCGGCCACCAAGCGCAGTGTCCACGACGACGACGCGGCAAGGTGGACGCTCGACTTCCGATTTGTGCCCACAACAGACGTTCGCGCTACCCCGCATAGTCTCCCGACCCGTAGCTGGAGCTGAATTGTGGAATCAAAAAACCAGCGACGCTGCTCGGCAGCACCGGGGGGGTTCGGCGGCGCGATATCAGTAGTCGATCGTTTGCGATAGCCCCATACTGCGATTTAGATGCTAGGGGGCGCACCGCATGCAGACGCCAGAGCCATACCAACCTGCCTCGATATTTACTCCGCAGGCCGGAGATGGCGCCGCCACACCGCGCGTGCTCATCGCACCGCAGCGGTACATTCAAGGTCCAGGCGTGATCGACAACATTGGTCGCTACCTAACCCTCGTAAATGTGCGTCGAGTCGCGATCCTCATCAGTGATCGCGGCCGCGCGAGCGAGGGCCCCCGACTGCTGTCGAGCCTCGAATCCGAGAACATGGAAGCCGTGCTTTGCCGTTTCGGCGGTGAGACCAGCGTTGAGGAGATAGAACTGCACCAGGCCGAACTTGACGGTCGGGTCGATTGTCTACTGGCCGTCGGCGGCGGCAAATGCGTGGACGCTGGCAAATCCATCGCGTTCCGCCTCGGTATTCCTGTCGTCATCGTACCGACTCTCGCCTCCAACGATGCGCCTTGCTCAGCCGCTTCCGTGCTCTATTCTCCCTCCGGTGTCTACTCACACTTCGAGTTCTTCCCTCAGAGTCCCGCCCTCGTCGTCGTGGACACCGGCATCGTCGCCGCCGCCCCTGAGCGCTACCTCGCGGCAGGGATGGGTGATGCCATGGCCACCTGGTACGAGGCGCAGGCTTGCCTTAAGAACCCGAACGGCATCAATGTTCTTTTCGCGCGACCGACGCTCGCTTCCACGGCCATGGGAGAAATCTGCGCGCGCACCCTGTTCGAACACGGGGTCGCGGCGGCCACGGCTGTTCGCAGTCGTAACGTCGATGCGTCACTCGAGGCAGTGGTCGAGGCGAACACGCTCCTGAGCGGTCTCGGCTTCGAGAGCGGCGGAGTCGCCGTTGCGCACGGAGTCGCTCAGACCTGCACCTCACTTCCCGGCATTCCCGAGCGCTACCACCATGGAGAGATGGTCGCCATCGGTACGCTCGTGCAGCTCGCGCTGGAGGAGCGCCGCGACGAGACGGCAAAGGTTGCCCGTTTCTTTGCTCATGTCGGGCTGCCGGCGCACCTTGGACAGCTGTCAGTCGATACGAGCGACACAGCCGCCATGGACACGCTTGTCGAGGGTACGTTGGATTGGCCCTTCACGGTGAACATGCCGTTCGACGTCGACGCATCGATGCTTCGGCGGGCGCTGCTCGAGGTTCAGGAGATCGGCGCGTCGGTTGCAAGCGAGGTCGGTGATACGGCCTATCGGCGTCTGCAGGACGGCTAAGTGCGAACAGACCACCACCGACCGGTTCGCGATCGAGTGGGGATACCAGACGCACGTGAGATTGGCTAGTCGCCGGGATCGCTGAACGTCCGTTCATGGCCGAACTGAGACGGTCAGGACCTGGTTGCGGAGTGTCTCCTTTGGCGTTGCCGACTCAACCGATCGACGCAACACATGAGTTAAATCGTTCAGCCGGTGTTTCAAAGTCTAACGTTTTCCTTGGTCGTTCATTCAGTTGTCGAGCCACTGCGTTGAGTTTCGCTTGCGAGTGCTCGGATA
>SMVA01295729.1_pt1 | contig 16200 bp, 15 predicted proteins | sample 2456451 | NCBI WGS metagenome assembly SMVA01 (sample SAMN11095933, study PRJNA526329) | marine sediment metagenome | biome: Marine sediment; feature: Surficial sediment; material: Deep marine sediment; isolation source: Hadal surficial sediment | place: Pacific Ocean | collected 2014-05 | depth...
AAGGGCGTGTGGTGGCGGGTTACGGCGCGGCGGCAAAGGGGAACACGCTGCTCAACTACGCCGGCGTCAAGGCCGACCTGATCCGATTCGTGGTGGATAGGAACCCGGCCAAGCAAGGGAAGTTCCTGCCGGGAAGCCGGATTCCCATTGTGGGCGAGGCGCGGCTCCAGGAGGAGAAGCCGGACTATGTGGTGATCTTTCCCTGGAACCTGAGGCAGGAGGTGACGGCACAGCTGGCGTACATTCGTGATTGGGGCGGGCGATTGGTGACGGCGGTTCCATCGCTGGCCATCGACGCGGGGTGAGCAGATGAGGGTTGCGGTCACAGGGGCCGGCGGGTTCATCGGCAGCCACGTTGTGGCGGAGCTGGGCCACCAGCCGGTGGAGACGGTAGCCGTCGTCCGTGCTGTTTCGGGGGTGGCAGGTGGGGACTCACCCGGGCACGTCGTCGAGATGGACATCGAGCAACCTGGCGCGGACCCGTTCGATCGCATGGGGAGACCTGACGTACTGATTCACCTGGCCTGGGGCGGCTTGCCGAACTATCGGTCGCCCCATCACTACGACACGGAGCTACCGGCCCATCTCGGTTTCCTCAAAGCACTCATCGATGCGGGGTTACCGTCGTTGTTCGTCGCGGGGACCTGCCTCGAGTACGGTATGCAGTCCGGTGTCTTGAGGGAAGACATGGTTGCGGCCCCGGAGAATTCGTACGGACGTGCCAAGGACGCCCTTCGAAGAGAGCTGGAGCACCTCAAGGCCGGCACGCCCTTCTCCTTGACCTGGGGACGCCTGTTCTACATGTATGGTGAAGGTCAAGCAGAGACCTCGCTCTACCCTCAGTTGCGACGTGCCGTGGAGCGCGGCGACCCGGCGTTCGACATGTCAGGCGGAGACCAGCTACGTGATTACCTGCCGGTCTCCGAAGTGGCCAGGATCATCGTCGCCCTGTCCATTTGCTGTAGAGACCAAGGGATCGTCAATATTTGCTCGGGGAATCCAGTGTCGATCCGGAGTCTGGCAGAGGGATGGGTTCGTGATCATCAGTGGGGAATCGTCCTCAACTTCGGCCGAGAGTCCTATGCCGATCATGAGCCGATGGCTTTTTGGGGGGACCGGAGTCGATTGGACTCGATGCTGGAAGGACGATCTGCCCCGGCCCCAGAGCGACGGGCGGCAGGGCGCTCGACTCCGCGCTGACAACCAATCCAGCAGTCTGAACGGTGGATCACCATGGACTTCAAGCAGCAAGTAGAAGCGCGGATCAAGGCGAATGAAAATGACAAGGCGCTGCGATCCAGCAGAGACGCCTTCGTCAAGGCGTCGATGGCGGTACAATACTCGTACAACTTCACCTGGCTCGGGCGGCCGATCATTCAGTATCCGCAGGACATGGTTGCCATGCAGGAGATCCTCTGGGAGGTCCAGCCGGACTTGATCGTGGAGACAGGCATTGCTCACGGGGGCTCCCTGATCTTCTCTGCTTCCATGCTGGAGCTGATTGCCTCCTGCGGGGGTCCCGAGGGAGAGGTCCTTGGAATCGATATCGACATCCGGGAACATAACCGGCGAGCTATCGAACAGCACCCGCTGTTCAAGCGCATCGACATGATCGAGGGGTCCAGCACCTCAACGAGCGTCATCGAGCAGGTGCATGATAGGGCAAGGGGCAAGAACAGGGTTCTCGTCTGCCTGGACTCGGATCACACCCAGGATCATGTTCTCGCCGAGCTGGACGCCTATGCCTCCCTGACCACCGTGGGCAGCTACTGTGTCGTGTTCGATACCGTGATCGAAGAACTGCCGGAGGACATGTTCCCGGACCGACCCTGGAGCACGGGGAACAACCCCGAGACCGCCGTCAGGGAGTTCCTCGGCAAGCATGATGAGTTCGAGGTGGACAGACGTCTGGACAACAAGCTGCAGATCAGCGTGGCGCGCGGTGGCTACCTCAAGCGAGTCCGGTGAGATGCAATCGAGTTCCAGCAGACCTCTCGTCTCCGTCGGGATTCCGACGCATAATCGCCCCGAGGGGTTGAGACGGACCCTCGAGTGCATCACGACCCAGACTTGTCGAGATCTTGAAATCCTCGTGTCGGACAACGGCTCGTCAGGGCACGCCACGAGAGATGTCGTGGAAAGCTTCATGGCCGGAGATCCGAGAGTGTCCTACCACCGATCAAGCACCAACGAGGGCCCTGTGGCGAATTTTCGGCGTGTCCTGGAGCGGGCCGCCGGTAAGTACTTCATGTGGGCGGCGGATGATGACCTGTGGGATGAGCGTTTCGTGGCGGCCGGGGTTACCTGTCTCGAGCGGGAGCCCTCATTCGATGCGTGGTTCCCCAGCATCGTGAACATCGACAGCTTCGATCACGTGATACGGGATTATCCGAGCTTCGTGAGGTTCACGTCCACGGGAAACAAGCGACGGGATGTCTATCGGTTCCTGCGTGAGCCCGAGGTGATGGGCAAGGCGAACCTGATCTACAGCCTCTATCGCCTGGATAAATTCAAGAGACAGTTCGAGGTGTTCATGCTGGATGATGGGTGGGGGAGCGACATGTGCTTCGTCCTCTCGTTCATCTCCCGGCAGGATATCAAGTGCGACGACGAGGTGTTGTTTCGCAAGAGGGTAGCAAGCCCGGACGATGACCCCGACAACCCAAGGCGGATTCTCGTCGAGAATCCGAGCAGATATATCTTTCCTCTGTCACAGACTGTACCCTATTTTCTCGGGAATTTGGCTGCCGTCGAGGGTGGACTTTTGAAGCTCATGGTTGTCATGGTGTTTGCGGTCAAGGTCCCTCTCGCCATGAGAAACAGCCTCATGCAGTTCCTGAGGCTCTAGAGGTCATTCTACGGGAGAACGGTTGCGTGCTGAGCAAGCTAAAGAGATTGGCAAAAAGAGTTCTGGCACGAGGCAAAGCGCCAGAAGCGAAGACCAAGAACTGGGGGGCGTCGCAGGAGTACGAGATGCACCATGCCCGGGAGTTCATGGATACCGACTCCTTCCGGAAACTCCATGCCGACGTCGTATCCGGGAAATGCCGCGTGTCGAACGGTTACAAGAATGCAACGCTCCTACGGGAGTTCTTCGCGGACTCGACCGAAGACTGGCAGAAATTTGTGGAACATATCCGCGGCAAGAGCTGCCTCGACATCGGGCCGTGTGTCATGAGTCCGCTGGCCGGCTGGGACGTGGCCGGGCAGAGACACGTAGTGGAACCTCTGTACCCTCAGATTCACGAGTGGCAGATCAAGCATCTGGGAGCTTCGGTGTTCGAGGGCCTGGTGTGCCATGGTCAGGCCGCAGAGCAGGGAATCAAGGAGCTGTACGGCACCATCGATGGCGCCATTCTGTGCCGAAACATGCTGGATCATACTCCTCAATGGCCTTTCGTCCTGCAACAGATTTCCGCCTATTCGGCGGTTGGCTGCCGGTTACTCCTCTGGACAGATCTCCATCACCACGGGACGGAGGACATCGGCCACTACGACATCACTTCCGACGTCGATGCGTTCAAGCGGCTGGTGTCGCAGTTCGGTTTCCGCATTCTGAGAGACTGGCAGGATGAGGAGCGGGCCGACACCAACTGGGGTTGCTTCGCCATCCGGGAGTAGTGGGGCTTCCAGGTCTCGCCGTGCCCAGGACGGCCTGCCCGCGGCGCGTGCCATGGACCTCCCGAGAGAGAACGGATGGGTGAGCGCATCAAGGTGGTATGATACCCAACCATCGTGACGGATCCCGCGCAGGCGGGCCGGAAAGGACAGGGGAACCGATGCAGGCGGGAGAGGGCAAGAAGAAGTACGAATGGCTTCCTCGGGACCGGCCGCGAAAGGCACTCATCACCGGGATCACCGGTCAGGACGGAAGCTACCTGGCCGAGCACCTTCTCGAGGAGGGTTACACCGTCTATGGATTGATTCGACGCAGTAGCAGCTTCAACACCGACCGAATCGACCACATCTTCCAGGACCCGCACCTCGAGTCGAAACGGTTGATCCTGCTCCATGGCGACCTGTCCGATGCGGGGGTGATCGGCCAGCTCATCCGCGACGTCCAGCCCGACGAGGTCTACAACCTCGGCGCCCAGAGCCATGTACGGGTGAGTTTCGATATCCCGGAGTACACCGCGAATGTCGGCGCGCTGGGCGTCCTGCGCGTGCTCGAGGCCATCCGCAAGCACAGCCCCCATACGCGCTTCTACCAGGCCAGCAGCAGCGAGATGTACGGCAAGGTCTCTGACAGCCCGCAGAACGAGGAGACCACGTTCAACCCCCAGAGTCCCTATGCTTGTGCGAAGGTCTTCGGCTACTGGGTCACGGACAACTATCGCAACGCTTACGGCCTGTACGCCTGCAACGGGATTCTCTTCAACCACGAGAGCCCGCGCCGGGGCGGAACCTTCGTCACACGGAAGACCACCCGAGCCATCGCCAACATGAAGGCTGGGCGCGAGAGCAAACTGTTTCTCGGCAATCTGGAGGCGCGACGGGACTGGGGTTACGCGCCCGAGTATGTCAAGGCGATGTGGTTGATGCTGCAGCAGGAAGAGCCGCGGGACTATGTGGTCGCCACCGGAGAGACCCACTCGGTTCGCGACTTCGTGAACGAGGCATTCCGACACGCCGGCATGGAGCTCGTATGGGAGGGTGAGGGGCTCGACGAGCAGGGGATCGAGAAGGCAACCGGTGATGTCCGGGTCGAGATCGATCCGCACTACTTCCGGCCCGCGGAAGTCGACATTCTGTGTGGAGATGCGACGCGGGCGCGCGAAAGTTTGCGCTGGTCTCCCAGCGTAGGCTTCGAGAAGCTTGTTCACCTGATGGTTGACGCCGACATCCGAGCCGTCGAGGAACGAACCGACTATCGCTTCCGGTAGCCGGTGCAAAGGGCACCGTTGATGACTGAGCGCTTCCAGCCGTCCGAGCAGATCGGTGTGGGCTCGGTCCGCATCAGTGAGCGCGAGAAGCAATACGTCCTGCAGGTTCTCGAGAGCAACCGTCTCTCGTATGGACCGTTCTCGCGCCGGCTCGAGCGCGACTTTGCCGCGGCCCACGACTGCAACCATGCGGTGCTGACCAACAGCGGCACGAGTTCGTTACAGATCGCCCTGGCGGCCCTCAAGGAGCTTCACGGCTGGGTGGACGGCGACGAGATCCTTTGTCCGGCAGCTACTTTCGTCGCAACCGCCAACGTCATCCTGCAGAACTCCCTCGAACCGGTGTTTGTGGATGTCGAAGCCGACACCTACAACATGGACCCGGCCGAGATCGAACGGCATGTCACCTCACGCAGCCGGGCGTTGTTGGTAGCTCACCTCTACGGCCAGCCCGCTGAGATGCGGCCGATCCTGGAGGTTGCCGAGCGCCACGGGCTACGTATCGTCGAGGACTCGGCCGAGACCATGCTGGCGCGCTACGAGGGCCGCAGTGTCGGGTCATTCGGAGATATCGCCTGCTTCTCGACGTACGCCTGCCACATCATGGTGACCGGCGTAGGGGGCATCACGACGACTCGGGACCCGGAGCTCGCGGTGTTGCTGAGGAGCTTGGCGAACCATGGCCGCGACGAGATCTATCTGTCCATGGACGACGATCGCGGCAAGAGCGGTGGGGAGCTTCGGGAGGTGATCGAGAAGCGATTCCGCTTCGTACGGATGGGTTACAGCTACCGGCTCACCGAGATGGAGGCTGCACTCGGCGTCGGACAGCTGGAGCGTGCGCCGGAGAACGTCGCCGCGCGCCGTCGCATCGCTGCTACCCTGTGTCAGGGACTCGCCCCGTGGGAGTCGATGCTGAGGCTACCCCATCCGAAGGCCGATAGAGACCATTCCTACATGATGTTCCCGATCCTCATCGGCGACGGCGCACCGTTCGGGCGCGAGGAGATCACGCTCTATCTCGAGGAGCGCCTGATCGAGACCCGCCCGATGGTGTCGGTGCTCGACCAACCCTTCTACCGAGCGCGATTCGGCGACGAGATTGCAAACGACTATCCCGTGGCACTCGACATCGGCCGTGCCGGTTTCTACATCGGCTGTCACCCGGAGATGACCGACGAGGTGGTCACGTACGTCCTCGAGACCTTCGCGAGTTTCCTGTCCGGCGCACAGGCCGGCGGCCAGCGGAGTGGCCGGTGAGCTTCTGGGCCGGTCGCAAGGTCCTGGTGCCTGGCGGCTCCGGTTTCGTCGGAAGCCATCTGGTCGAGCTCCTCATCGACGAGGGAGCCACCGTCACCGTTTCGAGCCGGAAAGAGGCGCCGAGGTTCCTGGCCGATGTGGCCTCCGAGGTGGACCTGCGGCACGGCGATCTCGAGGATCCGGTGTTTTGCCGCGATATCGTGGCAGGACAAGATACCGTCCTCTACCTCGCCGCCGAGGTGGGTGGGATTCATTACAACCGGTTGCATCACGCTTCCTTGTTCGCCAGCAACCTGCGTCCCTTTCTCAACGTCCTCGAGGCGGTTCGCGAGGCAAGACCGGAGCGCTTCCTGATCACGAGTTCTGCCTGTGTCTACCCGCGTCACCCGAGCATTCCCACCCCTGAGCAGGAGGGCACTCACGGGGAACCGGAGCCGACCAACGGAGGTTACGGTTGGGCCAAGAGAATGCAGGAGTACCTGGGCACAGCAGCGATGCAGGAATACGGACTCAAGATTGCCATTGCCCGGCCTTACAACGCCTACGGGCCACGAGACGATTTCGACCCAGCGACCAGCCATGTGATTCCCTCCCTGATACGCCGGGTGCTCGCCGGCGAGGATCCGTTGAGGGTGTGGGGCTCAGGGAATCAGACGCGGACCTTTCTCTACGTCAAGGACTTCGTGCGTGGGTTGTTGTTGTGTGCCGAGCGCTACGCGGAAGGTCGTCCGGTCAATCTCGGCACCGACGAGGAGACCTCGATCCGCGAACTGGTGGAATTGTGCCTGGAGCTCATCGGGCGCCGGCCCCGTGTCGAGTACGACACCTCCAGGCCCGAGGGACAACCGCGCCGTTGCTGTGACACGACCTTGATGAAGCGGGTTCTGGGTTGGGAGCCGTCGACGTCACTGCGCGATGGGCTGGCCGAGACGATCCGATGGTACCGGAAACAGGCCGAAGCGTGAGAGCGCTCGCGTCAGGGTCCGGGGCGCATGGAGATGTTTCCTCTCGGCGGGCGCCACAGTCGAACGCTGGCCAGAGCGACGGCCAGCAGGTGCAGATAGGGTTTGGCCCACGGTGGGTCGTGACGGATCGCCAGCAAGAACTTGGCAAGGGCTTCTCCCAGAGCTCCATCCTGGAGGTTCCGATAACCGACCGTATCGTGCAATACGGCATAGCGCCGCCGCATCCCGCGGCGCAGTGTCTCCGCCAGGTCCGGGTGGCGAGCCAGGGCGGCCGTCAGGACCTCGAGTTCGCAGTCCAGCATCCGCTGTCGTTTGTGGCTCATTTGCCCGGGCCACTCGCGGTACGAGGCCAGCGGCTCGGGGACGATGCCGATCTCGGCAACGCCGGCGATACGCAGCCACATGTCATAGTCCTCCACCGAGGGGAGCGACTCGTTGAAGGTCCCGACCTGGTCGAAGAGCGAGCGTCGGACCATGACTCCGGGCATGACGATGAAGTTTCCCCGCAGCAGGAGTTGATCGAGACAGCGGCCCGTGGGAACGTGATGGGCCGCATCGCCCAGGCAGAGTCCGAGGCGCTGTCCACTCGCGTCGATCCGATAGGCGTCGCACCAGATCAGGCCGCAGGCCGGTCGGGCCTCCAGGACAGCGACCTGCTTGCGGCTCTTGTCGGGCTCCCAGGTGTCATCGGCATCCACAAAGGCAACGTAGCGCCCGAGAGCCATCCCGATCCCGGTATTTCGGGCAGCGGACAGCCCCCGGTTCTCCTGGCGAACGCTCCGGATCCGTCCCTCGAACCCGCGCAGGATCGAAGGCGTGTCGTCAGTGGAGCCGTCATCAATGACGATGACCTCGAGTTCCACGCCCTCCTGCCGCAGGACGCTCTCGATGGTCGTTGAGACATATGCCCCCCCGTTGTACACGGGGATCACGGCGGACAGCTGCATCGTCGGTCTCCGGGGTGCCGCGGCAAAAAGTCGTCGCACCACACTGCCATTGTATCTTCCACGGCGTGAGGGCGAAAGCCCGTACGCGTTGAGGATCTCTTGATGATCGGACGCAAGATCTTGGTGGTCATTCTCAAGGACGACTACGGCGATCCCGAGCGGGATGAGTCCTACGAGTACAACTACTTCTTCGGGACCCTGGAGCGCATGTTCACCGACTGCCGCCTGTTCGACTTCGGGGGCTACCGGGGCCGTCCGGAGAAGCTGCAAGAGGACCTGTTGCGCGCCATCGACGACTTCCAGCCGGATCTGGCGTTCTTCACGCTGTTCGAGGAGGAGTTCACACCCGAGATCCTGGATCGGGTGAGGGAGCGCTGCCCCACGATCAACTGGTTTTGTGACGATCAATGGCGGTTCGATGCCTTTTCAAGCCGCTTCTGTGGCCATTTCTCCTACATCGTGACCACCGACCCGTACGCGCTCGGGAAATACGAAGCGATGGGTTACAAGCAGGCCCTCCTGTCCCAATGGGCCACGCGGGATTGTCTTGCCGAGTTCAACGGAGCTCCGGATCGCTACGTCCATGATGTCTCGTTCGTCGGCGGCTACAGTCCGTTCCGGCGCTGGCTCATCCAGGAACTGGGCAAGCGAAAGATCGACGTAGAGTGCTTCGGGCAAGGATGGCCCCATGGCCGCGTCACCTACGAGCAGATGGAGGGGCTGTTCCTGGGCTCGAAGATCAACCTCAACATCTCCAATAGCCGCAGCCACGACATCCGTTTCGTGTTGTCTGGATTTTCCGGGCTACGTGACTACCGGAGGTCGCGGAAGACCAAGGAGCAGATCAAGGGGAGGCACTTCGAGATCAATGCTCTCGGTGGATTCCAGCTCACGAACTACGTGGAGTTCCTGGAGGATTACTTCCACATCGGCAGGGAGATCGCGGTCTACAACGCTCTAGACGATCTGGCCGATAAGATTCGCTACTACCTGGACCGGGACGGCCTGCGACGGGAGATCGCGCGAGCCGGATGGGAGCGGGTGCGGCGGGAACACACCTACGAGGAGCGCTTCTCCGAGATCTTCGAGGTCATGGGAATCTCCGACTGAGGAGGCCCGGGGCCGGCGGGGCCTCTAACGGCTCCGCTCCACCAGCCGTTCGTAGAGGACCTCGACCTGGGAGACCATCCGCGTGGCGCTGAAGCGCTGACGGGCGATGGCCTGGGCCTCTGCACCCATCCGGCTGCGCATGCCCCGATCCGACCACAGAGAGTGAAGCGCCTGGCAGATCTTTGCGGGTCGGGCCGGCGGGATCAAGACGCCGCTGACGCCATCCTGCAGTGCCTCGGGGATGCCCCCGACGTCGGTGGAGAGGATGGGCAGGCCGGCGTGCATGGCCTCGAGCAGGGCCAGGGGCATCGACTCGGAGTGCGACGGCAGGACAAACACATCGAGGGCGGCGAGAAACGTCCTGATGTCGGGCAACTGCCCGAGGAGCTCGAGCCGGTAGGGGAGCTCGGAGCGCTGCGCCTCGAGGTCGACCCTCAGCTGTCCTTCCCCGGCCAGCGCAACCACCAGGCCGGGGATGTCGGTCTCCCTCGCGGCGTCGATCAAGTCGCGGACGCCCTTCTGGACGCTGAGGCTCCCCGCATAGCCGACGAAGAAGCCGGTCTCGTCCACCAGTCTCAGCTTCGATCGGGCCTCCTGGCGAGACGGTGCAGGATCCCCCGGGTCGCAGATGCCGTTATGGATCACGGTGATGGACCGTGCGTCGAGCCCGAACTCCTGCACGAGGTACTCGGCGTCGGCCCGACAGACGACGATGACGGCGTCCAGCGAGCGGCCGAGCGCCTGCTTGATCGTGGCACTGTAGAAACGCCGCAGGGGCGCGTGCTTCGGGGCATGCTCCGTCGTCACCATTCGATGACGTCCGGCCCACCTGGCAGCCAGGAGCGCCGGCGTGGCTTCCACAGGGGAGGAGAGGTGAGTGTGCACGATATCGGGCTGGACGGCGGCGACGCGACGCTTCAAGGCGCGCATCCCGGCCAGGTCGGTCTTGCCACGAACCCCTAGCCGATGCACCGTCGCACCGGCGTCCGAGATCTGGCCGGCGAGATGGTCGACGTTCGGGTCAGGGGAGAGGATGACGTCCAGTTGATGTCCGGCATCGATCAGGCCCTGTGCCAGTGTTCGGACATGCACCAGCAGGCCGCCCATCGCCCTGGCACCTGCGATCTGCAGGATCCGCATCATGGCTCTCGGTCGGACGGCGTACGCAGGAACAGCCTGCGGAAGTTCTCACCGGTGACCGCACCCAGTTCCTCCGGTGCCATGCCGCGCAACTTGGCCACGTGTGTGGTGACCTCCACCACGTAGGCAGGTTGGTTACGCCGCCCGCGGTGAGGGACCGGCGCCAGGTAGGGCGAATCGGTCTCCACGAGCAGCCGATCCCCGGGTATCCCGGTGGCGATGGTGCGCAGGTTGCCCGCCTTCGGGAAGGTGACGATGCCGGAGAACGAGATGTACATCCCCAGTTCCAGGCAGGCGTCCGCCAGTTCCTGGGTGCCGGTGAAGCAATGGATGACCCCGCCATGGCGACGCACATCCGAGTCCCGAAGCAGACGGAGAGTGTCGGCCTCCGCCTCGCGGGTATGCACCGACACCGGCAGGTTCAACTCCGCAGCCACCGCCAGCTGACCTGCCAGCGCCTGGCGCTGCTCTGCCGGCGTGGAGTGGTTGTAGTGGTAGTCGAGACCGACCTCGCCCACAGCCACCACCACAGGGTCCTGCGCACTCTCGCGCAGCGCGTCGGCCACCGCCGGCGACCAAGAGGACGCTTCGTGTGGATGGATGCCCACTGCTGCGTGGATCTCCTCATGGGCACGCGCCAGACCGATGCAGGCGTCGGCCTCCTCGATGCGCGTGGTGAGGTCCAGTAGCTGCACCACTCCGGCGTCCAGCGCCCGCTGCACCACAGCCTCCCGATCCTGGTCGAAGGACCCTGGAAGGCTCAGATGTGCATGGCTGTCGCTGTAGCCGGCCGCCATCAGCGGACGCGGGTGCCGGGCTCCACGGCTTCCTCGAACGTGGCCACGATGGGGACGCCGCCGCGATCCGCCGCCAGAAGCATCCCCTGGGACTCCACTCCGCGTAGCTTGGCCGGCTTGAGGTTGGCCACCACGATGATGTATTTTCCCACCAGTTCCTCGGCGGAATACTGCTGCGCGACACCGGCCACGATCTGCAGGGTCTTGCCTCCGAGGTCCACCTCCACGCGCAACAGCTTGTCGGCTCCTGCGATCTTCTCGGCGGTCAGCACGCGGGCGACCCGCAGGTCGATCTTCATGAAGGCGTCAATACCTATCTTGCCGTCGTCGTCTCCGTCGTTGGCGGGGGGGGCGGACGGGGCGCTCTTGGTCGGGGCTTCCGGTTGCTCCACGGTGTTCTCCTCTTGATCAGCGAAGAAAGCTTTCTTGTCCACGCGGGGGAACAGTGGCTCGCCGCGCCGCACCTGGGTGCCCTCGGGCAGCAGATCCCAGTCGAGTTCCGAAAACCGGGACTCGGCCGGATCGCCGCTACCCCCCAGGCTCTCCCATAGCTGGCGCGCCTTCTCCGGCATCACCGGCGACAGCGTCCGCGAGAGCAGTCCGAGGCCCTGTGCTGCATGGTAGAGCACTGCATCCAGTCGCGGTGCCGCATCGGGGTCCGCCGCCAGCTTCCACGGTTCCTGGCGCACCAGGAAGCGGTTCAGATGGCGCACCACCTCCCACAACGCCGCCAGCCCACGGTCGAACCGGTACTCCTCGAAGTGTTCGCGGAACGAGCCGAGGCCCTGCAGTGCCGCCATGCGTAGTGCTACCACCTCAGCTCCGCCCTCGCCTGGACCGGGGATCTTGCCGCCGCGGTACTTCTCCAGCATGGAAAGCAGCCGGTGTGCCAGGTTTCCCAGATCGTTGGCGAGGTCGGCGTTGAGGCGATCGATGAAAGCCTCGTCGGAGTAGTTGGCGTCCGCGCCGAAGCTCATCTCGCGCATCAGGAAGTAGCGCAATGCGTCGGGCCCGAATGCTTCCAGCAGCGGACCAGGCGCCACCACGTTGCCCACGGACTTGGACATCTTGCTCTGGTCCTTGAGCCACCATCCATGGCCGAAGACGCACTGGGGCAGCGGCAGCCCTGCCGAGAGCAGGAACGCCGGCCAGTAGACAGCGTGGAAGCGCAGGATGTCCTTGCCCACCAGATGGAGATGTGCAGGCCAGAACTCCTGGAACAGTGCCGTGTCCTGGCCGTAACCCAGGGCGGTGATGTAGTTGGACAACGCATCGAACCACACATAGATCACGTGGTCCGGGTCATCAGGGACCGGCAGGCCCCAGCGGAAGCTGGTCCTGGAGATGCTGAGATCCCTGAGACCGGATTCCACGAACGCTACGACCTCGTTGCGCCGCGTCTCCGGTCGGACGAACTCCGGATTGTCCTTGTAGTGCTGCAGCAAGGCATCCTGGTACTTGGACAGCCGGAAGAAATAGCTGGGCTCCTTGATCTTGTCCACCGGATGTCCCTGATCCGGGCACACGCCATCCTTGATCTGGGTCTCGGGAAAGGTAGCCTCGCATCCTGTGCAGTAGAACCCAGAGTACTCTCCCAGATAGATGTCGTCCTTGTCCTTGATGGTGCGGTAGAGCAATTCCACACCCGCCCGGTGCCGATCCTCGGTGGTTCGGATGAAGTCGTCGTGGGTGATGTGCAGCTTCTTCCACAGCGCCTGGAAGCGGGCTGCGTTCCGGTCGCACAGTTCCTTCGGGGAGATACCCAGCTTGGCCGCGGCGCGTTCCACCTTCTGCCCATGTTCGTCGGTACCGGTGAGAAAACGCACCTTGCGCCCTGACAGGCGGTGGTAGCGCGCCATCACGTCGGCCACCACGGTGCTGTAGACGTGGCCGAGGTGCGGCTCGTCGTTGACGTAATAGATGGGCGTGGTGAGATAGACGCGGTCGCCGGCGCTCATGAATGATCTCCGTGCTCGCTGTTGTAGACCCGCAGGGCCTCCCTGCGGACCTCCTCCACGGTGATCCCGTGGCGCTGGGCGCAGCGGCGGCAGTCCTCGTACTCGGGGGAGACGCGCGCCGCCCCGTCGTCCAGCCGTGCAATCTTGAGAGAGACGCTGCCGAAGGAAGTCTCCACCGTCACCTCCTCGCGCTCCAGCTCCCAGCGGAACGCCCGATGGTATCGCAAGCCGATGGTGGTCGTCTCGCGCAGCAGGTAACGGCACACCGGCTCCAGGCGCTCGTCGGATGCCAGGGCGGTGAGCAGGATCCCCGGCCGGTTCTTCTTCATCTGTACCGGAGTGAAGAACACCTCCAGGGCTCCTTCCTCGAACAAGCCGTCCATGACGTGACCGAAGTCCTGCGGGTTCATGTCGTCGATGTTGGCCTGCACCACCAGGACCGAGGGTCTCGAGCCTGCCGACGCCTCGGCTTCACCTTGCACCACGCGCAGGACGTTGGGCGTGCCGGGGTGTTCCCGGCTGCCGGCGCCCAGTCCGGTGCGCAGGACCGTCATGCGTGGCAACGCGCCGAACTCGTGCGCCACCGTGGTCAGGATGGCTGCGCCGGTGGGCGTGACCATCTCGGCCTCGACGGTGCCGGCATACACCGGACAGCCACGCAGCAGTTCCAGTGTGGCCGGGGCCGGGACCGGGAGGGTGCCATGCTCGCACTCCACTGTGCCCCAGCCCGTGGGCAGGGCCGAGACGGTGATGCGTTCGGGCGACAGGCGGTGCAGGCAGAATGCTGCGGCCACCACGTCGGCGATGGAATCCACGGCACCCACCTCGTGCAGGTGGACCTGCTCCACCTCGACGCCGTGCAACCGCGCTTCCACCTCGCACAGGCGGAGAAACACGCGGTCGGCGGTCTGCACCACGCCCTCGGGCAGGCCGCTGTCCTGCAGCAGGGCTCGGATGTCGCCCAGGCTGCGGTGCGGTTGCTCGCCGGAGGCCTGCACGCGGAAATGAGTGGCGGCCATCCCGCCGCGGCGTACGGAGTCAAAGGAGACGGTCAGGCCCGGCACCTGCATTTGCTGCAGTGCAGCGCGCACCTCTTCCGGATCGACTCCCAGGTCCACCAGCGCCCCGACGATCATGTCGCCGCTGGCCCCGGAGAAACAGTCGAAGTGCAGCACGGTCATGAGTTCTCGTTCTCCATTTCCAGCAGCGCCGGCAGTACCTCCGCCGCCGGCCCGCGGTGCGATTCATCGGTCATGGGGGTGAGGGGCGTGGGCTCCGGGTTCACCTCCACCACGTGGGCTCCCTGGGCGCGGGCCAGGCCGGGCAACGAGGCGGCCGGTTGTACGATGCCCGACGTCCCCACCACCAGGAAGAGCTCCGCCTGCTGTGCGTCCTTCAACGCCTGCTCCATGTCGGCGGCGGCAAGCGTCTCGCCGAACCACACCACGTGCGGGCGCAGCAGCGCGCCGCACGGGCAGCGCGGTGGCATCTCCGGGAATGTCGACCGCCGGTCCTCTTTTACCGTACCCTCACGGGTACACCGAGTCTTCCAGAGGCTTCCGTGCAACTCGAGTACCTGCTCGTTCCCGGCAGCGGTGTGCAGGCCGTCCACATTCTGCGTCACCAGGCGGAACCAGGGGAGCGATGCCTCGAGCCGCGCCAGCGCCTGGTGCGCGGGGTTGGGGCGGCAGCGGCGCACCAAGTCCCGTCGCCATGCATACCAAGCCCATACGCGCCCTGGATTCTGCGCAAACGCTGCGGGGCTTGCCAGTTCTTCAGGTCGGACTCCCTGCCAGAGCCCCTGGGCGCCTCGGAAGGTGGGCACACCGCTCTCCGCGGAAACCCCGGCACCGGTAAGCACCACCGTCCGGGACCCGCGGGCCAGGAACTCCGGAACTCGGGTGCGCATCTTCATCTCAAATGGACCGGGGCAGGCGTAGCCCCTCCGGATTCGACGATGGGCGGGATGGTAAGGGGTCCCGGTGGGGGTGTCAAGGCGAACGTGCCGTAGACGGCCTCTGAGGGAAGCAAATGGGTGTTTCTTGCGTTGCATGCAGAAGTCCGGATTCATCAGATTCGCGCTAGCGAAAATAGAACGAATATTCAATCCTTCGAGGGGTGGAGTGAACACCAGCGACCGTCACAAGCACGAGGAGTTCGAGCGGGTGGCGCTGGTGCATCTGCACTCGCTGTACCACATGGCGCTGCGCTTCACGCGCAACGTCGCCGACGCGGAAGACCTGCTGCAGGACACCTATGTCCGGGCCTTTCGTTTCTTCGACCGCTACCAGCCAGGAACAAATGCCAAGGCCTGGTTGTTTAAGATCCTCAGGAACGGCTTCATCAACCGTTACCGCAAGGCGCAGAAGCGACCGGATGAGGTGGACTTTTCCAAGATCGAAGAGACCTTCGAGTCGTTGCTGGAGCCTCGCCAGCGGTTGCCGGGGCCGGAGGAGGAACTTCTCGCGCGCTCGCTGGATGAGCCCATCGAGGACGCGCTGCGGGCGTTGCCCGAGGAGTACCGTTCGGTGCTGTTGCTTGCGGTGGTGGAGGGGTTCAGCTACCGCGAGATCGCCGCGACGCTGGACTGTCCCATGGGGACGGTCATGTCGCGGCTGCACCGGGCGCGCAAGCACATGAAGTCGCGCCTGTTGAGTTATGCGCGTGAGCGCGGTCTCGTAGAGGACCAGCGTGTCCAGGAGGCGTGGACACCGGAGGCAGGATGACCTGTAGTGACGTCCGGGAATTGATGAGCCCGTTCCTCGATGGGGAACTGGCGGCGAGCGAGTGGCTTGCCGTGCAGGAGCATCTTTCCGACTGTGAGGCTTGCCGGCGCAGGACAGGCTTCGAATCCGATTTCGACTGCACACTGCGTCAGCGTCTGGCGGCTCCGCCGGCGCCGGCTTCGGTGGTGCAGAGCGTTCGCCGCCGCTTGCAGCACGAATTCCCCGTCCGTGCATCGCCCTGGGTACGCGTGGTGTTGCATCCGGCGGCCGGATACGCGCTGGCGGCCGCGCTGCTGCTGGCCCTGGTGCTTCCTCTGGCCACGACGGCCTGGCTGGATACGCCCGAGCCGGCGCCGCCGGCGCACAGCTCGGTGGCTCTGCAAGGCCGGGTTGTGTGCGTGGAGTGCGAGCATG